>PDWJ01009483.1_pt1 | contig 21987 bp, 16 predicted proteins | sample 1430881 | NCBI WGS metagenome assembly PDWJ01 (sample SAMN01162460, study PRJNA174530) | Oral metagenome, whole genome shotgun sequencing project. | biome: Marine environment; feature: Marine mammal; material: Swab sample of the gingival sulcus; isolation source: swab sample of gingival sulcus... | reverse complement strand
TATTATACACGAAAAAAGGCATAAAAAAAATAGGTGACAGGCACCTATTTTTAGATTTTGTGTTGCTTTGCAGTGGTTTAAATAATCTAACTTTAATTTAAAAAACTTACCTCGCAGCGATTTCTGCCATCATCTTTTGCCTTATAGAGCATTTCGTCAGCTTGACGCATCAGTTTTGATTTGACATCAGATGACACTTCAGACATTTGTGCCGCACCAATACTAACCGTTAAATAGCCGCTGTCAGTGTCTTCATTTTCAATTAACATATTGGCAATTGATAAGCGAATTTGTTCACACAAATTTGCAATCGCTTTATCTTTGTAGCCAACTGTAACTGCGATAAATTCTTCACCACCAAATCTGGCAAATGTCGACTTTTCATTCAAGAAAGCCTGATTAATTTTTTGTGCGACTTTGATAAGCGCCTCATCACCTTTGAGATGGCCATAGCGATCGTTGTATTTTTTGAAGTAATCGATATCGATCATAATGACTGCAATTGGTTTATTTTGTCGTTCGGCTCTACTGATCAGTTCACTGTATTCTTCATCAAAGGCACGTCTATTATTGACCTTTGTAAGGCCGTCAAGTGACGATAAGTTTTTCAGATAGAGATTAACTTTTTCTAATTCAAGCTGAGTTTGTTTGTGTAAGTTAATTTCTTCCATTAGAGCGCGTGATTTTTTAACATTATTTAGCGCAATTGAAAGATATGATGAAATCAGCTTAAGAAATTCAACTTTATCATTGCTATAGGCGTTTTTGTGTATAGACTGAACTGTCAGCACACCAATAACCTGATTTTCATATGATAAAGGTATAAAGACAATTGATTCAATGCATGATTCGTCAAAAATGATTGCATCTTTTCTTCTAACTTCTTCGTTGACATCGGAACAGACGATAATTCTATTCTGTAAACAACTTTCGACAAATAAACTGCTGACATCGCGCAAGCTTATTTTGATATTTGAATCGGGTTCGCTCTTTTCAGCCATTGATACTAAATATTGTTTGTCATCAGATACTGCTAAAATAGTAAAACTTGTGACATCCATTTTGTCGCAAATTATTTTAAAAGCGATATTTTTTAAGTCGCTAAATGTCGTTGCCGTCGTCAATTTACTGCCGAGCATCGATATCATATTAATTTGATTATAGGCTTCTTGTAATTTGTTGCGCATCGACAATGCTTCTTGCGCAATCATACTGAGCTCTTTATTTTTTTGGTTAAAAGATATACTTTCTTCACGTGTTTTTTCTAAGTCTTGACGTATCGTGACGGCTCTGTGGCGCAAGCTATTTGAAAATGCTAGTGATCTTTCAGTGTACTTTTTCATTTTTCGATAACACGATAAAGCGGCCGAAGTATTGCCGATATCTTCATAGTAATCGGTTAACGTCATACACAATTTAATCATTTCATCTAAGTTGCCATTGATAAAATCAACTTCACCTAATTTTAAGGCAATGTCAATGTATTTGTCGTAAGGAATATTGTTTTGACGACAAATCTTGCAGTAGTAATTGGTTAAACGACAGACAAAATATGGATTATGACGGTTTTCTTTTAAGCTCAGCAACTTATTATAGCATTGCCGCGCCTTATCGTAATTAGCTTTATTTAGATAGTACATTGTATAGGCGTAATCAATCACACGCTTTGACGGCACATCATTTACTGTTTGCTGTAGCACTTGAAGTTTTTCAAGCGTTTTTTCGGCTTTTTCAAACGCTTTTAAATGACTATAGCCAAGTACTAAATTCGACATAACATTTAATTCAATTGTTGTCGCCCTACCCTCTTCGCCGTCGATCAGTCGATTGTGATAGGCCTTTTCAAACATTTCAACCGCTTTTTCGTATTCTTCAATGAAAAAGTACATAGCGCCTAAATTATTATAAGCCACACTAGTCAAATTCGTGCGACCGTTTTCTTCTTCAATCGCAATGACATCATTGTAGCAGCGCACAACTTCGTCAAGCATATAAAGCTCTAAAAAGGCAGCGCCCAATACGCTACAGCACTCAGCGAATAAGCGCGGCTGATCAGCACCTGATATTTCTTTTAAAATGGCGCTACCACGTTCAAGCACAGCATCAAAATTTTGCAAAAAATTATCGCATTTCATGTGCTGAATTTCAGTTGTAATTTTAAACTGAAAATCATCCCGATAATAATCAGTCGCCTTATTTTCATTTATTAAATCAAGCGCTCTTTCAGGATCATTCATCATCAAAACACGCGTTATTTCTTGAGAATTATGTGTTTTATCATTATGTTTGTTCATTTTTTCCCCTAAATAACAAAAATTATACCCAATACATATATCGACACATTGGTTTGTTTTTTTAGTCTAGATTATTCAAGCAATTGCTTGAATAATCTAGACTAAGTTACTTTTACTACATTTTAACATTACTATCGATATTTTACAAAAAACTAATCGATTTGATTAATGATGATGTTTTCACTTTCTAAAAACGTCGGGCTGCAATTGGCAAACCCGACGTTTAGATTTTAATATTCCATCGCAGCCATTCTGAGATAACTTTGATAGCGTTCTTGCGCCTGTTTTTCTGCTTCGTCAAACAGTTCTTGCGCAACATCTGGGAACGATTTTTGAAGTGCCGTATACCTGACTTCTGACTTTAAAAAGTCTTGGAAGCTCTTGGTCGGCGCTTTAGAATCTAAGCTAAATGGATTTTTACCTTGCTCGGCAACACGTGGGTCAAATCGCCACAAGTGCCAGTAGCCAGATAGTACAGCTTCTTTTTCTTGGTTTTGGGTTCTGCCCATACCGGCGCTGATACCATGTGCAATACACGGTGCGTAAGCGATAACAAGTGATGGCCCGTCATAGCTTTCAGCTTCTTTAATGGCTTTAAGCGTATGGTTTTTATCTGCACCCATTGCAACTTGTGCAACGTAGATATAGCCGTATGTGGTCATCATTAAACCGAGATCTTTCTTCTTGACGCGCTTACCAGCTGCGGCAAACTTGGCCGTTGCTGCCACAGGCGTCGACTTAGAAGACTGACCACCTGTGTTAGAGTAAACTTCTGTGTCAAAGACAAAGACGTTGATGTTTTTACCTGATGCCAAAGCGTGGTCTAAACCACCGTAGCCGATATCATATGCCCAACCGTCGCCACCGATGATCCAAACTGACTTCTGAATCAAGTAGTCTTTTAAATCTTCGATTTCTGATAAAATTTGGTTGGCTCTTTCATCGCCTAAGTCTTTGCCAAACAGTGGTAATATTTGTAATGTTGCCGCCTTGGATGCCGTTGCGTCATCAACACCAGCAATCCATGCTTCAAATGGCGCCTTGTCGACATTCAAAGTAATCATTTCATGCATCAACATCAGCAGTTTTTCACGTACTTTGTCAACAGCAAGTTTCATGCCTAAGCCGTATTCAGCATTGTCTTCAAATAGTGAATTTGCCCAAGCCGGACCTTTGCCTTCACAGTTTTTAGTATAAGGTGTCGAAGGTGCTGAGCCGCCCCAAATTGAAGAACAACCGGTTGCGTTAGCAATCATCATATGGTCACCATAAAGCTGCGTAATTAACTTCATGTAAGGCGTTTCACCACAGCCCGCGCAAGCGCCAGAGAATTCAAATAGTGGTTGCGCAAACTGGCTGCCTTTAACCGTTGTCTTGCTCATTTTATCGTCTTTTATTTCAAGCTCCATCGCGTAGTTCCAGTTTGGAACTTGTTGTTCTAATTGTGTTTCAAGCGGCTTCATAACGAGTGCCTTTGTCTTAGCTGGGCAGACGTCAGCACAGTTACCACAACCTGTACAGTCCATGGTCGAAACCTGTATCTTATAAGTTAAGCCATCGAAGCCCTTGCCCATAGCTTTAAGTGTGTTAAAGCTGTCTGGCTTGGCGCCTTCTTCTTTTTCATCTAATAAGAACGGACGAATTGCAGCGTGCGGACAAACAAACGAACACTGATTACACTGAATACAGTTTTCAGATAACCATTCTGGCACATTGACAGCAATGGCGCGCTTTTCGTAAGCTGCTGTACCATTTTCAAAAGTACCATCAGCGCGGTCAGCAAAGGCTGAAACCGGTAGTTCATCACCGCGTTGTGCCGCCATTGGGCGTAAAATTTTCGTGATAAATTCAGGTTCTTCTTTCTTTTCAGCTGGTGCATCAACTGCTGTTTTCCAGCTTTCAGGCACGTTGATTGACACTAAGTTCTCAATGCCATGGTCAACTGCTTCGTGGTTCATCTTGACGACGTTTTCACCTTTTTTACCATAAGTTTTAACAATCGCTTCTTTTAAGAATTTAACCGCTTTATCAATTTCAATTACTTCAGCAAGGTCAAAGAAAGCTGCTTGCATAACCATGTTAATTCTGTTACCTAGGCCTACATCTTCTGCTATCTTTGTCGCGTTAATTGTATAGAATTTAATGTCGTTATTAGCGATGTAGTTTTTCATTGCAGCTGGTAAATTGGCATCTAATTCTGTTTCGTTCCATATTGTGTTTAATACAAATGTGCCACTTTTTTTGAGCCCTTTTAACAAGTCGTATTGATAGACATATGATTGATTGTGGCAAGCGATGTAGTCAGCTTCTTCTATTAAATAAGTAGAATGAATTGGGTTGTCGCCAAAACGTAAGTGCGAGATGGTGACACCACCAGATTTTTTAGAATCGTAAGCGAAATAACCTTGCGCATACTTGTCGGTATTGTCGCCGATAATCTTAATGGCCGACTTGTTGGCGCCAACTGTACCGTCAGAACCTAGACCCCAAAACTTACAGCGCACCGTGCCACTCGGCTCAGTTACAATTGTTTCATTTATGTCGAGTGATAAGTGTGTCACATCGTCATTAATGCCAATTGTAAAACTGTTTTTAAGTTCGCCTTTTAACATTTCGTAAACCGCATTAATCTGCGAAGGCGTCGTGTCTTTCGAACCTAAACCGTAGCGTCCGCCAACAATTTCAGGCGCCGTGTCAGCGTCATAAAATGCTGAACGCACGTCTAAGTAAAGTGGTTCACCAATGCCACCTGGTTCTTTTGTTCTATCTAATACCGCAATGCGCTTAACCGTCTTCGGCAAGACATCAAATATCAACCGTGGTACAAATGGTCTGTAAAGATGTACTTTGACCAAGCCAACTTTTTCGCCTTTTGCTTGTAAATAATCGACCGTTTCTTCAATTGTTTCGCAAACTGAACCCATTGCAAAGATGACACGTTCGGCATCAGCTGCACCATAATAGACAAATGGCTTGTATTCTCTACCTGTCACTTCGCTAATTTTGTTCATGTAGTCGACGACAATTTTTGGCACGCGTTCGTAGTACTGGTTGGCGGATTCTCTTGCTTGGAAGAAAATATCTGGGTTTTGCGCCGTACCACGCGTTACTGGGCGTTCTGGATTAAGCGACTTTTGTTTGAACGCCTTAATCGCATCAAAGTCAACTAGACTTTCAAAGACACCGTAATCAATCTGTTCAATTTTTTGAATTTCGTGTGATGTTCTAAAGCCATCAAAAAAGTGTAAAAATGGAATGCTCGACTTAATCGCTGACAAGTGAGCAACGCCGCCTAAGTCCATTACCTCTTGAACAGAAGCTGAAGAAATTATTGCAAAACCAGTTTGTCTTGCTGCCATGACATCTGAATGGTCACCAAAAATCGATAGCGCATGTGATGCCACCGCTCTAGCAGAAACGTGGAATACACCTGGCAAGAGTTCACCTGCCATCTTATACATATTTGGAATCATTAAAAGTAAACCTTGTGAAGCGGTATACGTCGTCGTCAACGCACCACCTTGCAATGAACCGTGTACTGCACCTGAAGCACCTCCCTCTGACTGAAGTTCAGATACTTCGACAGTTTGTCCAAAGATGTTTTTCTTCCCATTGGCCGCCCATTCATCGACAAATTCGGCCATGTTAGAAGAAGGTGTAATCGGATAAATGGCTGCTACGTCAGTAAACGCATATGATACATATGCCGCTGCCGTATTGCCATCCATCGTCTTCATTACTTTACCGTTCATACTCTCCCTCCTAGTATTATTTGGTTAGTTATATTTTTTGCACACAAAAAACAGAACCTCTACAATCAGTATAGTATACAATATACAACAATTCAAGAGCAAACTGGCAAAAGGTTATTTTAATGCTGAAATAATTCTAATGCTGTGGTATTATTACGTTGAGGTGACGAGATGACACACGAAATAAAAGATATCATTTTACAGACGACTTTTAAAACTGCGGTGCTTTCTGGCATTGCTAAAAAGTCGATCGCCACATATAAAAAAGTGACCATTGTGCCAATCTTAATCAATGATTGTGTCCATTTGCAAATGACCTACCATTACGAAAATGCTGTTGTGCACGAAAATTACACTTGGCAAGCTGGCATTGGTATCATCTGCAAACTACTATCTGGCTACTTTAAGCAGGCAATTATCAAAACAAACGGTGCCGATTATCACATTTTGTCCAATAAAAAAGGACATATTCGAATTTTGTCAAAATAAGTCCTTTTTATTAATTATTCTTTCAATTAATTCAAGTAATAGTAAAACCACTATTGTGAATCGTTCCGCTTTATCGTTTCGCTAGGACAACCCGCTTCGCGGAACGTTACGCGAAAGACAAAGCTCCACCGCGTACTGGCGTCGCTGACAATCGCTTGCGCTGTCGATTTGCTGATTTATTATTTCCCTTTTTATATTAAAAGTGCAATACACCTGCCGTTATTAACGTGACAATGGTACCGCTCATCAAAACGCCTATCCAATTGGCGAGTAATGCCGTTTTAAAGTTCATATTGAGCACGCGCGATGCAACCACACCAGTGTATACCCCTGTTGTTGGTATTGGTATGCCCACCAATAAGATAAGACCAAAAAAACGGTATTTACGATAATTTTCAACTTTTCGTGCTGCCCTGTTCTCGTATTTTTCAACCCAATGGCGCAGTTTACTAAAGGTTTTTAAATAAGTAAAGAGCGGCTCTGTGATTAAAAGTAAGAATGGCACGATTATCATATTGCCAAAAATGGCAATAAGTGCTACCTCAATTAAAGGTAAACCATGGGAAACGCCATAGGGGATCGCGCCGCGCAATTCTGAAATTGGCACCATTGCCAAAAATAATATGTGAAAAATCTGTTCTTTCATTCGATATCCTCTTTAACTAAAGTTACGAACATGCCATTTGACTGCTAAAGCCGGGTCGAAATCGACATCAAATGGGTACAGTGGACGCTTTAAATGATTATATTTGACATTGACGATATCTTGGTTGACTGCACCAGGCGTTAACGCCATTACCCAACCCTTTGCAACCGCACTTAAATCGGGTTCAAGATAGCCCATTTTAACGACGATAATATCAAAGTCATCAAAGGCCGCTATGCCCGCAGTTTGAAAGGCTTGTTTGCTGCCATATTGATACCTATTTTCGGTGACGATAACATAAAGATTATCGTGTTTAACCAGCGCGCATTTGCCAGCCACGTCGTCAGTAAAAAAGTGTTCTATGCTAACTTTAAGTGTTGCCGCACCACCAAATGACTGATCTATTTTGCCACCCAATTGAATTGTCACCTTTTCATTTATTTGACATTGATAAAGGCGCTCAACTGTTTCAGTATCGAAGATCGATGCAAACAATATTTTTTTGGCAATTGGCTTATTGCGATTAAGCGCTAGAAAGTCCTTTAATAAAAGGTTCATATCGCCGGCACCACCCGCGCCGGGGTTATCACCTGTATCAGAAATAAAAAATGGTTTAATGGGCGCTTGTAAGGCCTGTTCAACAGCAATTTCGCTATCTGCCGTTGGACCAACAAAACTAAATTGGTCACGTAGCGACCAAAATTTTTGAGCAAGCTTTAATGCCTGTTGTTTAACAGCCGCTTGGTCAGTACCAGTGACCACGATCGCCGCATGACAGCGCGCTTGATCTGCCCACGGAAAACCCATCCAAATAGCGGCATCGATAATGCCATATAGCTGACAAATACTGTTAATTGATCGATAAAGCCCTTTGCCCGGTTGTACTTCTGTTGATGTCTTTTCACCTGATAAAAGTATCGGTATATCAACTTTTGCCCTTATGATAGGCTGTCTACCTTCTATAGCTACTATCAAATGCTCAAGCGCACGTTGTTTGGTTTCTTGTACATCAATATGCGGTGCTGTGCGATAACAGGTCAATAAATCACTGGCGGCAAACAGTTTGTCAGAGACATTGCCATGTAAATCCATTGTCGTTGCGATCAATGGCTTGTCGCCAATTAGCGCTCTCAATTCTTCAGCTAACTCACCCTCGGCATCTACACAATCTTCAACACTCATAGCGCCGTGTATATCAAACAGTAGCCCATCAATTGGCGCTTGACTGATGGCGTCTTGTAATAATTCAAAAAATTCGCTGCGCCAAGTATCATAATATTGCCTGCTGACGACACCACCTGGTAACGCCCTAGCATTGACCAGCGGAATAAATTCAACGCTATCACTAAACAGTTCTAAAAATGGATAAAATGACAATAGTTGATCGCCACGTCGTATTCTAAAGTCAGCATGCCCCGACAAATATGGCGTAAATGTCGACGATTCAATATGAATGCCCCCAATTGCAATTCGATAACGCATATATCCTCCTAAAAACAATCACGACAAAGACTAATCATTCGTACAATGTCATCTTGACTAGGTTGCATACACGAGCAGTAAACGCTGGCGTTTACGACCAGTGCAAGAACGCTAATGAAGTGGAGAGATCTCGCATTTTAAACCCTAGATTTCTCGACTACGCTCGAAATGACAAATTAACTGAATAGTTAAAACAACCTGCATTAGCGATAAGTTAACAACTTTTCAATTACCGTACTTAACGCATTGATATATGGCACACTAACGTGTTCTTGTTTTAAGGCGAGTGGCACTTCAGTACAACCTGCAATAATCAGCTGCGCACCCCTAGCAATAAGACTATCAGCTGCAGCTGTCAGCAGTTGACATGGTTCACCATCTGTATAACCAGCTTTTATGCCATTTTCACCATAAATCGCCTGCATCACTGTTTTTTGCACCTCATCTGTTGGATAAAACACGTCGATTGAAGCAAAATGTTTGTCAAATAAGTGCATTTTTCTGGTGCCGCTGGTGCACAAGATGCCAATGCGCGTTATTTTGGGATAATTCTTTTTAATATGCTCGGCAGCAGTCGCCATGGCGTGTATGACCGGAATATCGATTTGCTTAACTAAATCATCGTAAAAATAATGCGCTGTCATACAGGGAATACAACCGACAGTTGCACCTGCATTTGCCAATCGCTTTGCCGATTTTACCAGTTCGGGTAGCGGCGATAAGCCGTCGCCATAGACAAAGCCTGTGCGATCAGGCGTCTTGACATTGCTATCGATGATTACATGATAATGATCTTGATCTTTTTTAGCTGGTGTTGCAGCGACAAAATCACTGTAAAACTGAGCGGTTGCCGCTGGCCCCATGCCGCCGATCACGCCAATTATGGTTTCTCGCATAGTGTTTCTCCTTCACAACAAACGCGATCAATTATCGCTTGATAGTGCTTTTGCCAATCGATATTTTTATTATCTTGGTAAATGCTATTTAAGGCGATATGTGCGCCACAATCCATACCCTGACAGCCCGCCAGTAGCACAATATCTCCTTGTTTTGCGTCTGCTAAAGCCTTATTGATTGTCGTCGTTAAGTCATCATCAATTGAATAGTTCAGCCCTGCGCCAGTGAGCACTTCTTCAAAGACGGCAATTTCGTCAGCCGACACTGTGTCTTTCCATGTGACGTGTTTTTTACTGAGCGTGGCATAAACCCAATCGATCTTTAATTTTTTTGCCCAGTAGACAATGCGTTCGGCATTTTGTCGATTGGTTGTCACCCCTCTGTTGCCACGGATCGCATAGACAAAGACAATTTTTTGATATTTCATTAAGTTTAACGTTTTAAAAGTAACGTCGATATTGCCAGCATTGGCAAAGTGGTCATCGACGATTTTATAATTGTCATCATATACAATTTGAAAACGTCGCTCAACACCTTTATAGTTTGCTAAGCCCTGTTCAATATTTTGTTTTGAAACGCCACTGACAATGCCCACTGCCAGCGCCACCAAACCATTCATCACTGAATTAAAACCTGCAACATTTAGTTTTAAATGATACGTCGTTGGTAAAACTGTGCCGTACTTGGTTTCGATTTTTCGATTAAGCGACACAGTCATGTCAGCCATACCAGTTGATAAATCTAATTTTTCAACGCTTAAATCGCCACTGTTGTCTTCATAACCGTAGGTTAAAACATTGGCTTTTGTTTGATTGATTAATGATTTTGACACCTCATCATCTAAGTTTAGAATGGTCCAAGCTGCTGGCTTGGCATTTGTGATTAGCGATTTTTTAAAATTGACATAGGCTTCAAATGAACCGTGCTGATCGATATGTTCATGACTGATATTATTGAGTGTCACAACATCAAAATCGGTCATTGCGACGCGCTTTAGCTCTAACCCTGATGACGATACTTCCATTGTACAGTGACTGACACCGACTTGTTTCATGTTACTAAAGTATTGTTGCAAAGTCAATGATTCGGGTGTCGTCAGTATTGACGGGTCAACAAAGCCCTTAAATTCAGTTTTAACTGTGCCAATAATCGCCCGTTCGAATGCGGCTTGTTTGAAAATTTCATCGACCATAAACGACGTGCTGGTCTTGCCATTGGTCGCTGTGATGCCGACTAAAAATAGTTTTTCTGACGGCTTGCCATAAAAACGATGTGCCATCGCCGCCATTGCAAAGCGCGTGTCTGCCACCTTTATTTGTGCTATGTCAACATCGACAAAACGACTGACCACGGCAACAGTTGCACCACTTTTAGCTGCATCTGCCAAATAATTATGACCATCGACGCGATAGCCGGTAATGCAAATAAAGCAGCTATCGCTGACGACTTGGCGTGAATCATTGGCTAGTGCTGCAATTGTCGTAGGCAGCGTGCCGCGCACTTCTAATATATCAAAATCGACCAATAAATCTTTTAATATCATAATTACCGCCCTGCCCGTTTTTTCATTTTGCCAAGCACTTGTTTGACAAATGCAAAGTATGGTTTGGGATCTTTGCTGTCCCAAATAGCATGCGCTTTTTTATTGAGATATGACTTAGCAACTTGCCCAACCGTCAACTGCCCTTTTTTTATATATTCTCTCACTGCCAAAATATCTTCATAGGCATACCAAAAATAACGTTCGCTATTTTCGGTTAAGTGAGCTGGCGGCAATGGGTCGCCAACCAGTTCGCGATAGGTCACATAGGGCATATTGATGCCACATTTATTGATTAAGACATCTAATGTGGTGTATCTGGTATTAATTTCTATTAAATAAAACTTACCTGAATCGGCATCTTTTTTAAATTCGATTTCAGCAAAGCCCTTGTAGCCAACTGCTTCTAAAAAGGGCGCGCCAATTTCGTGTAGTTCAGGTACAACGCGCTGCTTGGTATAGACCGATGCGCCAAAATTAATTGGAAACTGACGAAACTTTTGACAAGTCGCCCAGTGGGTTACCACACTTTGCTCATTGAGATAGGCGTCATAGGTGTACATGCAGTCGTCAAAACCACGCACGATGCGCTGTACGAAGACGGCAAGCTCTGCTTCATCAGCACGCGCAATTGCCGCTAACAGTTCTGCGCGATTGTTGATATAAAACATCTTATGGCGAAACTTGGCGACAAAGTCATACGAATTAACTGGTTTAATAATACAAGGGTAACCAATTTCCGCTTCAACCCGTTCAATTAAGTTGTCTTCTGTCGTTAAAATTGTCTCGGGTATCAGTACATTGTGTTTACGGCAATAATCTGCCAGCGGCCCCTTTTCAAGTAACGACGTCTGTAGCCCCTGCGGCATCGACGGCAGTAAAAAATACTGGCTTAAATAATCACGATTGGCGTCAACTACTTCAACGTAGGGGTCAGCACAGGGTAATAGCACAGGTTTTTCATCTTGTTTTTTAGCATAGTCAACTAAGAACTCAACAAAGGCAGCGCTTTCGTTGCGATAATGCGGCGTGATCAGTTTTTCTTTTATATATTTAGACTTAAATCCATAGGCATTTTGATCGTAATCACATGCCACAACGTATACGCCTTTAACACCTAAGCGACGGCTTACACCTAGCCCAATAAAGTAGTTAACCCCTAATACAACAGCTTTATGCAAAATTACCTCCTATTTATAATTCTATCAACTGATATTTAGCATCACCAAAACCGATACGCTCGGCGTGTTTAATTTGTGTTAAGCCTGCTGTAAACAGCGCTTCGCCGTGTGAAGCTGCCAATAAATCGTAACAGGCCTTATCGATCGCGACAGGATCTGTGCTAATTAATACACCAATGTCATCAGTCAGTAGCTGCTGCGAACGACCGACACAATCACAGTCTTTTGTAATATTCATCAAAAAGTTTAGATAGATAAACGATTTACCTAACTGAGCGCCATAAGCATATTCAGTGACTTTTTCTTTAAAGTTTTCCGATTCCCAATCGTTGCTAATTGCGCCAACTGGGCAAATGGCAATACAACCGGCACAGCCGATACATAGACTTTCAGCAATGTTCGCCGTTTGATTCATGCTGATGGCGTGTACATCACAGGCCTTAATACAAGCGCCACAAGAGACACACTTATTGGCTTTGACAGCTGGCACCAATTTAGCATGTTGTGCCATTTTGCCACCACGCGAAGCAAAGCCCATTGACAGTTGTTTAATGGCGCCACCAAACCCCGCCATGGCGTGCCCTTTAAAGTGGCTACAGACGATTATCTGATCATAATTGCGATAGCCTAACCCGTATTTGCCAAATTTAAAATAGTCTTTTTCGATTGGTACTTGATAATACTCTTCGCCGTGATCGCCATCGGCAATTTCAATTGGAATACGTGTAAAGCCATGTGCTTGCGCTACCTTAATGTGCTTTTCACGCGTTGTACGTTCGCCACGATAGAGTACGTTTGTTTCAATAAAATTAGTTGCAATAGCTTTTTCTTGTAGTACATCAATAATGCCATCATAGCACTTGGCAGATACAAAAGTTGTGCTACCTTTTTCGCCAAAGTGCACTTTAATAGGTACTTTTTTATTTAACGAAATCGACTGCACCATTATTAAATGTGTTAACAACTGCTTAGCCGCAACGGAGACAGTCGCTTCATCAAATGCATCGAGCGCCTTAAAATATACAATTGACATAGTAATCGCCTTTCACTAGCACATTTTTAATCGCATTATTGTCATTTCGAGTGAAGGCGTAGCCGTAATCGAGAAATCTCGGGTTTTAAATGCGAGATCTCTCCACTTCACTAGCGTTTCGGTCGAGATGACACAAAGTAGTGCCTTTCAACTGAACAGTTACATATACTTTTATAAAGGTCTAAAAAAACAGGGGGAGAACATGGCAAAACTAAAAATCACCAAAATTGCACCAGTTAAATCGTTTGACTACTTGCACAATTATCAAATAAACTATCAACTGCCATCGGGCAAACAAAAAATTTGGGAACTGGTATCGCGCAGTGGTATTGAAAGATTACAAGACGAAATTTTACATAAAGCCAATTATAGCGACGGTGTGACCATTTTGGCAACTGACCGCGCCAGAGCGCACGTTGTACTGATAAAAGAATACCGCGTTGCCGCGGGTAGATATTTATATGCGCTACCAGCTGGTTTAAGCGATGAAAATGAAACCATAGAACAAGCGGCAATAAGAGAGTTTAAAGAAGAAACGGGCCTGACGCTAGAAGTGGCAAAAGTTGCCAAAGAACGCTATACTTCGGTCGGCTTGACAAATGAAAAAATCAATCTTGTCTATGGCTATTATAGCGGCACGCCATCAAGTGCCTACAGCGAAGAAACCGAAGACATTGAACCGCTAATTGTCAACCGCGAGCAAGCAATTGAGATACTTGAAAATAAAGAAGTGCCGATTAGAACGGCACTGTTATTAGAATCGTTTTTTAAGATTAATCTGTTTTAAATACGTCATATTACGACTTCATCAACCAGACCAGATACGTCATCACTAGCAAGTTCAAAATCGTCAACAATAGGAATAAAAGCATCGACAATTTCGGCATCAAATTGCTTGCCACGCCATTTTAGTAGCTCGTCAATGGCTTCTTTGTTGCTCAGCGCCTGACGATAAGACCGAGTTGATATCATGGCATGAAAGGCATCGGCAACGCAAACAATACGCGCCAAATAAGGTATTTGCTGACCTTTTAGTTGTTCAGGATAACCTTTGCCATCAATTCTTTCATGGTGATATTTGATAATTTCAAGTACTTTTTTATTGTCGATGACTTGCTTAATAATATTATAGCCTTTCTCTGGGTGTTGTTTCATTATAGCGTATTCTTCGTCTGTTAATCTACCCTTTTTATTGATGATACTATCTGGCATGCCAATTTTACCAAAATCATGTAAAATGCTGCCTAAGCGAAGTGCGGTTAAGTCTTCGTCGCTAAGCCCCAAACTCTCGCCAATTAAGACCGACATTTTAGAAACAGCCTCTGAATGATGCCCCGTGTACTTATCTTTCATATCAATCACATTGGCAAGTGAATACATAAAGTCGATAATCATTTGCTGTTTAAAGTTGACAAATGAACTATCCTCTAATTCGTATGTCAGTTCTTTGTGGTAGCGCACGATGCGATTTCTACCCCTTTTCTTAGCAACTTGCACAGCTAAATTGGCATTTGAAATAACGGCAAGTGCTTCAGATGCATCAGTTGGGAAAGACGATATACCACATGACACAGTAAGCGGCGTCGAACTGCCCATTGCGATAATCTTTTTGCTAACCTGAACTTTATATCTAATGTTTTCAGCAAGTTCTAAAACCGATTTTTCTTTATCAAAATTCAAGTAGACAAAGGTCTTGCCCGAATACCTAAAGCAATTGCTATCGTCTTGTGTTGTTGTTCTCATAATATTGGCTATTTCTTTAAGGACAATATCGCCTTTGTCATAGCCATTGACATCGTTAAACATATTGAACTTATCAATGTCGATGACAAGTACATCTAAATTGTCATTACGCGTTTTAATAAGCGCTTTCAGTTTGTCTACTAGACATCTGTAGTTGCATAAATTAGTCAATTCATCTATGTATAAATTTCTTTTTAATTGCTCTGATTCTTGCTTTAAGCGTTCTGCTTCTTTGACCTTTTCGATAACCTTTTGTCTAAATAGTTCAAGCGATATAATGGATATGCCAATCGCAAATAAAACAAACCCTAAGGCTGCTAAACGAAATCTAATATAGTCATCTTTTAGCGATAACGCTTCAATAAGCGATGGAATAATAAAAGCAGTCGTTGACATTATCATAATAAGATCAATGTAGCTTTTGCGTTTATAATACGATTTGACAAAAATAAATAATGAAGCTAAAACACCTAACAACAAGATTAAATTAATGCTATAACCTAGATGCAATAAAAATGTTGGATTGGGCGCAAGTATAACAAGAATAGCTGATACAATACTGACAAAAACTGCTATTTTGAAAAAACGCTTAGCACCGTAAAAGGCAAGCAATGCCTTGGCATACAACGAAGATGTCATATATAAAAGCAAATAAAACAATTTTGTCTTCGCAAAAACAGTTAAAAACAGCATGTATTTTAAGATGTAATCATGCATTGTCAGCGCCAAAATTAAGACAACTGCCGGAAACAAATAATGCTTTTTTTCAAAGATACCTTGGGTCGAAAAAACAAAGAATTGAATTAGCGAAATGGCAACGAGCATACCGAAAGCAATATCGTAAAATTGGTTGTATAGAAATTCGATTTTTGAATACAATAATTCTATTATTGCATCACCCGAAATATAAATAGGAAACCCCGAAACGCCAATTTTTGCATCTGAATACGACACTATTTTTAAAGTGTTCTTACCAGAAAATAAGTAATTTCGATTGATGTCAAATTTATTGACTTCGTTCCACGTGTTAATATAATTATTGCCTATAATACCAATTTTGCCAATTAAATGACCATTGACATAGATTTCGCTACAAGTGCCACGCAGGCGTGCCGCTAGTAAAGAAATATCACCATCAATTTTATCTAAAAAGTCACCATCGAATTTGGCAACTAGTACTTTTTTGCCGTATTCGTCTGGCTGTAGAATTCTTTCTCTAATATATTTGCCATCAACTAAAAACTTAGAAATAGACACAACAGGTTGATCTTTGTCATTGACAATTTTTTCAAGTGAAAGCTGAATGATTATGATAAAGATGACAAATGTTAACACGATAAATAAATAAAAAATAGCTTTTCTTTTTTCTGTTAGCATTAGAATCTCCTGTATCTTCAACAGACAGGTAGTCATCTGGATTATCGGCAAAAAATGATAAAACAATTAATCAACTACCGCAATTTTTAAATAAATAAATTAATCAATAAATGCAATAAAAACTAATGATAACTATTCAGTCAAGTTGTCATTTCGAGTGAAGGCGAAGCCGAAATCGAGAAATCTCGGTCTTTATTGCGTATGCGGACACGGTTCCGCGCTTAACGGGGCAATCGGTGGAATTTATCGAAGCGCTTATGCTAACGCTGCGCAATTCCATCATGCAAGTGCTCGCTAAAGTTGCCTCCTGCAACGTTCACGCAACGCGCTCCGAAGATTTTTTAAAGCTCCCCTACGCTCCAAGTGCCCGCATCCATTAAAGCGCCTTATATGCTTATCGCGTTTTTATAATCTATGAAAATTGCTTACATTGTCAATTAGCTAACTTATTATTTGACTGAATAGTTACAACTAATGAAAAGAAAATAATCAAAATTATTATTGACATATGTCGAAAAATAATTATAATAGTTATTGACATATGTTGGAAATGAAAAAGAGGTGCCCATGCCAAGACCATGTAAAAAAAGATGCGTTAGTGCTTTGCCAATTACCAAACAATTTGGCCCGCTAGATATGACAGCAAGCGACAGTATAACAATGTCGATTGAAGAATACGAAGTCATTAAACTAATTGACCTAGAAAATCTAACACAGGCCGAAGCGGCTCAGCAGTTAGACGTATCGCGTACAACGGTACAAGCCATTTACCAAAGTGCCCGTCAAAAAATAGCGCAGGCGTTGGTAGAAGTAAAAACCATCAATATCAATGGCGGCAATTACCGCCTAAGAAAAAGAAAAAACTGTCCCAAGCGTATTCAGAAAGGTATAAGGTGTCATAATGAAAATTGCAGTAGCAAGTAAACAAGAAAACGTATCACAGCATTTTGGCCATTGTGAAAGCTTTAATTTTTTTGAAATTGAAAACGGCGAAATGCTAAAAGCTGAATTTGTCGATAATCCTGGTCACGACTGTAAGGCAATACCACAATTTTTAAAAGAAAACGGCATTGATATTGTCATCGCCGGCGGCATTGGCAAAGGCGCCGTCAATAACTTACAACGTGTCGGCATAGAAGTGATTTCAGGTGCCAGTGGTCTAGCTAAGGACGCTGCCATTAAATACGAAAAAGGCGACCTAAAATCAACTGGCGAACTGTGTAGCCATCACGACCACGAGCATGGTCACAGCCATCATCACGGCCATAGCCACCACAGCCATAGCCATAAGCACGGCGACGGTTGCGAGCATACACACGAACACGCACATGGTCATCATGGCGGTGGCGGTTGTAAGCATAAACGCGATAAGTAAAAAATAAAGTTATAGAACAAAAGCTAGCGCTGCGCGCTAGCTTTTTGAATGAAATAACTATTAGTTGTAAACCCAACAGCTCTTTATATTTCTATTTTTTATCCTCTAAAGTAAATACACTGTCGACCAATTCTCGTGTTTTTTCGTTTTTTATGCTCGCAACAAAATTTTCACTATCTAGTTCTTCAATTATTTTACCGCTGTTCATCACGAGTATTCTGTCTGCAATTAGTCGCACCAGTGCCAGATCATGGCTGATAAATATTGTTGATATATTATACTTGTTTTGTATATCATATAGCAACTTGGTGATATTCTTTTGAACTGACACATCAAGTGCTGAGGTGGGTTCGTCATAGATGATCACTTTGGGATTTATCGATATTGCCCTGGCAATGACAACTCTTTGTAATTGACCACCACTGAGTTCATGCGGAAATTTCGCAAAATATGTACTGTCTAGTTCAACTTGTTCTAATAGGTTAATTGCTTCTTTTTGCGCATTGCTTTTATTCATTATTTTATAATTGATCAGCCCTTCACACAAAAATTTGCCAATCGACATTTTAGGGCTAAATACCGATTTGGGGTTTTGAAATACCATCTGGATATTTCGATGATATTTTTTGACGTTTTTTCTGTTGTATTTAAATATATCTTCGCCTTCAAAAAACACTGTACCATCGGTTGGTTTTTTAGTATGCGTAATGATGCTTGACAAGGTGCTTTTGCCACAGCCGCTTTCGCCAACAAGACCAATACATTCGCCTCTTTTTAGTGAAAATGAGACATTATCAACCGCTATAATATTGGGCGAAAATACTTTTGTTAAGTTTTTTACTTCAATGATGCTATCTTTGGTTTGCAAACCTGTCATCTCCAAACTTTGGTATTGAATTTAATAATTCTTTAGTATATGCCATTTTGGGATTATTTATAATTTCATCTCTGCTACCTTGTTCTATTAAATTACCGTTTTTCATGACGACAATTTTATCAGAAATATAGGATGCGACACCCATATCATGGGTAACAAAAATGATTGAAGTGCCCGATTTTCTAGTCAGTTTGCTCATTTCTTTGACAATTTGCGCTTGAATTGTTGTATCAAGCGCACTGGTTGGTTCATCGGCAAGTATTAAACTTGGCTTAAAAGTAAAAGCCATCGCTATCGCAACGCGCTGTTGCATGCCACCACTTAATTCAGATATATAAGAATTCATCACTTGTTCGTAGTTATCTAGCCCAACCAATTTTAACATTTCTTGCTGAATCTTTTGAGATTTACTTTTGCTAATCGTCTTGTCATGCGTAATCAAAAATTCATGATATTGCTTAAATATTTTCTTTATTGGGTCCATATGTGTTTGCGTGTTTTGAAATATCATCGATATTTCTTCGCCACTGATATTTCTCAGTTGTTTGTAAGTTAAATCTAATAAGTTTTGCCCCTTATAAATGATTTCGCCTGAATGAATAATAGCATTAGACGGCAAAACGCGCAGTATGGAATGAATCAGTGTGCTTTTACCCGAGCCACTTTCACCTACGATAGATACAACTTCTCCCTTGCTGATAGCAAGAGAGAAGTTGTTAACTACATTTTGACCATTTCCGTACTTAATACTTAAATTGTTGATTTCAAGTATATTATTCTTCAATTGTTACATCCTTTGTAATCATATAATAGTCTAATGCATATACAGTTACATTTTTAACTGATTTTTTGTACACACTATTATTTTTAGTTGATGTAATAAAAATGCTCGGCACATCTTTGTTGACTTCTTGTTGCGCCATAATTGTAATTTCTCTGCGCTTTTCAGTATCGAATTCAAGCGCTAATTGTTTTAAGTACTCATTGAATTTAGCACTGTCATACTTGCCATAATTGTGCGTGCCGTCAGCTGAATAAGTTCTCTCTAAATAGCGTTCAGGGTCACCGGTAGGCGCCGTTATCATGCGAAGCAACAACCCGCCAAAGTTCTTGTTTGACCTTAGCGCTTGACCGTTTTCTTCTATTTTTATGGTCATTTCAATGCCCACTTTTTTAAGTTGCGATTGAACTGATTCTGCTATGACACCATAATCGTCTTTCTTTAGAATGTGCAATACAAAAGTCACTTTTTGACCGTCTTTTTCAACAATGCCGTCGCCATCTGTATCTACATAGCCAGCATCTTTCAGTATTTGCTTAGACTTTTCTACATCATATGTTTGCGTTTCTATTTGATCATAACCAAAATTGGCACCCGCTGGGAAAATAGCGCCTAAGGCATTGGTATTGGTTATCTTTGCAATAGATTCTCTATCAACAGCATAACTAATTGCCTTTCTAAGTTCAATGTCTTTTAGCAGCTCATGATTTTGGTTTAAGCAAATAAAGTGTGCCTTTAATGAATCTTTTTGATTGACGACATAGTTATCATCATTGATAAACTGCTTAACTGCATTGCCGTTTAAGCGCTGTGCAAAGTCAATTTCACCTGATCTTAGTGCTAAGGCTCTTGTATCGTCGTCTTTGATCAGTTTGATATACAACTTATCTAAGCCAACTTCGCCGTTCCAATAGTATTCATTTTTAACAAGTGTGACATCTTCACTTTTATTATAGTCAACAACTTTATATGGACCAGTAAAGATAGGTGCTACTTCGATTTCTTCATCGGTAGCATCGGCGTCAAGTATGCCAAAGATTGGCTCTGTTAAATTTGCTAAAAGCGAAGCATAAGGCCCTTTAGTTTTATAGATAACGTATTCGCCATCAGCTTCAATTGATTCTAATCTGGCGTTTATTTCAGCGCGCTTGCTCTTGGCAATAATTCTTTCAATGCTCTTTTTAACAGCCTCGGCAGTTAAATCTTTACCATTACTAAATTTTACACCTTGACGAATGTGGAACTTCCAAGTTGTGTCATCAATTTGTTCCCATTTGTCAGACAATTCTGGTACAATTTCTAAATTTTCGTTGAGCGTTACTAAGTTTTCGTTTAATGCTGCTCTTGACAAAAACCAGCTGCTCCAAGCATGGGCAGGATCTAATTTGTCAGGCAAATACCAAACTGCCACCTTTAATTCTTTTTCTTTCTTTGGTTCTTCTGGCTTTGCAGTTGTTTCTTCTTGTTGCTTGGCAACTGTTGTTTCTTGTTTTTGTGTTTCGGCAGGTTTTTCAGCAGGCTGTGAACAAGCGGTTGCCGAAAGTACAAGCACCAACACCAATAATAACGAAATAAGCTTTTTCATTTAATTTCTTCCTTTCTAACACTTTTAATCATTCAATGCGTAATAATTAACTATATTTTCATTAGTATTGCTCGTACTATTAACTGCTCTAACCTTGCAAAATCTATTCTTTAGGGTACCCTAACACCCAATTTTTATCTTTTTATTTATTATTATTTTTATATCACCCCTTTCTGTCAATCTCTTTTGGCAAGAAACAAATATCTACATTAACTATTATTCCTCCTTATCTTCTTTGATTTCTTGCTATACATATCTACAACTTTTCTATAAGCATTAAACACATACTTACAAAAAAGGCAAGTATTTAAACTAATGATATCGTACTTTTTATTTATATATCCAACCCTTTTTAAAACGCTTATCAACATTAAATTTTGGGTCTAAAACATCTCTTAAACTATCACCTAATAGATTAAACACAACGACATACACCAAAATTATTAAGCCTGGAAAATATAACAGCCAAGGTGCTGTTGTCATAAATGGTTTGCCTTCACTTAACATTAAGCCCCATTCTGGCGTAGGCGGTGCAGCACCAAGCCCGAGCAAAGATAAATTTGATAGTGTAAGTAATTTTTGCCCCAAGTCTTGCGTCATTAAAATGATAATATGGGGAAATATATTTGGAAATACATAGGTGCTCATCAGTTTTAAAAACCCTGTTCCGCCAAGCTTTGCCTCTAAAATAAAGTTGCTGTTTTTTAACCCAATAGCTAGTGAACGACTGAGCCTTGCGTACTTCATCCAACCTAAAAACACCATTGCTATAATGATGTTTAATAAGCCTATGCCCAAAAAACTGACGACTGCGATAATAAATATCATGCCCGGAAAAGACAACAACATGTCAATTAATCGCATAATTAACGTGTCGACAATACCACCGATTAAGCCAGATAATATGCCAATAAATGTGCCAATAAACGATGTCA
>PDWJ01002131.1_pt1 | contig 21990 bp, 18 predicted proteins | sample 1430881 | NCBI WGS metagenome assembly PDWJ01 (sample SAMN01162460, study PRJNA174530) | Oral metagenome, whole genome shotgun sequencing project. | biome: Marine environment; feature: Marine mammal; material: Swab sample of the gingival sulcus; isolation source: swab sample of gingival sulcus... | reverse complement strand
GGTGTGCCACAACCTCTAAAATTGGGAATTTCGGGAGGTGTGCTTATTGCCTCTATTTTGATTAGTAGTTTTGGAGCTCATTATAGAATTATTACCTACAATCCCACAAGTGCCACAATGATGCTGCGAGAATTGGGAATTGCCCTATTCCTTGCTTGTGTGGGGCTTTCTGCCGGAAAAGGATTTGTGGAAACATTTATGGACGGAGGCTATATATGGACACTGTATGGTGCTGCAATTACCATTATTCCTATACTTACCATTGGAATAATAGCAAGAGTATATTTTAAATTGAACTATTTTACTCTGGTCGGATTGCTTGCCGGTTCAATGACCATGGCGGCAGCTCTCGATTTTTCAAAAGAGACAAAAGATAGCAATGTTCCTGCGGTAAAATATACCACCGTTTTTCCTTTTGTAATGTTGTTGCGAGTAATTACGCCACAGTTAATGTTGCTTATATTGGCATCATAAATCGGATATAAATCTTCCATTATCGCATAAAAAATAGACCTATGATTACAATAACACAACTCGAATATATTGTTGCAGTAGATACGCATCGCCACTTTGCCACTGCTGCCGAGCACTGTTTTGTTACGCAGCCTACGTTAAGTATGCAGATAAAAAAATTGGAAGAATTTTTGGGAATCACCATTTTCGATAGAACAAAACAGCCTATAATTCCCACTTATATTGGTGCTGAGGTTATTGAGCAGGCTCGTTTGGTGTTAAGCGAAGCAAAAAAGATTGATGAAATTATCGATAGTCATAAAAACAAAGTAGAGGGAAGCCTAAAAATAGGAATTATTCCTACGCTTGCACCTTTTCTACTGCCCATGTTTATTGGCGATTATATTCGAAAATATCCCGATATTAAGGTAGAAGTAGAAGAATTGGTTTCAGAAGATATTGTACAATATCTGAAAAAGGATAAAATTGATGTGGGAATTTTTGTTACGCCTGCCAAAGAGGAAAAGATCATCGAACGTCCGCTATTTTACGAGGAGATGATGATTTATGCCCACAAAGATCATGCTCTGCTAAAGCAAGAACAAATTGAAGTTAAAGATATTGTAACCCCTGATATATGGATGCTTAGCGATGGTCACTGCTTTAGAAATCAGGTGATCAACTTATGTGAAATGCACAGCCTGCAGCATCAGAGTCTGCCTTTTGAATTTGAGAGTAATTCGCTGGAAACATTGATGAAAATCATAGACCGAGAAGGGGGTTTTACGCTAATTCCCGAGTTGGCAACACAATATTTATCAGAAGAAAAATTAAAGCAGGTAAAACGCTTCTCCAACCTCAACCCTCTGCGTGAAGTTAGTTTGGTTTATTCGCGTCATTATACCAAACATAAGCTGTTGGATTTATTGGCAAAAAATATTCAAAGTGTTGTGCCTCAAGAGATGCTAAACAGCAATAAAGGTACAGTTGTGGAATGGAGGTAAATAGAGTAATTTTCTCTAAAACTTTAATTCTGTTTCTATTTTTATAATCAGATTGTTTTTCTTTTCGATCTCTTTTTCAACTTTCCGTATTGCTTTTTTTGAGCCAGAAAAGGGGAAGAAAATTGATAAAAATTAAAGTAACTGCAATGATTTTATTGTCAATATTAATGGAAAGAATCTTAAGGGTTATAGGGCTTGAATTATAGAAAATCCTCCAAATGACAATAGCCAGAAACACTTGAAGAAATATTTTTCGAATTGTATTTTCTTTTTTTATCTTGTTGGGATCTGTATTATGTTTTCTCTTAAAAGTACTTTCAATTGAAAGTACTAATTCTTTTTTTGCAATTTTAAGTTTTTTAAGGTCGTATTTCCTTTCAAATAATAAATTACCTGCAAAAATCTGAGGTTCAATATTAATTCTATTCTTTTCAGAAAATATTTCGAACAATATGTTGTTGCTTTCTTTTTTTAAATCTTCTTTCCAATTGAGTTTCATCTTTGTATTTTAATGGTTTTAGTTCCGATTAAGTTATACCATGGATTTATAATAAGGTATCTTCCAAAACCGTACGGTAGTTTTATGATATATGGTTTCAGCTGTACAAATTATTCATTGATAAACTCTATCTCTTCTTCAGGTTTAAGTCCGTATCTGTTCATTAGATATGAAGTTTTGCTTTTGTTTGGGACAGGTAAATCCTGATTATAGTTTTGTCCCAATTCACTTAGGAACTCTTTTCCTTTATCATTAGGTAATATCGCTATAATATTAGAAATTTCTTGTTTTATTTTTTCTAATTCTATTTGAACTTCACTGCTGTTTAATTTATTGGTGTTTTTTTCCAGTTTCTCAATTCTTTTATAAATATTATGGATACGCCCCACTAAACCGGTTCTTTTTTCCGTTCTTATTAATTGGTTTTGCTTAATATGTTGTCTTGTGCTGATTTGTTCTATTACATTTTTAGAAAGCCACTTCGCATCATTAATAATTTCCCTAATACCGGCTCTAAATGATCCATAATTCATTATTCCCAAACATAAAGCAGTACCCCAAACCACAATTCTTGTTTTTAGCGAGCCTTTGTCATATTCAATAGATATTTTAAAAACCTCTTTGTTGTTGATAATCTCTCCTCCTAGTTGGCTAATCAGAAATAGAATTTCTTTTTTCACTAAATCTTTATTTGACTTGGTGTACTCCAAATTAAATTTCAGGTAAGTTTCGCCAACTTTTATAAAGTTTAATTTTTGTTCAGTCATTGTATTTTTTTATTAATGCTCGCAATAGATTAAAAAAAGAAAGTAAACCGCTTTAAATTTTGCACTGTCTCAGCCAAATTTTGTTTTGCTAAGTTAATTAAAAAGGTGAAGCAAGTCAAGATATGGGGGCAGTAAATATAGATAAAGAGATGAGTATAAACTTTTACTCTGGAATTTTCACTAAAAATAAAACCCCGCTTAAATGAATTAAGCAGGGTAAAATATTTCTGATTACGCAGTTTCTAAAACTATCTATTTATTGGTAAATGTTAAGTCATTTTTCATATCCATTGACATTTTCATCTCTTTAGATGCATCGGGATTTGTTTTGATGTAAACATCTCCTTTAATATCTTGTTTTATTTTTGCTTCTATAATCCAGCCCGAAGTTTTATCCACTTTTATCTGCGAGGTCATATCTCCTTTTAGGTCATATTTGGTAGGCATTCCATTCATTTTTGTATAGGCCTCTTTGTTGGCTGTTACAATTTTTGAATTACCGGTAATTAAATGGTAATCAGTATTATTTTCGGCATACGTATAAGTAGTTGTTATATTTGCCGACATCCCTGAATTCAAGTTTGTTTTAATTTCCCAGCTGTCGCCTTTTGCAACAGGTTTTTCCGGATAGACAGCAGTGCTCATTTCAATATTTCCTTTAAAAGCTTCTTTGCCGTATGCCTTTTGTAATTGAGCTTTAATTTGTGCCTTTTGGTTTGCAGGAATTTCCGGGAATTGATCAAATGCTGACCCAAAGAGTTGGTCAATATTTTTTATGTCGGTAATCTTTCCCTTTTTCGTCATTGTAATTTGAAACGGCTTGTTTTTCATTGCAGCTAAAATTTTAGAGAAGACATCTTGTTTTTCAGAATTGAATTCCATTGTTCCGTTAGGAAGCTGCATTGATAAATTTAAACGGTTGTATTCTACGTCCATCTCATAACCATTTTCGGTAACAGATTTTACAGTGTACGACATATCTCCTTGAACAATCATTTCCATATTTATATCCTGTCCGGCAATGTTTTGTTTGATTAGGGATTTTAAATTAGTTACCTGGTGGTACGTTTTTCCTTTTTCCAGATTTAGTTGCAAATCTGTTTTTTCTGTTTGACAAGATGCCAAAATAAGTAATACTAAAACTAAATTTAAAAGTTTACTCATGGTTGTTTCTTTTTAATGATTCGTATCTGTTTATTTATAATTATTGTTTAATGAACGGTTGAATAAAAGGGCATAAAAGTTAAAATAGTTTAGGCCTCTTTAGGTGTGCTAAGTTAAATAAAAAATAAGTCGGGGCAAGATTTGGGCTGAAAAAAATGAAAGGATGTCGATATTTATAGTTTTTAACTTTTTAAAATTTCATTCGCAGACATTATAGGGAATAACTATGACCGAAAACCTGCTGTTTTTCAACAAATAATATTATTACAATGCATTTAAAAATCAAAAAAAATAGATTAATTTTTTTTATAATAGAAAACGTTTTGGACAGGATTGATTCACGATAATCAAATTTTATCGTGTGTATAAATATATTAAAATATGAGGGGTGAAAATAAAATAACTCTCTACTTCTTAAAACTCAACTCAGTATATATGGAGTAGTGGTCGGAGTATTTTTTGCGGATACGGCGGTAGCGGTTACAGACAAAATGTTTATCGTGCAGCATAAAATCGATACGAAATGATGGAAAATCGCCGATATAGGTAATACTGATGCCGGAACCGCGTTCGCGGAAAGTGTCGGTTAGTTTATCGGTTATTTTATGGTAGGTGTACGAAAAAGCTGTATCGTTAAAATCGCCGCAGACCAACACAGGATAAGGCGATTGAGAAATATGATACCGTACAATTTCAGCCTGCTTGGCTCTACGGATAAACGCATCGTTTAAACGCTTGCAAATATCTTTTAGTTCCTCAACTTTTACTTTATCGGCATCGAAACTCTTTTGTTTAATGAACGAATAGTTGATACCGCTTAGTCGGTTCGATTGCAGATGCAGATTATAAACCCTGATAATTTCGTTTTTAATCTTTATATCGGCAAAAACGGCATTTCCCATATCACCTTTGTTAAATTGTAATTCACCGCTGAACAGGATGGGGTATTTGCTGAAGATAGCAAGGTCGTTCTGTTTTTTTGAGAGGGCATTGTAATTACAATTGATTTTTTTTTGAATGCTTTGAACTGATAAAAGCCCTTTTTTATTGGGACGAAATTCTTGAAAACAGTAAATATCACATTGTGATTTTTGGAGCAGCTGCAACATATTCTTTGTGGTTTCGGGATTATTGCTCCATTTATATTTGTCGAATAATCGTACGTTGTAGGTTACTATTTTTATATCGTTATCCACATCTTTTGGGGTATGGAACTGTACAAAATTGGCAAACTGATTATATCCTAATAAAATTACAATTAAAGGCAGCAGAAAACTCCATCGCCGACGTATAATCCAATAAATTGTAAACAAAATATTTACTCCTAATAAATAGGGATATGCCAATGCGGCAAATGCCGTAATTGTTGTTATTTCGGGCGATACAAACGGAGCCAGATAGGCAGTAAGTAATATTACCGAATTAACAAGGCATAAAAAGAATAATATTTTATGTAGTATTTTTTTCAAAATAAAATTACGAATTACTTGATTTAAAAAGTGTCGCTTTTTCCTCTTTTGTTAAACTTTCGTATCCCGATTTAGCAACTTTTTCTAATATTCGGTTTATCTCGTCACTGTTATTTTTTTTTGCTTTGTTGTACTCTCTATCGGTCATCTTATTGGTGTCTTTAAAGCTCACGTTCATTTTTTTTCGTGGTTTAAAGATAGCAAAAATCCAATCCATTATATCATTAAAGCCTTTGGTAATATCGTTGGCTTTACGCATTTGTACGGCAAACAACCAACCGTAAAAGGCACCGCCCAAATGGGCAATATGTCCGCCTATATTTACGCCTTTATCGATATACATTAGGTCTGTAAAGATAAAAAACAGAGCAATATATTTTATTTTTACTCTGCCTATAAATACCAAATTAATCTGGTGATTAGGAGCATAAAAGGTTACGCCGAATACAATAGCCATTACCGATGCCGATGCGCCGAGTGCATAAGACAAAGGCAGGTCGGATTGGAAATAGGGAAATATATTATACGCAAAAATATAGAGTGCTGCTCCGGTTAATCCGCCCAGAAGATATACGCTTAGCAGTTTTTTCTGGTCAAGAAAAGAAATAAAAATTCGGCCGAACCAATACAGCCAAAGCATATTCATTAACAGGTGTAAAAATCCTTCATGCAGAAACATATAGGTGAAAACCGTCCACGGATTCCAAAGCAGATTATTGGTGTCGGCAGGAACCATCAAATGACGCATGACCACATCCACAATGTCTAAATTAAAGAGCATAGCTGTAATAGACAATATCTTAACTACAACAAATACGCCTAAGTTGATATAAATTAATTTTGTAAGATTACTGCCTTGCTGAAAAGAGTGTTTTATACCATCCCAAAACGATTGGTTGGAATAACTCCGGTACGGATTATTTTGTTGATTGAAATTTCGCATATTATTTTTTGTAATACATTGCTAATTGTGTTTTAATAAAATTTATTGGTGTGCTTTTGCCAGTATTTTAATAAAATAAAACCAAACAACATACCACCCAGATGGGCAAAGTGAGCCACATTATCACCACTTCGGTTTTGCACACCCATAAAAAGCTCTAAAATCCCGTATCCTATCACAAAATATTTTGCTTTTATAGGAATTGGTAGAAATAATAAAAACAATTCAGTGTTTGGAAAAAGAACTCCAAAAGCAAGTAAAATACCAAATACCGCTCCCGATGCTCCCACATTTGGAATATTTATGACTGCTGTTGCCATTTTCTGCACATCTCTTACCGCCTGGTTGATATACATTGCATTTTCAGGGTTCTCGCTCCATAAATTCACAAAATTATAATATTTGGGGTTGATATTGCTGAAATGGCTGCGAATAAAATCGCTTAATAATTCAGGCGTAGGGGTATTTTTAAAAGCATCTGCTGCTGCAATCATATCGGAATAGCTGTACCAATTAACAGCTGTTTGTACCAATGCAGCACCAATGCCGGTAATCAAATAATAGGTTAAAAAACGTTTTGACCCCCATACTTTTTCCAGAACCTGACCAAATATAAACAGTGGAAACATATTAACGAAAAGATGTGTAATATCGCTGTGCATAAACATATAGCTGATAAATTGATGCGGACGAAAAAGTTCTGATTTAAAAAAGTATAAGGCTAGATATCGGTCTAAATCGAAGCCCAGTTGTGTTTGTAATACCCAGGTAACAAAAAGCATTAATGCATTAATGATTAATAAGTTTTTTACCACCGGAGGCAGCGTATTTAAAGGATTTCCAAATTGTGACATATTCTTGTTTTTATATTTTGTCTTTATTTTTTAGCTGTTAGTTCTCCCAACTTCCATCTTCTGTCTTCTGTCTTCCAACTCTATCTAAATCTACTCTCTAATTCCTGTGTTTCCATAATAGAAATGGTTGGTTTTCCATCGGGGGTTGAGTTAGGGGTTTCACAAGCAAAAAGCTGATCTACTAACGCACTCATTTCCTCGCTGGTTAAAGGCTTGCTGTGCTGAATTACTGCTGCTTTAGCCAATGCCTTTGCCAGATTTTCGCGAACCTTTACTTTTACGTCTAATTGAGTGTTTCTGTAATTTTCCAACAGATTTTCCAACAGAGTCTTTGGATCGGTATTGGGAACATCGGCAGGCGCTCCGTTAATAATAAAAGTCTTTTGTCCTATTTCGCTGATATCGAATCCCAAAGCTTTAATATCTTCAGCAATAACCTGAAGAAGCGTGTAATCTGAGGCATTTAATTCAATGGTTTCGGGAAATAGTGATTGTTGTGTCACTCCCGATTTATTTTCCATGGCCTTTATAAACTGTTCAAAAAGAATACGTTCGTGTGCTTTCCGCTGGTCGATAATCATTAATCCTGAACGGATAGGCGTTAAGATATATCTGTTTTTCAACTGAAAGAAATTCGAACTGTTTTTTGCCTGTTCCTCATTTATCAATTCAATCTGCTGAGGGGCTTTATCTTCTTCAGGCAGTGTAAATTCTGTATTTTGTTTTGGAGTATTGCTCCACTTATCATCGTACAGTTTATCCCAATCTTTAGGTACCGATTTTCGGGCTGTGGTAGAATGTTCTTTTTTCTGAAAATCTTTATATACCGGATTATTTTCAATAGATTTATCCTGATGAAAAGGATTATAACCTTTTTCGTTATCGAATGGATTGAAATTCATTTCCGTTTCAAACGGATTGAAATCAGGATTTACTTTGATGGTAGGGGCCTCAATAGACTCCTGTGTTCCGGGAACGGGAATTTCCACTGAGGTATCTTCGTTAAAATCGATGGACGGAACAATATTAAATTTCCCCAGTGCCTCGCGTATAGAGGCTTGTATAATTTGATAAATGGCTCGTTCATCTTCAAATTTCACCTCTGTTTTAGTGGGGTGAATATTAATATCGATAATTTTCGGGTCGACCTCGAAAAAAATAAAATAGGGAGGCCGGGTATCGGGAGGTAGCAGTTTATCGTAAGCCTGTAAAACTGCATTGTTAAAATAGGGATGCCAAATATACCGGTTGTTGACAAAAAAGAACTGTTCGTTGGTTTTGCGCTTTGCGCTTTGCGGCTTCCCTATAAATCCCGATAACTTTACAATACTTGTGTCGGTATTGATACTGATTAACCGATTGTTGATATTTTTACCAAAAACATTGATAATTCGCTGTCGGATATTGCTTTCGGGCAAATTTAATATCTCCTTATCGTTATGGATTAACTGAAATGCAATATCGGGGTAGGTTAAAACAATACGATAGAATACTTTAATTACTTCGCGATATTCGGTGGATGTAGCTTTTAGAAAACGGCGACGGGCAGGTACATTAAAAAAAAGATTTTTCACACAAATATTCGTTCCGTTACGGCAGGCAGTTGCTTCTTGCGAAAGCAATTCTGAGCCTTCCATTACGATATATGTCCCAACTTCATCTTCAATTCGTTTGGTTTTCATTTCCACATTGGCTATTGCTACAATAGAAGCCAAAGCCTCGCCACGAAATCCCATGGTACGGATAGCAAACAAATCATCGGCTTTTTGAATTTTTGAGGTAGCATGACGTTCAAATGCCAATCTGGCATCGGTTGCTGACATACCACAGCCGTTGTCGATAATTTGAATTAAGGTTTTTCCTCCATCGGTAATGTTCACCTTTATGGAAGTGCTTCCTGCATCAACGGCATTTTCAATCAACTCTTTTACCACTGATGCAGGTCGCTGTACTACTTCGCCGGCAGCAATCTGGTTGGCTATGTTATCAGGTAAAATTTGTATAATATCTGACATGGTTTTGTTCTATGTTATTAGTGTAGTTTGGGATTTTGCGGTCTAATCAAGACTTTTAAATTGTAACCTTTAATTTGTTTTATTTAAATAATTCCTCTATAATTTTATAGGTGTTGCTATCGGCGTAAAAAAACAGATAGGCTATAATGGCAAGGAGCACAAAAATAATTACCAACATCAAATTTGATCTGCGCCTAGCCCTGTCTCCGGTACGATGTCGGTGTTGTAACTCGCTTTTCATACGTCCCCTGATATTTGGGATGTAAGCACCATTCTCATCTTTTATACCCAATTCGGCTTTTATTCTTCGTTCTCTATCCTCTCGTGCCTCTTTTGCCGGATCCCAATATCTGGGCTGTATGTTAAATTGTCGGTGTTTAGGTGGTTTAAAAAAGCTGGTAAATCCCATGTTAAAATTTTATTGATTGATACTCTGCTTAACGGAAAGATAAACTGTCAAAAACTGTTCCATTTAAGCCCCAAATATACCCATAAAATATTAAATTTTTATCTTTTCCGGGGTTTTAAATAATCAGTAGATTCAAGTTAGAGCATTAATTTAACCGCAAAGCACGTAAAGAATACACATTCGTTCAAAGTGTTTTTCTTCCGTCTTCGGACTTCTGTCTTTCGGCTGATAATTACATTACTAATTATTTTGCTTATTTTTTGGAGTATGTTCTTCGTTTATTTTACTGCCGCATTTGTTGCAGTAGACAGCGTCGGCATCATGTCCTTCAGCTAAACATTCGGGGCAGACCTGGGTTGATTTTGGCTGCAGGTTTTGCTGTCGGGTAAGTTCTGAGGTTACAATTCCTGTAGGTACTGCAATTATGGCATAACCAATAATCATTACCACACTTGCAAAGAATTGGCCCAATGATGTAACGGGTGATATATCTCCATAGCCAACGGTAGTAAGGGTAACAACAGCCCAATAGATACCGCGGGGAATACTGGTGAAGCCGTTTTGGGCGCCTTCAACTAAATACATTATTGTTCCGATAATAATAACCAGGGTAACAACAGCAAAAAGAAAAACCGCAATTTTTGCCCTGCTTTGGCGGAGAGCCCTGACTAATACTTTACTTTCGTTGGTATATCTGTTTAGTTTTAGGATCCTGAAAACCCGAAGCAGACGTAATGCTCTGATGACAACTAATCCGTGTGTTCCGGTAATAAAAAGAGCTAAATAAGAAGGCAGGAGTGCCAAAAAATCAATAATACCGTAAAAACTAAATATGTAAACTCTGGCTTTATTTACAACCCATATCCGCAGAATATATTCAACACTGAATATTCCGGTGATTATCCATTCTGCAATTTTTAACTGGTAGGAGTAGGCTTGCTCTAAAGAGGGAACGCTCTCAATCATTACGCAGGCAATACTAAATAAAATAGCAACAAGTAATATTAAATCAAAGGCTTTGCCGGCAAAGGTATCTGCCTCAAAAATGACTTCATATAATTGTTTACGTATAGCTTTCATTAGTCTTTCCTAATTTCCGGCAGCTGCTTTTGGCAGTTGGCTGTTCGATAACCTGAAATAGTTTGTTTTTAACTACTGATTATAGTATTAATATACAACATAATTGTTAATTGAATAAGCATTATAGCATTAATCAATTAATTCAATAATAGAATGATAAATTCCTTCTTTATCGTATCCGCACTCTTTGTACAGCTCCTGCTGAGTGCCGTGTTCTACCCAGCTGTCGGGAACTCCAAGGCGTTTAATCTTTGCATAGTAACCGTTTTCGCACATAAATTCTTGTACGGCAGTTCCTAAACCTCCGACAATACTTGCATCTTCAAGTGTAATAATGTATTTAAACTTCTTGAATACGCTGTGCAGCAGCTCTTCGTCAATGGGTTTTAGGTATCGCATATCGTAGTGGGCAACAGAGTAGTTTTCCTGCTCTAATAAGTCGATGGCATCAGCAGCCTCCATCCCAATGGCTCCAATAGAAAGAACAGCAAGTTGATTACCGTCCCGCAATTGTCGGCCTTTACCGACAGGCAGTAGTTCGAAAGGCTGCTTCCAATCGATAATCCGGCCTTGTCCCCGCGGATAGCGGATAGAAAAAGCTCCCATGTTTTCTTGTTGTGCGGTAAACATTAAGTTTCGCAGTTCTATTTCGTTTAATGGAGCTGCAATGGTTAAGTTAGGGATACAACGCATATACGAAAAATCAAAAACGCCATGATGTGTTGCTCCATCAGCACCTACCAAACCTCCTCTGTCAATACAGAAAACCACGTTTACATTTTGCAGTGCCACATCGTGAATTAGCTGATCGTAGGCACGTTGCATAAAGGATGAATAGATGGCACAAAAAGGCAATTTCCCTTGTGCCGCCAATCCTCCTGCAAATGTAACTGCATGCTGTTCGGCTATACCAACATCAAAAGCCCTATGTGGTATTTTTTCCATCATGATATTTAATGAGCTACCGGTTGGCATTGCAGGGGTAATTCCAATTATCTTATCGTTTTTTTCTGCCAGCTCCACCAATGTTTCGCCAAATACATGTTGGAATTTTGGTGGCTGAGGAGCTGTATTTTTTGATTTGAGAATCTCTCCTGTATCTTTATTAAATTTTCCCGGAGCATGCCAGTAGGTTTGGTTCAGCTCGGCGGGTTTAAAGCCTTTTCCTTTTTTGGTGATGCAGTGTAACAATTTAGGTCCCGGTATTTTTTTTAAATCTTTTAATACCTGCACTAAATGGTTTACATCGTGTCCGTCAACAGGACCAAAATATCTGAAATTTAAAGCTTCGAATAGGTTCGATTGTTTTAATAATATGGTTTTTATACCATTTTCTACTTTCTGAACAATTCTTCGGGTGTTGGGATTTATTCTATTAAATTTTCCCAGTAAACGCCACACATCCGACTTCACCTTATTGTAGGTTTGTGAGGTGGTAATATCCAGCAGATAATTATTCAGTCCGCCAACATTTGGGTCTATCGACATGTTATTATCGTTTAATATTACCAATAAATCGGCATTGTTGGCGGCGGCATTGTTTAAACCTTCAAATGCCAATCCGGCGGTCATAGCACCATCTCCAATTACAGCAACAGTTTTTTTATTGGCTTCACCATTGAGTTGTGCAGCAACAGCCATTCCCAGAGCTGCCGATATGGAAGTCGAAGAGTGTCCTACGGTAAAAGTATCATATTTGCTCTCGTTGCGGTTAGGGAAACCGCTAAGTCCTTTGTATTTTCGATTGGTGTGGAATTGTTCTCTTCGACCGGTTAGAATTTTATGTCCGTAAGCCTGATGTCCAACGTCCCATACCAAATTATCGTATGGCGTATCAAAAACATAATGCAGAGCTACTGTTAGTTCTACTACACCTAAACTTGCACCAAAATGTCCCGGGTTACAAGAGACTTGTTCAATAATCTCTTGTCGTAATTCAGAGCAAACGGTAATTAAATCATCTTCTGATATTTTTTTTAAATCAGCAGGTATGTGTATGGTGTCTAATATTTTTTTTACTGTTGTTGTCATGTACGAAAACTCTTCTTCGTTCGTTTATACTAAAGGAAGTCTCTAAAATGAAGGTGATATTTTGAAAGAAAACAGATAAGTAAATCAAAAATTGTTATTGTAAATGAGAAGTTTAACCAACAAAATATACTTTCGTTTTAGAATTGTCCTGAAATAAATATTGCACGAAGATAGTAATATTATTTGTTAATTTAAATTTGCAAACATATATACAGATGTGGCAAAAAAATAATATTTTGTATTTTTTTTACTAGTGTCTGTAAGAAAACTCCTTATTTTTGAAGCTTTTGACAGGAAAGCTCTACAAACAAGGTTGTGTTCGAAAAGGTTTAATTTTAAAGATGCTCATGAGCTCCCTGCTGTCGGTTCGAAGTTTTGAGAAAAAAATAGCATGCTGTTGTAACTAATTGTATTTCAAGAGGTAGTGTATGAGTTGGTAAAATGTATGTGAACTTACTTTTGTGTTCGGTTGGCTCTATTTTTCAAAATGAAATTAACGCAGTATTTGGAATTTTCTTGCGAAGACTAACTAAGGTTTAATTATTCTTATTGTTAGGGAGGGAAATAGAATTTTTATAACAGAAAAAGAAACTTAATAACAAAAAAAACGTTAACTAAGTTGTAAGATTTTGGAATTAGTTAATATGGTAATTTTAGTTGCTGATTGTTAATGGTTAGCGAAAAAACTTATTCCGGGTTAATGATAAAGAGTAAAATATGAAGAAAAATATTGTATTATTTGTAATCGTGTTATGGTTGTCTGCATGTGTACCCACACAGCAATTTCAGAAATTAAAAGAACAGGGAAAAGAGTGTGCAGATAAATTGGAAGAATTAAAGCAGAAGAATTTGGAGCTTTCCGAAGATAATAACGAATTAAAAGGAGATTTGGCCATTCTAAATAAAAAATATCAGAGTTTATTATCTGATACAGTTTCGCAAGCTCACAGATTTCAATTGATGCAGGAGCGATTGAATCGTATGCAGCAGAGCAATGATGACTTAATGGAACAGTTTGCGAAAAATCAAAAGGGAAACAACAAAGAGGTAAGAGCTTTATTGGAACAGATACAAAATGCTCAGAATAATTTGCAACAGCGGGAAAAAGAACTTTTTAAAGTCGAGAAAGAGATGACTTCCCGACGTAAGAAATTAAAGGAACTTCAGCAGGAATTAAGTAGTAGAAATAAGCGAATGCAAGAGTTGCAAAAGGCCTTAAATCAAAAAGAAATGATTGTGAAATCGTTAAAAAACAAAGTAATGAAGGCTTTGACCGGATTCGATGGAGATGGATTAACCATTAGTACAAAAAATGGGAAGGTATATGTTTCCATGGAAGATAAATTGCTTTTTAAATCGGGAAGTTACAGTATTGATACTCGGGGAGCTGAAGCTTTACGTAAATTATCCAAAGTATTGGTTCGTAATCCAGATATTAATGTGATGATAGAAGGACACACCGATAATGTTCCTTATAAGGGTAGTGGTGTTTTAAAGGATAATTGGGATTTAAGTGCCAAGCGGGCAACTACAGTTGTAAGGTTATTGGCAAAAAACAAAAATATTGCACCTCGCAGATTTACTATTGCCGGTCGTAGTAAGTATATCCCCATTGCCGATAATGCAACAGCTGTAGGACGTAGTAAGAATAGGCGTACCGAAATAATTTTAACTCCTAAGTTGGATGAGATCTTTAGACTTCTGGAGAACAATTAGTCGATGTGAAAATACGATAATTTGATAATTAGCTTGACGATTGTTAATTATTTCCTCTAAAAAATAAGCATATGAAACGCCTATAACTAAAAGTTCTTAGTTTACAACGGCATGATTATTTAGTCGGCAGTCCGAAGTTAGGTAACACTTTTTGTGACCTTTGCGAAAAAATTTTGTGTTTAAATCAAGTCAGAGGCAAACATCTAAAAGCCAAAGACTACAAAATATAAACAGATGAAAAGATTAGTCGTTTTAACGGGAGCCGGAGTCAGTGCCGAAAGTGGAATTCGAACCTTTCGAGATATGGGAGGTTTATGGCATCAATACGATATAATGGAGGTGGCAAGTCCGCAGGCATGGGAGAAAAATCCGGAATTGGTGCATCGCTTTTATAATGAACGTCGGAAACAATTGTTTGAATGTGAGCCTAATGAGGCGCATCGCATATTAAAAGATTTGGAGCAAAATTTTGAGGTGGTGATTATTACTCAAAATGTAGATGATTTACACGAACGGGCAGGTAGCAAAAATGTATTACATTTACATGGTGAATTAAGAAAAGCCCGAAGTACTGTTGATGCATCATTAATTTATGAGTTGGATAAATGGGAATTGACTTTAGAGGATAAATGTGAAAAAGGTTCACCTTTACGCCCACATATTGTTTGGTTTGGAGAAAGCGTTCCTGCAATAGCCGAAGCAGCTAAAATAGCCGGTCAGTCTGATGCTTTTGTGATAATAGGCACATCGTTAAATGTTTATCCTGCAGCGGGATTAGTCGATTATGTTCCTGTTGGTGCACCTATTTTTGTTATAGATCCTAACCAGCCGCACCTGACTTTAAACCGAGATGTTACTTTTATTAAGGAGGTGGCAAGTGTAGGAACAAGGCAATTAAAAAGCCAATTATTGGAAATGATTTAGAGAGAATTATTTTATAAAAATAAACAGATGAAACAGAGAATTGTTCCTATTTTATTATTATTCTTAACAGTGGTATTATTAGCTGCAAAGCCTGAAAAGTATCCTAAGAATATAACTGTTAAACAACTAAACCAGTGGATGACTACTTGTCGGAATCTTAAGATAATAGATGTTCGTGGAGAAAGAATGTATAGGTTGGCACATATTAAGGGAGCTTTAAATGCGAGTAAATCAGAACAGCTGTTTCGTATTGTATCCTCCTTTGGTAGTAAAAATATTTATGTTATCTATTGCAAAGAAGGAGAGCGAAGTGAACAAGCGGGTTCTATGTTGTTAGACAAATATAATGTTAAAGTATATTTGTTAAAAGGAGGATTTGAGCAGTGGCTGAAAAAAGGGATGGAAACCTATTCGGGAAATTAAAAGGGGTATTAAAAACAAGAAAGATCGCCTGCAATAGACAACCTTTCTCTGACAACCTTAAAACTCAACCATAAACTAACAATCTTTGTAAGTATCTGTTTCATCTCAACCTTTTTTACTTAAAAAGAACGAACAGTCAACGTAATTCCCTCAACCACAAAAGAACCATTGAAATAATTATCAATTCCATTTGAAGTAAATTGAAACAAATAGTAAATACAACGATGTCAATTAACCATTCTAACCCTTTGTTAATACTATAAATATCAACAACGAAAAACTATGTAATCTCAAATAATCTTTAAAGTCCTTTTCTTTAAAAAGTAATGAGAAAGTCAAGCTCTCACTGCCTCTTTGTGTGAATATCGTGCCAAATTTTAAAGTACTGTCGTAGGCTTTTGGTAACTTGCCTATATTCAGTTATATATGTGTTTGTGGTATTGGGAGATAGTCTGGTGTTTTTTTTTGTGGTGAGTAATATATACACACTTTATGTGTATTATTTCCTCAGGGGCAGGTTTTCCACAGGAGATAATAAAGAGAGAGAAGCATCGAAGAATATATTCTGAAAAACAATTGTGTAGTTCTGAATAAATTTTTGAGGTTCAAATTTTGAGGAATAGATTTAAAACGTTAAAAAACTGTTTTTTAGATATGAAGAATAGATATAATTATGGTTAATGATTAAAATATCGTAAGTAAATTGTTTCTTTCTTAGTTGGTGATTGTCTAATCGGTTTTTTTATGTGAGTTGAGAGGTAAATATATTTAAAATGTTTTAATAACTTTGGCATTAATTTGGTTGCATTGTGTTTGCGAGAAGAAAACTTGGATTGGGATAGACAAAATAAGTTATTGATTTTCATCCTTTAAAATAAAGTTGATTTTATGGTATCAGAGAAAAATAATACGTCGAAATACGAGAAGTCAGAAGTTAAAAAGAGTACTCGTTTTAAAATTATATCGGGATATTTAATTTTGGCTCTCGTTATATGGGTTTCTTCCAGAATTGCTTATGATGCGTACAATCAATTGATTGATTCGGTTATTACCTTGTCGAAACCCGATGTAGAGGTTGCCCAAATGGGAAGAGTGGTTACCAACTTATCAGAAGCCGAGAGTAAAATAAGATTGTACTCGTTAACCAAAGAAGAGCGATATCTGGTAATGTATGCCGATAAAATTTACGATATTCAAATTGACTTAGATTCGTTAAGAGCAGGTTTAAAGGAGGGGAGTGAATCGGTGAGGTTAATTGATTCCATGAATTATTTGTTAAAGGATAGAAAAGCTAAATTAAATCGTTTTGTAAAATTAAAAAAGCGAAAATCATACGATAAACCATCACAGAAAGTTATACAAAAATTGAATCGCTCATCGCAGAAAAACAGAGTGATAGTAAAAACCAATTCAACAATTACTACCTATTTCGATACAGTTACCACTATTGTTCCCAGGGAGAGGAAAAGCCGAGGTTTTTTGTCGAGAATATTTTCTGGAAAAAGTACAAAGCCATTGGTTGATTCGGTACAAACAGTTGTCAGAAAAAAAGTATTAAAAGTAGATACAAGCTATGTTCAACCTAAAAATAATGAACTTGTAGCTATGAAGAAATTGTGGGAAGAGGCACAGTTGAAAGAACAGTTGAATAGGGATATTGTTGGTAGAGAGGAATTACGACTGATGGAAGGAAATACCATAATATGGTCGAAAATAAAAACACTCTTAAGGCAGCTTTCGCAGGAGCGAAGAGAACAGAAGAAAAGAGAATCGGAACAGGTAATAGAAAAAGCAAACAGTTCGATTTCTGATATATTGTTAATTATTATTGTAGCTGTACTATTTGTTATAGTTTTAGCATCTTATACCTTATCTGATATTCAAAAAAGCAATTACTACAGAAAACAATTATTAAAGGCCAAAAGAAATGCCGAAGATTTGGCAAAGGTGAAAGAGGAGTTCTTGGCTACTATGAGTCACGAAATTAGAACGCCGTTGAATGCCATAATCGGATTTACGAATCAGTTGAAAAAAACATCTCTCATATCGCAACAAAAAGAATTTGTGGGAGTAATTAAATCGTCATCGGAACATTTGCTCGGACTTGTAAATGACATTTTAGATTTATCGAAAGTTGAGGCAGGTAAATTGAAAATAGAAAACGTTGGTTTTAATCCTAGTAAATTGGTAAATAAAGTGTATGAACTTTTAAAAGTGAGCGCCGATGACAAAGGACTGGATTTTATCGAAAATTTTGAGGGAGATACCGATGTGTTGTTGAAAAGTGATTCGTTTAGGATAATGCAAATTCTATTAAATTTAGGTGCAAATGCCATAAAATTCACCAGTTCTGGAAGTGTAATTATTAATTCAAACCTTACTGTTGTTAACGATAGATACAGGTTAAAAGTTGATATTATTGATACAGGAATAGGAATTGCAGAAGCTGATAAGGATAGTATTTTTCAGGCTTTTCAGCAAGCAGATACATTTTCAGTGCGTAAACATGGCGGAACAGGTTTAGGATTGGCAATTAGCAAACGATTAGCCGAGTTGCTGGGAGGAAATATTACTGTTGAAAGTGAATTGGGAAAAGGTTCTTGTTTTACTTTTGATATTGAGTTAGATAGAGCCGAATATGCAGATATGGTTGATGCCGACTCTCAGATTATAGAACAATGGGGACAGTTGGTTGATAAAACTTTTTTGGTAGCTGATGATGATGAATATAGCTTGTTGCTGATAAAAACAATTTTTAAATCGTGGAACTTTACTGCTGATTTTGTTACCGATGGAGCGAAAGCTTTTCAAAAAATACAAAACCAAACTTACGATATGGTTTTAACCGATATTAATATGCCGGAAATGGGAGGGATTGAGTTGTGTTCTTTAATTCGAGAGGGGAAAACTAAACTGCCCCAGGATGTTCCGGTAGTTGCGTTAACAGCAAATGTGCGCAAATCAGATATTGAGAGATATTTGAGCTTGGGAATGACCGATTGTTTAGAGAAACCGTTCGAAGAAAAAATACTGCAACAAAAAATAGCAAAACAATTTCTTAAAGAATCGGAAATAACTTATGTCTCTCAGCCAAAAGAAGAGGAAGAGGCAGAGTTGTTGTTCGATATGTCGGAGATACGTAGATTCACTGCCGATGATGTAGAATTAGAAATAGATATTTTAAAGCAATTTGAGTTATCGGCAAATGAAAATATTGAAAAGATGGAAAAAGCATTCAAGGATGACGATCTTTTAGTGATTGGATCAATTGCGCATAAGATGCTTTCGTCGTTTAGTCAATTGAAAGTGAATAGAGCTATTCCCATCCTAAGGGAATTGGAAGACCTGCTGCATAAAAATTCTGAAATAACTGTTTCTACAGAAGAAATAGAACAGCGGGTAGAATGTTTAAAAAAAGTAGTGCAGGCTGTTTTGGTAAAAATACGTGAAGAAATTCAGTTATTGGTCGATTAGTTATCGATAATTTGTTATAAAAGTATCACTATTGTGTGATATTTTGTCGAAAAAAATCAACCTCTTCGGGATATTATCATTGGATTACATTTGGTGATAGGAAACTTAAATTATCTTCAAAATCCTCTTTGAATTATCAAAACAAAATCTTGTGGCTAGAACAAAAATAAGTCTTTAAAATCTTCTAAAACACATCTTATTACCATAAAAAAATGTAAGTAAGTTTACTTTTATCTTCGGTTTGTGCTATTTCTCAAAACAAGAGTAATGAAGTATTTGAGGTTTTCTTGCGGTGGTTATTTACGTTCTGCAAAAGGCTGAAAAGAGAAATAAATGCAGGAGTTCGAATATAAGTATTTTGCATCTTTGGACGATAAGAGTATTGGTGTCTTTAGATGGTTGCTAAAATAAATCTCAAATTAAATCATATAGATTGAAACCTTTTGGAAATTACTGCGTTGAATATGGACAAATGAATGCAACGAATAAGTAGTTGCAAAGTATAAATATAATTTGTTCAAAAGAAATATAATATGTATCGAGTTATTAATTCTGTTTTCGTATCTATATTATTTATTTGTTCTTTACAAACAGTAAACGCCGGTAATTTACCCGAAAACGATAAAATTCCTCAAACAACAAAGGCTATAAAAAGACTATTCTTTAACGTACCCAGTCCTTTAGAGGTAAGTGGTATATTAAAAAGAATAAATCTACCTTATAATACGGATTTAATGAATCCATATAAAAATGTAGAAAACTATCTCTCGCAATCAGATGTGGCCTTGAATATTGGAGTGTATGGTGCCGACTTAAGTTACATTCGTATTTACGAACAATATCAGGATGCAGCAAGATATTTAGCAGTAATAAAAAAAATGACAGCAACATTAGGAGTTCCTGAAAGTCAAGAGCATAAAACATTAGAGAGAGTAGAAACAAACATCGAAAATCAGGACTCTCTATTAAATATTATATCTAATACATTTACTAAATCAGATATGTATTTAAAAGAGAATAGAAGAAGTGAAACTGCCGCATTAATTGTGCTTGGAGGTTGGGTAGAAACGCTGTATTTATCCGTTAATAGTTTAGATTTAAAACATCCAAATAAAGAACTAGAGCAATTGATAGCGGAACAGAAGTATTCTCTGAAAAACTTGATGGGGTTATTAAGTCAATATAAAAATGATGCAACAATTAAGCTTTTCTTGCCCGATTTTATAAAACTGAATGCCGTTTTTGAGGAGATTAAACAGGTGAAAATCAGTCCTGCACGTATAAAGCTTAAAAATGGAAGAACCATTATTCAAAATAGAGTAAAATTGTCAGTTCCCAAAGGAATTATGGCTAAAATAAAGCAAATAAATAATCGTATTCGTAACAGAATCTGTGGTTTGTAGTGTTGTGGAGCATTCGTAGTTAACCAAATAGGTTAAATGAATGATGATTTGTGAATTAAGAATGAGTACAGAAGATGGTAGTTGTGAGGTATTTCCTCTTTCATTTTCAAAAAATATAGAGACAGATGAAATTAATGTATCGATTTATACTAGCGGGAGGATTACTTTTGATAGGTCAGGGGGTGTTTGCTCAATGTAATGAATATACAAAGAAAGAGTGTATTCCACTCTTGTCTCCCTATACTTTTAATGGGCAGTTAAATAATACGGTACTGTATCAGGGGGAAACTGCTGAGTTGCAGCTGACCTTTTATAAAGACCAAGAGTATCGTATTCTTGTAAAGGGAGAAGATTTATTGCAGAAAGTTCATTTTGAATTGTTTGATACCGATTACAATAAAATTTACGATAATGCCGATGATAATTTTGCCGAGAAATGGGATTTCGAAGTGCAAAACACCGATGATTTTATCGTAAGAGTTTCCATTCCCGAGGCAAAATTAGATTCAGTTCCTGAAAGTGGTTGTCTTTCGATTTTGGTGGGATTTAAAGCTTTTGGATCACGTACAATATTTAAATAGAAGTTAATGTTTCATTTTTTCATAGTTTGGTTAGAAGAAAAGCTACTCATTTTTTTGAGTAGTTTTTTTTTGCGCCAAAACTTTTTCAAAAAAATATCGAATAAAATGTAACTATTTTAAATTTCTTTGTCTAATTAGATAAAGAGGAATTCCTAAGGCTTATTAAAAATAATAAATCTATGAAAGAACAAAAGTTTAATCAAATAGTAACTGAAAACAGCGAAAGGATAAAGCGGATCTGCCGATACTATGCAGCCGGTATTCACGACAGAGAGGATATCTACCAAGAAATACTGATAAATATTTGGCGTAGTTTAGATACGTTTCGCGGCGAAGCCGATATTAACACTTGGATTTATCGCATTGCAGTAAATACATCGCTAACCTACCGTGGTAAACTGTATAAAAATATGCAACTGTGTGTTGATGCCGATACCAACAACCTTTCCGAAATTATTGACGATAATGAGGAAGCCATACAACAAGACGAGCAGTTGGAGGCGTTACAAAACGAACTCAATCAACTTTCGGTTATCGACAAAGCACTTATATCGCTATTGTTAGAGGGTTTAAGCAGTAAAGAAATTGCCAATGTAATTGGTATTACCGAACCCAATGTAAAAGTGAAAATTCACCGGGTTAAAAAACAGTTAAGAGAAAATTTAAAACGATAAAAAATGAAAACAAATAATTTAGATATTACAGAATTAACACCAAAAATTCAAAAAAGAGATAGAATTTATGCCAAATTAATGGGAATACTTAAAATAATCTATATCAT
>PDWJ01002256.1_pt1 | contig 21993 bp, 20 predicted proteins | sample 1430881 | NCBI WGS metagenome assembly PDWJ01 (sample SAMN01162460, study PRJNA174530) | Oral metagenome, whole genome shotgun sequencing project. | biome: Marine environment; feature: Marine mammal; material: Swab sample of the gingival sulcus; isolation source: swab sample of gingival sulcus... | reverse complement strand
CCCGGATATATCTGATATTGATGAAACTGTAAATCTTGAGAATCCGAATGAAATGGATGATTGGGATGATACCGATATTGCCGGGGAAATTGATGAAACGCTTGCGTTTCTTTCTGAACAGGCGGAAATAGGCGATACAGACGGCCTGCCGGACACAGACGGCCTGCCGGAAATAGACGGCCTGCCGGACATGGACGAGCTCCCGGACATAGATGAACTGCCCGGCACAGATGCCGCGCCAGCCTCAGACGCCGCGCCGGACATAGATGATCTGCCCGGCACAGACGGCCTGCCGGACATAGATGACCTGCCGGATACAGACGGCCTGCCGGACATAGACGACCTGCCGGACACAGACGGTCTGCCGGAAATAGACGACCTGCCCGGCACAGACGGCCTGCCGGACATAGACGGCCTGCCGGACACAGACGGCCTGCCGGAAATAGACGACCTGCCCGGCACAGACGGCCTGCCGGACATAGACGGCCTGCCCGGCACAGACGGTCTGCCGGACACAGACGGCCTGCCCGGCACAGATGGCCTGCCTGACACAGACGGCCTGCCGGAAATAGACGGCCTGCCGGAAATAGACGACCTGCCCGGCACAGACGGCCTGCCGGACATAGACGGCCTGCCGGACATAGATGACCTGCCGGATACAGACGGCCTGCCCGGCACAGAGGATCTGCCGGACATAGAAGACCTGCCCGAAACAGACGGCCTGCCGGAAATAGACGATCTGCCCGACACAGCTGCCGCGCCGGCCTCCGATGCCGCGCCGGCCTCCGACGCCGCGCCGGACACAGACGGCCTGCCGGACATAGACGGCCTGCCGGACATAGATGATCTGCCCGGCACAGATGATCTGCCTGACACAGATGCCGCGCCGGCCTCCGACGCCGCGTCGGACATAGACCAGTTTTCTGTAGAAGATTTTGGTGAGCAGTATAACTTTACCGAAGGGGAAGAAGGCATTACCGAGAGCCTGGGACAGGAGCTTGAAGAGCTGGAAGAGTCTATAAAAAGCGACTCTGAGGAAGGACCAAGACCCTTTTCTCTTTCAGATGAAGATCTTGAGGCCATTTTGTCCACTCTGGCCCTGTTGCCCCGAAATCTGAAAATAGCCATTGAAGAACTCCTGGCCGATAAACGCCGTGAGCCGGAAGAGCTGAAGACTCTTATTGACAGTCTTATAAGTGGAGCTTCACCCAAAGCATTGGCCGGCCGTTTTAAATCAATTACAAAGAGAACCATTCGTCTTCCCCGTTCATACGGAAAATATTCCGGAATGGCTCTGGAAAAACGGCGCTCATCCCTGGCTTACAGACTGTTCAGGGAAGGCTGGCCGGTACTAAGGCTTATTCTGCTTATTATTACTGTTTTCTGGACAGTATCCGCTGTAGGTTTTATGTGGGTTTACCGTCCTTTAAAAGCGGCTTTGCTCTATAATGAAGGATTGGAACGGGTTGCTGTAGATGATGTTTCAGGCGCAAAAGAACTGTTTTTTGATGCCTGGTACGGCTGGCCTTTATTTTCTTCTGCCGAAGACAGGTCTGAAAGGGTCAGCCGTTCCCCTGTTGTGGTGAAAGGATGGGAAGAAAAACAACGGTGGATAGATTATGCCCGGGCCCTCCGCGGGCGCAAACACTGGGATGCGGCCAGTGAATTTTACGCCGGTTATCTGGAAGTGAATCCCGGTTCTGAAATAGCCCGTCAGGAGTATGTCGAGTTTTTATCAGAAGTTCTGGGCCGGTATGAAGAGGCCATAGCGGTTCTGGATAATGCTCCCTTAAACAGAACATTGAAAGAGCGGGACTTGTTGCTGGCAAAAGGGAATGTCTATCTCCGCTGGGCCGAAGATGATCCCTCTAAATATGAAGAGGCCCGGTATTATTACGCTAAGGTTCTGGAAAGCTCACGCAATGATGAAGAAGCCATACTGTCCATGATGCGGTATCATTTGCGTCTGAAAAATCACGATGAAATACAGACTCTGCTTCCCGTTTTTGCCGAAGAGATTCCCGGAAAAACCAAAACACCGGCTCTGGCTGCGGAAGTTTACGCCGACCTTGGAAACTGGTTTCTGGCACAGGGGAATACAGAAGAATCCAGGCGTTTCATTAATCTGGCGCTTTCGGCGGATTCGTCTGTTGCCGAGCCCCATTTTGTCAATGCTCTTTACTACAATGTGATCGGCGGTCAGCCTGGGGCGGAGATGGAAGCCTATACACGGGCTTTGGTGGTTCTGAATTCCATGGAATCAATGGATCGGAAACATCTGAGAATGCGCATTCTCAGTGAGGGCGGCCTGGGCCGTCTGTATTACAGGCAGTTTAAGCTTCTCAGGGAGAATTCATCATCCGCCTCTGAGGCTTATAACCTTTCCTGGGATTATTATTCCAAGGCGGTCAGATTGTATGAGGATGCCCGTAAGCGGAAAATTCTGGGTGCTTCTCCTGATTACGGCAGACTGTATCTGGAAATGGGCGATATCCTGTATCAGGGTGTTCATTCTTCCGACCTTGTCTTTACTCTGGCAGATACACCTGAATCTTTTGCGCCCGGCAGTCAGCGCCGCCGGGAACTTGAACAGGCTGAAGAGTATTATGTTAAGGCCGAAGCTCTCTTCGGAGGAAAAAATAATGAAACCCGGCTGCCGAATAACGCTCTCTACAGACGTGCTTATGCCCGTTATGTTCTTAATCAGAAAGGCGCGCTGGTTGATTTTTACCGTGTGGCCCGGAACCTTCAGAGCGATTACAACGCCCAGCTGGCTTTGGCCACAGTTCTTCTGGAAAGAGGTGATTATGAGGCGTCTCAGAACCGCTATGTCCGTGCACTGGAACTGCTGGATGAGGAGCTGCTTAAAACAGGCGGTCTGCTGAATCCTTATGACAGACAGGGGCACAGAGAACTGCTGCTGCGCTACATTGTTGCCTGGAATAATCTGGGGGTAGGCCGTGCGCTTTCAGCAGCCCGCGGCGGTGTGCGGGGAGACTACGGCGGCGCGCTGAGTGCTTTTACCATGGCCTCGGAATATCAGGATACCATTACCTCTGACATGAATGGATTAATGGAAAGAGGCGCCTCGGATTTACGCGGCAGCGATGACGAACGTATCCGGGAATACAGTGAAACGGCCGGCCGTAATGATTATAAAGAAAAAATAACCTTCCCCTACCGCAACCGTCTGAGAGTTCTGGGACTGGAGGAATCTCCAATGGGTGAGGACCGTTATTATATTTACAGGGATATCCCCTCTGATATTACAGGGATATCCCTCGAATAACTGTTCTGCTCTCCGGTGCCGTTTAGACCGTATACATCCAGCCGTGTTTGTCTTCCAAAGCTCCGTACTGTATGCCTTTGAGCTCCTTGAGCAGTGAAACGGCAGTGGAATTGTCGTTCATGCTGGAGAGTTTCCGTTCCCGGCCCTGGTGGGTTACCGAGCCCAGAGGTGTAATGCCGGCAGCTGTTCCCGTTACAAAGCATTCTTCCGCTTCATTAATTACTTTTTCTATCGGAAGATCGGCTTCTTCCACTTTCAGCCCTCTGTCTCTGGCCAGAGTAATGACAGATTCCCTCGTAATGCCGGGAAGAATAGTGTCATGAAGCGCGGGAGTTACAAGAATATTGCCGGGGAAAACGGCAAAGAAGTTACAGGAAGAGCCCTCTTCCACGTTCTTGCCGGTTTTCGCGTCCAGGAAAATGCTTTCCATATAACCGTTATCTATGGCTTCATTTTTAGCCAGGGCGGAAGCAACGTAATTCGCGGAGGTTTTAATCCAGCCGGTTCCTCCGGGGGTGGCCCGGACGCGTGTTGATGTAACAGCCTTGTTTTCTCCGGGAGTGAAGTAGGCGGACACAGTTGTGAACGCGGTAATAACCCAGGGATTTTTGCACAAATTAACTCCAATGCCGGGTTCTGAGTAGGTGAACGGCCGTATATAAACGGACGCGGCATTCTGCCAGGTATCCTTTTCCCATTCTGTATTGTATTTGGGGGTAAAACCCAGAGCGGCATTTCTGGAAAGACTTTCCCGAATTCCTTTAAGGAGAAGTTTTTCATCAACAGGAGGCATGCGCAGACCTTTCATTGACGCTGCCATTCGGGCGCAGTTCCGGTCCGGCCGGAACATTTTGAGCGAACCGTCTTTCTGCGGGAGCGCTTTCATTCCTTCAAAACAGCTTAATCCGTACTGAGTTGAATAGTTAATCAGGGGAAGCTCTGTGAAAGTGTTGCGCTTTCCGGTAAGAGCAGCATATTCTTTTTCATCAAGAGCTGCTTCTTCGTCTGGAGTGAGGTGGTCTTTTTCCACATACTGTTCTGTCCATTGCTTTCCGTCAAAGTGGGCAATGTGCACCCACGGGTAAAGGGAAAGTTTAAATGCCATCTTTTATGCCTCCACTATACAGGTTAAACTATCATACGGGAAAATGGTTTTGTGGTCGAGAGAGGAAAAGCAATGGTTGAAAATATCATTATAATGGCTGGAGGTGCCGGCACACGGCTGTGGCCTGCTTCTATCGGTAAACGTCCAAAACAGTTTATGCGTTTAGACGGGAAAAAAACTTTGTTCAGGAAGGCTCTGGAACGCGCTTTTCAGTTAGGAATAGATGGAAAGGTAATTGTTGTTACGCATAAGAATCATGTTGAGGCTCTCATGGAGGAATGCAGGGATGTGGAGCCCCAATACCGTTCCCGTTTAATTATTCTGGCAGAACCGGCAGCCCGGAATACGGCCCCGGCTCTGGCCCTGGCCGCAGCCCGCATGCAGATGGACGGGCGCGAGAAAGAACGTGTACTGGTTATGGCCTCGGATCACCTTATTTCGCCGTTTGATGCCTTTAAGTTATGCGTTGAAACGGCTTCCAGGGAGGCTGCCTCGGGTTTTATGGTGCTCTACGGCATTGTTCCCGGAGGTCCGGCTACCGGATACGGATACATTGAAGCGGGAGAGGGCAGCGGCGATCTTTTTCCCGTACTTTCTTTCCGGGAAAAACCTGGTAAGGATACGGCTGAGAGTTATGTGTCTTCGGGACGGTATTTCTGGAATTCCGGTATGCTGACCTACCGCCCGGATGTGTTTACGGCGGAACTGGCTCTGCATGCCCCCGGGGTGGCTGAGGTTTTTTCTTCTCCGGCGGAATTGTGGTTTTCCCTGCGTGAAGATGACGGGGTTCTTATCTATGAACCTTCAGAAATACTGGAAGGTCTTTATTCTTCCTGTCCTTCCATTTCTGTTGACTATGCCGTTATGGAAAAAAGCCGGAGTATCCGCGTAATAAAGGCCTGTTTCAGCTGGAACGATGTGGGAAGCTGGGATGTTATATCGGAACTGGACGGGCCGAACGCTCAGCCTGTGTACAGCATTGGCTCACAGGGAAATTTTGTGTATTCCGATGTTCCTGTGGCTCTCTGCGGTGTGGAAGATCTGATTGTAGTTGCCGCGAACAACAGGATACTGGTCTGCCGGAAAGGAATGAGCCAGCTGGTCAAAGACGCCGCAGAGGCCGATTTAAACGCGCAGCCGTAAAGAAGGCGGTAATTTTCCTGAAAACTCAAGCCCTCAGGCCAATGGCGGGGTTAAGAGCAGTGAATGAGTTTTCAGGAGGTAGAAAGCATGAACAATCTGAATTCGGTTATTCTGGAGGGAAATCTCACTAAGGATCCTGTTATGAGTAAAACTCCTCAGGGTACAGCCGTCTGCCGGTTTACAGTCGCATCCAACCGCTTTTACAAAACCCAGGGCGAACGGAGAGAAGAGGTAAGTTTCTTTGATGTGGAAACCTGGTCGCGTCTGGCGGAAAACTGCGCCGAATACCTGCATCAGGGCCGCGGGGTCCGCGTTGTAGGGCGGCTTAAACAGGACCGGTGGAAAAGCGAGGAAGGCACTTCTCACTCAAAAATCCATATTGTCGGTGAGCATGTGGAGTTCAGGGCCTATCCGCAGTCCCGTAAAACAGATGAAGCTGATTCAGCCGCCGCGGAAAGCCGGGCAGATACCGGTGAGCCGGCTGAAAAAAAGAGCGGAAAGCAGAAAAAAGCCGTTGAAGCTCCGGTATACTGAGTTGAGTTCAGAGGAATTTTAGACCGGGGAACTTCCTAACAGGAAAAGAATTTCAGCCGATAATCGGGGAGTGAAGTATTGTCGAAAATCCGAGCTGAAAAAACCTGACGGAAGTTCCTCTTTGGAAGGTTCTCAGTATGTCTGCGCCGGCGGGCAGCCCGCCGTGTTCAGGTACAGGCGTGTGCGCCGTCTTATCTGGCTTGCCGCGCTATTTCTACTGTTTTTTACCGGAAGCCTCTACTCCGATGAGCTTGAAATTCTGCTTGGTGAAGGGGGCGATGCCTACATAGAATTTTCACCCGGAATGGACGGGCTGATGCTTTATGTTCGGAATAAGCCGGGTTTGGGGTCCGTACTTATTACAGAATCTTCCGCGGACCCTTCAAAAAAGTCTGATTCATTTGCGTTCAGAGCCTGGGACTACAACGATATTAACGGAGATGAAAAGCGTATACTGGACGGCAAGTTCCTTGAATCGGAACGTGAATTGTTTTTTCTGGTCGATTCCACGCCGGAACCCAATGAGGTTTTCGGTTCGGCTTTCCGAATTTTTATTCCTTTTCAGCTGACTTACGGTTATCCCTGGAGCCGGGAAGGGCAGGTGGAAGTTCATCAGGGCACGTGGCTGAACATCCGCACATTTGAAAAACCGTATGCTGATTACCTCGGCCGCTGGCGGGATAATCCGGTGTTGCTGAATCAGAAAGTTCTGCCGCCGCCTCCCGCTCCCAAACTGCTGGGTTTTGATGATGTTCCTGTTATGGGGGTGGAAGAAGCTTTGGACCGCGTGGCTGAAATAATTGGCAGCGCAGAGGGCTCTCTTGATGTCGTGCTTGTTCTGGATACAACGATCAGCATGAAAAACGATGTGGGATTTATTCAGGATTCCCTGGTGCCTCTTATCAGCGGTACTGTTGAAAATTTTGATTCCTTCCGGGTGGGGCTGGTTCTTTACCGTGACTATAAGGAAGCCTATCTGACCCGTCATTCCGGTTTTACCGACAGGCTGATTGAGCTTCAGGCACGGCTGGAAAGGGTAACAGTTTCCGGAGGAAGGGATTTGGATGAAGCTGTTTACGAGGGTCTCTACTCAGCTCTGACGGAGTTTGAGTGGGAAGCTCCCCAGCGGATGATTATCCAGATAGGAGATGCCGGTCCGCATTCGGAACCTCAGGGAGCCATTACCCGCTCTATGGTAGAAGATGAAGCAGCACGCCTGGGAGTTTCCATTTATCCGATCCGGCTTCCGGATGATTTGAGCAAATAGATATCAGGAAGACTCTTTTTCTTCGGAATCAACCATTTTTTCATCATGCTCATCGGCCCATTCTTTTTCTCTTATGCGCCAGAACAGGCGTCTGCCTACTTTCTTTCTTTTCTCCAGATTCCGCAGACCTGTTTCGCACAGCTGCTGGAACCGGGGCGGGTAGAGCATGGCGTAGGGGCTTTCCCGGTATTTCCGGAGAATTTCTTCAAAACCGGCCCGGGCGGCTTTGTCCCGGCCCCTTTTGTAGTTAATAAACGCTTTTTCGTATTCCGCCGCAATACCTTTCTGAATGTTCTCCGGATACCGAATGGAGTACACTTCGTAATAGTATGTAGCCAGTTCATAATTGTTGTTATCCATGGCTTCCTGGGCATTTTTGAAGAACATGGCTTCTGTCCATTCGGAACTGACCGATTCAGGAATAGTGGTACAGGATGTACATAACCCGGCACTCAGAGCCAATAAAATAATAACAGCAGTGATAATGTTTCTTCCCGGCAAAATAATTACTCCCTCAGCCAATATTGTCTCCATACTAAATGGTTGAAGGATGAATATTCAAGCCTTCGCCGGTATTCCCCTCCGAATCCTTGACTAGTTGTTTTCTCCTCCGTATTCTGTTTACAACATTAAAAGGAGTTAATAATGTTTTACAAATTATTGAAAAAAATTGACAGTATTCTTGCTTTTGAAAAAGTCAGTGCCCATTGTGATATTCCCTGCGGGATTTACGATCCCATTACAGCCCAGATTGCAGCGCTTACCGTTATCCGTATGGATGATCTGATTGCGGAGCTGGGTCAGAAGGAAAAATTAACCATAGAAGACCAGGCCCGTCTGTCCCGGCTGGTTGCTGAAAAAGAAACTCATGCCGTAAAGGTTAAAGAAGAAATCCGTATTATCTGGGGCGACTTCCTTAAAGAACCTCAGTTCCAGGCTTTCCCCCAGACTCACGGGCTGGTGCATAAAATTATGCTTCAGGGTTCCAGGGCCAAACAGCATCTGGATCGCAATGCCAGTCTGGAACTGCTGAATCTGGTTAATGAGTTTGCTGAAATTTTCTGGCAGTCCAAAAAGGTACCCACCTACAAGGCCAAGTGCCCTTACGCTCCTGCTGAAGAAGTTGTTTATCCCAAACTGGGTTAATGGCATACCGGGTGCAGCCTGCCCGGCAGCTGCACCTTTTTTACCGCATGTTTCGTTTTTACAGGGTTGAGGGAGACAGTATGGCTCCCCGTATAAACGCCGGAGATTATCTTCTTGTCCGGCGCCTGTTCTTTAGAATAAGAGAAAATTCCATTGTTGTAGTCCGTCATTCAGAATACGGTGTTCTGGTAAAGCGTGTTCAACGTATTACGAAAGACGGCTGCCTGCTGACCGGGGAAAATCCCCGGAGTGTTTCAGCTGAGAAAATGGGCATTGTCTCAAAGGCTCAGATTCTGGGAAAAGCTGTATGCTGTTTCAGGCAGACTGGCCGGGCGTATAAACTTCATCCTTAATGGGAAGAGTTTTCCGCAGTTCCTTCATGAACGGTTTGCACTCTCCCATGGGAGTGTAGCAGTCGCATTCATCAAGGGCCCGCCGGGCAACTGTAAAATACTTGTAGAATTTTTCTTCGCCCAGTTTCTTACGCCATTTACCCGCATCGCAGCGTACCCTCAGCACATACTTATCCTCTTCGGTGAAGGTTCGCATGAGTTTACAGTGAACACAATTTGCACAGTAAATCTTTGTTGTTCGTTCCGCAGTAATTGTTTCAATCATAGAGGTTTCCTTCCTGATTTAATCATCGACAAAAAAGGAAGGATGATTGAGAACGTGTTAACAGGAACTGCCGTTAAATGGGTTTAATATTCCAAATTTCCTCAGCATATTGAGCCACTGTCCTGTCGGAGCTGAAATGACCGCTCCCGGCAATATTCATAAGGGACATACGGTTCCATTTATGAGGGTCTTTCCATGTTTCTCCCGCCTGTTTCCGGGTCTGCTGATAGCTGGCGAAATCCTTCAGAACAAAGTATTCATCGGGGCTGTTGCCTTCTACGCCGTAAACCAGTGAATTAAAAATTTCACGGAACGATTCGTCATCGGTCAGGGTGCCGTCCACCAGAGTGTTCAGCGCCCGGTTGAGTGAAGCATCGTTTTCCAGTATCTCCCAGGTGTTGTAGGTGCCGGAGGAACGCAGTTCCAGCACCTCTTCCGCGGAGAGGCCGAAAATAAAGGCGTTTTCCCTGCCTGCTTCCTGAACAATTTCAATGTTTGCTCCGTCCATGGTTCCGAGAGTTACTGCTCCGTTAATCATGAATTTCATGTTTCCGGTACCGGAAGCTTCCTTTCCCGCGGTTGAAATTTGCTGGGATATTTCCGCGGCGGGAAATATAACTTCCGCCAGACTTACTTTGTAATCGGGAAGGAATACAACTTTCAGACGTTCCGATACTGCCGGATCGCTGTTTATCTTCTCTGCAACTTTATGAATAAGGTGAATAATCTGCTTGGCCCGCCGGTAGCCTGAAGCCGCTTTAGCTCCGAAGAATACGGTCCGCGGCGGCAGGTCTGCGGCTGTACCGTCCCGGAGAGCCTGCCAGTCGGCAATAACGGAAAGGATGTTCAAAAGCTGGCGTTTGTATTCATGCAGCCGTTTTATCTGAACATCAAAAAGACTGGCCGGGTCCACGGAAATGCAGGTAAGCTGCTGTGTCAGAGCGGCCAGATTCTCTTTGTTCTTTCTTTTAATAAGAGCCAGGCGGTCCAGAACGGCGGTATCGTCAGCTTTGTCCCGCAGCCCGGCAACCTGAGAGAAATCTTTTGTCCATCCAGTACCCAGAATGTCGTCAAGAAGTCCTGAGAGTTCCGGATTGGCTTTTTTAAGCCATCGGCGCTGGGTTACTCCGTTTGTTTTATTGTTGAATTTTTCCGGATAAAGCTCGTACCAGTCTTTGAGAACTTCATTTTTGAGTATTTCGGTGTGAAGCGCCGCTACACCGTTAACCGAAAAAGACGAGGCAATGGCCAGCCAGGCCATATGGATAAGGCCGTTAGAGATAATGGACATGTTCTGATGCCGGGCCCGGTCATGGGGGCAGCGTTCTGCCAGAAAGAGCATGAACCGGCGGTTTACTTCTTCAACAATCTGGAAGAGACGGGGAAATTCCTGCCGGAACAGATCCACCGGCCATTTCTCCAGAGCTTCGGAAAGAACTGTATGGTTGGTATAGGCAAAAGTGCGGCTGACAATCTGCCAGGCATCATCCCAGCCAATGTCTTCTTCATCGAGGAGAAGCCTCATGAGTTCCGGAATGGCAATAACCGGGTGAGTGTCGTTCAGTTGAATGGCCGCAGCCTCCGGAAGCTTTGTCAGGTCGTTTCCAAATACTCTTTTGTAGCCCTGAAGGATGTCCTGAAGGGAGGCGGAACTGAAGAAGTACTGCTGGCGCAGGCGCAGCGCCTTGCCGGTGGGGCCGCTGTCGTTGGGGTAGAGCACCCGGGATAAGTCGCGGGCACGGGCCTGGGATTCCACCGCGCGCATGTATTCCATATTGTTAAAGAGCTGAAGATTGAATCCGTTGGCGGATTCGGCTTCCCACAGACGCAGTGTGTTTATTGTATCAGTGTCCCAGCCTATTATGGGCATGTCATAGGGAATGGCCACAACATTTTCCGTATCAACAGTCTTGAAGCGCTGGGTTCCGTCTCCGCGCGGCTCGGTAATAACCCGGCCGCCGAATCGGACAATAACAGTTCTGTTTCCCCGGCGGATAGACCAGGGATCTCCTTTTGATACCCAGTCATCCGGCTCTTCGACCTGGCAGCCGTTTACTATCTGCTGGCGGAACATTCCGTAGCGGTAGCGGATGCCGTATCCTCTGGCCGGTAAATCGAGTGTTGCCAGAGATTCCATAAAACACGCGGCCAGACGGCCCAGCCCGCCGTTTCCCAGGGCCGCGTCGGGTTCGGTATCTTCGGCGGCGTTGAGGTCCAGGCCCATTTCGTCCAGAACGGCGGCTATTTCTTCCCGGAGTTTCAGGTTTATAAGGTTGTTTCCCAGGGCCCGGCCCATAAGGAATTCGGCTGAAAAGTAGTATATCCGTTTGAGTTTTTTCTTCTCAATGGTGTGTTCGCATTTGCGCCACTGTTCCCACAGTGCATCCATGAGCGCTCTGGAAACAGCCTCGTAGGTATGGCGGTGTGTTGCTCCTTCCAGGCCGTCTCCGGTTCCCCGGTCTATCCAGTAAAAAACCCTTTCTTTAAATGCTTTTTTATCTAATATCACTTTTTATTCCTTATGTGTCAGATAGATTCTGTCTGTTCGTCAATAATCCGTATTCTGACAGCTTTTGAGTTAACGGTTGGGAGATTTTTAACGGCACTGAAGGCGGCCGCCACATCTTTTTCCCGGGCCGGATGTGTTGTAATAACCATGGGAATAAAGCCGGTGCTGCTGCTTTCTTTTTGCAGTAAAGCGTTAACGCTGATATTTTTAGCAGCCAGTATTTCGGTAATCTGATTAAGAACACCGCTTTCATTGTTAACCATGAAACGCATGTAGTACCGGTGAACGGATTCTCCGGTATCGGCAAGCTGAGCTGAGGCGCCGCGGTCGGGCCAGCTTCTCAGCGCGGAGAAAAGGACGGGCCAGGTGCCAAGGGCAATGGAAAGAATATCGCTTACAACGGCCGATGCCGTCGGACTTCCCCCGGCTCCCCGGCCGTAGTACATTGTGTGGCCGACGGCACTGCCGTAGACACTGACCGCGTTAAACGGGCCGGATACCCTTGCCAGGGGATGACTCCCGGGCATAAAAACGGGGCCGACAGACAGTTCGAGGCCTTCAGATGTTTTCCTGGCCAGTGCCACCAGTTTCAGAACATAGCCCAGTTCAGTGCCTGTGCTGACATCCAGCAGATCCAGACCGTCAATGCCTTCCACGGGAATGGCGTCCAGCGGAATCTTTTCTCCAAATGCGACAGATGCCAGAAGTGTCAGTTTATGAGCCGCGTCCATGCCGTTGACATCCAGTGTGGGATCGGCTTCGGCCAGGCCCGCGGTCTGGGCGGCTTTGAGTGCCTGGGCGTACGTTCTGTCTTTTTCCACCATTTCGGTCAGAATGAAGTTCGATGTGCCGTTGACAATACCGTAAAGAGCTTCGGTCCGGTTAGCCAGAAGACTTTCTGCTATAACACGGACAATGGGAATTCCTCCGGCACAGCTGGCTTCAAAACCTATGCTTACTCCGTTTTCACGGGCCAGGGAGAACAGGTCGGCCCCATGATGCGCCAGGAGTGCCTTGTTTGCTGTAACAACGTGTTTACCGGCTTTCAGGGCTTTCTTTATTATTGTCCGGGCGGTAGTAAGACCTCCAACGGTTTCCACCACCAGATGCACATCCGGATCAGAAAGAACAGCGTTCAGATCTTCCTGAAAAAGCTGCTCATTCAAACCGGCTTCCCGGGCCCGGGTAAAGTTGACATCCACCAGCGCCTTAAGAACGGGACAGGTACCTGTTTTAGCGGCGTACAGCTCAGACTGGGTTTCCAAAAGTACTGCTGTAGCGTTACCTACTGTACCGCAGCCGACAATGACAATTCCGAATGGTTTCATATGGCCTCCGATTTTATAAATGATGGTGCAAGAGGTTGGCTTGTTCAAGGGGTACTTTATTACAAAAAACGGCAGCCCGGAAAGGCTGCCGAATGTATTAAATGCCGGTATTTTATTTGGGGGGGATAACCAGTATCTGCCCGGGGTAAATCAGGTCGGGATTCTGGATAATTTTGCGGTTAGCCCGCCATATTTTAGGCCAGAGATAGGCATCGGCGTAAATATCTGTGCGATCGGATATTCTCCACAGACAGTCGGTGGCAACTTTCCGGCGGACAACGGTGTAAGTACGGGATACCGCATTTGATTCATACGCTTCAGTGTAGGCCTGAGCTTTTTTGAAATAATCCTGAGCCAGGTCAAAGTCGCCGTTATTACGCGCGTAAACCCCTCTCTGCCAGAAATCCTTTGCCATAAGCAGGTAATCGGACTCCTGTGTGTCAGCCTTAACCTGAGTGGTTTCATCGTCTATTGGAATGTCTTCAGAAACACCTGACTGTGCGTTAACAGGCGCAGTGAGCTCTTTGAGTTTTGTATCTTCAATTTCGACAAAGTCCACAAATTTTGCATGGTCAATTAAGGGGTTGTTGGCCAGAAATTCGTTTCCGTTCCAGGGCTGAGCTGCCACAACTTCACCTTCTTCGGTCAGAATCTGCAGTTCGGATGCGGATTCAATGCGCCTCTGGGTTGCTGTCATCAGCGAGTCTGTTTCGGACTGCTTTTTGCGGACAGCGCTGGTTCGGGCCGCCAGAATGGCCTGACGTTTGGCTTCTGTAAGAGAACGTACACTTGTCTGCATATCGTAGTTCTGGTAGGCAGAAATTCCCTGCTGATAAGCTGTTTCCGCCATTTTCAGTTCTTCGGGTGAGAATGTAAAAGCCTCGTTGTCTTCTGCGTCCTGTATGTAGTTTTCTGTGTCTCTTTTAAGAATATCAACGTAGCGGATATTTTCTTTCAGGTTGTGATAAAGGCGTCTCTGGGTTTCCAGTGTTTCATCGGCCTTTGATTTTCCGGCGCTGAAATTACCCTTTCCGGTAAGAGCCAGAGCTTCTGCGTGAAGAGACTGTGTTTTCTGGTATTCCCGTTCTGCAAACAAATGAGCTTCAATCTTTTTAAGGGCTTCATCGTTCCGGGAAAAAGTTTCCGCATACTTTTCCTTCCAGAAGTTCATACTCTTTTTGTAGAGGGCGTCAGCATCGGTTTTTACCTTTGCCAGATCTTTGCGTGCCTGATCAGGATCGGTCTTTCCCTTCGCAATACCCTTGTTCAGTCTGGAAACCAGTGAGCGGTATTCCTTTGGAAAATAGGTGTTGGCTCCTGCATTATTGGCCTGCTGAACAGCCTTGCGGGCTGTTTCAATGTCCTTTTTGGACAGAGGATCAGCTTTTGGTTCAGCCGGTTCAGCCGGTTCTGCCGGTTCCGGTTTAGTCTCGGCATCTTTTGCGGGCTGCTCAGTTACAACCGTATCCGTCTCTGTGTCAGCCTCGGGGGTTGTTTTACATCCTGTAAAACTAACAATAAGTAAGGCTGCAAAAATTATCGCCATAATGCTTAAACGGCGGTTATTAGACATAGTCAAACCTCCTGTCTGTACCCGAGTGTATCACGGCCTTTTAAGGGCGTCAAATAATGAAAAAGCATAAAAAAGGCCATCTTAACCCTCAGGGGGAATAATGACGGCCTTTTTACATAAAATATTTTCCTGAATACGGCTATTCGGTGTAGAAAAGCGAGCGTTCAGTCTCAAAATCGAAGAACTGTACTTTGTCTACCGCGGGGGTGAAGTTTACTTCATCACCAACCCGGAATTCGTTCACAGGAAGCGAACGGGCAATGTATTGATTCTCTTTGGTATCGATGTAGAGGTGGGTTTCATTTCCCAGGGGCTCAATAACCGATACAGTTGCCCGCAGGTTGTTTTCCTTGGGCGATTTGGTGAATTCCAGATCTTCGGAACGGATGCCCATATACACTTTCTTGCCGATGTAGGGTTTCAGCTTGTCTTCTTTTTCCTTGGGAAGAACAACTGTCATGCCTTCTTCCCTGACAATGATTTTTCCGCTTTCTTCTGTAACTTCCGCGGGTGCAATGTTCATTGGCGGAGTACCCATGAAACCGGCAACAAAGCGGTTAATGGGATCGTTGTAGAGTTTCAGCGGAGTACCGATCTGCTGGATAATACCGCTCTTCATAACGACGATCTTGTCACCCATGGTCATGGCTTCTACCTGGTCGTGCGTTACATAAACCATGGTTGCCTGCAGACGGGTATGCAGGGAGGAAATTTCCGCCCGCATCTGTACACGCAGTTTCGCGTCCAGGTTGGAAAGAGGTTCGTCAAAGAGAAATACTTTGGGTTTCCGGACAATGGCGCGTCCTACAGCAACGCGCTGACGCTGACCGCCGGAAAGAGCCTTCGGCTTGCGGTCCAGAAGTTCTTCAATGTCCAGAATCTGGGCTGCTTCCTTTACACGGGCGTCAATTTCCGATTTGGCGAACTTGCGGATGCGCAGTCCGAATGCCATGTTGTCATATACTGTCATGTGAGGATAGAGAGCGTAGTTCTGGAAAACCATGGCGATGTCCCGGTCTTTGGGAGCTTCGTCATTCATCCGTTTGCCGTCGATGAGCAAATCGCCTTCCGTAATGTCTTCCAGTCCGGCAATCATCCGCAGGGTTGTGGATTTTCCGCATCCCGAGGGACCGACCAGTACCACAAACTCCTGGTCTTTAATTTCGATGTTAGCCTTGTCAACCGCTTTAACACCACCGTCATACACTTTTGTGATGTCTTTAAGTAATACTTCTGCCATTGGGCATACCTCCCCCATTCAAGGGTTTATTTTATGAGCTACAGATTAACCTGAGCTGTTGATGTTGTCAAATGTTAAAGTACCCTGGGGCACGGTAAATTTATTCGGGTTCGTCGGTTTCAGAAAGAGAGGACAGATCCCATTTGCGGAAAGCTTCCGAAAATGATTCGGTTTCTGCCTGTTTATCTGTAATATTCCGGATAAACCACGGCACAAGAACTTCGTCCCGTATCCGCTGCCAGCGGTGGGGAATTGAGCGGGGAACTGACAGCAGATGATTTTCCGGTATTTTTCCGGCAGCGGCGGGAAAGCGGTCTGTCAGAATGCCTTCGTTCACTTCCGGAAGGGCTGAAAGTCCTCCAAGAAAGCCGAAAACCGGCAAACCGTCTTTTTCCCACCGGTCCATCAGCAGAGCCTGGGTTTCCGGCATGCTCAGCCATTGAACAAATTTTTCTGCGGGTTTGGGGAAGTTGTTGGTTTTTGGTATGGCCGCAGAGACAATATAAGTAACGGGAATGTGGCGTTCTCCTTTCAGAGAGCGGATATCCAGTTTATTGGAAACCGTTTCAGGAAGACGTGCCCATTCGGAAAAATCTGTGCGGGCAAACAAAATGCGTTTTTGAAGCAGGAGGTATTCGTCGGGGATGTAGCGGTAACGGGTGTTGAAGGCCTTGTCTTCGTTAACACTGCCGGCACTTTCGCTTATCCATTCCTGTACTTCCTGCAGGGGGAGGGAAATTTTTTCATCGACAGAGTGTTCCCATCCTTCTTCAAAAACGGTTATATCCCGGGCTGCCAGAAGATCAACAATAAAAAAAGGATTCCACAAAGGCGAGAAACCAAGCCTTTGAAGACGGCCGTCCCTGCTGCGCCGGGCAAAGCCGTCGGCGGCTGTTCTTAAGTCTTCGGGCAGTACACAGCTGGAGTCGGGAAGGGCGTCCATGGTTGAGCTTAATCCCATGATCAGCGGTATTCCAAAAGAGAGAGGGGTAACAAGATTGCGCTTCCCGGCATTTTGCGGAGGGGTAAGAGCCGGATAAATATCCGGAGAGAAACGCTGCGGCCGGAATAACTCAAGCAGTTCGGGGGCTTCGAGATACGAAGCTATGACAAGGTGCGGGTTTTCTTTTCTCAGTACGGCCAGATCGATGGAGGGAATATGCTGGAGGGTTATTTCGGGGGCGTCCTCCATTGTGCTGTATATTTCTACAGCGCTGGCCAGCTCTTTTCTGTCGGTCAGAATTGTGAGTGTGTTTGAAGCAGGGCTGCATGATACAAGCAGCAGACTGCTCAGAAAAAGGGCCGCGCCGCAGCGGTAATGTATCTTCCTCATGGCCTAACCATAAGAAGAGGAAGGGGGGGAGTCAATCCATCTGAAAGATATTGTGCCGAACTGTTGAGATTGTTTGCAGAATATGCGCTATAATTGAGATATATGGCAGTGCACAATTATGAAATTGACAGACAGATTGAGACAGTTGCCGACCGCTACGACATTATTATGAGCAATTCCTTTCTGAGGAAATCGCTGGCAAAGATAGTTATACCTCATGAATTTCAGAACGGCAAAGACATTCTGCTTTCCCGCTCGGAAAACTACAGACTCAACGGTTATATGTTTAACGAACTTTACCGGGGAATTCTCGGTATGGCCATGTGGGTTTATCGGGCAAGAACCGAGGTTCTGCCTGAATTGAAGTATCATCTTTCAGATGGAAATATATCTCCGTCTGACCGGGTGCGCGAACAGATGGCCTTGGAAAACATTAACAGTAATCTGGGCATATTAACCGATGAGCTGAACAATCTCTATGTCCACACAGTAGAGGCTGATAAAGCTTCCCATAAACTAAAGCCTCCGGTTTATCAGCGGACACCGGAACTGGAGAATCTGGGGCAGCTGCTCACATCTGATATGCGCGGACTTATGATCTGAAGTTATGCTCTGAGGAGTTTTTTACAGGGCTGTTTCGTTTGTGAACCGTTTCAGAGCGCGGATGCGGGTGAGCGGTTTTAAGTGGGCGTTCAGCAAGGGCTGCGGCGGCGGTCCGGAGAGCCGCCTTCAGGGAAATTTTACCGTCCGGCCGGTCTGTTTTTCGGCCGGGCTGCTGCAGCGGGGCATTGCCAGGAGTGCTGCCGGGTTGCTAAGGGCCGCTGCCGGGGAAATAATAGGGTATGGCCTTTGATAAACCGCCTCCCTACTGTGTCCGCTGTATTTATTACTATGTAACCTGGGATGCCGCCTTTCCCCGGGGCTGCCGCATGTTCGGTATTAAGTCTAAACGGCTTCCCAGCGCGGAGGTCCGGGCAGCCAATAACAGGGACTGTCCCATGTTTACTCCAAAGCCCGGGGTGTCTTCCCCATAAACGTTTCTCCGGCTATCATACTGCCTGTGAACTGCGGAATAGTAGGCCTGCCAAATGTAGGTAAATCGACAATTTTTTCGGCACTGACTGCGGCTCCGGCAGAGGCCGCGAATTATCCGTTCTGCACCATTGATCCCAATGTGGGTGTGGTGGAGGTTCCTGATTCCCGGCTGGAGAAGATTCATGAAATGATTCAGGCGGACAAGCGTGTGCCGGCTGTAACGGAATTTGTGGATATTGCCGGACTGGTGAAAGGCGCCTCCAAGGGAGAGGGGCTGGGAAATCAGTTTCTGGCCAATATTCGCAACGTGGGTATTATTGCCCATGTTGTGCGGTGCTTTGAAGACGATGACGTTGTCCATGTTGAGGGGAAGGTGAATCCGGTTTCGGATATGGAAACCATTAATGTGGAACTGGCTCTGGCCGATTTACAGTCGGTGGAAAAACGTCTGGAGAAAAATCAGAGGCAGCTGAAAGTTGCCGATCCCAAACTGCGTCAGGAAGCTGCGGCGCTGCAGGAGCTGCTGGAACGGGCGGCTGCTCATCTGGGTGAAGGACGTCCGGTCCGGAGTATGGACTTATCGGATGCGGATGTTCTGCGGCTGCGCGATCTGCATTTTATAACCGCGAAAACCCAGATTTACGTCTGCAATGTGGGGGAAGACGACGTTAACGGTCAGTCGCCCCATGTAGCGGCTGTACGCGCGCGGGCGGAGGAAGAGGGTTCAGAGCTGATTGTTCTGTCGGGGAAGCTGGAGGCTGACATTGCCGCTCTGGATGATGCCGAAGAACGGGCTGTTTTTCTGGAAGATTCCGGTTTGGAAGAATCCGGATTATCCCGGCTGATCCGCAGTGCTTACAGCGCTCTGGGACTGCGCACTTTCTTTACGGCCGGCGGGGTGGAAAACCGGGCCTGGACTTTCCGGGAGGGCTCAACGGCTCCGCAGTGCGCGGGGCTTATTCATACCGATTTTGAAAAGGGTTTTATTAAGGCCGATGTGTATCACTGCTCGGATTTGTTTGAACTGGGTTCCGAGGCGGCTGTGAAGTCGGCCGGTAAGCTCCGCATGGAAGGCAGGGAATACAGGGTGGCTGACGGCGACATTATGCACTTCAAGTTTAACGTTTAGGCGGCGGTTTTTTGAACAGGCGGCGGTTACGCGCCTGGTATGTGCTGAGGCTGTCTTCCAGCGCCTCTGACGGACAGGCGGGCGGCCCTTGCGGGCGGAAGCCCATAGGCGGCGCCGGCTTATTTCTGTTCTTCCAGGCTGTTCAGAATGGCCAGCATGCGCATTCCGGCCCGTCCCCGGTGGGAAACGGCGTCTTTCTCGCCGGCCGGCAGTTCGGCAACACTTCGGGAGGAGCCGGGCAGAAGAAACACCGGATCGTAGCCGAAGCCGCCGCTTCCCGAAGGCGCGCGGGCTATGGAGCCGGAAAAAGTTTCCTGCACGGTAAAGACCCTGTAGGGCGCGGCAACAAGAACCATGCAGCAGACAAAAAAAGCCCGGCGCTGTTCACCGGAAAAGCTTTCCATGTTTTTCAGCAGCAGGGCGTTGCGCTCTGCCGCGCTGAGTTCGGCCTGACCCGGTTTACTGCCGTAGCGCGCCGAATACACTCCCGGAGCTCCTCCCAGAGCCGGCACGGACAGCCCCGAGTCATCAGAGAGTACCGGGCGGCCGCCGGCTGCTTCCCACAGTGCTTCGGCTTTGATCAGGGCGTTTTCCAGATAGGTGGAACCTGTTTCTTCAGCATCAAAAACAATACCGGCATCCTGCGGAGTTAAAACGGTGTGCGGCGCAATAATGCGGGAGAGTTCTTCTTTTTTATGAGCGTTGCCAGTGGCCAGCAGTATTTCCATAGGGAAAATTTAACCGGAAAAGGGCAATGAGGTCTACGGGGAGTCTTCCTGGATTTCCCGCCATGCTTTTTTCAGCAGATGGAGCCCCGCGGACACTGTGCCTGTGGGCGTGTTGAGTATCCGGCCTATTTCTGAGTGAAAGGGCTGGGGTTTTGCTCTGCGCAGTCCTTCACAGGCCAGCTGGTAGCGGCGCTCCCATGTGCGTGTTTTGCGCTGCCAGTCTTTGTAAATATGTTCCGGGGCGTTTTCTTCCAGCCGGCTTCTGTAGCGTGCCTGTTCCAGTTTGTACCAGCATTCATTGCGCCGCTCTGTCAGCCGGCATTTTCTTTCTAAACGGTCAGATGTCAGTTTCTGAACGGCCTGAATATGCTGCAGAATTGCAGCGGGAGTGGAGCCGGACAGACGGGCCGCGTTTTCAATCTGTTCATCGTTCAGTTCCGAGGCGTGGAGCAGGGCCAGATAGAGTATTCTGCGGCGCAGTGCTGTGCTGATGAAGCGTCCCTGTTTGTCTGTGGCAAATAAGCCGGTTTGGTTGAGAGGGGGTGCGGCTTTGGAGGCTGTGCCGGAGCGGGGCAGGCCGGGGCGGGGCAGGGCGGCTCGTTCCCGGACCTCGGGAGGCCGGGGAACATTCGGCCGGGCGGCCGGGGAATTATTGGCGGCCTGTGGAAAATGAGGCTGTTCAGGCGGGAGGGGCAGTGTTACTCCGGGCTGCCGGCAGTTATCATACTCCACGCGTACGGGACTGGCTGCCCAGACTTCGTAGTATTTACGGTTTTTCAGCCTTTCCCTGTAAGTTCTCATGAACCAGTAGAGCCCGTTGTTCAGATAAACTTCAAAACTGGATCTTGGCTGATAGCGGCGGATCATACCGGGAATTCTGGGGTAATAAGCCAGAAGAAAACCGCTGCATTCTTCTTCTTTCCATCCGTTCTTGCTGACCGGATACCTGTAAACAAGCAGCAGAATTTCATTAATAATGCTCTTCCATCCTTGTCCGGTCTGCTGGAAATACAGAACATCTCTGCTTAACCGGGTCTGCATAAAACCTCCCTTCCCTCCCAGCAGGTGGTGAAAAGAGAGCAATATTTATGCCTGAACCGGCTGTAATTTCTCCGGTTTTACCGGATGTTTACTATACAGAGCTGTCTGAATTTGACATTTATGTCAGGTTATCCGGTAACAAAACAGCAAATTCCTTCATTGGGAAACTGACTGCGGACTTCTTCCACCGCGGCTTCCACCGCCGCCGCCTTTTCTTCACTGCCGTAGATAATAAGAATGAAGTTTTCTTCCGGCCAGATATGGTCGCCCCGTTTCGGTTCGGAATTTCCCTGTCCGTGCACGCTGGGAATTTTGGTAAAATGGCTGAGCAGTTCCCGCGCCTGGAGCAGGTCGGTTATTTCCTGTTCCACTGAATGGTTGGCTATAATTTCCACTCTTTTGAGATTACGCATTTTCCGTCTCCGTTAATTCTATTTCCATCAATTCCTTTCCGGGGGATTTTTTCCGGTTCATGCGGGCATAAAGTATGGGAACCAGAAAAAGGGTCATAAGAGTACTCATGGTCATACCGCCGACAATGGTCTGCCCTATGGGGCGCACCAGTTCCGAACCTTCGCCTGTTCCAAAGGCCAGGGGCAGCATGCCCAGAATGGTGGTAAGGGAAGTCATTAAAATGGGGCGGAGGCGGTTGCCTCCGGCTTCAATAACCGCGTTTCGGATGGAACGGCCCCGGCTGCGCAGCAGGTTCATGTAGTCAACCAGTACAATACCGTTGTTCACGGCAATACCCACCAGCATAAGCAGTCCCACAGCGGAGAACATGGACAGCGGCGTTTTTAAAGTAAAGAACGGCAGGTTCATGAATCCGTAGAGAAGAAGAATACCGGGGATAATCATGAAAATGGAAATAAATATAATAAAGGGATCTTTGAGCGACTCAAACAGACTGGCCATAATGCCGTAGACCAGTCCCAGAGCCACAATCATAACCAGAAAGAATTTTCCAAGGTATTT
>PDWJ01000191.1_pt2 | contig 22005 bp, 18 predicted proteins | sample 1430881 | NCBI WGS metagenome assembly PDWJ01 (sample SAMN01162460, study PRJNA174530) | Oral metagenome, whole genome shotgun sequencing project. | biome: Marine environment; feature: Marine mammal; material: Swab sample of the gingival sulcus; isolation source: swab sample of gingival sulcus... | reverse complement strand
TCGTCGGTTGCTTGCTAAAAGCAGGCGCCCTTCTCGCTCCTACGCTGTGATTCCGCATCCTTCGCGCAGCTCGGTCCGGTAAGCTGATCAGCGCTCTAGCGGCCAAAGATCAGGGCTGGGAGCTCAGCGACGCGCGCCACCACCAGCTGCTCGGCGCCGAAGCGCTGCTTGAAGTCGTCGGGGCTGAAGGTGCCGGCGACGCCGACGAAGCGCTGCTTGCAGCGCTGGGCCAGCTCGCCGTCTTTGAGCGAGTCGCCGACAAAGAGGATCTGCTCTGGGGCGATGCCGAGCCGCCGCTCGACCTCCGCCACGTGGGCCTCGCCCTTGGCCAGGCCGTCACCGAAGCCGAGGGTCAGATCGAAGCGGACGGGAGAGCGCGCCGCCAGCTCGTCGACGAAGTGCTGCGCCGAGTTCGAAGAGAGCGCCACGCGCACGCCCTCGCGCTGCAGCCGCTCGAGGGCCGACACGGTATCGCTTGGCATCTCCGCGCGCAGGCAGATCGACGTCTTGCGGTCTTCGTAGAGCTCGGAGACGCGGTCGTTTCGCGCGTCGCCGGGGACGATCAGCTCCAGCTGCTGACGCAGGGGGATCCCGGAGGTCTCGAGGTAGCGTCGCCGGGCCGTGGCGAGCTCGAGGCCGTGGTGCTCTTGCATCAGCTCGGCGGCGAGATCGGCGAAATGCTGCATCGTGTCGATCAGCGTTCCGTCGAGATCGAACATCACCAGCAGAGGGACAAAGCCCAGCGGTGAGTCGGCGTGTACGTCGCTTTCGGTGGTCTTCGGTTCGGCCAAGGGCGCCTCGCTGGGGCTGGTGTCGACGAGCCTGAACACTATATGGCGGACTCCCGCGGCGCCAGACATGACTTCCCTCACAGAGACACCGGGAATCGACGCGGCGTGACGGGGGTTTGGGCCCTCGACCGGCGAGGGCGTCGGCTTGCAAGTGGTGGAAGGGACTGCTAAGAGCACCCCCAACACGCAGTCCTCCCGTCGCCGGGCACAGCGCCGCCGGCCGCTTTCTAGGCCTCAGAGTGTTCGCCGTACCACCCGTATGGCTCATGTCTTCGGCTACGAAAACGGCTCGGCAGCTCAGCACCCGGCTCGGTCCCGGATGTGTAGGGGTGCTCCTAAGCCGCCGGCTTGATTCCAATGAAGAGTTAACGCGCACGAGGTAGACGCAGATGATCGAAGCCAAAGCGCTGAGCAAAGACTACGGCGCGACGCGCGCGCTGCGGGGTGTGAGCGTCACGATCGCGAAAAACGAGGTCGTGGGGCTGCTCGGACCCAACGGCGCGGGCAAGACCACGCTGATGAAGCTCCTCACCGGTTTTCTCCACCCGACCTCGGGGACGGCGACCATCGACGGCGTCGACGTCGTTGGGCGCCCCCTCGAGGTCCAGGCGCGGATCGGCTACTTGCCCGAAAATGCGCCGCTCTACGGAGATATGCTGGTGCAGGAGTACCTGATGATGATCGCCGAGCTGCGGCAGATCGCGCCCGGGGATCGGCTGAAGACGATCGGCCAGGCGGTGGACGCCACCGGCCTGGCGGACTTCTTGGTCAAGCCGATCTCCCAGCTCTCGAAGGGCTACCGGCAGCGCGTCGGCCTGGCGCAGGCGATCCTCCACGAGCCGAAGGTGCTGATCCTCGACGAGCCGACCAGCGGCCTCGACCCCAGCCAGATCGTCGAGATCCGCAAGCTGATCGCGAAGCTCGCCGAGCGGGCCACGGTGCTGCTCTCGACCCACATCCTGCCGGAGGTCGAGGCGAGCTGCGAGCGGGCGCTGATCATCGCCGAGGGCGAGCTCCGCGCCGACGCGCGCCTCGACGAGCTGCAGACCGCCGACGCCGCGCTGCTGGCCCTCGACGAAGACGTCGACGGAGATGAGGCCGACGCGGCCCTCGAGGCGCTCGATGGTGTCTCCGCTGTCGAGGCGCTCGAAGGCGGCGCCGCAGACGAGCTCGCGGGCTTCCGTCGCCTGCGGGTGGTCGGCGGCGGCGACGACCTCTGCCCGAAGATCCACGACCTGGCGCGCGACAAGGGCTGGCGTCTAGCCGAGCTCCGCCGTGAGCGCCGCGACCTCGAGGCGGTGTTCCGCGAGGTCGTCGAGCGCCCGAGCGGATCGATGGGCGGGAGGGCCGCATGAACCAGCTGCTCGCCATCGCGAAAAAAGAGCTGCGAACCTACTTCGTCTCCCCCGTGGCGCTGATCTTCGTCGCCAGCTTCCTGGTGGCGGTGCTCTTCGCCTTCTTCTGGGGCGAGACCTTCTTCCGCCGCAACGTCGCCGACACCCGGCCGCTCTTCGAGTGGCTGCCGCTGCTGCTGATCCCGCTGACCGCGGCGCTGACAATGCGCCTCTGGAGCGACGAGCAGCGCGCCGGCACCCTCGAGATCCTCTTGACGATGCCGGTGCAGGTGCATCGGCTGGTGCTCGGCAAGTTCCTCGCGGGGATGGCGCTGGTCGCGATCGCGCTGGTGCTGACCCTCGGCCTGCCGATCACGGTCTCGATGCTCGGCGACCTCGACTGGGGCCCGGTCTTCGGCGGCTACCTCGCGGCGCTGCTCGTCGCGGCCGCCTACCTCGCGATCGGCCTCTGCATCTCCTCGGGGACGCAGAACGGCGTAGTGGCGCTGCTGCTGACGGGCTTCGCCTGCGTCGCGCTCTACCTGGTCGGCTCGGAGGGCGTGCTGGCCTTCGCCAACGGCCCGCTGGCAGAGCTCCTGAGCAGCCTCGGCACGGCGAGCCGCTTTCGCAGCATCCAGCGCGGCGTGATCGATCTGCGCGACCTGGTCTACTACGGCAGCCTCACGGTCGGCTTCCTCTTTCTCAACGTGGTGCTCCTCGAGGCCAAGCGCTGGAGCGTCGGTAAGGGCACCCAGGCGCGCCGGCGGGCGCTGGTGGTCGCCGCTGGCCTGGTGGTCGCCAACCTGCTTCTGCTCAACCTCAACCTCGCCGGCGTGCGCGGCGCTCGCATCGACCTCACCGAGCGCAGCGAGTACAGCATCTCGCCGGCGACGACGAAGATCCTGCGCTCCCTCGACGCGCCGCTGCTGATCCGCGGCTACTTCTCCAAAAAGACCCACCAGCTCCTCGCGCCGCTGGTGCCGAAGATCCGCGACATGCTCGAGGAGTACGACGCCGTCGGCGGCCCGAGGGTCCACGCCGAGTTTCTCGACCCGAGAGACAAGCCGGGGATCGAGAAGGAGGCCAACGAGAGCTACGGCATCAAGAGCATGCCCTTCCAGTTCGCCGAGCGGCATCGGGCGGGCATCGTCAACGCGTACTTCCACATCCTGATCAAGTACGGTGACAAGCATACCGTGCTGAGCTTCGACAAGCTGATCGAGGCGCGGGCCACGGGCATCGGCAAGGTCGAGGTCAAGCTGCGCAACCTCGAGTACGACCTGACGCGCTCGATCAAGAAGCTCGCCGTGGGCTTTACGCCGCTCGAGGACGTCTTCGCGCGGGCCGGCGGCAAGGTCGAGCTCGTCGGCTACATCACCGAAAAGACGCTGCCGAAAAACGTCGCCAAGCTGCCGAAGCTGATCGCCAAGGTCGCCAAGGAGCTCGGCGCGCGCTCTGGCGGCAAGTTGAACTATCGCACCGTGGACCCCAGCGGCGAGGCGAAGAAGGGGCTCCGGCAGCAGCTCTTCGAGCGGTACCGCTTCCGGCCGATGTCGGCCTCGCTCTTCTCCAATGACTACTTCTACCTGCACCTGCTGGCGCGGGTCGGCGAGGGCAAAGAGGAGAAGATCGAGCGGATCTACCCCTCCTTCGAGATGGGCGAGGGGGAGCTGAAGAAGGAGATCAGCGCGGCCTTCAAGCGGCTGGTCCCGGGCTTCCTCAAGACCGTCGGGGTGGTGGCCGAGAAAGAGCAGCCGCGGATGAACCCGATGATGATGCGGATGGGGCGCCGCCCGCCGCCGCCGCGGGATAAGGTGCGGCTGCTCAAGACCAAGCTCTCGGAGAACTACCAGACCCGCGACGTCTCGCTGGCCTCCGGGCGTGTCCCCGGTGACATCGACGTGCTGCTGATCATCGGCGGCCACGGCAAGCTCGACGAGAAGTCGCGCTTCGCGATCGACCAGTACCTGATGCGCGGCGGCGCGGTGATCGTGATGGTCGGTCGCTACGCCCTCTCGCTGCAGGGTGGCTCGGGGCTCGGCGTGAAGAAGGTCGAGAGCCCGCTCTTCGGCCTGCTGTCGGCCTGGGGTGTCGAGGTCCAGCCGTCGATGGTGCTCGACAAGCAGAACGAGGCCTTCCCGGTCCCCGTCGAGCGCGAGGTGATGGGCTACCGCGTGCGCGAGATCCAGCTGCTCGACTACCCCTACTGGATCGACGTCCGCCCCGACGGGATGGCCGAGGGATCACCCGTGGTCGCCGGGCTGCCATCGACGACGCTGCAGTGGGCCTCGCCGCTGTCTCTCAGTAAGCGAGACGGGGTCGAGACCACCGTGCTCCTGCGCTCGAGCGCGACGTCCTGGACCGAGACCAGCACCAACGTGCAGCCCGACTTCAAGACCTACCCAAAAAAGGGCTTCGGCGTGCCCAAGGACGCCAAGCTCGAGCGCCGGCCGCTGGCGGTGCTAGCCCGAGGCGGCTTCCCCAGCGCCTTCAAGGGCAAGGCCTCGCCGCTCTTCGCCGACAAGGCGCCGGCGGGGGCTCCAAAGGGTAAGAAGCCCAGCGACGCCGAGCTCTCGAAGCGCAAGGCGAGCCGGGTGATCGCGCGGGCGCCGAAGCAGGCGCGCCTCGCGGTGATCGGCACGGCGGACATGGTCGATGACCAGGTGCTCTCGATCTCGCGGCAGAGCGGTGGGGAGCGCTTCATCAACAACCTGCGGCTGGTGCAAAACCTCGTCGACTGGGCCGTGGCCGACACCGACCTGCTGTCAATCCGCAGCCGCGGCACCTACGCCCGCACGCTGCGGCCGCTCGAGCCCGGCGAGGGCCGCAGCTGGGAGACGATCAACTACCTGATCGCCCTGCTTGGACTCGGGCTGCTGCTCGGGCTGACCTGGTTCTGGCGCAAGGGCGTCAAGCCGCTGGCGCTGCCGATCGGCTCCGAGCGCGCCGAGAAGAAGGAGGGCGGCCGATGAGCAAGCTCAACCGACTCTTGATCGCCGCGCTGGTGCTGCAGGTCGGCCTCTTCGCGCTGCTGAAGCTCTGGCCCAGCGAGCGCAAGCTGGTCAAGCCCAAGGCCGTGCTCAGCTTCGACGCGAGCAAGGTCAGCGCGATCGAGATCGTCGAGGGCAACACCTTCGACGACGCCACCGGCGGAGAGGGCGACGACAAAGAGGGCGACGACAAGGTCCGCCTGGTCAAGCAGGGGGGCACGTGGGTGCTGGCCTCCGGCGGCGGCTACCCCGTCTTAAGCAAGAAGGCGTCGGAGCTTTTGGGCAAGCTGGCCGCGGCGAAGGCCGGGGCGCCGGTGGCGACGCGCGGCGTGCATCACCGTAAGCTCGAGGTCTCGGCCACGCGCTTCACCCGGAAGATCACCCTCGAGCGCGAGGGCAAAAAACCCCTCGTTTTTTTCCTCGGCTCGACCCCGGGGCTGAAGAAGGTCCACCTGCGCGTCGACGGCGACAAGAACGTCTACGCTGCCTCGCCGCTCTCGTCGTGGGACGTCGGCGCCAGCGCCTCGAGCTGGGTCGACACCAACTACTTCAAGCTCGAGCGCAAAGACATCCTAGCCTTCACCCTGCAAAACAAGAAGGGCAGCTTCACCGTGGAGCGCAGGGGCGAGGAGTGGTTCGCGGGGGCGCAGAAGCTCGACAAGGCCAAGGTCGACTCGCTGGTGAGCACGATCAGCTACCTCACGCTCCGCGATCCCGTCGGCAAAGAGGTCAAGGCGGCCTATGGGCTCGCCGCGGCCCAGGCCACGCTGAAGGTGAAGCTCCGCGCGGCGAGCTCGAAGGAGCCCGCCGCGAAGAAGCCCGCCGCGACGCCTACGACGGGCACAGAGGGTACGACGGGTACAAAGGGCACGACGGGTACAAAGGGCACGACGGGCACAGAGGGTACGACGGGTACGAAGGGCACGACGGGCGCTGGGAGTCAGCCGACGAGCCAGCCCAGCAGCCAGCCGGCGCTCACCCCATCGACCCTGCCGGTGTACAAGACCGTGCGTTTGCGCCTCGGCGCGAAGAAGGGCAACGCGTTTTTCGCCAAGCGCGACGCCTCGCCCTTCGTCGTCACCATCGACAGCTCCAGCGCCAATGAGCTGATCGACAAGACGTTAAAGGACCTGATCAAGGAGAAGGCGGCGAAAAAAGACGGCGCGGAGGGCGCAGACAAGGGCGCCGCCGCGACGAAGCGCCCGAAGACGCTCCCTCCCGCCTCGAGGAAGTAGGTCGCTCGATCTCGAGGAAGGAAGGTCGCTCGACCCACCTCGAAGAAGGTCGCTCGACCCACCTCGAAGAAGGCCGCTCGACCCACCTCGAAGAAGGCCGCCCAACCCACCTCGAAGAAGGCCGCTCGACCCACCTCGAAGAAGGCCGCTCGACCCACCTCGAAGAAGGCTCAGCACCCGGCTCGTTCCCGAACGTGTGGTCAGCGCGCTAGAGCCCGAGCTCGCGCTCGAGGAAGCGCAGCGAGCGCAGGCCGAACCAGCTGAAGCGCTCGCCGTCGACGATCGCGGCAGGGAAGCCGGTGTCGCGGATCAGCGCCTCGCGTCTGGCGAAGGGGAAGGGCTCGGAGGAGCAGCAGAGGAGGGTGGTGTCGGGGTCGTAGGCCTCGAGGTCGACCTCTGGGTAGCGCTGCTCGAAGGGGACGAGGGCGGCGCCGAAGCCGAGGCGCGCGAGGACCGAGCCGATGAAGGTCTGGGGTGCGACGGCCATCCAGGGGCGGTACCAGATCAGGTAGAGCAGGCGCTCGCGGCGGCCTTTCGGCTTGCGGACCCAGCTCATGACGCCGGGGAGCTCGGCGGGGTCGCGATCGGGTAGGGATGGGCGCTCGGCCACGGCGCGCCAGCGCTCGGCGAGGCCGGTCAGCCGGGGCGCCTCGAGTCGCTCGGCGAGCGCGTCGAGCTCCTCGGCGACGCGCTCGACCCCCGTGACGTGCGTGGCGTGAAAGGGGATTGGGCTTGCTTCGGCTATTTTCCTCGTGTTTTCTTCCTTATCGAGCAGGAGGAGGTCAGCCTCGAGCGCGTCGACCTTGCGCCAGCTCAGCTCCTTGGTACCGCCGACCACGGCGATCTGCCGCACGCTGTCATCGGGGTGCACACAGAAGCGCGTGCGGCCGACGACCTCGACGCCGCAGGCCAGCAAGGTCTCGGTCCAGGAGGGGACGAGGGAGATCACACGGAGGCTCGGTGCTGAGCTGCCGAGCCGATGTCGTAGCCGAAGAAACGAGCCATACGGGTGGTACGGCGAGCTTTCTGAGGCCTAGAAAGCGGCCGGCAGTGCTGTGACCAGCGACGGGAGGCATTTGTAGGGGTGCTCTTAGGTGTGGTGATGAAGAACACGCTGAGCAAAGCCCTCCTGGCCCCTCTCGCGCTGGCCCCGATCGTGCTGGCTGCCGCCCTCGGTGGGGCAGGCTGTTCCCAAGACGCCCGAGCCCGCAAGACAGCGGCTGGCCAGTCGGCGAGGTCGAGCATCAGCGCGACGGGCAAGCTCCGCGTGGTCGCCACCACTGGGATGGTCGCCGACCTCGCGCGGCGCGTCGCGGGCGAGCACGCGACGGTGGAGGCGCTGATGGGCCCCGGCGTCGATCCGCACCTCTACAAGCCGACCGCGGGCGACGTGGGCAAGCTCTCCCGCGCTGATCTCGTGCTCTACAACGGCCTGCATCTCGAGGGGAAGATGGGGCAGATCTTCGCGCGGCTGGCCCGCCGCCGCCCGGTCGTCGCGATCGCGGCCAAGCTGCCCAAGGCCCGCCTGCTCTCGCCGCCGGAGTACCCCGGTGCCCACGATCCTCACGTCTGGTTCGACGCCGAGCTCTGGTCGCGCACCGTGGCCCGCGTCGTCGAGGCCCTCGCCGAGCAGCGGCCCGCGTCGCGCGCTGCCTTCGCGCGCAATGGGGAGGCCTACCGCGGCGAGCTCCTCGCCCTCGACCGCTGGGTCGTCGAGCAGCTCGCTGCGATCCCCAAGCGGCGCCGCGTCCTCGTCACGGCTCACGACGCCTTCGGCTACTTTGGCAAGCGCTACGCGGTCGAGGTGGTCGGGCTGCAGGGCATCAGCACCACCTCCAAGGCCAGCCTCAAGGACATCAAGCGCGTGGCCGACGTGATCGTCGCCCGCAAGGTGCCGGCGATCTTCGTCGAGTCCAGCGTGCCGCGGCGCACGGTGGAGGCGGTGCAGGCCGCGTGCGCCTCTCGCGGCCAGGCCGTGCGCATCGGTGGCGAGCTCTACTCTGACGCCCTCGGGCCTCGGGGCAGCGGCGCCGAGACCTACCTGACGATGGTGCGCCACAACGTACGGCAGATCGTCGAGGCGTTGCGGTGAGCGGCGTCGGGTCAGAGGCCCCCCTCGAGGCGAGCCAAGCCGAAGGCGCGCGAGCCGAAGACGAGGGAGGCGCGCGAGCCGAAGACGAGGGAGGCGCGCGCGGCGAGTCGGCGCGCGAGCCGGCGATCCGCGTGCGCGGGCTGAGCGTGGCCTACGGCGCCGAGCTCGTGCTGCGCGACGTCGACCTCGACCTGCCGCAGCAGGAGCTGATCGCGATCGTCGGCCCCAACGGCGCGGGGAAGAGCACGCTGCTCAAGGCGATGCTCGGGCTCCTGCGCCCGATCGCCGGTGAGGTGACGATCTTGGGGCGCGGCCTCGACCGGGGGCGGCGGCTCCTCGATGTCGCCTATGTGCCGCAGCGCGAGTCGGTCGACTGGGATTTCCCCACCACCGCCCTCGACGTGGTGGCGATGGGGCTCTACGGCCAGCTCGGCTGGTTTCGTCGCCTCCGCCGCGAGCACCACGAGCGGGCGCGAGCGTGCCTGGCGCAGATGGGTATCGCCGAGCTCGCCGAGCGGCAGATCGCCGAGCTCTCCGGCGGTCAGCAGCAGCGCGTCTTTCTCGCCCGGGCGCTCGCGCAAGACGCGCGCCTCTACCTGATGGACGAGCCCTTCGCTGGCGTCGACGCCGCCACCGAGCGCGCCGTGCTGACGCAGCTCCGCGAGCTACGCGCGGCGGGCAAGACGGTGATCGCCGTCCACCACGATCTCGGCAGCGTGGCGCGCACCTTCGATCGCGCCGTGCTCCTCGCCGGCGAGGTGATCGCCGAGGGCGTCGTCGCAGAGGCCCTCAGGGCCGATCGCCTCGCGGCGGCCTATGGCACCTCGATGTCGCTCGAGGTAAGCACGGCTGCCAGCGCCGGTCTGGCAGCCGCCGATGAGCCACACACACGCCCGAGCCGATAGGCTGGGGCATTGGATGACGCGATGCTCGCGCTGCTCTCCACCTCGACGTTCTGGGTCGTGCTCTCTGGCGCGCTCCTGCTCGGCGTGGTCTCCGGCGTCCTCGGCAGCTTCGCGCTGCTGCGACGGCAGGCGCTCCTCGGCGACGCCCTCTCTCACGCGGCGCTCCCCGGCGTCTGCCTGGCGTTTCTGCTCGGCGGCCAGCGCAAAGATCCGCTGACGCTGCTCCTCGGCGCGCTGATCGCCGCCGCCCTCGGCGCGCTCTTCATCGTCGCCGTGGTGCGAGGCAGCCGGATCAAGGGTGACGCCGCCCTGGGGATCGTCCTCTCGGTGTTCTTCGGCGTCGGCGTGGTGCTCCTGGGCTACATCCAGAAGCTGCCCTCGGGCAGCAAGAGCGGCCTCGACGCGTTTCTCTTCGGCCAGGCCGCCACGCTGCTGATCGACGACGTCTACCTGCTGCTCGCCGTCTCCGGGCTCGCGCTCTCGGCGGTTCTGCTCTTTTACCGCTACTTCGCGCTCTTGGCCTTCGACCGAGACTACGGGGTGGCCCTCGGCCTGCCGATGCGCGCTATCGAAGCGGGGCTCACGTTGCTCTTGGTCGTGGTGGTCGTCGTTGGCTTGCAGATGGTCGGCGTGGTGTTGATGGTCGCCTCGCTGCTGATCCCCGCCGCCGCCGCGCGCCAGTGGACCCATCGCCTGCCCCTGATGCTGCTGATCGCCGGGCTCTTCGGCGGCGTCTCGGCCGCCGGCGGCGTGGTGCTCTCGGCGATCGTCGACAAGCTGCCCACGGGCCCGATGATCGTGCTGCTCGCCGGGGCGGTTTTTCTGTTCTCGCTGCTCTTCGCGCCGGGGCGCGGGCTGTTGATGCAGCGCCGCCGTGACGCGCTGATGAGCAGCGCGAAGGCGCCGGAGGCGCCGCGATGAGCCTCGCCGCCGATCAACTGCAGATCGCCGCCGTCGGCGTGGTGGTCGCCTCGGCCTGCGCGCTGGTGGGCAGCTTCTTGCTGCTGCGTCGTATGGCGATGCTTGGCGACGCGATCAGCCACGCCGTGCTGCCAGGCATCGTGGTGGCGTTTTTGATCAGCGGCAGCCGCAGCGCGCCGATCATGCTGCTCGGCGCGGCGTCGGTGGGCTTGATCACGGTGGGGCTGATCGGGGCGCTTCAGCGCAGCCGCCGGGTCTCCGACGACGCGGCGATCGGCGTGGTCTTTCCGCTGCTCTTCGCCCTCGGGGTGGTGCTGGTCAGCCGCTACGCGGGGAAGGTGCACCTCGACCTCGACTGCATCCTCCACGGCGAGATCGCCTTCGCGGCGCTCGATCAGCTCGTCATCGGCGGCACGCTCCTCGGCCCAAGGGCGCTGTGGATCGGCGGCGTCGTGTTGGCCCTCGATGTGCTCCTTGTGACGCTGCTCTTCAAGGAGCTGAAGCTGACCAGCTTCGATCCGGCGCTGGCCGCGGCGCTGGGCTTTTCGCCGCTCCTGGTGCAGCAGCTGCTGCTCGGCGCGGTCTCGTTCACGGTGGTCGGCTCTTTCGAGGCGGTGGGCGCGATCCTCGTCGTCGCGATGCTCGTCGTGCCGCCGGCGACGGCTTACCTCTTGACCGACCGGCTGGGCACGATGGTGCTCCTCTCGATGCTCCTCGCCGCCGCCGCGGCGCTGGGCGGCTACGCCGTGGCCGCGCGTTACGACCTCTCGATCGCTGGCTCGATGGCCACGGCGAGCGGGGCGCTCTTCGTGCTGGCCTTCGTGCTGGCGCCGAAGCATGGCCTGCTCGGCCGGCTCCTCGGCTGGCGTCGCTCGCGGCGACGGCTGCGCCGCGCGATCGTCGCCGCGCGGCTCCTGCGCCACGGCGGGGCGGTCTCGTCGCGGGCGCTGGCCGGAGAGCTGGGCTGGTCCGAGGCCGAGGTGCGCGAGGCGATGCGTATCGGCGCCGACCACGTCACGGGCGCAGACGCCACAGGTCCTTCTCATCAGCGGGCGCGCTGATCCGCCGCTCACCAGCGGGCGCGCGGATCCGCCGCTCACCAGCGGGCGCGATGATCCTCGGTCACACCGCTCGCCTGCTCGATCTCGCGCTTCTGTCCTCGCCCATTCAAGATCCAGCCTGAGAAGCGACCAAGAGGCTGGGTGTAGATGCTGGCGATCAGCTTCAGGTCGACGCGCTGCTCGCGCTGCGCTTCGCGGACGAAGTCGAGGGCCAGCTCGGGGCCGCGGAGCTGCCAGCGGTCGGGGCTCGGCCGCTCGAAGCGCACCGGCGAGAGCGGCCGCAGCTCGCCATCGATCCACGCGGCGTTCTCACCGCCGAGGCCGACGCCGTCGTTCCAGCCGCTGACGCAGTTGAACGCGATCGGCACGCCATCGGGGCATCGTCCGCAGCCCGAGGCCCAGAGCCAGCGTGTGTCGCGGGGGGGCAGGCCGTGGGTGTAGTCGACGACGGCCTGGTGATCGTGGAGCGAGACGCGCTCACCACCGAGCGTGATCGTCCCCTCCACTGGCAGGCCGGAGAGCTTGTAGGTGTAGCCGAAGGCCCACGGTGAGGAGGGCGTCCCTTGCGGCGAGACCAGGCTCAGCCCGGCGACGTCGCGCTCGTCGAGCCAGGCGTCGACGCGCAGCCGCTCGGCGCCGCGGCCGATGTCGCAGCCGAGGTGTCGTCTCAGACCGTCGGCGCTGATCGTCGCCTTGGCGCGTGGCCAGCCGTAGCGGGTGTGGCCGGCGCTGGGGGTGTCTGGCACCCAGGGCCAGAGCCGCGGGCTCACCTGGTGGTGGTCGATGATCCGCCCGCTCTGGCGATCGAAGGCGAAGGCGAAGCAGGAGGCGAGGTAGGTCAGGTCGATCACGCAGCAAGCCGCGATCAGCCGCGGGCCGTAGACGCCGACATAGCACCAGCGTTTCTGCGCGGCGCGAGCGCGGAGCCGCCCGACGACGTCTTCTGTGCGGAGGCCATCGAAGCTCGTGTCGGCGATGACACCGCGGTAGACGCCATGGGTCGGCTCGCCCTCGTCGAGCACCCGGAGCGGCGCGGGTCGCAGCGCGCCCGCCCCGTCGAGCAGGGGCAACAGCTCGGGGAGGGTCTCGACGCGCTGCTCGGCCTCGTAGCCCCGACCGATGAAGCGCACCCCCGCTGCCGCGGTCGCCCCGGCGTCGCTGGCTGAATCGCCGACGTAGAGCACCTCGTCGCTTCCAAGGCCGAGCGCCTCGAGGGCGCGGTGGATCGGCGCAGGGTCGGGCTTCTCGGGGCCATCGCCGCCGGCGGAGAGGGCCTGCACCTGCGGGCCTATGCCGGTGTGGGCGAGGACGCGCTCGGCGATCAGCCGCGGCGTGTTGGTCACGACGGCGGCGGCGAGGCCCCGGGCGGCGAGCTCGTCGAGCAGCTCCAGCGCGCCGGGCATCACCTCGACGGCGTCTGTATGCTCGAGAAACGCCTCGTTGTAGAGCGCGAAGACCTCATCGACGCTCAGCGTGGGAAAGAAGCTGCGTTGATCGGCGGCGACGCCCTGGCCAAAGGTGCCGACGAAGCGCTCCCAGCTCACGCCGGGCAGGCCGCGTCGCCGGGCGCCCTGATCGATGGTTCGATGCCAGGCGTGCACCGAGTCGACCAGCACGCCGTCGAGATCGAAGAGCAGACCGCGCAGGCCAGCTCGTAGGGCTCGGGGGCGATCAGGCATCTGCGCTACTGGGTCTTCACGTGGGTCGTGGGTGGCTTGGTTGGCAGCGTCTTGACGCCTTTGGGGCTCCAGCGATACTCGCGGAAGAAGGTGTACTCGCTGCAGTTATGACGTGAGTAGAAGTCGACCACGTCGTACCAGCGGGTCTCGCCGGCCTTCATCCCCTCGCGGATCGCGCGCCAGGGCAGCAGCTTGCAGGGGCGCAGGCCACCGAAGTTATGCGAGCCCGCCGTTCGCTTGGAGAACTGCAGCCGCACGGGATCGAGGCGTGTGACGTAGTGGTAGCCGAGGCGGGTCAGCTCCACGACCTCCACCGTCTGGACGGTGACGCCGCTCGCGCGGCGGAACAGGGCCTCGCTGCGCGTGACCTTCTGCCGTGGCTTCAGGGTTAGCGCGTTATGAGCGATGCTGGCTTTCACGGTCTTCTTGCCGCTGACGCGCGTTTGCACGCGATAAGCTAGAAACTTATCTGTGCGGTTCTCGATGCGCAGCAGCAGATGTGGCGCGCGCATCCCGTGGCCCTCTTCGCCGACCATCAGCTTGCGGCGGAGCGCGCGGAGCACCAAGGAGGCCGTCTCGAGCTTCTTGCCCGGCTTGAGCCGCTGGTTGCCGGAGAACTCGATCGTGTAAGGGTTGCCGCTCCTGAGCGTGTCGATGGTCACCCGACGGATCTTGTAGAGCTTGCAGTCATCGTCGAGCTGCCCTTGGTAGTAGCCCGTCTTGTAGCGATCGCTGAGCACCACGCTGGTCTCGGCGGAGGGGGGCGCCTTGCGTGGCGAGGGGAGCTGGGTCAGGTCGACGCTCAACACCGAGCAGGTGGTGAAGAGCATCGCCACGAAGCCGAGCACGCTCATGCCGAGCGCGAGGTGCAGCGGGGTGACCATTGGCAGCACCGGCCCTGACGTCGCGTTGGTCTCGGCTTGCTCGTCCATCGGTACGTCGACGATAGCCGTGCCCGCGAGCGCAGACAATACAAGAGTGGTCGCTCACGGTCGCTGGGCTCGCCGTCGCCGGGAAATCAGCCGCCCCAGCGACTCCATCACCCCGGCGACTCCATCAATCCAGCGACTCCATCACCCCCTCGCGCTGTCAGAGCGTAGGTCAAGCGTCTCGGGGCGTCGCGACATGGCGCGCGTTGACCGTCGTTCGCGCGCCTGATTAACTGGTGAACGGAATGCTACGAGTCTTGGGAGCACCCCCCCACATTCCTCCCGTCGCCGGGCACCGCCCTGCCGGCCGCTTTTTCGGCCTCAGAAAGCTCGCCGTACCGCCCGTATGGCTCGTTTCTTCGGCTACGACATCGGCGCGGCAGCTCAGCACCCGGCTCGGTCCCGAATATGTGGGGAAGCTCTTAAGCCTCGCCGCTTGGCTGCTGGCGTGCTGCTACCTGATGGCGCCTGTGCGGGCGTCGGCGATCAGCGGCGCAGGGCTCGCGCGGATCCACCACGCGCTCCGAGACTCCGACCTCCGCGTGCGCGTACAGGCGCTGATCGTGCTGGCGCGGCTCAAAGACAAGCGCTCGCTCGCGCCCATCGTGCGGGTCTTGTTGCGCGATCGGAGCACGAGCTGCCGCGCCCTCGCCGCGGCGGCGCTGGGCGCCATCGGTGACCCGCGGGGGATCTCGGCGCTGAGACGTCGGCTCTCCGACCCGTCGGAGCGCGTGCGGCAGCAGGTGAAGCTGGCGTTGGCGCGCTTGGCGCGCGCGCGCCCCCCCTCGAAGGCGGGGCTCTCGCGGCGCAGGGTGGTGCTGCGGCTCGGGGCGATGGGAGCCAAGACGCGAGAGGGTCGCCGGGTCAAGCGGCGTCTGCGCCCCGCCTGGATCGCGCAAGTGAGCAAGAGCAGGAGCGTCGGGCTGCTGGGCCAACGACAGCGCCCGAGCTCGCAGCAGAAGGTGTTCAAGGTCAACTCCTCGATCACGCGCTTCCAGCGGGTGCGTCAGGGCCGGACGGTGCGCACCACCTGCACCGTCAGCGTCGTGCTCGAGCACCACGGCAGCATCGTGATGATGACCAGCGGCGGCGCGACGGTGGAGGTCTCGGCGCAGACCTTTCGCCGGGCTCACGCCGCCCAGGTGGACCAGCGGGTCGTGGAGACGGCGGTGGCCAGCGCGCATCAGAACCTCGAGCGCTATCTCCGCCGCTACTGAAGGGCGAAGTACGGATCGTTGATGGGGCTCGAGCTCGCACAGACCCTCGCAGAGCTGATCGCCGACCAGCCACGCCCTCGGGTGCTGCTGGGAGGCTTGGCGTTGGCACAGCAGCTGGCGTCGACGGTCGACGGGCTGGTGCTCCTCGAGCAAGCGCTCTCGCCGCGTAAGCTCGCCAAGCGCCGCGGCGCGCAGCCTTGTGTGCGGGCCGATCGCGGTGCGCTGCCGCTGGCCGCCGGCAGCGTCGGCACCCTCGTCGCCGCCAACGTGCTCGAGCGGGGTGATCCAGCAGAGCACATCAAGCGCCTCTGTCGGGTGCTCTCCGACGGCGGTCGGCTGGTCTTGGTCGAGGGCCGTCGAAGCGCGACGGTGCACGCGCTCCGGAGCCTTGGCCGCGGCTTGAATCGGCTGCTGCCCGAAGACCTGACGACCTTGCTGCTGGGGACCGACGTGGGGGAGATCGCGCAGCATTGGCCAGCGTCATCGGTGGTGACGGTGGGGCGCCTCTGTAGGCTCTAGGAGCTTCCCCACACCTTCGGGACCGAGCCGGGTGCTGAGCTGCCGAGAGCCGATGTCGTAGCCGAAGAAACGAGCCATACGGGTGGTCTGGCGAGCGTCCTGAGGCCGAAAAAGCGGCCGGCAGTGCGGCGCCCGGCGATGGGAGGGACGTTGGTCAGCGCTCTAGGCTGCCATGGTGGCGGGGCGCTCGGCGGTGGTCATCGCCAGCAGGCGCTTGCGGATCTTGTTTTTCTTCGAGTAGACGGTCTTGATCGAGATCTCCATCCGCTGGGCGACCTCGGCGGGTGACATCCCCTGGCCGAAGTAGAGCTCCATGAAGCGTCGATCGCGCGGTGAGAAGTCGCGAGCCAGCTGATAGAGCTGCGCGCTGCGCTCTTTGCACAGCAGGTTGTCGAGGGGGCTCGGCGCCTGATCGGCGCGATCTGGCGTCCCGTCGATCTGATCGAGGATCGGCTGTCGGGCGCAGGTGCGCAGATGATCGTAGGCGCTGTTGATCGAGATCAGCCCGATCCACGAGCCGAGCTTGCTGCCGCGCTCGGGATCATAGAGGCGCAGCTTGCGCATGTCGTTGCGCAGCAGGTTGAAGCAGACCTCGCTGAAGATCTCGTCGGCCGCCTCCGAGGCCAGCACGTTGTCGAACTTGGCGATCGCTTTGTGGATACAGCGATAGATCAAGCCGCGGAAACGTCGGAGCAGCTCGCGCCAGGCTGACTCGTCGCCAGCCAACACCTCGTCTAGCAACGCGAGATCAGATCGCTCGATCAGCGCCTCGGTGATCGTCTGCACCTCGGGCCGGCGCTGGCCCTGGGGCTCGGCTCGTTTCGGCTTTCGTCCCATCTCGACTTCCCTTCGACTACGCAGACGCCAAAAGGTTTCACCCTTGTTCATGGCTCAACCTTTTTCGCGCGTTTTTTGTCGAGCGCCCAACACGCGCTCGCGGCGTCGCATCAGCTGCTGAGCACCGCTGCGGCTACTGCCGCAAGGCAGGTGCCATAGTTCTGTGTCTTTTTCCTGACGATGAACGTGCCAACTACCCTGGCGATTACACCGCTTTTTCTCGACGCCCGGGTCGAGCCGGAGCGGGCTGTGGGCGTTCGGACCTGTGTCGGTGGCAGGATTGACACGTGCGTTATCGAGAGACTGACAAGGCGATGCTGTTGTTGGGGGGAAGGGTGATGGCGACGTGATGGCAAGGCGTCGCCAAACCGATGACCCGACTCGGACGGATCCCGCTATGGGGAGAAGACCACGGCGTCTGCTAGAGCGCTGATCAGCTCACCGGACCGAGCTGCGCGAAGGATGCGGCATCACGGCGTAGGCCCGAGAAGGGCGCCTGCTGGCAGCGCGCAACCGACGAGCGACAACCGCTGTGATGTCGCAGACCAGCGCGGCGACGGGAGGGACGTTGGTCCGCGCTCTAGGCGAGGGTGAGGGCTTTTTTCCATGAGGCGAGGTGGTCTTGGCGCAGCGCGTCGGCCATCGAGGGGGCGAAGCGGCGATCGGGCTCCCAGGCGGCGCGGATCGCGTCGGCGTTGGCCCAGACGCCGGTGGCGAGGCCAGCGAGGAAGGCCGCGCCGAGGGCCGTGGTCTCGATCACCTTCGGGCGCACGATCGCTAGGCCGAGGAGATCGGCCTGAAACTGCATCAGCAGATCATTGGCGCAGGCGCCGCCGTCGACCTTGAAGCTCTGCAGCGGGTGGCCGAAGTCCTGCTCCATCGTCGCGGCGAGGTCGTGGATCTGATGGGCGATGCCCTCGAGCGTCGCGCGTGCCAGGTGAGCTGCGGTGGTGCCACGGGTGATCCCCGAGATCACGCCCCGGGCGTCGGGGCGCCAATGGGGCGCGCCGAGGCCGACCAGCGCTGGGACGAAGACCACGCCGCCAGCGTCGGGCACCGAGGCCGCTAGGGCCTCCACCGCCGGTGCGCTCTCGATCAAGCCCAGGCCGTCACGCAGCCACTGCACCGCGGCGCCGGCGATGAACGCGCTGCCCTCGAGGGCGTAGACCGTCTTGTCGCCGATGCGCCAGCCGACGGTGGTGAGCATCCCGCTCTGGGTCAGCTTGGGCTCGGAGCCGATGTTGACCAGCAGAAAGGCGCCCGTGCCGTAGGTGCACTTGGCGTCGCCCTCGTCGAAGCAGGCTTGACCGAAGAGGGCCGCCTGCTGGTCGCCTGCGGCGCCCGCCACGGGGATGCCATCGGGGAGCATCGAGAGCCCGCGGGTCTCGCCGTAGACCTCCGACGAGCCCTTGACCTCAGGCAGCAGCTCCCGGGGCACGGTCAGCGGCGAGAGCAGCGCGTCGGACCAGTCGAGGGTGTGGATGTCGAAGAGCAGCGTGCGGCTGGCGTTGGAGATCTCCGTGACATGGGCGGCGCCGCCGGTGAGCCGCCAGATCAGGTAGCTATCGATGGTGCCGAAGCAGAGCTCCCCTGCCTCGGCGCGCTTGCGCACCCCGTCGACCTCGTCGAGCAGCCAGGCGATCTTCGTCCCCGAGAAATAGGGATCGACCACCAGCCCCGTCCGCTCGCGGTAGAGCGTCTCATAGCCGTCGTCGACGAGCGTCCTACAGCGATCCGCGGTGCGCCGATCCTGCCAGACCAGCGCGTTATGCAAAGGGGCGCCGCTCGCCCGCTCCCAGAGCACCGTCGTCTCACGCTGATTCGTGATGCCGATCCCCGCGACCTCCTGCCCGCTGACCCCCGCAGCCTCGAGCGCGCCCGCGATCGCGCGCTCCACCGACTCCCAGATCGCCTCCGGATCGTGCTCGACCCAGCTCGGCTTGGGATAGATCTGCGGAAACTCCACCGTGACCTTCGCTCGCACCGCGATGCTCTCATCGAGCAACAGCACCGTCGTGCCCGTGGTCCCCTGATCGATCGCCAGCGCGTATCGTGCCATCGAGTTCCTCCGCTTTCGTGTCGCAGCTGTCACATGACGAGCCGCCAGGTGACGAGCTGCCACGTGACGAGCTGCCACGATAACTGTGGTGAGGAGGAGGGTAAAGCGCGCGTGGCAGGAGGAGGGTAAAGCGCGCGTGGCAGGAGGAGACCCGGGCGTCAGCGCTTTTGGAGCACGCGGGTCGTGTCGAGCTTGTTGATGGCGGAGCGTCGCTTGGGGGCAGGCGACACCGGCGGGGCGTAGCGTTTCACCACCGGTTCCACCGGGCCACGACCGGCGGCGACGATCTCGAGCGTGTCGCGCGAGATGTGGCCGAGCCAGACCAGAACGTCGCCGAGGCGTGAGCCGTGGCGCTGCTGCAGGTTCAGCGCCTCGAAGAGCTGCACACGGTCGATCAGCTTATGCGCGATCAGCGCTTCGCCGAGGCGTTGGCTGCGCGGGGCGAGAAGCTTGTCCTCATAGACGCGGGTCTTGGCGTCGAAGGCGTCGATGGTCATGCGCCCTTATCGGGGCGTCGCGCGCGATGTTGCGTGATGACGTGTTTTTTTCTGGATGGGACGACCTGGGTCAGCGCCGGCGGGACCGGCGCCAGTTCTTCAGCGCCGCGACGTCGCCGCAGTTGAGCACGTCTTTGGTCTCGAGCCAGCCGCGGCGGGCGGTGCGGATCGCCAGCTCGAGGTGCAGCGCCAGCTCCTCGCCGCTCTTGGCCTCGCCGCCGATCACCACCGGCACCGACAGCTCGTGGGCCCGGCGGCAGTGGTTGGCGTCGAGGTCGAGGCGCAGCGGGTGGCCGTCGAGCTCGAGAGCCACGCCGGTGCGCTGCGCCGCGGCGAGCAGGGCGTCGAGGTCGAGGGCGGTGGCCTCGCGCTTGCCGAGGAGCCGGCCGCTAGGGTGGGCGAGGCAGTCGATCACGCCGCTCTCGAGCGCCGCGATCACCCGCGCGGTCATCTCCTCGGTGGCCATCGTGAGCTGGCTGCGCACGCTGCCGAAGACCCAATCGCTGGCCTCGCCGAGGTCGAGCTCGGTCGGCGCCTGCACCGCGCCCTCGCCGTCGAGGGGCGCGTCGATCGCGGCCAGCAGCGCGAAGCCGTGGGTCTGCTCGAGCTCGCGCACCCGCTCGCGATGCGCCTCGATCGCCGCGGCGGTGGTGGTGTCGTCGATCGGCAGCACCAGCCCGAGGTAGGACAACCCCTCGGCCTTGGCTGCCTCGATCAGCGCCGGCACGTCGATCGCGGCGCCCCCGCCTTCGTCTGCGGCCAGCTGCACCGGCACGTGGAGGTCGCCTCGCAGGTCGCCCCGGCTCAGCGGCTCGGGGAGCTCGTCTCTCTCCGCGGCCTCGATCTCGCCGCGGTTTTCGCGCAGCTCCGGCGGGATGAAGGGCAACCCCACCGCCGCGAAGACCTCCTCCTCGGTGGCCCCGCTGACCCGCTCGCCGGCGGGCTCGGTGTAGACGCCATACTCGTTGATCCGCAGCCCGGCGCGCTTGGCTCGGTCGCGGATCGCGATGTTATGCATCTGAGAGCCAGTGAAGTAGTGCATCGCGGCGCCGTAGCTCTCGGGCAGCAGCACGCGCAGATCGACCTGCAGCCCCGAGTGTAGCCGAACGCTGCATTTGGTCTCGCCGCGGAGCATCACCTCGGCGACCTGCGCCAACGAGACGAAGCGATCCATCACCGGCTCGACCTGCCTCGAGGCGACGAGGACGTCGAGGTCGCCGATGGTCTCCCGACCGCGGCGGCAGCTCCCCGCCAGGTCGATGCGCTCGACCGCCTTCTCCTCCTGCAGCGCCTCGACGATCGCCCACCCCTGGGGCAGAGCGTCGCCCAGCGCTATGCGCCCCGTGCGGCGCCGATAGGTGTCGATCTCGCCCAGCAGCTTGTCTTGTGACGTCTTGCCCATGCGCGGCAGCTTGGCCAGGTCGCCGGCCCGCGCGGCGGCCTCGAGCTCGTCGATGGAGCTGATGCCCAGCTCGTCGTAGAAGAGCTTCACCTTCTTGGGGCCGAGGCCGGAGACCTGGAGCATCTCGAAGAGCCCCGGCGGCAGCTCCGACGAGAGCTGCACCAGGTCGTCGCAGGTCCCGGTGTCGATGATCTCGCGGATGCGCTTGATCGTGCCATCGCCGATGCCCGGCACCTCCTTGAGCGTGCCATCCTCGAGCATCGCCGCCACGCCCTCGGAGAGGTTCTCTAGCGCCTGGGCGACGCGACGAAACGCCCGGATGCGGAAGGCGTTGGCGCCCTGGATCTCCATCAGGTCTGCCATGCGGGAGAAGACCGCGGCGACGCTGCCGTTGTCGACGTAGGTCATAGAGTGCTCCTTTGGATGACTAACCGACGACGCGGTTGCGGCCGCCGTTCTTGGCCGCGTAGAGGTTTTCGTCGGCGTGCCTGATGAACGCGGAGACGTCGATCTCTTCACCGCTCGTGGTCGCTACGCCGAGGCTGATCGTGACCGGGATGGTGTCGCCCTCGAACTCGATCGGCTCGTCGGCGACGAGCCGCCGCAGCTGCTCGGCGAAGTGCATCGCCCCCTGGTGGTCGGCCTCGGGGAGGACGACCACGAACTCCTCGCCGCCGTAGCGGGCCAAGAGCTCTTCGCGGCGGATCCGCCCTGAGATGCGCCGCGAGACCTCGCGCAGCACGTGGTCACCGGTGAGGTGCCCGTGAACGTCGTTGACCTTCTTGAAATGATCGAGGTCGAAGATCACCAGCGACATCGGGCGGCGGTAGCGGTGGGCGCGGGCCATCTCGCGCTCGAGGAAGTCGAGCAGGAAGCGCTTGTTGTGAGCGCCGGTCAGCCCGTCGACGATCGTCATCCGATAGATCGCCTCGTGGTAGCTCGACTCGATGTTGCCGCCCGAGAGGAACTTGAAGATCGTGTTGCCGATCTGCACCAGGTCGCCGTTGCCCAGGGCGCAGCGGCTGCGCAGCGGCTCCTCGTTGACGTAGGTGCCGTTGGTGCTGTCGAGGTCGGTGATCACCAGCGCGGCGCCCTGCCGCTTGACCAGCGCGTGCTTGCGCGACACCGAGTCGAAGTCGAGCTGGATCGCGCAGTCGCTGCCGCGGCCGATGTAGAGCTGTGACCTCTCGAGGCCGAAGCGCTTCCCCATCAGCGGGCCCGGCGGATAGATCATCACGAGACAGGCGTCGCGGTTTTTCCCCTCCGGGGGGCGGATCGCGGTGATGCGAGTTTTCCACTCGTCCATCGGCATGGGCGAAGCTGCTACCTTCCCGACACGGTCTTTGCGAGAGCGATGAAGGATTGTAGGCCGAAAGACGGAGCCTGACCAGCTGAGAGCGGGGGTCACTGTAGGGAAGCTCTTGAGGACCGCCCGTCTGTGGAGGTGACGCGTCTGTGGAGGTGACGCGTCTGTGGAGGTGACCCGTCTGTGGAGGTGACCCGTCTGTGGAGGTGACCCGTCTGTGGAGGTGACCCG
>PDWJ01002128.1_pt1 | contig 22010 bp, 21 predicted proteins | sample 1430881 | NCBI WGS metagenome assembly PDWJ01 (sample SAMN01162460, study PRJNA174530) | Oral metagenome, whole genome shotgun sequencing project. | biome: Marine environment; feature: Marine mammal; material: Swab sample of the gingival sulcus; isolation source: swab sample of gingival sulcus... | reverse complement strand
TGAGTTGATGAGACAAGGTTCCGCAGGAATCCATTGCCGTCAAAATGATTTCAGCATCCGTAGAGCTTTTTCCTGAGTAGACTTCGTTTCCATCGCTTCGTACAACTCTGAAAGTATGGTTGGTATCGTTACTGAGGTGAAAAATAGCGTCACTTTCCGAGCAGAGTTGCACCCAGTTTGGATCGATATATTCGGATGTTTTCGGGATGATCCATTTTTGGTTTTTTAAATCATAAATGGCGGTTTGATGGTCTTGTTCGATTCGTATAAAACGCGTTGATGCGATAATAGACATTCCTTCACTTGCTTGTAGAACCGTTTCAAATGCTAATTGGTCATATTCCGTTGGAAGCACCTGATTTAACGCTAAATCAAGGAATCCGCGTTGCCCATTTTTCTCTACGATATAGCCATTTTCGGTGATTTCAAACCAAGAATATCCTTCTAATGTGAGTTCAATTTCGCCTGAGTTGGAATAGAGATAACTGCCGGAATCATCGGACGCAATAATGCCTTTTCGCCATGGATAGGCGGATTGAATTCGATTGAAGCGGAAGGGGAGAATTTGTACTCCTTCTGGATCAATGAAACCGAAATAGCCATTCTTTTCTGCGATCCAATAATAGCGCGGACGATACGTCCTGTTTTCGTAATCGTAAATTTTTGCCAGTGATTCGAAATCGGCTTCCCAAAGAATTTTTCCATTTTCATATTTCAACCCTTGATAACAGGACCCGTAATTGGTGAAAGGAACAACGGGTTCTCCTGTTTGAGCACTCAATGAAAGGGAAACACAAATTGCAAAAAAGAATAAAAGTGATTTCATAAGGTAGTTTCTACCTGATAGAACGGGAATAGTTGGTAGGGTTACGGACTTTCGTAATAAAGATCGGGGTTCGGCTCCGCTCACCCCTCAGTTGTAAAGGATGCTGGCTGAGCGGAGCAGAAGTCAGCCGTTTGGAGATTTACCCGAACCTCAAATGTTTCACTGTATGACCGTTATTGATCAATTGTTTCAATGAATCGATCCCAATTGTTAGGTGATCATCCACGTAATCAGCCGTTACCTTTGTGTCGCTTTCGCTCGTTTTTACACCTTCCGCCACCATTGGTTGATCCGAAACGAGTAACAAGGCTCCCGTAGGAATTTTGTTTCTAAATCCGACAGAGAAAATGGTAGCTGTTTCCATATCAATGGCCATAGCTCTCAATTTCTTGAGGTATTTCTTGAATTTTTCATCATGCTCCCATACGCGACGATTGGTAGTGTAACATGTTCCGGTCCAGTAATCTTTTCCGTAATCACGAATGGTTGTGGAAATGGCCTTTTGCAAAGCAAAGGCTGGCAAAGCGGGAACTTCTGGTGGGAAGTAGTCGTTGCTTGTTCCTTCTCCACGAATCGCAGCAATTGGTAAAATGAGATCACCGACTTCATTTTTTCGTTTCAATCCTCCACATTTTCCAAGGAAAAGAACAGCTTTTGGCTTGATCGCTGACAGTAAATCCATACATGTTGCTGCGGATGCACTTCCCATTCCGAAGTTGATCATTGTGATTCCTTCGGCGGTGGCGCACTGCATCGGTTTGTTTTTTCCTATGACTTCCACACCGTGCATTTCTGCAAATTTGTTCACGTAGTTGTGGAAGTTACACAGCAAAATGTACTTTCCGAAATTTTCCAATTTCTCTCCTGTGTATCTCGGAAGCCAGTCATTTACTATTTCTTGTTTTGTCTTCATATTTTTAATTTTTGAGTGTAAAAATGGGAGCTCGCCGACGCAAACCCCCATTCGCATATTTTTGAAATCTTACTCTTCTAAGATTCCATATTCTTTCTTGTAGTAAAGCATTTGCTCTACAAACGATTGATTGTTTTCAATCTTGATATCAGTGATTTCACCTTCCTCATTCGTTACAGGAACGAGTACTGGATTTACAAACCCACGATATGGAGCCAAGTTCAACGGCGCGACACGTGCCAACACTTCACGGTGCAAATCTTGATCCACTTTTACTCCGTAATTTTCAACCAAAGCTTTTCCAGCTTCGTAATCACCTTCCGACTTAATGCGCTGAATTTCTCTCAACAACTCTCCGAAAATGACTCTCAATTTATCGTAATCGTTGATGTTGAAGTAGGTTTTGCCATCTCGTTGAATGCGTTCGATCACATTATCGTCTGCTCCACGCTCAATTGCCCACGAAGCAACCAATTGACGGTTTTGCATGTGCTCTTCTTCTACGTCTTCACCTAATTCCAAACGTTGCAATTGTGTCATCATTCCGTTTCGGATGTAGCCGTCGTATTCAGCTTTCCCAACATCGAGGGTGGTAATCAATCCAAGATCGATCAATTTTGGGTCCATGATGTAATACAATCCAACTAAATCGGCACGCGCTTCTTCAAGTGTACTTGCATAGTTGCGAAGTGTTTCGGCTGGTTGTCCAACTCCTTCGTTGATTTGTCCTGAAGCGTGCCCCACTACTTCGTGCAACGCAGTATGTAGCTTTCCTGCGAGGTAAGCGTGTTTTTCAGCCAATTGGACTTCTTTTTCGTCGTGAGCGAATTCTTTCAAGATTCCTGGTCCACCTGCTTTATCGTAAGCGCTAATGATGTTTCCAAGACTCACTGATTTCGATCCAACTTCTTGACGAATCCAGTTGTTGTTTGGAAGATTTACTCCGATTGGAGTAGAAGGAGAAGCATCTCCAGATTCGCTTGCTACTTGTACTACTTTGTAGCTTACACCTTTCACTTCTTTCTTCTTGTGCGAATCGATCAGAGGAGAATTATCCTCAAACCATTGTGCGTTTTCGGCAACAACTTGCATTTGCTTCGAAGCTTCGAAGTCTGTGATTTGAACGATACTTTCGTATGATGCACGTTTTCCAAGAGCATCGCCATATACTTCGATAAATCCATTGATCCAGTCGATGTCTCCTTCGGTAGATTCTGCCCACAGTACGTTGTAGTCGTCCCATGTTTTGAGGTCGCCTGTTTTGTAGTACTCGATCAATTTCTCCAAAGCTTTTGCTTGTTGATCATTTTCAGCAACTTTTACCGCTTTTTCGAGCCAGTAAACGATTTTCTCAATGGCTTTACCATATTTTCCGTCAACTTTCCAAACATCTTCGTATAAATCTCCGTTTTTCAAAATGAGGGTTGAGTTCAGCCCAAGTTCAATCGGATGTTTTGCGTTCGGATCGGCCTTTTTCTTGTAGAATTCATCCACCATTTCTTGTGTTACACCTGGTCCGTAGAAGTTGTTAGCAGATGCTACAATCATGTCTTTTGAAGGATCTTTCACTTTTCGTTTGGCAGCAACAGTAGGATCAAAAATCACCTTCATCGCTTCTTCAGAAATTTTGGCTCCAGTTGCATCAACGTAGTTGCTAAACGCTTCTTTTGAGAATTTAGGAGTGAATTTGTTCATTCCATAGTGATGGTGAATTCCATTGGCAAACCAAATTTGCTTCGCGTAGACCATCAATTTGTTCCAATCCTCAGTGCTTTTATCGCCTTTGTAATTTTCGATAATATGCTCGATTCCATTTCTGATTTCGAGGTTGTACGGATTGTTTTGATCGTAGATTATATCGCGTCCAGCAAGACCTGCTTGCGCCATAAAATAAACGAGTTTCTTTTGTTGAATGGTCAATTTATCGAAGTCAACAATATCATATCGAATGACTTGAATGTCAGCAAAACGATCGACCTCTTCACCGCTTTTCATTTCGAGATCCGCGTTAATCGAACTTCTCTCAGCAGTTTGCCCGCTTTCCTTGTTTTCACTTGACTCTCCACAACCGACAAGCAGGGTAGAAAGAAGTATACTGGGTGCTATTAAAAATTTCATGGGTTATTCGTTTGATTTTGAGTGGATCGAAAATACTCAATTAAGCCGTCAACATCAAGTAGATCGACCAAAACATCTCGCGTAGGAACTTATTTTTTTAACAAAATAGGGTAAACGGTACAAGAAAATCAACGTCTAGGTGTTACCAAACACGAATAAGTCTTTTATGTAAATAGATTCTTATTCATTCACTTAAAACACTGATCACTATGCAGAAAGGAGAAAATATCATCATTTTTCAGAACAGAACTGTAACACTTAACAATGATTTGCTCGGGCATTCCGGGTGGGGATTTAAATTGGCAGACGGGAGTTGGTTATTTGGTTCGAAGGAAGCAACACCAGACTTGTTTAAAGGACATTTTCCGGGAACAATTCCAAATGGAGCACCCAATGGGCTGTTTATCAAAAGAGTAGATTTTCAAACAATGATTCATCTTCTCAGTAAAGGCGGGCAATCCAATGGTCCAATCTTTAATTATCATGAATACAAGTTGCTTTCGTTTCCCAATCCAGATGAAAATGCGGGAGTTGCGGCGGCTAAAAAAAGCAAAAACGAAGGATACGGAGTTATCGGGAATAACTGCATGGATTCGGTGTATCGCATCATCACAGCATATGTTCGCGGGGATGGGAATTTTCTACCATGGCCTTCGACACATCCATTTCCGAATCATTTCTTTGACGATATAAAGGCAACTAAAATGAAATTTTAATTAGCATAACATGGAAAAGCCGCAAACAGAAGTGAGCGGCTTTCCTATTTTTTTTGATTGTTTACTTTCTTCCGAATACAATCACTTTCGCCTTACTACGGGCAAGGTTTTTAGTGTCGTAGAAGAAACGAATATTTTTGATCAATCGCTTTTGTCCATTCAAGTCAATTATGCGCGATGAACTTCCTTTCGTGAAATTGTGACGAAGTTCGATTTCTTCTTTTTCACCATTCATATAAGTAACAACCATTTTGTGCATGTTCAATGCTCCTCCAGTAACAACTACTTTCAATTTGGTGTATCCACCTTCCTTCGCTCCAACATGGATGTCATCCTTATCGAGACCATAATTGACGGCACGAACACCTAGTTTTTCCCATTTCGCTCGTTGAGCACGGTTTTGGCTGTGTCCAGTGAAGGATAAGAATAGAAAAGCTGAAAATAGTAGCGACAAAATCTTAAAATTCATAACGTTAATTTTGGGTTTATACTTTCTTAGATAGTTGAGTCGCCGAAAGGTTTAATTCGACTGAAAAAATAATCTCTTATTCCTAAAACCATAATACGAATTGTTGATGAATCCTGTTTGATCTGTAAATAAAATGAACCACATAGTGACATAGCTCTTTCTAGATTGTAGAAGAGTGCTTTTCAGGCAATTCAATATATTCTTGTAGGTTTACAATTGTCCGTGGAGGTATGTTCGATTTTCATCTCTGTTTAAAAATGTATTTTTTCTCTGTTTCGACTACTCAATAAATATTAAGCAGTTCTGATATACACTCTGAACTATGTTACTATGTGGTTTAAAAATGAATGAGATTTACAAATTCAAAGCCTTTCGATAGGTCGAATCGGCAACAGCATTCTTATTCCAATAATCCGTATTAATCGTTTTCATGCGTGTTGCTGTCGTTGTGAGTTTCTTTCGGTTCGCGCCCCACCCGCTGTAATTCGTTTCTGTCCATCCGACAATTTTATGAGGGTGAGCTTGCTCGTATTCGATGGTCAGCGTTCGATCCAACTCAGGGTACTCCAAAGTGTAAAAAGTTGAACTTCCTTTATCTTCAGAGGTAATCACACACGAATATGGCTTGTATTCTTTATGAAGTAATCGTGCGGCAAGTAACGAGGGATACATGGAAACTCGTCCAGTTGGCAGATTCTCTCGCAAGCGAATGAGTGTCCAAATGTCGTCTTCCATCAATGCCGCGACAGATTTACTCAACTCTTGTGATTCTCCTTCAAAATAGGAATCAATCTTAACGCCGAAATGCCCGTTTTGTGGATTTTGAACTTCCATGTACGTGTGTCCACACCATTCCTGACTGCTCGAAGAAACTTTTAGTGAGTAATCGCCTTTTTTGAAGGGGAGAAAAGTACTCGTCATGATCGAATACGGATAAATTCCCGTGTTGAATTTCCGTGTTTGATTGAGTTTGAGAACAGAAATATTATCTGGATCAGGTGTGTCTGCTTTCACGAGCTTTGTCGGTGAAAATGGTTCTGTAACGAATACAAAAACGGCTGTTCCTTCATGCATTTCTCCATATCGTGCTTGTTCGAGTTTGTAGCTTGTTATTTCTGCCTTTCCTTGGTACCAGTAATTATGATCATCCTTCGATGAACTCCCTGTTTGGGAAGTGATAATTGAAGTGTCTGGAGATTCATCGCCCGCGATTTTTAGCGAATTTTCGGTGCAACTGACTAGCATGGAACTAAGAAGTACGCCAAGAATAAGTGTCTTTTTCATGATGATTCGTTTGGATTGTTGGACGTGCAATTGACAGGTTTCTTTCATGTCACCGCATTTTTGTGAAAGTTACGCATTTTTGGATCAACTCACTAGGGGACGTAGCGGTCGCGGATTTTCAAAAAAGGACGCTCAATGATGAGTGATAAAATGACTCCAACGGAAATCGATAGAATGAAAAATAGGAGTGAGTTGAGGTTTGCTCCGTAGTGGAAATGATCGTTCATGAAGTTTCTACAGGCGATGTGCCAGAGGTAAATGGAGTAGGAGTGACGACCAATTAATGTTAGCAAGTACACAATCGGTTGAAGTGATGTGCGCAGCGCTTGTGTTGGGAGACGTAGGTTCGTGAGCGAAAACAATGTAAGCAATCCGAACCCCAGATTCACCGTTGAAAGTCCAAGTGTGTTCATGGTATAACTTCCTCCCGGATACATGAACCCTGGCGCCATGAGAATGGCAGAAATCAACAGGAATACCCATCGCCACTTAACGAAGAACTGGAAGAAGCTTGTGAAATGATACAGGTATCCAATCAAGATTCCGATGAGAATTCCGTCTGAGCGTAAATGTGTCGCCATAAACGAAAAGAAAGGTTCATTTCGGTGTTGATAAGAAACGTAGAATCGCATGCAGAAGCTGAGAACGATCAAAGAAATCAATACAGGTATGACCAATTTCTGTTTGTCGATACTTTTTGTTTTGTATGCAATGAAACTAAAGAGTGCAATGGCGAGGTAAAAATGTTCCTCCACCGCAAGCGACCATGTGTGTGTCCAAATGTGAGAAAGATAACTCTGCATGTAGAATATTTCTCCGAGTAAATCGGGAAGCGTCGGGACAAAGCCATCGCGATAATGTTCGATGAGAATAGAGCCAGCCAGAAAAATGTAAAACGCTGGATAAATTTTGAAACCTCTACGAAGTAGAAAGCGCTTCGTGTTTAACTTGTTTCGTTTTTTGTACTCACTGAAAATTAACCCTGACACAAGAAATCCACTCAATACAAAGAATAGATCAACACCCAGCCAACCGAAATCAAAGAGCGGACAATTGAATAACTGACTGTGTCGGAACAATACCAAGAGAATTGCGACGCTTCGCAGAATATCTAGCCCAACAATTCTCATCGATCTCGCTTATTTGAGTTCGGCTAGTGCCTTTTTTGTACCGATTTTCGCCGTGATGTAATCTTTATCCTGCTTAGGTGATCGTGCGGGAGAGTATTCACGTCCGTAGAAAATAATCTGCAAGTGCAATTTATTCCAAAGTTCTTTCGGAAAGAGTCGTTTCGCGTCCTTTTCTGTTTGATTGACGTTCTTTCCACTCGTAATCCCCCATCGGGTTAACAGTCTGTGAATGTGCGTGTCAACTGGGAATGCAGGAACTCCAAATGCTTGCGACATGACAACAGAAGCCGTTTTGTGTCCAACGCCAGGTAATTCTTCCAAGGCTTCGAACGACTCAGGAACTTCACCACTGTACTTGTCAATCAACATTTCAGAAAGCGTGAAGATGGCTTGAGACTTCCGAGGAGAAAGACCACAAGGACGAATGATTTCTCGAATTTCATCCACGCTCAATTTCACCATGTCGAATGGATTATTGGCGCGCTTGAACAAAAGTGGCGTAATTTCATTGACGCGTTTGTCCGTGCACTGTGCTGAAAGCAATACTGCAATCAACAAAGTATACGCATCGGTATGGTCCAAAGGAATGGGCGTCTCGGGATACAAGCGTTCCAATTCCTCAACGATGTACTCGCATTTTTCTTTTTTCGTCATTTGATTTTGAATCCGTTTTTAACAAAGCGAATGAATTCTTTGAACTGTGATTTCTGGGTGAAAATCTTCTTGAATTCTTCTGAATTGCTACTGTTTTGTGTTTCTTCTTGATCCGCAACAACATCACTCTCTTCAACTGTTGCAGTGGATGTATCCTTCTTAGTGTCTGTATCTGTGTTGTCAAGATCGTCGATGACATCTAACAAGTGATCTTCTTGTTTAGATAGTTCATCCGCTCGTGCAAATCGCTCTTCTGCCGCCTTCTTGTACCCTTGTTGTTCGAGGAGAAGTCCCAAGTTGTTTTGAGCAACTGCGTCAGTTGGATCGAGTTCTACAGCCTTTGTGTAATCTACAACCGCTCCGTCGAGATCTCCAAAGTTATTTTTGGCAAACGCCATCGCTGCATAACGGTATCCGTAGTCGGGCTGAAGGTCGATTGCTTTCTGAAGATCAGCGAAACATTTCTGCTTATCCATGTTGTGCAAGTGAGCAACACCTCGATCCGAATAGATGTCCGGATGATTGGGCGTAATTTCGATCGCCTTGGTGTACGCTTCAATCGCTTCAATCACTTTCCCTTCTTTTAAGAGCTCGTGCGCAGTTTCGTGTGTCGGATTCGCAAACATTGGGTACATTTGAATTATGAATGACAAAGGTAGGGACTTTCCTCAATACAGGAAATTGTTCAATGAAAAGGCATTTTACAAGATCAACAACGATCGTCATTTCGAGGAAATCCAATTACTGGGGTCTCGAAAAATAAGCTATGCCTTCACTGCCGAAAAATATCCAGAAATGGTGCGCATTCAAGATATGTTGAACCTCGCGAATGGCTTTATGGAAAGCTCAAAAGAAGAATACGAAGGCTTATTGGATCACTAAACGTTCAGCATAACCCGTTGGAGATTGAACGAGATAAACTCCTTGCTCCAATTCAGAGACGTCAATTGTTGTTTTTCCAGCGTTTACCTTTGTCGAAAGACACACTTTTCCATTCACATCGATAATTGAAATAGGCGTAGAATGGGAAGATGTAACCGTGATCAACTCTTTTGAAGGGTTCGGGAATAAATGCAATTGAATGTTCGCATCATGTTCATTAACAGAAACCGCAGATGGATTTGGATGCGTCCATTTGTAGAAGAACTTCCAAATTTCATTAGCTTCCGTAAAATCATTCACAGGTTCATAAAAGTAAATGTGATCACCTCCATTGATGCGCCACAACTCCAAACTTTCATTGGGTGTGCATCCTGTCCATACAAAACGGTCGACTGTAAGTCCATCATTCGCTGTATTCGGAATTTGTGTTGAATCGGGGGTAGATCCACAGGTATGAACTCCCTCCCAAAATGCCATTGTTTCAGGTACAAGTGATAACGAAGGAAGTGCTCCAGAATCATAAGGAACTGTTCCGTCGATTGTTCCATGTAAGTGCATTACTGGAGTTTGGTACGCAGGAACACAACTGGAAATGTCACTAGTTGACATCGTTCCAGACATTGAAGCAATGGCAGCAATTCGATCATTCAAATTACATGCAAGGTGGTAAGACATGATTCCTCCCATCGAGAAACCTGTTACGTAGATGCGAGAAGGATTTGCATTATGACTTAAAATCATTTCGGTAATCAAGGCATCAATAAAGGCAACATCATCCACCGTTGAGGAAAGTAAAGTTCCGTTGTTCCAAGCGTTCGAACCGTAGCTGTTTTGTACTCCCTGAGGATAAATAGCAATGAAACGTGCGGTATCTGCAATGTCATTTGTTCCTACTCCCGCCATATTTGAGGCAACATCTCCTAATCCATGCAGAATAAAAACGACAGGCAGCCATTCTGTATTTTGATCAAAACCTGTTGGGAGATATTTGATGTAGGATCGGTTGTCTGTACCAATAGTGATGGTTTCATTCGTCTGCTGCGCGAAAAGAGAAAAGGATAAAATAGATGCGAGTGCTAGGATTGTTAGTTTCATTTTACGGTCGATTGATTTCTATAAAAATACTGGTTTTTCTGCATAACGAAAAGTTAATGTTAAAACTCCACTGTCTTGATAAAAAGGTCTGTTAATTTCACTATTTTCAGACCATGAAATACTGTTACTTCTGTTTCATGCTGCTACTAGTTGCCTCTTGTACTTTGAGTTCGAGTCAAGAAGCGTCGTTGCACAAGGCATTAACATCCTACATCGATGCGCATAATAATGGCGAGGTAATGGCTTACGTGGCTTACACACATCCAAATGTTGTCGGTTTTTTTGAAGATCAGGGAGATTCTTTGTTCAGAGAGAAATTTGAGTTGTTTTCTACAGGAAATGGCGGAGATTACCTGCAAGATGGAACACTCAAAGAAATTGAAAAGAAGAACAATCAGATTCACGTTCGATACGTGTTCGATAGCTATACCGAAATTGATTATAATTCGATTGCAAATGAATTGGGATTGATTGCAATCTCGGTGGATGATGGAGAATCGTGGTATTTCGTGGAAGAATACGATTATACCAACGAAAAAATATTCAGTAAAGATGAACAGCTCATCGCACTTTAAACTATGAAACAACTACTTCTACTTACATTTTGTCTTACTTACGGTCTATCCTTCGGACAAGGATGGACGCCCATGGGGGCACGATCGATGGCAATGGCAAACGCATCTTCTACACTCAACGATGTATGGGCATATCACCATAACCCCGGTGCTTTGGGAGATGTGACAACCTTAACGGCTGGAATTTCTTATGAGAATAGATTTCTTCTGAAAGAATTGCAAAGTCAGGGATTCGCGGTGGCGGTTCCTCTAAAAGTTGGAGTGATTTCCGTGGGAGGTCAATTGTATGGTTCGCAACAGTATCGAACGTCCAAAGCTGGATTTGGATACAGCATGAAACTATCAGAAAAGTTCTTTGCAGGTGTTCAATTGAATTATTTGGGGCTTCGATTGCCAGAGAATTACGGTAGCGCAAATACGGTTACAGGTGAAGTAGGAATCTATGCGAAAATCAATGAGCAGTGGAAGATAGGAGCAAGCGTGTTTAATCTTGGTCGTGCGCGCTTGGCTGATTTCGCAGATGATCGCTTCACAACCATGATGCGACTGGGAACATCTTATACTTTTTCTGATAAGGTGATTGTTGCGTTGGATTTTGAGAAAAACCTCGATTACGATGTTCGCATCAAAACGGGAATAGAATACGAAATTGTCGACAACTTTAAACTACGGGGAGGTTTCGCAACTGCTCCAATCGAGTTAAGCGCTGGTATCGGTTACGAGTGGAAACAATTGCAATTGGGTGTAGGAAGTTCGTATCATCAGATTTTAGGATGGTCGCCCAACTTTGCTTTGGTGTTTAAATCAGAAAAGAAAACACCATGATGAAGACGCTTCTTTTTTCAGCTTGCTTTCTGTTATCATTTGGTGTCTTCTCGCAGGACCCCGAAAAAAATGCGATCATTCAACAGCGCGTAGAGTTCATCTCTGAGCAATTGGAAACGGAAGATCTCGATTTGACGAATATCACTGAAGTGTTGATTTTCAGATTGGATCATCCACTCAACCTAAATACAGCGAAGTGGGAAGATTTGCAAGAGTTATTTCTATTAACCGATCTTCAGATCAACGATTTGATGGCACATCGAAATACGTATGGAAAGTTTATTTCGATTTATGAATTGCAATCATTGAAATATTGGGATTTGAATACCATTGAATTGGTGCTTCCTTTTGTGAAAGTCGATGATAAATTAGATCAATTACACGTTAGTTTAAAAGAAGCGTTCAAATATGGAAAGTTTGAGGCCTTTCTGCGCTATCAACGCATTCCAGAACACAAGGATGGTTACACAGATGTGCCCGACTCGATTCAGGAAACGTCGAACTCATATTATTATGGAAATCCAGACCGTTACTACACGCGATTACGATTTAAGTACCGTACAAACTTGAGTGTTGGTGTCACGGCGGAGAAAGATCCAGGAGAGCAATTTTTCAAAGGCGCACAGAAAAACGGCTTCGATTTCTATTCAGCGCATGCATTCTACAAAGGAGGAAAATACATCAAATCCTTGGCGCTGGGCGACTACCAGGTTCAAATTGGGCAAGGCTTGAATTTGTGGTCGGGCTACGCTTTCGGGAAAACAGCGGATGCAACCAATGTGAAACGATCGGCCAACACACTTCGTCCATATACTTCGGTAGATGAAACACGCTTTCTACGTGGAGCGGCAGTAGACCTTGGTTTAGGTGATTTTTCATTGACACTTTTTGGTTCAAGCAAGCGCGTCGATGCCTCGGTTTTGACTGATTCCCTTTTGCAAGAATTCGAATTTGTTTCGAGCATCAACCTAACAGGATTTCACCGTACGAACTCAGAGATTGCCCGTAGAGATGGATTAAGGGAAAATATCGGTGGAGCGAACTTACGCTATCAAAAGCGAAGTTTGCAATTAGGACTTGCTGCTACTTATCAAGGATACGATCGAGCGTTTATTCGTGATACACTTCCGTACAATCAATTTGATTTCCGAGGAAAAAGTACAACTTCACTCAGCGCGGATTACAGTTGGGTGTTCCGAAATTTTAACTTCTTTGGTGAAACGTCGTATGCTTCGCATTCAAATGCTTGGGCAAATATCCACGGTGTGTTGTTCTCGCTCGATAGTCGTGTTGCGATGAGTATGATCTACCGCAATTATCAACGCGCTTATCACACTTTCTACAATAATGGTTTCTCAGAAGGAAGTCGAACGCAAAACGAATCAGGATTCTACACCGGATTGAAAGTGAATTTTACACGAGCATTTACGGTGAACGCTTACGCAGATGTGTTCAAGTTTCCATGGCTACGCTATCAGGTAGATGCTCCCTCACAAGGTCATGAGTGGTTAATTCAGCCTTCGTACAAACCGCGTAGAGGATTTGAAATTTACTTTCGCTTCCGTGAACAAGTACGACCCAAAAACAGTCGCGATAGTGATGGGACGGTGACTGAAATCGAGGATGTTCAACAACGAAATTACCGTTTGAACCTGTCGTACAAAGTGTCCGATGCCGTTCAGTTGAAAAGTAGAGTAGAGTACGTCACCATCAACAGACGAAGCAATACACCAGAAGCTGGATTTGTTGTTTCTCAAGATGTAATCTATAAGCCCAAATCGTTACCGATTAGCTTCGCAATGCGCTATGCACTAATTGATACAGATAGCTACGACTCACGAATTTATACCTTTGAGAACAACGCATTGTATGTTTTTTCAGCACCAGCTTATTACTATCAAGGAAGTCGAGCTTATCTATTGGTTCGATACAAATTTCTTCGTCGATTTGATTTGTGGGCGCGCTACGGAACCACGATCTATGCAAATAGAAATTCGATCGGAACAGGAGCGGAAGAAATTACAGGAAGCTCACGGAGCGATATCACTGTTCAGTTGAGAATCCAGTTGTGAATTGCGTAAATTTTGGTGGATGAACTACCTGATTTTCAAAGTGCTGACCTTTATTGCTTTTTCGATTTTTGGTCAAATTCCTCCTTCCGAAATAAAAGAGAAGCAGTCTAAAACTCAATATCTAAATTGAAGGTCTTCTTCAAGGTATGAAGGTTAGGATTTTTTCGTGCCAACGCTGCAAATCGATCTTTCCCTGTTTGGAACTTCACTTCTTCATCTGGATTATTTGTAATCTCAAGCTTGATGTTGATGTTGTAGTTCCGCAATTCCTTTCGTAAGTAACCCAAAATCTCAGAAAGTCGTGGACGAATCGAGTCAATTTGAACTTGGTTGTCAACTTGCATCAAAAACACATCATCAGGTTTCGGAATCGGATCGCGCTTAATCAATGCATTGTAAAATGTCTTTTCACCTTGTTCTTTGAGGATATGCGCGTATCGTCGCCATGCCATTTTTAAATCATCGAAGTGATAATCATTCATGGGCATGTTACTGAAATCAATTGAAGCACCGTCTTCGCCATCATCTTTTGGCGCCATCATTTTGTTGATGGAAATGCTTGATGAGTAGCGTTTATTACCACTTGGAGCCGATAAAACCTTTGGTTCAGGTTTATCAAATACTTTTTTGAGGGGCTTTTTTGCCGAAGGTTTGGCTACGGCAGGTTTCGAAGCCTTATCGCGTAAATCCTGATTTGGGAATGGAATAATCTTAACAGGGTCCGTCAGGAGTTTTTTTTTTGAAGCTCCTGATTGATGGAACACAATTGCATTAACGCCATTTCGACGAGCAATCGTTGGTTTTTCGACGACTTGTATTCAACATCTGCTTTGCTCAATACGCCAAGTGCACGAAGCAAGTTCGGTGCATCAATTTCTTTGGATTGCGCAATGTATCGTTGCTGAATGGACTCACTTACCTCCAACAAGTTCGCTGTTCGCACATCTTTACATACCAACAAGTTGCGGTAATGATTGGCTAAACCAACAATGAAGTTGTGTCCGTCAAATCCTTTTTCAATGATGTCGTTTAGCAGCAATAAGGCCGCTGGAATGTCTTCTTTTTTGGCGCTCTCGACAATTCTGAAATAATAATCATAATCGAGAATGTTCAAGTTGTCGATAACATCTTGATACGTCACCGAATTTCCAGAGAAGGTAACAATCTGATCAAAGATCGAAAGGGCATCACGCAAGGCTCCATCCGCTTTTTGAGCGATGATGTGCAATGCGTCTCCTTCTGCTGCAATTCCTTCATTTTGAGCAATACGCATCAAGTGATCCGCAATGTCTTTGACTTTGATTCGGTTAAAATCAAAAATCTGACATCTCGATAAAATCGTTGGAATGATTTTATGCTTTTCCGTTGTTGCCAAGATAAAAATGGCATGCTTTGGTGGTTCCTCTAGTGTCTTCAAAAAGGCATTAAAGGCAGCCGTTGAAAGCATGTGGACCTCATCGATGATGTACACTTTGTAATCTCCCAACTGCGGCGCAATTCGAACCTGTTCAATCAGATTTCGAATGTCTTCTACCGAGTTATTCGATGCGGCATCTAGTTCGTAAACATTCAACGATGAACCTGTATTGAAGGATTGGCAAGAATCGCATTCATTGCAGGCTTCAATCGCTTCTGTTCGATTAAAACAGTTGATTGTTTTTGCTAGAATTCGAGCGGTAGATGTTTTTCCAACTCCACGTGACCCACAGAATAAGAAAGCTTGCGCCAAGTGATCATTTTTGATCGCATTCTTCAAGGTAGAAGTAATGGACTGTTGTCCTACAACGGTATCGAAGGTCTGGGGTCTATATTTTCGTGCGGAAACGACAAAATCGCTCATGAATACAAATATACGTGAATTTAAAAGTATACAAGCACCGTGTTGATAAATCAGTGCATTTATTGAAAATTATCTTCTGGCAGGAATGGATACAACAGCTCCGTTGGAAGGCGTCCACAAGGATAATCCTTCGGGCATCTCAAAACGTGTTCTTTCCGTCAGCTCAGCGACTTCATCTACATTCTCGTAAAGAATTGTTCGGACTTCAATTTTCGCCTGATCCACAAAAATCCAATTGACTTGATTCACCGCTTCGGCATTTCGCGTCCAACATTTTGAATCGTCTGCAACGCGGAGTGGTGCGCCCCAACATCCTTCACCAGCATAGACAATTCCAATGGAATCATTCCGAATAAATCCTTCTTCCGAACCAAGTTCTTCAGATTGGACAATAGGCCACGTCACTTTGCAGGTATGCGAATCGTTTTCCAAACACAAACGAACGTTCTTGTATTTTTCGAACAACGGGACGAAGTTGCGGTATTCGGTGTTCATTTCTTTTTTATGAGATACGTGTGCTCGAATAGGTCGATGATACTGTGGAATTTGCCAATTGAAATGAGCATGTTTTTTCAATGAAGTGCGAAGAAATAGTTTTTGTCTTCCAAACTTTTGAATTTCTGAATTGAGCGAGATTACGTTGAGTAAGGTTCCGCCGAATTGAACATCGTAGTAAATGCGCTTGTTCGGAACATGAAACAAATTTCGAATGGATCGGTTACTGAGTTCGTGGTTTCCACGCGTTACGACCAGGGGCGTCACTCTTCCGTCATCTGCTATGCTGTACTCCCAATCATCAAACCATTCAACCCATTGCTTTGGTGTATCCAATCCAGTGAAATCGCCATTAAAAAGAACGGCATGTGGCTTCACTTTTGCCACCATCTTGTTTCCCTTTCGTCTCGTTTCGGAGCGGTCTCGGGAATCACCTCCAGCAATAAGTGACAGTCGTTCGGTGGGAACATCAGGTACCGTTGAAAAGTAGTAAATGCGCGAATATCCTTCTGAATCTTTTACGGAAAAGTAATAGCGTTGATTGGCTTTCAAGTTTTTCAACTCCACGAAATGCGTGTTCATCGATTTAGCTCCATTGCAATCAATCACTCTCGCAGAATCAGAGAAATTAAACTCGCTCGGTTTTGACGTTCCATAGAGTAAAATTGGCGCATTACCCGATATTTGATTCCAGGCAATTGTGGCTTCGTAAGATGCGTTCGAGTTGAAAAGCACACGAATGTAGTTGACATCAGCAAAGGAGAATTGACTCAGTGCGATGAGAAAAAAGGAAAGTAGGATGCGCATCATATCGAAAATATTGAGGAACAAAGATACAATCATTCCAAATCATTTTCGGGACACCGTATTGGCGTTCTTGTATTTTTTCGTATTCTAGTAATGAGAAAAAGTAAAACCATGCGCATCTCTATTTTTCTTATCCTATTGTTGATTACTGTTTCCTGTGATAATTCTCAAGCATACGAGGCGGAAGCCGAAAAAATATGCTCGTGCATGAAGGAAAGTACGTTTATGGAAGAAACAGCTCAAGAACTCGAGGTCAACCTGGGGATTTGCTTGCTAGGCGCAAAAGTAAATTTGAAAGATCAACAAATGATTTCTGAAATTGAAAAGCAGTGTCCTGAATTCGGAAAGGAGTACAAGGATTTTGTAAATCGACTAAAAACGAATGATTAATGATAGTTTCAGAACATGAAGCAAAAGTTTTGCTTAAATCCGGCGCTACGTCCATTGATAAAGTCAATAAAATTCAGGACTTGTGGAGCGGATACGGTTCAATTTCTCGTGTTTTTCTTGAGGATGGAGCAATGCGTTCAGTCATCCTTAAACACATTGTACCTCCTACAGATGCAAATCATCCGCGTGGATGGAATACCGATAGATCGAATCAGCGTAAGCTAAGATCCTACGAAGTAGAAACAAGTTGGTACGAAAACTTTAGCGAGCGCTGCGATGATACATGCAGGGTACCGAAATTGCTCAGTAGTTGGCAGGATGGGAATGAGAAATTCATTTTATTAGAAGACTTAAATGCTTCGGGATATCCGCTTCGAAAATCCAATTTATCACTCTCAGAGATCACGACTTGCCTGAATTGGCTAGCGAATTTTCATGCAACATTTTTGAATGAAGATCCACGCGGTCTGTGGGAAAACGGAACATACTGGCACCTAGCAACACGACCAGACGAATGGGGAAAAATGGTGGAGGGTGAATTAAAAGATAACGCAGCCAAATTGGATGAAGTGCTGAGTGCATGCTCGTTTCAGACCTTTGTTCACGGAGATTCGAAAGTGGCGAATTTTTGTTTTTCCGAAGCGGAGAATAAAGTGGCTGCAGTCGATTTTCAATACGTGGGACGTGGTTGCGGAATGAAAGATGTCGCTTACTTTCTAGGAAGTGTCCTTGGTGAAGAGGAGTTGGCATTTTTGGAAGAGGAATTGCTTCAATCGTATTTTAAATCACTTCGCGAAGCAGTCAAGAATAGAGAAATACAAATCGATTTTCATGCCTTAGAGTCGGAATGGCGAAGAATGTACCCTCTGGCTTGGGCCGATTTCACACGTTTCTTATTGGGGTGGATGCCGTCGCACCAAAAATTGAATCGTTATAGTGACAAAATGGTGAGCATGGCGTTGAGGTTGGTGTAGTGAAATCGAATCCGGAACACTCAAATTGCGATTGATGGATTTTATTAATTTGGAGCAATGAAACGATTCAATTCATTCATCGAAAGCATTCAAACTGGAAAGGGATTGTTACTTTTTCTGGTAGGAGTGATGATCGTTTGGGTTGGAGGCTATTTTCTCATTGATGTTATTACTTCGGATGAATGGAAACGTTTCAGCAGACAACTTTTCTTCTCAAGAGCTACGCTAATCATCGCGCTGTTTTTCTTGATTGCGGCGAGCATCCCACATTTCAGAAAATTTGTGTTAGAAACGGATCGTACAGCGGCAGACTTGGCCATTTTTCGGATTTTGTTTTTCGGATTCTTTGCGGTTGGTTTTGCATTGAACCCTTCGATTATCGCTGATCAGGTACAACCATTTTTAGATTTACCAGAAAGTGCACAGGTCAGTTTACCGTTTATGGGGTGGTATCCGAAGGTGATTCCAATTAATGAAACCTTGGTTCGAATCGCGTCCATCTTGTTTTTTGTTTCAACTTTCACCTCACTTTTCGGTTTCAAAACGAAATGGTCGATTTTACTTTTCACATTGACTTTGTTCTATTTATTCGCGATTCCAAATTTATATGGGAAAGTAAACCACAACCATCATTTAATTTGGTTTCCAGCGATCTTGGCATTCAGTCCGTGCGCAGATCGTTTCTCAGTGGATGCGTACTTCCGAAAACGATCGGAAAAAGCGATGCGTCATTCCAGTAAGGCATACACACTTCCTTTTTTGTTGATTTGGTTACTCATCGGGTTGATTTATTTCTTTCCAGGGTTTTGGAAAATTTGGACTAACGGACTGGATTGGGCGCTTACGGATAATGTCCGCAACCAGATGTATTACAAGTGGTTTGCTTTGGGCGATAAAAACTCATGGTTGCCCTTCATTCGAATCGATCAGTATCCCATTTTGTTCAAAGCAAGCGGTATGTACACCCTCATTTTTGAATTGGCCTTCATCCCTTTGGTTCTGAATAAAGCGACGCGCAAAGTGGCGATTGTTCTCGGAATTGGATTTCATATTGGCACGTATGTGTTCATGCATATTTTCTTTGTCCTACTGGTGTGGTCGTACCTGTCTTTCGTCAAATGGAGCGATTTCTCATTCTTTCGGGAAAAGACAAAAGAAGTGGAGCATACGGGCGCTGATGCGAAATTGGTAAAATGGATTGGTGCTACCTTGCTCGTGTCGTGTATAGTTTTCGGCTTCGGTAAGTGGAATAGTTGGCCTTTTACGGTGTACCCTACCTTCGATTCAATGGTGCAGGAGGAAACAAAGCACCTGATGTACATAGGGGAGACACGCAAAGGGCAACAAATCGAAATGACGAATGCACCATTGTACCTTGAGTATACTTCTCCCAGATATTGGGAAATGGAGTATGATGTCATTGAAAAACAGGCAAATGACCACGTGGACTCGGTGCTCCTTGATCATTTCATTTCAGTATATGCGAATACGTCGAAGGAACTCGCAAAAGTTAGTGTGTACCTTGAAACGCAGTCAATTATTCCCGAAATGCGAAGGGAACAGCCACGAACATTGATTTATTCAAAAGAGGTAAATTAATCATCCAGCATGGAGGATAATTCGGGGAAAACGGCTGCGAAATTTTCATTCCGTATGGTATCCAATTGCTTTATTTTCTCAGGGAGATTCTGCCGAGCTTGTTCATTCGCTGGATGCCGAAGATAAGTGAGTATATTCGAATATTGACGAAGGACATATTTCATTTTTTTCTCGTCTTCGTATGGCTGCATTCCTAGCCATTCGAGATGCAATTCAATTCGTTCCTGTACCTTTTCCTTCAAATCATCGGATAAAACTTGAATATTGAATTCTTGTGGATGAACCAACAAAGTAGGAACAACATCTTCGGGACGAACGTACTTTTCTTGAACCAAATAGTGGTGCATTTCTGTGATAGACAGTACATTGAAAAAATTGACTGTCGGACTAATCATGATGTCCACATTGGGTACTTCGGATTGAATGCGTTTAAAATTTCGTTTCATCTGCTCCCAATTCGCATTCTTACGTTGGTATTCCAATCGAGGACCAATATCATCAAGACTAACCGCTAAATTGACGTAGTCGAATTGTTTCCAATAGTCAAGGACATCGTGATCTTTGAAGGTTAAGCGAGATAGATTCGTGTTATAAAATAAGCGACATTGTGTGTTTCCTGAGGCGATAAGAAAATCCAAGATTTTATAGTGTTGCTCCATCATGAGAGGTTCACCTCCAGCAAAATACATTTCTTGAATGGCTCCAATTTGATCTTGAAATTCACTGTAAAACTTGTCTTCGTCGATAACCGAAGTAGTGAGGGCAGGCGTTCCTTCCTTGATGTTTCCCAATTCCAAATCATCGTTGTACCAGCTAGAACTAGAAGAAAAGTTACAAATTCGACATTTTAAATTGCAGACATTGGAAAAACGGATGTCAAAATAGACAGGTTTGGAGTAGCTAGAAAACTGAAATTTGTTTCGGATCAATTCGTTGATCGTATTTTCATACTTTTCGTTGGTGATTTCGCGTAAACTGATCCATCCCATTGCTTCTTTTTCGTAGCAGCGTGAACAAGCTGAGTGTGGTTTCCCTTTCAGCATCTGTTTACGAAACGATTCAAACGGTTTCCCTTTCCAGATCTCGTTTATCGATCCTTCGTTGATATTGCCAAGTTTGGCTTCATCTCCCCAAGGAGCCTGACAGCAAGGTGTAACATTTCCGTTCTGAGTAACATGAAAATGAACCCAAGGCATCGCACAAAATAGCTTGTCGTCTTGAAACGTTCCTTGCGCATTTTCAATGTTCAACTTCTTTCTTTTCCAAAAGGACATGTTCGCCAAATTTCATCCGAAGATAAATAAAAGCGAGCATTCGAAAGCCAGCATGATATTGAGGTATATAATTCAGAATCATTTTTGTAGCTTTACTAGTTGAATGTTTACCGCATCAAATAAACTAACTCTCACCAATGACCATTAAAGTAAAACGGAACTATCTCAATTGGAAACCTGTGAAGCATGTCGTTTTTCAAGACGATAAGCTAGCGGAGAAAATTCACACCAAAGGTTTCTCTACTTTTCAAGAACTTTCTGAAGAGCAACTGCAACAATTGAATGATTTGTTCAATCGCGAACATTCATTTGATGTGAAAGAAGGAGGGATGTTTTACAGCATGTATTCACGAGACAAAGAATATCGAAAACGGGTACATGAGAAGATTGGAGAAATCTTGAAACCAACTCTAGAGAAGCACTTTCAAAACTACAAGAATGTGGTCAATGCATTTGTGGTGAAATTACCAGGTGAGAAAAGTGAGTTTTACGTCCATCAGGACACTACAGCGATGGATGAATTCAAATTTTCTCCATTGAGTTTGTGGATTCCCTTACATGATATCACCGAAAACAACGGAGCACTTGCTGTAATTGAAAAAACGCAGTGGTTCTTTTCTCCATATCGAGGTGTTTCCTTCGCGTTTCCTTTCAAGAAAATCAATGATACAATCAAAAAATACTTGCGCCCGATTTATATGAAGGCGGGTGAGGTGCTATGTTTCGATAATCGCATTATTCATAATTCAATGGCTAATACTTCTAACGAACCGCGCATTGCAGTTATTTGCGGTGTTTTTCCGAAGGAAGCAACGTTTCAAACGTGTTATCGGGGATCAGAGGAAAAGGCGCCCATTGAGTTGTATCACCACGAGGACAATTACATGATGGATTACCCTCATTTCTTCTACAATTGTACAGATCGTCCGCATTTTGGAGAAAAAGGAAAAGTGGAAAAGACCGTTTTTCCTGAGATGTCAAAGGAGGAGTTTGAAGAGTTATGTGAACTGAACAATATTGAGGTCGTAAACGAATTGAAAGAGGTAGAAGCGACAACAACAAATTGTCAATT
>PDWJ01002127.1_pt1 | contig 22013 bp, 17 predicted proteins | sample 1430881 | NCBI WGS metagenome assembly PDWJ01 (sample SAMN01162460, study PRJNA174530) | Oral metagenome, whole genome shotgun sequencing project. | biome: Marine environment; feature: Marine mammal; material: Swab sample of the gingival sulcus; isolation source: swab sample of gingival sulcus... | reverse complement strand
TATTATCGAGGAAAAGCCAGCTCTGGTGTTCATACCAACATAAGCGTTCAAAAGTTTTGCTGTGTCAGAGAGGTTGTCTGACGTTTTCAACCGGGTAAGGAGAATCAATGACAAAAAGTTCCATATCGATCATACGATTGGTGCTGTTCACTCAGATGTTGATGACGTATCAACGATGAATATGAGCGAGGGGATCATGATGAAACATCGACAACAGCCTCTGATGCTGCGAAACCCTTTTGTGAACAGGAAGGGTCTCTATGTCTCAAGAAATTATTATCAATTCAACTCCGCAACAGATTCGGGTGGCATTACTCGAAGAAGGCCAGGTTGCGGAAGTCAATATCGAACGGAGGAAACACCGGGGAATCGTCGGTAATATTTATAAAGGACGTGTCTCAAAAGTCCTTCCGGGGATGCAGGCCGCATTTGTCAATATCGGCCTCAAGAAGGATGCATTCCTGTATGTCACGGATGTCTACGACAATTTGGAAGATGATGAACCGGACGATGGAGAAGGCGAAGAGGAGGCCGAAGCTCCCCAAAAAAAGAAAAAAAGAAAATATCGCCGCCGGCCTCTGATTCAAGAACTGCTGAAGCAAAACCAGGAAATCGTGGTACAGGTCGCAAAAGAACCTCTTGGGACAAAAGGGGCGCGTGTTACCTGTCATATTTCCCTGCCGGGACGATATATTGTCTTCATGCCAACGGTCGAACATATCGGCGTGTCTCGAAGAATTCCCAGCCAGGGAGAACGCAACCGGCTTCGTAAAATTCTCAAGGAGCTAAAACCGTCGAATTCGGGCTTCATTGTGCGTACTGCCGGAGAAGGACGCGAAGAGAACGATCTGGCGGCAGATATTGAATTTTTAACCCGACTGTGGGGGACCATTAAGAAAAAAAGCGAAAAAATGCGAGCTCCTGCGCTCGTCCATGAAGATCTCAATCTGGTGTTGCGAACAGTACGCGATTTGTTTACGAATAATGTCGAAAAATTCGTTCTTGATTCCGAAACAGAATACAAGCGTGTATTCGAATTTACTGAAGCAACCATGCCGCATCTTGTCGATCGCCTGCGACTCTTCGTCAAAGATATTCCGGTCTTCGATCATTATGGGATCGAAGCCGAGCTTGAAAAAGCATTGCGACGGAAAGTCTGGTTGAAATCAGGCGGTTATCTCGTGATCGACCGAGCGGAAGCTCTGGTCGCAATCGATGTGAATACCGGGAAATTCGTCGGGAAAAAGAATCTCGAAGATACGATCGTCAAAACCAATCTTGAAGCGGCCAAAGAAGTCGCCCGACAAGTCCGTCTCCGAGATCTCGGCGGTATTATCATTGTCGATTTTATCGACATGGAAAACGAAGAGAATAAACGCAACGTTGTCAGCACTCTGGAAACGGCGCTTACCAATGACAGAGCGCGAACAAATGTCTTAGAACTGACGGAATTGGGGCTTGTTCAGATGACTCGGAAACGAGTTCGCGAAAGTTTACGTCAGTTATTGTACCAGCCTTGCCCCTATTGCAAAGGCTTGGGATTCATCAAATCCGAAGATACGATCTGTTATGAAATTCAGGGCGAGATTCAACGCCTGGTTTCAACAACGGAACACAGCGGCATTCTTGTCCGGGCCCATCCGACGATTACATCAATGCTCAAGGGTGAAGAACGGCGGATTGTCGATACGATTTCGGCCAACTATAAACGAAAAATCCGTATTCAGGATGATAAAAATCTTCACCAGGAACAGTTCCACGTCACGCTGACCTGACGGCAATGACAAATGGAGAATGGACGATCAAGAAATCGAGAGGACCTTTTTCATTCTCCATTCTTCATTTTTCATTCTCATGACCGCAGTGATTATTGCCGGAGGCCAAAGCCGCCGCATGAAATGCGATAAAGCCTTTCTTGAACTTGGCGAAAAAATGCTGATCCAGAGAGTCCTCGATGTGCTCATACCGTTATTTCCCTCTATCATCATCAACAGTAATACGCCAGATGCCTTTCGGGATTGGGATTACCCGGTTATCTCCGACGTAAGCCCAGGGAAAGGCGCATTGGGCGGAATTTATACAGCCCTCCTGCATGGACAGACTGAGTATGTTTTTTGTGTGGCTTGCGATATGCCATTGCTACAACCGGATTTCATCCGCTTTATGCGGGACAGCCTTGAGGGAGAAGACGCCCTTGTCCCGAGAACACCTGATGGTTGCCATCCTCTCCATGCGATCTATTCAAGGCATTGCGCACCCGCCATCGAAGACCTTTTCCGAGACGATCAGCTCAAAATCTCTCATTTATTTTCTCTGGTACACACCCGATATGTGGACGAACAGACGATCCGACAGTTTGATCCGGATCTGGAGTCGTTCCTGAATATTAATACTTCAGAGGAATTCCTGTTAGCAAGAAAGATCGTTGAAGATGAAAACCGTGCAGCATATAACCGCCCCTCCGTCGAACAATCCACCCGGGGGCATGATAAGACGGGGTTCCGGCCCCGTTTTAACACCCCCAGGGCGAACGGTGAGCATGATGCTTGAACATGGTTGAATTCAAACGTTCGCCCTCCCCCATTCATAGCAATTTATTCCAGGGACAACCTTCATGAAAAATCTTCTTTCACAAAACATTACTTGACAAATCTTCTTCGTTTCCGATATATGCAACGATCATGATGATCGTGACACTTTATGCTGAAATTATTTGTGCATACCGTAGACGTCTCCCGCTTTCGCGGGAATGGGTGTGGTGTGTCTGAGCCACGATCTCACTGCCGCGAAAGCGGGGATCCTACCAAAGTAAGCTACATTCCAATTGTTATTCTTTATTTTATCATCATGACTTGTTGTGCCGGGCCAAGGGCGTTGCAGAAAGACAAAGCGCTCACGGACGAGCGTCCGCATAACACCAGGACCTTATATCGGATAACAATGATATAACATCACGCTTGACATACGTGACTTCTATAAAAATACACAGGAGAAACATTTATGGAAAAGAAAAAGGTTGTCTTAGCATATAGCGGCGGGCTGGATACGTCCGTCATTGTGAAATGGTTGGAACAAAAAGGGTTCAATGTCATTGCTTATGTCGCTGATGTCGGACAAAAAGAGGATTTCGAAGAAGTCCGACAAAAAGCACTGGTGACCGGAGCATCGAAAGTGTATATTGAGAACTTGCAGGAAGAATTTGTCACCGATTATATCTTCCCGGCGATTCAGGGCAATGCGCTCTATGAAGGACGGTATCTTCTGGGAACCTCGCTGGCTCGTCCGATTATCGCCAAGCACCATATTGAAATTGCGATGAAAGAAGGGGCCGAATACGTTGCTCACGGCGCAACTGGTAAAGGCAACGATCAGGTACGATTCGAGTTGACATTCTATGCGCTGAATCCCCAAATTAAGGTCATTGCTCCCTGGAAAGACCGAGAGTATCTGAATCAATTCAAAGGGCGAACCGATATGCTCAAATATGCTGAAGAAATGGGAATTCCCGTAAAAGCCACGCTTAAGAAGCCATATAGCGAGGATGAAAATCTGATGCATATCAGTCATGAGGCTGGAGTGTTGGAAGACCCAATGCTTCGCCCAGATGAAGAGATGTTTACCTTAACCGTCTCACCAAAGGATGCGCCTGATGAAGAAACAATCCTTGACATTGAATTTAAAGACGGCATCCCGATCACAGTCACGAATAAAAATGATGGAACCGTGAAAGACTCGCCGCTTGATCTGTTTTTGTATCTCAACAAAGTTGGCGGCGAGAACGCTATCGGACGGGTCGATATGGTCGAAAATCGCTATGTCGGCATAAAATCGAGAGGAGTTTATGAAACGCCGGGAGCGACGATTCTGCTTGAGGCGCATCGCGATCTGGAAGGGCTGGCAATGGATAAAGAAGTCATGCATTTGCGGGATATGCTGATTCCGAAATTTGCCGAGCTGATTTATAACGGTTACTGGTTCTCGCCGGAAATGGATTTCCTGCTCTCTGCCATGCGAAAAGCCCAGGAAGCAATTGATGGGATGGTCACTGTGGCCCTCTATAAAGGCAACATCACGACCATTGGTCGGACATCGCCAACATCATTGTACAATCAGGATCTGTCAAGTATGGATATTGAAGGCGGGTTTAATCAGGAAGATTCACGTGGCTTCATCAACATCAATGCCGTGCGGCTGAAAGCTCATCACGCTGTCATGCGGGAACGGAAGCCCTATCACTGGCGCGAAGACCAGGAGTAAGACCGGTCAGGTGGGATGACGGTCCCGCCTCCATTCTCTCTGATTGAGTGGGACCGTCATCCCGCCCGACCTTACAGAATTTGACTCAAGAAGAGCTTGGTCCGATCATGGTCCGGATTCGTGAAGAAATGTTCCGGGGGTCCGATTTCCAAAATCTTCCCTTCATCCATAAAAATCACACGATCCGCCACTTCGCGTGCGAATCCCATCTCATGAGTCACGCAGACCATGGTCATCCCTTCTTGTGCCAGGGTTTTCATAACATCCAACACCTCCCCGATCATTTCAGGATCGAGGGCAGAGGTCGGTTCATCAAACAACATGACTTTGGGGTCCATCGCCAACGCGCGTGCAATGGCCACACGCTGCTGCTGACCGCCGGAAAGATGATCCGGATAGACCTTGGCTTTGTCAGGGATTCCAACCTTCTCCAACAGCATCATGGCTTTCTCATCAGCTTCTTTTGGCGAGCGCTTTCGCACAACACGCTGGGCCAGTGTCACATTTTCCATCACATTTTTATGAGGAAAAAGATTGAATGATTGAAACACCATGCCGACTTCACGGCGCAGGTTGTTGATGTTTGTTCTGGGGTCCAACACATCGACCCCCTCAATAAAAATATGGCCTTCATCAGCGATTTCCAGACGGTTGAGGCAGCGAATAAACGTACTTTTTCCAGAACCCGACGGACCAATCACCACTACCACTTCACCATATTCGACATGGGTCGAAACATCGACCAGCGCCGAAACGTGATGAGGAAAATAAAAAGTTTTTGAAACATTCTGCACATCGATCATCACGCTATCCTCACGTGGAAATCATTCTATCCTCTCCCGTTTACACGATTTTGACGAGAAAATCACGTCCCGCTCGAACATCGGTAATGGCAGAGGCGCTCCCTTGATTGACACAAAATTCAAGACCTCCGGAGCTTCCGAATACCGCGATGACTTCATCCTTTTCCCCATCAGCGAATGTCTGGCTTATTTTCGAAATCGTGTGGTCGCCGACCCGAAATGCGAATCGCCGCTGTTCAGACGCATCGAGCATCTCTTTGAATTGTTCCCGTCCCAGGTTTGAGATAAGATTGCCAAAGCGGTCAACATGGATAATCTTACATTTCCAGGCTCCCGACTGGATAAGACTCGGTTGCGGAATTTCGAATTTCTTATAATCAGAGATAGGTTCCCCAAATGACGAAAGCCCTACGCCCTTTGCCAGCCAAGCGGCAACCGGCGCAAAAACATCACGCCCGTCAAACGTGCCGCTCCTGGGCTTCAAGAAATAATGATCTGCCGTAATCTCTCTCACGTCCCCCACATTTCCTTCGGCATACAAATAGCTGAGTACGCCATTATCAGGAGCAACAAAAATGCCTTTTTCTGATGATGTTACAATTGGCCGGCGCTGCGTACCGACACCGGGGTCAACCACGATAAGGTGGATCGCCTCTGAAGGGAAATACGAATAATAATTTTTAAGTAAAAATGCTGCCTGAAAAATATCGTGCGGAGGAGCATTGTGAGAGATATCCACAATCTCAGCCTCAGGCTGAATGCTCAGAATCACTCCTTTCATGACTCCGACAAAATGGTCCTGCACGCCAAAATCAGTTAATAATGTAATAATGGGTTTTTTGGTTGGCATAGAATCTACTCCACGAGATGAAATCCGATGGTATCCCTCCCCCTCCACTTGGCAAACAGTGTTCATCTCTACCTGTTGGCCGAATATAGACAACAATCGAATCTAATGAGAATATATCAAGTGTGCATACCTTTCGTGATAAGGGATGTTAGGCATTTTGTCAATAAGAAAGTCGTGAGCAGAGCTCTGGTCAAGCACATTTTGAACGTTGTTCAGAAAGACAACCATCAATTGTTTACATTCTTGAAGCATAAAAAAAACCGTTTCCCTTGCAAGAAACGGCTTTAGTGTCACTTGGTGAAGATGGCGGGGCCGACGAGACTCGAACTCGCGACCTCCGGCGTGACAGGCCGGCGTTCTAACCAAACTGAACTACGACCCCACTCTGTTTTCTATGGGCGGAACAGGGCTCGAACCTGTGACCACCGGCTTGTAAGGCCGATGCTCTTCCAACTGAGCTACCCGCCCATGACATTGACGATTCTCTTACTGGAAATCACCAACTTTTGTCAAGACTTTTTTGCGAAATTCTCCCCCCTCTTCGCATTTCCTGAACGTGTGACAGAAAAAAAGCTCCCGAACACCAACACTATTCTGATATTCGAGAGAAAATGGCGGGGCCGACGAGACTCGAACTCGCGACCTCCGGCGTGACAGGCCGGCGTTCTAACCAAACTGAACTACGACCCCGCAATCTGTATTCTTTCTTCCACAACTCAGGATAGGTCCGGTGTGAGTCCTCTTGGAAAATTTGTCAAGAAGAATGTTCGCATTACAATAATTTTTCCTGAGAAACCTCGTTGAAATATTTAATCATGGTGATACGATTTCCGGTATCGTTCCAAGAAACCTCATCCATCAACGCCATAATAATCAGCACTCCTCGTCCCGACGGCGACATCATGAGAGGATTCGCGAGTCCGACCAATTCCGTCGCCTCAAATCCATTTCCTTCATCTTCAATATCAAAGATGAGTTGATTTGCAGTCACTTTGCAACGAACAAACACTTTTCTCTCTGCATACCTTGAATCGGCTTCCCGTCTTTTGAGCTCCCGATTGAAGTGTTCTGGGGATTCATTCTTCAAGGACGACGGGATTTCCAGGTTTCCATGCACGACGGCATTCACCAGAGCTTCGTGTAAGCATAAACCAATATTATGGATACTAATTTTATGCATCTTGCAGAAGAGTTTGACACGCTCTTGCAGAAAGGCTCCGATATGGGGGATCTGTTGTGTCTGGCTATGGATAGAAATCGTGATATCTTCGGTAAAAAATGGTAACCCTCGAAAAAGCTCCTTTTGATTTTCGTGAATAGCTTCAAGCTTTTTCAAGATCTCAACCAATTCTTTCACCTGAAATGGTTTCAATAAAAAATCAAATGCTCCAAATCGTAAAACTTCGATTGATGATTTGATATCTTCACAATCGCTGATAATAATCACTGGCGTGTCATAGTTCTTTTTCCGGAGTCGTTTAAGTAACTCTACTCCATCCAGGACCGGCATTTTAATATCTGTGACGATAACATCAAACCGATGAGGATTTTCGAGAAACAGTTCCCACCCCTGTCTTCCATCAATAGCTTCAGAGATCGAATGCCCGCATTTTTTCAGAGGTCGCGCCAGGCGTTTCAAGAGGTTCTCATCATCATCGATCAATAAAATATTCATAATTTGACGTCTGCCTCATTGGAGAATTGTACCGTTAAGCTCAGGTGATTGGTCGTCATGTGAGGATCTACAACATACTTTACACAGAAGCCCCCTTCCCGTCAAGCACAAAAGAAAAGGAAAAAAGTTCTCACCCTAAAAATTTTGCCGAAGGCATCAAAAAGATGAAGTCTTCTACGCAACGGTCAGAGCGCGAACAGTTCTCATTCATGGGATTTTTTCGCTTGACAGAAGCCATTCTTCTGAGCCATCATCTTTTCTTATGGCAACGATCAATCGAGATTTTTTTATCGCACAGTACCGAGAAGAGGCCAACGATCATATCCAGCATATTACCCGGCGTCTATTTCAACTGGAAGAGCAGCCTGGCAATCAGACACAATTGCTCGAAGAGATTTTCCGGATTGTCCATACCCTGAAAGGGTCTTCCCGTATGATGGGTTATACTGATATCAGCGACCTTGCTCATAAAATCGAAGATTTCCTCGTCGAAATACGGGACGGGCATCTTGACATCTATGCCGAGGTGACCGACTTGCTGTTCTACTGTTTAGATACGCTCAACTATCTAGTTGAAGGACTCGCAAAACATGTCAATCGGACAGTCGATATAGAACAATTCACGAAGCTGTTTCAGGACATTCTTGCCGGAAAGTCGATTGAAGTCCCTCATTTTCAAACACAGCTTGCCGAACCAGCTCCGGCGACAGATATGCCGTCAACCTCGCCAATGCCGCAGCAAGGACGTATTGATGAGACTGAAGAACGGCATCATATCCGGGTTCATACGGACGAACTCGATTCGATTTTAAACCTTGTTGGCGAACTTATCATCAATCAATATCGCTGTGATGGCCAGCAAGCAGCCTGTGCAAAAATCGCACATGACTTACACGAGCACCAGCAAATCATTACAGAACTGCAGGATGTGGTACAGCAGGAAAAGGAGACAGCTCTGATCGCTCGCCTGACCCATATTATCGATCGTTTAGACAGATCGAGCGCAGGAATAACCCTCCAGGCCAAACATTTCCTGAAGAAACACCGGACAGACAGGCAACAGATGCGTCTGGCGATCAACCACCTGCAGGAACATGTGATCGATATCCGAATGGTCCCTGCCTCAAGAATCTTCCATCTTTTTCCTCGATTGGTGAGGATGACAGCCCGGCGATTAGACAAAAAGATCGAACTGCGTTTGCAAGGTGAAGAAACAAAAATTGACAGCCGAATCATTGAAGAAATGCGGGATCCATTGATTCACCTCCTGCAAAATGCCATCTACCATGGCATTGAAGCATCTGACAAGCGGCAGAGTGACGGAAAAAACCCCACTGGTACGATCATCATTTCCGCCCGTCAGGAAGGCAGCCGTATCATACTTACCGTTCAAGACGACGGGCGGGGAATTGATATGGCAGCCATCAGAGACTATGCACTCAAAGAAGGGTTATTGTCGCATAAAAATATGCATTCAGTCACGGAACAAGAGGTTTTTGATTACCTGTTTGAACCGGGGTTCAGCACCTCTGATATTGTGGATGATATCGCTGGTCGGGGATTTGGGCTTGACATTGTGCGAACTCATGTCGATCGAGTTCACGGAGAGATCGAAGTCCGCTCCAGCCCTGGAAAAGGTGCAAAATTTATCTTGAAGCTGCCCCTGACATTGACGATCGTAGATGCGCTGCTGGTTCGTGACGCTGATGATGTCTTTGCGATTCCGACGATGGCGGTTGAAAAAACCTTTGATCTTCTTCCCGAAGAGATTGAACATCTCGGAACCATGCCAGCAGTCGTTGTCCATGATACCTTACTTCCGATTGTCGCATTACGTCATATTCTCAACATATCTTCATCTCAGATAAAACAGAGAGATCCAGACCAGACATTCATCCAGAAACCCGAGCGCAAGACGGTCATCATTCTCCAGGCCGAAGACCGCCGAATAGGTTTTTTGGTTGATGATCTTGTCGAAGAACGAAAGATTGTCATTAAGCATCTCGGTTCCTGCTTAAAACGCGTTCGGAATGTGGCCGGTGCGACGACTATTCGAGGAGATGTTGTGATCATCCTGTCCGTCAGAGATCTTATTCGTTCAGCAGAGGCTCTCCTTGAAGACCGTTCACTCACAGCCCCATTTGTTTCTCACGCACCAAATGAATCGGAAACCAGAGCAATGCCCCCACAAATCCTCCTTATCGATGATTCCCCGAATACTCGTGAAGTCGAACGAATGATACTCGAACAGGCCGGATATGCTGTGCTAATGGCAGAAAACGGAGAGCAGGGGCTTGAGATGCTGCAAAAGCATTCGATTCAACTGGTAATCACAGATGTCGAAATGCCTGAGATGGATGGCTTGACCTTTACCAAAACACTCAAAAGGGATGATACCTTTCGGGACATTGCTGTGATTATTGTCAGTACGAGAGGAAGTGATGCCGATAGGCAGGCTGGTCTAGAAGCCGGAGCAGACGCCTATATCGTGAAAGGAGAATTTGACGAGAAACATTTACTCAATATGATTGCTTCTTGTTTGAAGCGCTTTACAAAGAATTTTTAGCTCATCCTCAACAGTAAGAAGATTGTTGGAATAATGGGGGGCGATACAACCATTACATATGGGCTGTCCCACTGTTACTCCAACTCTCAATTACTCTATGACCTTATGATTACACCGTATGGCTCCTGGAAATCACCGATTACCTCCGATGCGATTGTAGCCGAAACTATCAAAATCGGAGACATCGCCTTAGACAATGACACGATTTACTGGGTCGAAATGCGCCCTTCTGAGGGAGGACGATATGTTCTCGTCCGCCGGAATCCCGATGGAAGTCTCGACGATGTCACACCTGCGCCTTATAATGTTCGCACGCGAGTTCATGAATATGGCGGCGGGGCTTGCATAATCGATCGTGGCTCAGTATATTTCATAAACTTTGCAGATCAACGCTTCTATTGCCAAACAGCCACGTCATCGCCTCAACCAATGACTCCGGAAGGGCAAGGTTTCCGTTACGCTGATGCGGTCATCGATCGGCAGCGAAAACGCCTCATCTGTGTTCGCGAGGATCACTCCTCTGCAGAACAGGACGCTGTGAACACGCTTGTCAGCCTTCCGTTGGGACAAGAGACAGCAGGAGAAGTGCTCGTGTTCGGAGCTGATTTTTATTCGAATCCCTGTGTGAGCCCTGACGGAAACAGGCTCGCATGGCTGAGTTGGAATCATCCCAATATGCCCTGGGATGGAACCGAATTGTGGTTGGCCGAATTCCAGGCAGATGGTACGCTCGGACAAGCTCAGAAAGTCGCCGGAGGCCAGACTGAATCAATATTTCAGCCACAATGGTCGCCGGAAGGAACCTTATATTTTGTCTCGGATCGGACGGGCTGGTGGAATCTGTATCGCTGGCATAACGGACAAGTCGAAGCACTTTGCGACATGAAAGCCGAATTTGGCATGCCGCAATGGGTTTTCGGGATGTCAACCTATGCGTTTATTTCGGCAGAACTTTTAATCTGTGCGTATAATGAGGGTGGAACATGGCGATTAGCCCGTTTTGATATTCCGCAGAGTCAGTTCACATCTTTTGACCTGCCTTATACGAGCTTTGGCGGAATTCGGGCCAATCAGAAGCATGTTGTCTTCTCGGCCGCCTCTCCAAGCGAAGTGGCCTCTATCGTAACATTACATATCGAGACCGGCCAAACCGAAGTATTGCGCCGTTCAAGTTCGCTTACGATTGAAGCAGGATACATCTCTTTACCTACAGCTCTTGAATTTCCGACAGAAAACGGAAGCCGTGCACACGGATTTTTTTATGCCCCTTGTAACAAAGATGAAAAGGCTCCAGATGATGAACATCCGCCGCTTCTCGTCATCAGTCACGGTGGACCAACAGCCGCCACAACAGCGATCTTAAATTTCCATATTCAGTACTGGACAAGTCGCGGATTTGCTGTGCTCGACGTTAACTACGGAGGAAGTACCGGTTATGGACGAGCCTATCGCGAACGATTAAGGGGCAATTGGGGGATTGTGGATATTGCTGATTGTGCGAACGGCGCACGTTTTTTAGTGGACACCGGAAAAGTGGACGGCAAACGTCTGGCCATTCGCGGCGGCAGCGCCGGAGGGTATACGACACTCGGTGCGCTCGCCTTCCAGGATGTGTTTCAGGCAGGAGCAAGCTACTACGGCGTTAGCGATATCGAAGCGCTGGCTCTGGAAACCCATAAATTCGAATCGCGCTATATGGATTCCTTGATTGGCGCGTATCCCGAACAGCGTGATATTTATCTGGAACGTTCGCCGATCCAGGCCATCGACCGCTTTTCCTGCCCGATCATCTTTTTCCAGGGCCTGGAAGATAAAATCGTGCCGCCGAATCAGGCGGAACGGATGTTCGAAGCGCTGAAAGAGAAGGGTATTCCCACGGCTTATGTGGCCTATGAAGGTGAACAGCACGGCTTTCGTCAGGCAAAAAATGTCAAACATGCGCTCGACACGGAACTGTATTTTTATTCCCGGATATTCAACTTTGAACCGGCTGAACCGATTGAACCGATCACCATTGAAAACATGTGATGAAACCTTCCCCTGCCTAAATAAAGAGAGGGAACGGCGCATACAAACTTTCTGGACAATGCAAGGAGAGGTGAACCATGAAAATCTATATCAGTGCTGACATCGAAGGTGTCACCGGCGTGACCCATTGGGATGAGGCCAACAAAGAAAAACATATCTATAAAATCTTCCAGGAACAAATGACCAGAGAAGTTGCTGCAGCCTGTGAAGGCGCATTAGCCGCCGGTGCGGCAGAAATTCTGCTCAAAGACGCCCATGGCTCAGGTCGTAATATTCTTCCAGACAAGCTACCTGAAGAGGTAAAAATTATTCGCGGATGGAGTGGCCATCCGCTCTGCATGGTGCAGGAACTCGATGAATCGTTTGACGCACTGCTTTTTGTCGGCTACCACTCACGGGCCGGAGCGAACACCAACCCTCTCGCCCATTCTTTGGCGTTGGCAATGCCATCGATCAAAATCAATGACCGGTTTGCCTCAGAATTTTTACTCCATAGTTACGCTGCTGCCATGCAAGGGGTTCCGGTAGCATTTCTTTCCGGCGATGACGGCGTATGTCAGGATGTGAAGGCGATGAACGGTCACATTGAAACGGTTGCTGTCAAACAAGGCATCGGAGGCTCCACCCTGAGTATCCATCCTAACCTTGCGCTCCAAAAAATTCGGACAGCCGTTCAAAACGCTTTACAGAGCGACCTGTCATTATGTCATATTCCGCTGCCGGAAAAATTCAACGTTGAAATCAGATATACAGAACATCCCAAAGCCTATCGAGCGTCTTACTATCCCGGAGCCAGGCCCATTGATTCACACACGATCGGCTTTCACACAACAGACTACTTCGAGGTGTTGCGATTATTGCTCTTTGTCGGGTCGTAATGTAACGGGAGATCAATGCACGATGTGCTAAACTTCGATCGGAACACGTTCTTTTTCCTTGACATTTTGTGCAGAAAACGAATCGTCGTGTGAACATCACCGGGTAAGAAAATACAAAACACTATACGAGTTGTGTAAAAGGCATTCCTGATGACAGGAAATGCCTTTTTTTCTATTCTCTACATTGAAATGCCACATCAAATACGACGAAAAAACCTTCGTAATATTGCGATTATTGCCCATGTCGATCATGGGAAAACGACGCTGGTCGACGCCCTTCTCAAACAGACCGGAGCGCATCAATTCAAAGAAGGGGAAGTCACCATTATGGATTCCAATCCTCTGGAAAGAGAACGAGGCATCACGATCTTCTCGAAGAACGCATCATTACGTTATAAAGATATTCAAATCAATATTGTCGATACACCGGGCCATGCGGATTTCGGCAGTGAAGTCGAACGCATTCTGCGCATGGTTGATGGGGTGCTGTTGCTTGTCGATGCCTTCGAAGGTCCGATGCCGCAAACAAAATTCGTGCTGCGGAAATCTCTTGAGCTTCATTTAAAACCGATTCTGATCGTCAACAAAATCGACCGTCCTGATGCGCGCCCACATGATGTTGTGGATATGACCTTCGATCTGTTCTGCGAGCTCAATGCCACTGACGAGCAGCTTGATTTCCCGATCGTGTTCGCTTCTGCTAAAGAGGGAAAAGCGACCCTCGACCTCGACGAAGAAGCGTGTGATATGAAACCGATCCTGGATACCATCCTGCACCGAGTTCTGCCACCTGTCGCCAATCCGAAAAAACCGTTCCAAATGCTGGTCACGATGCTGGATTACGACCCGTATATCGGCCGCATTTCTATCGGGCGTGTGGTGCATGGTCGTATCAAAGTCGGCGAAATGATTGCTCTGGTGAAACACAACGGCGATATCACACGCAGCCGGATTACAAAAATCTTGAAATACCAGGGATTACGCCGAATCGAATCGGACGCCGGGGAAGCCGGAGATATCCTTTCAATTGCCGGAATTACTGGAGCAGAAGTTGGAGAAACTCTGGCCGCAAAAGATCAGCCGACTGCACTGAAAACGATCAAGATCGATGAACCAACAATTTCGATGAATTTTTCTCATAATACCAGTCCTTTTGCCGGGAAAGACGGGGGACGTTTTTTAACGTCGCGTCACCTCCGCGATCGCCTGATGCACGAGGCGATGATGAATGTCGGTATCAGAATCGAGGAGCTTAACAGTCGGGAAAGTTTCAAAGTGTCGGGTCGGGGAGAACTGCATCTTGCCATTCTAATCGAAACCATGCGTCGTGAGGGCTATGAACTCGAAGTGTCCCGACCACAAGTCATCATGAAAAAAATCAAGAACGATCTGCTCGAACCTGTCGAAGAAGTCTTTATCGAAGTCGATCAGGGCTATCAAGGGGCCGTGATTCAAGCGCTCGGCAACCGGCAGGCCAAATTGCGCACCTTGCATACCAGCGCTGTCAGTACGATTCAGCTCGAATTCCTGGTCGCATCGCGAGCCTTAATCGGGTTTCGGAGCGAATTCCTGACGATGACACGTGGAACCGGAATCATGTATCAACATTTCTATAACTATCAAAAATACAAAGGCGAATTGCCACGTCGTCAGGTCGGCGTGCTTGTGTCGCAAAAGGAAGGTCCGGCAGTCGCGTATGCGCTCTGGGGGCTCCAGGCTCGGGGAGAAATTTTTGTCAACACCGGGGATGACCTGTATGAAGGGATGATTCTCGGCGTCAATAACAAAGGTAACGATCTGGTCGTCAATGCACAGCGGGAAAAAAAGTTGACAAATATTCGCGCCGCAGGCTCAGATGATGCAATTCAACTCATTCCACCGCGAGAAATGACATTAGAATTTGCGCTCGAATTTATCGATGATGATGAATTAGTCGAAATTACGCCAAAGAATATTCGACTCCGCAAAAAGTATTTGACGGAAAACGAGCGACACCAGGCCGGCAAAAAACGCGCAACAGCGTAATATTGTTCTAAACATGTGATGGAGGTCACCTGAGAGGTGTGAACTCCATCCACGGAGCACTTAACAACCAGACACACTCACACAGTGACTATGGATAGCCACGAAATCATCTCGACGTCTGCAAACGGCACCTATTGCTTTGGGAAAATATTGGGAGCATTGTTACAACCCGGCGATCTGTTGGCCTTTACCGGAGACCTCGGAGCTGGCAAGACCTGTTGCATCCAGGGGATTGCTGAAGGATTAGGTGTGACGGAACATGGTATCGTGACTAGCCCGACTTTCACGCTGATTCAGGAATATCAGGGACGGCTCCCCATCTATCATTTTGATGTATATCGTCTGACAGACGAAAACGATCTGTATGATCTCGGTTATGAGGAATATTTTTATGGGGATGGTGTGACGGTGATTGAATGGGCGGAACGAATTCCCTCATTTCTAACGGAAGCACGTCTTGACATCCATCTGCATATCGAACCAGATTCAACACGCAGAATTCAGCTTCAGGCCCGTGGGGATCGGCATTATCACGATCTGCTAAAAAGCATCGAACAAAGCGCATAACGGTGACATACAACACGACCGCCAGGGCTGGGACGTTAGAGATGCTGAAAGGGCACTGTAACTTCCAGCATCTCAATATCAGCCTCGTCAGTTAAGCGAACGTCGATATGGTGTGAGTCGACCTCGACAAATTTCGAAACAACCTGAATAATCTCCTCTTTCATCTGCTCCATCAAAGGGGCGCTGACCCCGCGTCGTTCATGGGCCAGGATAATTTTTAACCGTTCAGCAGCCACATCCGCGCTTTTTTTCGGACGGCGATGAAATAATTTTCTCATAAATCCAGTCATATCACTATCCCAACCTTACTAATCGTTTTAATCCCTTCAAAAATCCCCGGTTTGCTTCGAGCGGAAGAAATTCGACCTCTTCGCCTTCAATTCGTCGAACAATATTTTTAAACGCCCGTCCGGCAATAGACTTATTGGCCGAAAGAATCGCAGGTTCGCCACGATTTGTATAGGCCACCATATTCTCATCTTCCGGCACAACACCGATTAAATCCGCACCTAAGATTTGTAAGATCGTATCCGTGTCGAGCATATCACCTTTTTTGACGAGTTCAGGATTAACTCGATTAATGATCAGCTTCGGATTCCGCTTTCCAGAAGCTTCCAGCAGGCCAATCACCCGATCGACATCGCGCACGGCAGACACCTCCGGCGTCGTGATAAGCAATGCTACATCAGCGCCAATCACCGCATTCCGAAATCCGACTTCAATTCCGGCTGGACAATCAATGAGGACATAATCAAAAACTTTGCGCAGCTTTTCAGTCAATTCGAGCATCTGTTCGGAGGAAACGGCTTCTTTACTGCGAGTCTGAGCGGCTGGGAGTAAAAACAGATTTTTATGACGCTTATCCCGAATCAGCGCCTGACTGATTTTACATTTCCTCTCAATCACATTAACCAGATCGTAGACAATACGATTTTCCAGACCAAGAACCATATCGAGGTTCCTCAGACCGATATCAGCGTCAACCACACAAACTTTACGTCCGTTCATCGCAAGGCCTGTCCCAATATTTGCAGTGTTCGTACTTTTCCCCACCCCACCTTTACCGGATGTGATGACAAAAACCTTTCCAGCCATAGATACAACTCCTTCTTCACATTTAGAGGATCGGCTCAATCACAATCGCGCCATCCCTGACATATGCTTTCTCTGTTTGCAGATGTTTGGTACGAGACCGGGGATATTCATCCGGTGGTCTTCCGATATACTGCGCAATACGCAACTGTGACGGACGAAAATCAGCGCTAATCACGACTGCACGCTCTTCTCCTTCGGCTCCAGCGTGAACCACGCCATGCAAGCGGCCCATCACCACAATATCGCCGCTGGCAATCACATAGGCTCCGGGATTAATGTCGCCGAGCACCACAATGTTTCCAGGGAATTCCAAGGTTTGGCCAGAACGAATTGTGCCACGAAAATAAAATGCCGACTCTTCATTCTCATACAGATAATCGGATGAATACGTCTCCTTTTCTTCCCATTTTCGTTTCACAGGAATCCGGAACGTTTCATCCAGAAACTTCATAAACTCGTCGTCATCAGTTTCTAATTCATCAGAAACGTTTTCTTCAGGATGATGAACGGGTTGTTCTCCCTCAATTTCAGACACATTACGCTGGACTTCTTCACTCTGCTCCTCCTGTTCAGCCTGTTCTTCCTGACGATCTGAATGAAGAATCTCTTTTACACGTAATGTATATTCATCCTCAACCACCATCCGTAGCTGTTCCTTCTCGTCATTTGAACATTCGCGGTTTCCCGTATCGATGGTGACCTCTGCCTCTCGAAAAAAATTATTTGATGCTTCTAATTTCTGTCTCAGGGCTTCAAGCAGTTCGGGAAACTCTGGATCATCAGCCAGAAAGATCCATAGCCCTTCTTTTTGTCCTTTAATTTCTACAGGATTATGCAGTGTAGGCATCACGATTATCACACGTTCAACGTCAGAAATAGTATCTGAATCAACATCACCACAGCTTCACAACTCTCGAGAGTCTCCATGTTTTATAAAGCCTTTATAGAATTATGCAAACCGTGAAGTGTTTTGGGAAGTGAAGTCAAGTTTTATCCTCTGGAATTATAAAAATTCTCTCATGCCGTATCTGTCAGAAAGCATATATTGTCCGATTCCTTTCCCTCATAACGGTTCTCAGAAGTGACACATTTTCGAAGACAAAGGTTTGGAAAAAATTCCGAAAAGATGATTCATTCTACAGTGTTCACTTACAGTATAGCTAGTCGCATGGATTCCTGCCTTCACGGCAATGACAGCGGAGCTGATGCGTACTTCCCTTGTCATTCGCGCAAAGACGAGAATCTATGTTGGACGCAATATGCGAAGTTGACAACGCAGAATAAAAAAAGCTGAAACAACACTTTTCCCCTTTGATAGTTCCAACAGGAAAAAATATCACCTGTGAGACCTTGACAAGGCTTGACACCCTGAAAGATCTGGTCATTTTCAACCATATTTTATGAAATTGTCCTCTTGACACATTTCACAAAACGTCATATCACATCATATTAAAACATCAGAAGACTTTTTTACGAACGATCGCTCATCAGCCTCATCGTTTTGTCAGAAATGTCATGAACGGGTGCTCACCCGTGATGATGAAAATGGTGTTCACCCCTGACGAGGTTTGAAACCCTGTCAGGGTTATTTCCATAGGAAAACAACGACAAGAATACATGGTAAGGGGGATAGAGGCTTCGGATGTCCCCACAAGTGTTATATCCTCTCTACAACACATCCTTGTCGTTTCACAGGAGATTCTATTATGAAAATATGCACTCAGTTGGTCTTTGCAGGGGTTCTCGTCGTGCTGCTTTTACCATCCCTGGCAGTCGCACAATCCCTGGAAGGAAAAGTTATTGAACATACTCTGGAGAATGGACTGACTTTGCTGCTCTACGAACGGCATCAGGCTCCGATTATTGCCTGTCGAATTTATGTCGCTGCTGGTTCCGCCAACGATAAACTCGGAGAAACCGGCATTGCTCACATGACTGAGCATATTGCCTTCAAAGGCACCTCAACCATCGGCACAACAGACTACAACAAAGAAAAAATCGTCCTTGCCAAGCTCGATGAAGTTTGGGAGAAAATCTCCCGGGAATCGGAAAAAGGTGAATCTGCAGATCAAGAGAAACTGGCTCAGTTTCAAGAACAATTTGCCCTGCTTGGCGAGGAAGCGGAACAGTACGTTATTTCAGAAGCCTACAGTAAAATTATTGAAGAAAATGGAGGAGTTGGCTTGAACGCCTCGACCTCACGGGATGAAACACAATATTTTGTCAGCTTACCGGCCAACCGTCTCGAATTATGGATGATGCTGGAGGCTGACCGCCTCATGAATACGGTTCCTCGTGAATTCTATAAAGAACGAGACGTCATTATGGAAGAACGCCGAATGCGGACCGATGCGTCGCCCATTGGCACGCTCGTCGAACAATTTATCGGCACGGCCTTTATCGCACACCCTTACGGATTCCCTGGTATTGGATGGGCATCTGATATTCAGAATATCACCGTCGCTCAACTGATGAAATTTTATGAAACCTATTACACGCCTGCCAATATGACCGTCGCAATTGTCGGTGATATTCAACCTGATGAGGTCATCCGTCTGGCAGAAAAATATTTCGGACAATTACCGACAGGAGAACCTGCGCCCAAAATCCGAACGATTGAGCCCGCTCAGGTGGGTGAAAGGCGCATCCAGGTGGAATGGGATTCAAGTCCGTATGTTTTGCTCGGCTATCATCGTCCGAGCGTCACCCATGAAGATGATATCGTGTTCGATGTGATTTCCTTTCTACTCAGCTCCGGCAGGACATCACAGCTTTATAAGAATCTGGTTGAGGAGCAGCAACTCGCCGTCCATGTCGATACCATCGCTTCGTTTCCCGGCCAAAAGTATCCGACCTTATTTATGGTGGTGGGGATTCCACTTGCGCCGCATACGCTGGAAGAGCTGGAAGCAGCCCTGGATGCCGAAATCGAAAAGCTGAAAACCGAGCCTATTGACGAAAAACAATTACAAAAAGTCATCAATAACGTGGAGGCAGCATTTATCGACTCGTTGTCTTCAAATAGCGGATTGGCTGCGCAATTGACCTTCGCCCATCGAGTTTTTGGGGATTGGCGCGCCATTGAAAAACAGGTCGAACGCATTAAAACCATTCGTGCTGAGGATGTCCAGCGCGTGGCAAACACTTATTTAACAAAACAAAACCAAACTGTTGCCTGGTTGGTGAAAAAATAAAGGAGAAGACTCCTACTTTGTTCGATTCATCTGACTTTGTTCGCCCTGAGGTTGTTCATGGTTCGACAGACTCACCACGAACGGTGGGCTCGCTGTACATGTTACAAAGTAGGATCACAATGAGACGTAACATGAGACAACGTTTACAGATATGGTCAAAGGTCCTGCTCCTGGTGTGTGTGAGCAGTTTAGTGCTTCAATCAATCTCGGCCCAGGAAACCTATAAAGATCTTGAGTTTCCACCGCTTCAATTCACTCCGCCGTTTGTGGAACGGCATACCCTCGAGAACGGGATGCAGCTCTTCTTAGTGGAAGACCATGAATTACCGGTTGTCTCGATGTATGCCCTGATACGAACTGGCAAGATATACGAACCGGAAGACAAGCTTGGCGTGGCCGAATTGACAGCTGAAGTGATGCGAACAGGAGGAACAGACTCCCGCAGTGCGGGCGAGATTAACGAAACGTTGGAATTTCTGGCGTCATCCGTTGAGGTGGATGTTGATGGAGAAAGCGCTTCAGCAGGGCTTTGGACCCTAACCAGAAATCTTGATACCAGCCTGGACGTGTTTGCCGATATTCTCAGACAGCCGGCTTTCGAACAGGAGAAAGTCGATCTCGCAATCGGTCAATCTCTTGAAATTCTCCGGCGCAGGAACGATTCGCCGCAAAGCATCAGGGGCCGTGAATTTCTGCGGATAGTCTATGGCAAAATGCACCCACTCGCCAGAATACCGCAGGTTGAAACAGTCAGTGCCATTACACGTGACGATCTGATCGCGTTCTACCGGACCTATTTTCATCCGAATAACATCATGCTGGCTGTGACCGGTGATTTTGAAACGCAAGAGATGCTACAAAAGCTGGAAGCTGTTTTTGGAGATTGGCCGTCGCAGGAGATCGATTTTCCGGATGTTGAGGAAGTCGTGCCTGAATATTCGCCATCAGTGCATTTGATTCATAAAGAGGTCGAACAGACAAATTTCGCGCTCGGACATATCGGTATTAAAGCTGATAACCCCGATTATCCAGCTATACGAGTTTTGGACCTGATGTTAGGTTCCGGGGGGTTTTCAAGCCGTTTATTCCAAAAGGTGAGAACAGAACGGGGATTAGCTTATTCGGTTGGTTCGTATTTGGGAGCCGGAACACGGGATTATGGAGCCTTCATGATTTACAGTGGAACACGGAATGATTCGGTCCAGGAGGCGATTCAGGTGATTCTTGATGAGGTGAATGCGTTTATCGAGACTGAAGTGAGCGACCGGGAATTGGAAGCGGCCAAAAATCAATACATCAACTCCTATGTCTTTAAAATTGCGACGGTTGACGATATTGTGCGTCGTAAGATGTTTTATGAATATGTCGGGTATCCGCCCGATTTTCTGGAAACATTCCGTGAACGCGTCATGAACGTGACCAAAGCCGACGTCCTCAGGGTTGCTCAAACCTACCTCAAACCGGACCAAATGAAAATCCTGGCCGTCGGAAACCGGGAAGCCATTCAAGAAGCCCTGAGCCCCTTTGGAGAGGTTCAGGAATTCGAACTCGATCCGGTCGAATAATAAGTTCAATAGGGTGGGTCTGCTGTTTGGCCCACCATGACAGGTTGCTGGCAAAGATGCAGGCGATCCCAAAGGAAAGACTCTGTCAAGGCATCTTGAAAAAATTTCGAGCTTGATCTGATTCCTGGAATATAGCGGAAAAAATGTACTGGACAAAAACACTTTCGCGATAATATATTGTTGAAGAGATCAATGTCCGTATATCAATATTCTCTCAAGGGTACGCTGCTTCAGCAACAATTTCAAGGGTTACAAGGAAAACTGAATATTGACCGCTATGGTGATGCCCAACGCCGACGATTTCTGACCACGATCCGAAACGGCCAATTCGTGACAATAGAATAATCTACAGTGATAAAAAGACAATCTTCCAGCTTACGAAACGTTTTGAGCGTCAACTTTGTTCCTGTAGCAGCTTTACCAATCGTCTTCATCGGCCTCACTAGCGTATACATTTTAACAAGTAATATGCAACAAGAAGTTGCGAATAAAAACCTGATGCTTGCCACA
>PDWJ01002126.1_pt1 | contig 22016 bp, 15 predicted proteins | sample 1430881 | NCBI WGS metagenome assembly PDWJ01 (sample SAMN01162460, study PRJNA174530) | Oral metagenome, whole genome shotgun sequencing project. | biome: Marine environment; feature: Marine mammal; material: Swab sample of the gingival sulcus; isolation source: swab sample of gingival sulcus... | reverse complement strand
AAACACCAAATTACATACACGAAAAAAGCTTTGAGGCTAGCCTCAAAGCTTTTGATTAACTTAGTTTAAAATCTGTCAACCTATTTTAGGACGACTCACATTCAAAAGCCTCAACCGTGAAGTTGAGGCTTAAAGGCGTTTTTCAAAATCATTCCAACAGAAGCTCATTCACCTGTTCGTGTCGAGCTATTCTCTTGATTAGGCTATTTACTTATGATTACGAAATCTGAACGCCTATTTTCATAGTGCTGCTCTTCGGAACAACGAACTCCATTCTTACATCTGTTTTTTAGTCGGGTTTCACCATATCCAATGGCACTTTCAATTCGTGAGGAATCAATTCCTTGAGAAATTAAGTATTCCCTGGTCGATTTTGCTCGCTTGTCGGAGAGTTCCAAGTTGTATCGATCTGCTCCGCGAGAATCTGTATGTGATTCAATCTTTATGGCCATTTCTGGGAACTTCTCCATGGCGAATAGAACTTTATTCAATTCTACAATCGCTTGATCTGTGATATCCCACTTTGCGTATTCAAAATAGATCGGCTCTACTTTGATTTTTTCTCGATCTCCCTCTTTTTCTACCAAAGCATTGAAGTTGGTAAGGAGAATTTCATTGTCATCATTTACGTCACTCTTCTTCGGTGTCGATAACTTGACTGCTTCTTTGCTGTAATTTTCTTTACTGAAAACAATTGTAAATTGTGCGTTGCAGGGCAAATCCAAGAGGAAATTTCCTTGATCATCAGCGATCGTATCGCTCACTAATTCATTAAACATGTCAAAAACTTGAACATTTGCTTCAGGAATAGCGGTTCGATCGGCTTCGTTGAGAACCAGTCCTGAGAATTCAACCCATTGTGGTATTTCTTTGATTTTGAACCAGTACAAATCATCGTCTCCTTTTCCTCCGTCTCGATTCGAAGAAAAATAACCTGTACGTGTTTTGTTGTCGTAGATGTAGGAGAAATCATCTTGTGTACTATTGATGGGCGCTCCCAAATTCACGGGAACAGAGTAATTTGTTTCTCCACCCATTACGCTTTGGAAAACGTCTAGTCCACCAAGCCCAAAATGACCGTCTGAAGCAAAGAATAAGGTGTCACCTGAAAAGTAAGGAAACATTTCGCGCCCTGCGGTATTGATGTTTTCTCCCAGATTGACGGGAGTAGTGGTGCTTCCGTCGGGATTTACTTGAACAATGTATAGATCAGATTCGCCGTAACCTCCAGGCTTATCTGACGCAAAAATCAAGTGCTTTCCATCTGGTGTTAAGGCTGGGTGACTGCAGGAATACGTCGATGCATTAAATTCTAACGATTGAATGTCCATGATTTCATCTCCAGACAGGATTCCTCGCATAATCGAGACATGAGAGTTGCCTTTGTCATCGGTAGAAAGTTTATCTTTCTGAGTGAGTTGATTTCGGGAGAAATACACGGAATTATCCTTCTGCGAAAAAATGAGTGTTGCATCGTGGAAGCCTGAATTTAAAGCGGTAAAAGCACGAACGTCGTTGAGTTCACCTGTCTGCTCGTTTCGATAAGTTCGATACAGGTTCAGGTACGGTTGATTATTCCATTCGTACAAATTGCCATCATTGTCGAGCTTTCTTGAAGATGAAAAGATGATCTCATTTTTGTAGAAAGACGGGGAAAAATCGGAGTTGGCCGAATTGATACCGACATTCTTGATGTTCTCAATGGTATTTTCGAGCGAATCGAGTTCGTTTTTCTGAAAACTGAGCATTTTCAAGCGTAATGCGTTGTCTTTGTAATAATCCTTGAGGATTTCGTTGGCCATTTTATCTTCACCTGAACTTCGCATACAGCTGATATAGCGAATGAAATCGGATTCTTCCATGCTATTCCCTTGAACGCGATAGAGTTTTCGATACCATACTTTGGCTTTCGAATAGTCATTGGTGAAATAATAACTGTTTGCCAGTTTATTAATGGATTCGGTTGTCAACTCTTTTTTCTTCTCTTTGGATTTCTCAGCAGATTTCTCGTAGAGTTGAATGGCCATGGGATAATTTAAACTTGCGTAGTATTCATCCGCTTTCGGTGTTTTTAGTTTTTCCTGAGCACGTACCGATAGAAGAGAGAACAGGAATATTGTTAGTATGTATATTGGTTTCATATCGTCAGGTTTTAAAAGAATCGTGGAGAAATAGCCTGCTCATTTTTCTCAAATAGGGTGTATCTCAAGATGATGTCGTGAGAACCGCTATTGTAGTTACGGAGCTTCGTCAAGGTGATGTCGTAGGAATAGCCAACGAAGAATTCATTTAAGAAACTGATTCCAGCCAAAACACTGACTGCGTCGTTATAGCGATACGATGTTCCCAATGTGTACTTGTCACTGATCAAAAAATTGGCAGATACATCTACAGTAAGCGGAGCACCTGGGACGAACTTTCCCATCAGGGCAGGCTTAAACTTGAGCTTTTCGTTTAACTGAAAGACATATCCACCAATTAGATAGAAGTGGGTGATCGACTCAACATTGTTAACTTGTGCTCCGCTCGATCGATTCTGAACGACGTTGGGAGCGGATAATCCAGCGTACCAATTGTCACCATAAACGTAAGCTCCCGCACCAATCAGTGGTCGTACTTTGTTGTTGATGTTCGAATTGAGATATTGGTCACTATTGTTTTGTATTTGACCCATCGACCAGTCAACGGAAACCATGTCGATTCCCGCGTTAAGTCCCACGGATAAGGTCGTTGAAGTAGAGATGGGAAGTCGAACCGCTAGCGCAGAATTGAAGTAATAATTATTTGCGGGCCCGATTTTATCTTTGATGAAATTCACTCCCAGTCCAATGCGCTCCCCAAGTCGACCTTGAACACCGATATTTTGTGTACTAGGCGCACCTTCCAAACCTACCCACTGAGATCGGTGGATGGCGTGTGCTTCGAGTTTTTCACTGGTTCCTGCATATGCAGGATTTACGCTGAGTGTGTTATACATATATTGCGTGTACTGAACTTGCTGTTGTGCAGTCACGGTGATGGATGTTCCGAGTAGAATCAGTAACAATGCCATCCGTTGAATGAGTATGTGTCGTTTCATGATTTCTAGATTTTGTTACTGTGCTTTGAGTAAATAAAGCCACCCTGATTTTTCGAATTGTTCACTGTCAATTTTGAGGACATAGAAGTAGGTTCCTGATGGCAAAAGTTGTCCGGAACCAATGGCACCACCAACATTTGCTACACCTGACCAATCATTTTGGTATTCTTGGATGGAGTAGACAGGGTTTCCAAATCGATTGAAAATGGTCAATGAATTGCCTGGGTAATCTTCAATACATTGAATATGGAAGAAGTCATTCATTCCGTCATTGTTCGGTGTAATTTCGTTGAAGACATTCAAACAACCTGGATCGAGTTCAATGGTAATGGAATTGTTGTTTCCGTTTCCATCCTCAGGGATGTCCGTAATAATTTGTGCTGTATTTGAATAGTCTCCCGATGGATTCACAATTACTTCAATCACCAATGTAACTGTTGAGTTTGTACCAATTGATGGGATGTCCCAAATTCCAGTTGTTTCATTGTAACTTCCCTCTGAAGCTGTATGATTGACGTATGTATATCCAGATAGGATTTGCTCAGAAACTTGGATGTTGCTTAGTGTCAGCGGACCGTTATTTTCCACTTCTACGGTAAAGAACACGTGTTCACCGATAAATGGAGTAGAGTTGTCTACTATTTTTGTAATGACGACATCTGTTCCTTCGCATGCAATGGGCGAAACGAGTAATGCTTCGGTGGTTGTTACGCTACAGCCACTGGTGGTTTCGTAAGAAACATTCAAAGAGTTAGTTCCTGTGTTTGTCCAAACGATCACAATTGAATCGTCTGAAGTGGTTCCTCCAGCAATGACGTTTCCTCCGGTTACAGACCAGTTGTAGTTCGTCATTCCCGGTTGAGTGGTGTAAATGATTGTGTCCAAGAAGCATACTTGTGATGTGTCGCCAGTAATTTGTGCACCTTGTGAGGTCAAAACGGTAACTGAAATCGCCAGTTGATCGCTACTTTCACAGCCATTGGCTCCCATTTGTGAAGCGAAATACGTACTTCCATCGCTTAATGGATCAGTCGGCTGCATTGGATTTCCGTTGCTGTCGTACCATGTGATGTTCGTTCCTGCTAACGATAAGTCGTTGATTGTCGGGGATGAATTCGAACAAAAGCTCTGCAAGGTATCGCTTGTGGTGGGAGCTGGATTATCAAGAATGGTTACTGTAATCGCGGCCATGTCTCCTGGAGTATTGCTACACCCTGTGTTTGGATCGGTTACTGCTGCGTAGAAGGTATAAGGTGAGTTTGTGTCATCTAATCCACTCACTGATAAATTTCCATTTGCATCAATGACATAGGTTGTATTTCCAGTTGTTCCAGAGTTAATGGGTTGAGTGGCTTGAGCATCTTCATACCATGTGATAGTTGTTCCAAAACTACTATTTGCCAATACTTGAACAATTTCATTGGCACAGTATTCGGGTGCAGCAGAAAGTGTAATGTCCGAAGAATCGGGGGCAGGAATCACCCATGCGTTGACGGCAATGGGTAAGGATTCTTCCGCACAGCCTGTAATTGAAGATGTCACGTAGAAGGTTGTGTCATTGTTGATAACAGGAGTGAAGGCACCACCAGATGGTGTCGTAGCAACAAGAGTAGTGAGTGTGCTGTCGCTGTACCAGTTAACTTGCATCGTGTTACTGTCCAATGCTGTTGCGTATAAGTTGGCTTGAGAACCTGAACACACGGAATCACTCGAAGCTACAGTGTTAAAAATAGGAGCTGGCCCAAGTTTGTACACTTCGTGAAGGTGAATGATTTGATCTAGGTTAACACCTAGAAATCCTTCGAAGTGAATGGTAATACGATCAACGGGTAATGCAGGCTGTATAAAGACGGTTGCGATATCTCCATTTTCCAAAGAATCTTGCATCGCTGGAGTGAGTAGGTTGCCTAAACTTTCGTTGTACACGTTAACGTTTCCATTATTTGCTTCTATGGTAATGTTATTTCCCAAATTGAGTAAAGCCATTTGTGGATCTACACTCAAGCGAATGCCAAATTGGTCTCCTGGCGTGGAAGTGCCTTGAAAGTAAATATGCTGCTCTATCGATGCAGCGGTGGAAATAACACCCAAGCTAAGTTCTGAGTAAGAGTACCAATCGTCATCAATAGCATGATGAATGTTTGTTCCACCGGCACCTGTGGTTTGGATCAACTGAAGATTCAAACCTGAACCATCGAACGACGTGTATTCTGGAGAGCCACAGTTGGGTGCATTTTCGATGAAGTATGCCGAAAATACTCTGAAGTCCCGAGTTGTGGAGGCTCCGATTAATGCTCCCAGGTAGTTCGTGATTCGAATCGAGTTAAAATCCATGGTGGGTGTAATCGCAAAGAACGTTTCTTCCGCTTCGTTGATCACTATTTTCAAGCTTGTACCAGAAAAGTCGGCTGGATTCGCTGAATTTCCGCTTAAAACAACAGTCCCGTTGCTCTTAGCTTCTACTATAAACGATTGATTTCCTGATAAAACAGTTCCTCCAACTGTAGCGAGTAAATCCCCCAAACTTCCTCCTACGAGTGGTTCTAAGATGTCATCATCCATTTCTACTTTGACATAAACGGTCTGATTTGCAGGAACCATTGAGTTAAAGCAAATTTCCAGATGTCCGCTATATGCACCCACACCGAGAAGTGTGCCAGAGTTCGCTTGAATGGTTGTAAACGAATAAAAATTTGAATCGATAGAATGTGTATTGTTCACTGTGTGCGATGAACTCACAACTGAATCCGCAAAATTCATGGTTTGCGCGTTACATTCTTCTGACCTCAAAAAGAAACATGAAGTAATGGCGAGAGTTAAAATTTTCCACGATGAGGGAGGCCTCAAAAGTCTAGTGTTAGTTTTCATAAGTAATAGCTGTCTGATTGATATGAAACAAGCTATGTTTTAACTATTTCTAAGCGAAATAAAACCAACGTATTCTTTGCGTAAAGATCGTACGTAAGGTGTACGTAAAGATTTAATGTTTTGATTTTTAGATTTTTATCTGATTTTGTTTAAAAAGCTTTCTTTATCGTTGACCCCCACTTTTTTAAAGATGTTTGAAGCGTGTTTTGTTACGGTGTTTAGTGCTAAATGACAATTTTCAGCAATCTCATGGTAGGATTTCCCATCAATAATTTGTTGCGCAATTTCTATCTGTCTTTGGGTGAGGCGGTAAGTTTTTAAATGTTCATTTAGGGCCGGATCAATGGATGATTTTTTCTTCCCTTTGAAAAATTTCAAAATGATCAATCGCCTATGACGTAAGATGCTAAAAACAGTTAGAAGCAAGAAGTTTAGGTTTACTATGGTAAAGTGTGTCTGGATGATATACTTCCGATTCACGAAGAAAAGGGAGATGGAGCCTGCCAATACTAAGCCTGAAATGAGTACAAGTCGAAGTTGACTCATTTTTGAAAATCCTTTGTAGAAGTAGAATAGAAGTACGATTAGTAATGATAATATGAACGGAAATGTAAAGAAGAAGTTCGCAGCAACTTGTCGAATGAAATGCCCACCCTGAAAAAAAGAGATGGTTAGTATGAGGATAGGAGAGAGTATTCCATAAGTCATAATGATTCGGAATCCTTTGTTGTACTGTTTGTGAAGAAGTGTGGCAATGATATGCGTTGTATACAAAAGCAGTGATAATAATGCTCCTATATATAATATCATGATAAGGTTCAGATAACCTCCCCAAAAGTCTTTGGCGTGATTGAAAATGTTGTAGAGAATAAATAGAAGTGTGATGATAGTGAAATCCTTGATGTTTTTGGTCTTCATTGGCGTCAGACAGAAAAACAGGAATACGATCAAAATACTTATTTGAAGTACAATGAAAAAGATAGGTCCCAACATGGTGCTTAACTGATTCATAATGTAAATTATATGAGTACCTTGGATTACTAATTTGTGATTCAATTTTAAGTTGTTGAAAAACAAATATCTCTTAGGTATTTAATTTACTGAATTTCCGTGTAATAGACGATGAAAATGTCGAGTTTTCGACAGGTAAGAATGAGCGTAATCACCAAATTAGAGTTAGGATACTAACTTAAAATAATATAGTTGACTGTTAAAATTCACAGTGTCAGCTTCATTGGAGTGAGTTTGTGTCACGCATTGCACATGTGTTTTAGGTTCATTTTTCTTCGATTTATTTCGATGAATGAGCTCTGTGAGAGTTCCTTTTAATCTTTCTTTTCCTTCGGAAGGAAATCGAAAGCTTCAGACCTTCAACAACTCAGAGTTCACACAGTATGAATTTTTTGGAAATTGGAATGTTCCAAAAGTGTGAGTTGGATCAAGGTCAAATCCATTCGGGAATTGATTGACCAAAATGAAGGAAATGGGTTCAACGGTGTATGCCCCGAGTTTTTAAGTGCTCGAGGAGAAAGTAAGCGTAAATCTTACAAGTCTTCGATCAGCTAGCTGCAACAACAGCTATTCCAATCAAAATTGCAGCAGCAAACAATGATAAAGAGATAATTGCGCAGATTCTTCCTGCACGAACCTTCTTAATAGATGAACTCAAATAGCGGCTCGGGTTTGCATTGTAAATACGTAGTGAGTTGGAGGCATTCACTAATGTGACAATGCTTAATATAATGCCAATGATTCCTAAGCTGAAGGGAAGGGCGATAATGCCTGTTGTTAAAATGGAAGTATCTTTCGGGACACGCTCTTGTGCTGTTGTAAGCGTTGACGAATCGTTTTGATCTAAAATGTCCTTTTCCATGGTTGTAGTATTTAATGTTGACTATCTACAGCTTTTCGGACGCTTCCAAATTTTTCAAGTAGCGCCTTTGCTTCTTCATACGTGTTATTCAATTCTGCTTGAATCATTTTAGTTCCGCGGTCCACAAGTTTATCGTTGCTTAATTGCATATCAACCATGCGGTTTCCACGAACATGCCCTAATTTAATCATTAAAGACGTACTGATCATGTTCAAGATGAGTTTTTGAGCTGTGCCCGATTTCATACGAGTACTTCCTGTTACAAATTCAGGTCCTACAACGGCTGTCATCGGGTGTTGTGCCAGTTTCTCTAGGGGAGAGCCTGGGTTACAAGAGATTGAACCAGTCAAAATGCCGTTTTCGTTTGCCGTTTTCATAGCTCCTAACACGTAGGGCGTGGTACCTGATGCTGCAATTCCGATTAAAGTATCGTTGGAGTTAATATTGTGTTCCAGTAGATCCTTCCAACCTTGATAGGTGTCATCTTCGGCAAATTCAACCGCCTTTCGCATGGCTTTGTCACCACCAGCCATCAGCCCGACTACAACGCCGTGATCCACTCCAAAGGTTGGAGGACATTCGCTTGCATCGACGATTCCTAATCGTCCGCTCGTACCCGCACCGATGTAGAAAAGCCGTCCGCCAGATTTCATTCGCTCGTAACACGCATCAACGAAAGATTCAATGTTCCCGAGGATTTTCTCTACCGCTAGAGGTACTGTTTTATCTTCCGCATTGATTCCTTCGAGCAGTTCAATAGTAGACTTCTTCTCGAGGTCGTTGTGGTTCGAAGAGGATTCAGTGATTCTATTCGTCATGTTAAATAGGCTTTTTCGCTTCCATCAGTCAAATCGACTTCTACGCGTTCTTTCAAAGTGGTGCTCAAACTCAACCCTACAAAATTGGCTTTAACTGGAAAACGTCGGTGTTTACGATCAACGAGAGCCACTGTTTTAATCGCTTTAGTGGGGAATTTGAGTAATTCAACTAAAGCAAACTGCATCGTTTTTCCTGAGTTCAATACATCATCCACCAGAATGATGTACGCATTTTTCATGTCTTTTCTAGGCGAGGAGAGTTCAATCGCTTCCGACCAAGGTTCATTTTTATTCACTTTGATCGAAAATACATTGATTTCACTCTGTGTGTGCTGTCGCATAATGTTGGCGAGTGAATTAGCGAGAATGATTCCGTTTCCTTCAATTCCACCAATAAATACAACAGGTTCATCAAAAGTGTTTTCAACCAATTGGTGAGCTAAACGTTCCGTCTTCTGCTTAATTTGTCGACTCGATAATATTTCTTGCATTGTTCTTTTCTCAGGTTGAATACGAAAATAAGAGATTCACTTCGATTAATGAATAAACTTTTTAATGATTATCAACTGCACGAAATTGGTAGCAGGTATCAAGTAGAAGTTGAGGATGGCTTAAAATGCCTTGTTTCATAGGTATTGACGTAAATCCATGAAGGTCGGGTAAGGAAAAAAAAGGTTATCAACGAAGATTGTTCAAAACATATCGAAAATCGTTTTAGTCCTCGTCATTTTTTACCTAAATTTGCACTCAATTTGGCGCCAACTTTGGTGTATTTTGAACTCTTAAAGCGCATAGAATGCCGAAAAATAATTCCATTAAGTCAATCCTTATCATCGGGAGTGGACCTATTGTGATTGGACAAGCCTGTGAATTTGACTACTCAGGATCTCAAGCCGCAAGATCGTTACGTGAAGAAGGAATAGAAGTAACGTTAATCAATTCGAATCCAGCAACAATTATGACCGACAAGGTTGTTGCGGATAACGTGTATCTCAAACCTCTCGAGCCAGAAAGCATTATCGAGATTCTAGAGCAGCACGATATCGATGCTGTACTTCCTACAATGGGAGGGCAGACAGCCTTGAACCTCGCTATTAAGTGTGAGGAAATGGGAATCTGGAAAGAATTCGACGTAGAAATGATCGGTGTGGATATCAATGCTATCGAAATTACGGAGAACCGCGATGCGTTCCGTTTGTTGATGGAAGATATTGGTGTGCCAATGGCGCCTCAACAGGCTGCAAAATCGTTCTTGCAAGGGAAGGAAATTGCACAGGAATTTGGTTTCCCATTGTGCGTGCGTGCTTCCTATACCTTGGGTGGGGCAGGAGCTTCTATTGTACATGATCCAGAAGATTTCGATAATCAATTGGAAAATGGATTGAAGATTTCTCCTATTCATGAGGTAATGATTGACAAAGCCTTGTTGGGATGGAAAGAGTACGAGTTGGAATTGCTTCGCGATTCAAACGACAACGTAGTGATCATTTGTTCAATTGAGAACTTTGATCCTATGGGAATTCATACGGGAGACTCAATCACTGTGGCACCTGCAATGACGCTTTCGGACACAACATTCCAGAAAATGCGTGATATGGCCATCCACATGATGCGCTCAATCGGAAACTTCGCAGGAGGATGTAATGTTCAGTTCGCTGTTTCTCCAGATGAAAATGAAGATATTATTGCCATTGAAATTAACCCTCGTGTATCGCGTTCGTCTGCACTTGCATCGAAAGCTACGGGGTATCCAATTGCAAAAATTGCGGCGAAGTTAGCCATCGGTTATCACCTCGATGAGTTGATGAACCAAATTACAAAAACAACATCTGCATTGTTCGAGCCAACGCTTGATTATGTAATTGTAAAAATACCACGCTGGAACTTCAATAAATTCCCAGGAACAAATCGTGAATTGGGACTTCAAATGAAGGCAGTAGGAGAAGTGATGGGAATTGGACGTTCGTTCCAAGAAGCACTTCAAAAAGCATGTCAGTCGTTAGAAATCAACCGTAATGGATTAGGAGCTGATGGTCGCGAATTGACCGATCAAGATCAAATCCTACACAGTTTGGAGCATCCAAGTTGGAATCGTTTATTCCATATTTACGATGCCATCAAACGTGGAATTCCGTTCAAAACGATAGTAGAGAAAACAAGAATTGACATTTGGTTTCTCAAGCAAATTGAGGATTTGATCAAATTAGAAAAACGCATTGAAAAATTCAATTTGGATTCACTTCCGAAGGAATTGATGTTTGAAGCGAAACAAAAAGGATACGCAGATCGTCAAATTGCACACTTGTTGAGATGTTTGGAGTCTGAAGTGTACAAGAAGCGAGAAGATTTCAATATCAAACGCGTTTACAAATTGGTTGATACTTGTGCTGCTGAGTTTGAGGCACAAACACCTTATTACTATTCAACATTTGAATACGAGAACGAAAGCGAAGTTTCAGATCGCAAGAAAGTAGTGGTGCTCGGTTCAGGGCCAAACCGTATTGGTCAAGGAATTGAGTTCGATTACAGTTGTGTTCACGGTGTATTAGCAGCGAAGGAATGTGGTTATGAAACAATCATGATCAACTGTAACCCAGAAACGGTTTCTACCGATTTCGATACGGCAGATAAACTCTATTTTGAGCCTGTTTTCTGGGAGCACATTTACGATATCATCAAACATGAGAAGCCAGAAGGAGTGATTGTTCAATTAGGTGGACAAACAGCTTTGAAGTTGGCGGAGAAATTGGAACGATACGGAATTAAAATTTTTGGAACAAGCTACGAAGCGCTCGATTTAGCAGAAGATCGTGGACGTTTCTCGAAACTGTTAGAGAAAAACAATATTCCGTTCCCAAAATATGGTGTTGTTGAAGATGCTGAACAAGCATTGGAGCTTGCCCAAGAACTCGGTTATCCTTTGTTGGTGCGTCCGTCGTACGTATTGGGAGGACAAAAAATGAAGATCGTCATTAACGATGAGGAATTAGAGCACCACGTGGTGGATATTCTTCGCGAAATGGGAGATAACCAAATTTTGCTCGATCACTTCCTCGGTGGAGCCATCGAAGCGGAAGCTGATGCAATTTGTGACGGAGAAAACGTGTACATCATTGGAGTAATGCAACACATTGAGCCTGCGGGAATCCACTCGGGAGATTCGTATGCAGTTCTTCCTCCATACAACCTCGGAGACTTGGTGATGCAACAAATCATCGATATCACAACCAAAATTGCGGTAGAGCTGAAAACAGTTGGATTGATGAACATCCAATTTGCAATTAAAGATGATGTCGTATACGTAATTGAAGCCAACCCAAGAGCTTCACGTACAGTACCGTTCATCGCGAAAGCATACGATGAGCCGTATGTAAATTACGCGACAAAAGTGATGTTGGGAGATAAGAAAGTAACCGATTTCGACTTCAATCCGAAGAAAGAAGGATATGCGGTGAAAATTCCCGTTTTCTCTTACAATAAGTTCCCAGATGTGAAGAAAGAACTCGGTCCAGAGATGAAATCGACAGGTGAAGCGATTCGCTTTATCAAAGATTTGCGCGATCCATTCTTCCGTAAAATCTTCTCGGAGCGAAACATGCACTTATCGAAATAAAAAATGGTTGAAGCGAGCTTAACGGGTCTAGTCCGAACATTACTCATCATTATTGGTGTCTTTGTTTTGTTACGTTTCATAGGGCAACTCATGAATGCTAAACGAAACATGGCAGAGGAGGAGCGTATGAAAGATCGGGAAAAGAAAATTCGAAAAGCGCGCGAGAAAACCGCTAAGAACCTAGGAAAAACGACTGTCATAAAAAACGGCAGAAGTAGTGTAGGTGACGTGGAAGATGTCGATTTCGAGGAAATCGATGATTGATTTCACGACTATTTCATTCAATATTATTTAATGTACCATGGGTATTCTGTAAATCAGGATGCCTAATGGTACATTTTGATTATTTTTATCAGCTTTAATACGAATCTAATACTATGGACAAGGTAAAGTCATTTTTCTCTAAGCACTGGATGCATTTTGCAGTAATCGCTGTCTTTTTTGTGATTGCTCGAGTGTATTTTTCGTTACAATTCGAAGATTATGGACTCAAGCAACATGATATTGAGCAGTTCAAGGGAATGTCAAACGAAATTGTACACTTCCGTGAAGAAACTGGAGAAGAGCCTTTGTGGACAAATGCGATGTTTGGAGGAATGCCGGCTACACAGATTTCAGTTGTATATGGAGGTAATATTTTCAAATACATTACAAGTTCCTTCATGTCCATGTTCCCATCGCCTGCGGGAATTTTCTTATTGCACTTAATTGGCTTCTATATTTTTGCGCTATTCCTCAGACTGAAGCCCCTTGTTGGTCTTGTTGGAGCCATAGCATTTGCCTTTGCAAGTTACGAAATTGTCATTTTGCAAGCTGGACATAACTCAAAAGCAATGGCAGTTGCCTTCTTACCTACAGTACTCGGAGCCTTTATATACGCCTATCGGAAAAATTGGAAGTGGGGAGCTGTCCTCTCTGCGCTGTTTATGGGCTTTGAACTATCACAGAACCACTATCAAGTAACTTACTATATGGTTATTCTGCTCGTGGGACTTGGAATTTATTTTGCAATTGAAGCCTTCCAAAAGAAAACATTGAAGAGATTCTCCTTCGCAACAGGAGGATTACTTGTAGGGTACCTGATTGCCCTGTTTATTAACTATGGAAGTATTTCCATGACGAATCAATATGCCAAGCACACGATTCGTGGAGCTAACGACCTGACAGTTGCTCCTGATGGTTCTGAAGTGAAAGCGGCAGAAGGATTAGATAAAGATTATATCACGAATTGGAGTTACGGGATTGATGAATCATTTACGCTCGTTTCTCCTTATGTCAAAGGTTCACACAACAGTTTCCCTATCGTTCAAACGCAATTTGCGGAAATGTTGGAAGATGGAGATTACACACAAGCTGAAAAGTCGAATATTCTTGGAAATCGTTTGTATTGGGGTGAACAGTCAATTACTTCGGGTCCGGTTTACCTCGGGGTAATTACCGTGTTTCTGGCACTGCTTGGAATGGTGTTCTTGAAAGATCGTATAAAATGGGTGTATTTAGCAGTTTCGGTTTTAGCACTGATGCTTTCCTGGGGGAAACATTTCATGGGATTGACCGATTTCTTCATTGATAACGTTCCACTTTATGCGAGCTTCAGAACGGTAACGATTATTCTCGTACTGCTTGAGTTAACGTTCCCTGTTGTAGCTGTAATGATTCTTCAGAAATTCTACGTTGAACGTGAGAACTTGAAGGAACAAAGCAAGAAGTTTTTAATCGTATCAGGGGCATTTTTGGTACTTCTACTTGGATTGAAATTCGTTGGTATTGATAATGTTTATGCGTCGAAAGCAGAAATTGAGGCGAACGACGAAGAAGTGATTGGAAATCAAATTATGAGACAGCTGCAACAATTGACGCCAGAAGAGGTGCAAATGTTCCAGCAGCAACGTGGAATTAATTTGACAAACCCTCAAGAATTGAAGGCCTTTATTGATGCTCAAATTGAGACGAGTTTAGAAGGATCAGATGCCATTCGAAAATTCAGAAAAGACGTTTATGATCACTCAACAACGCGTTCAATCATTTTGGCAATTTTCGGAATGGGAATCATTGCCTTATTCTTCTATACATCATTACCTTCCATGGCGATTGCTGGAGGTTTGGCTGTGTTGATGCTGATTGACTTTGTTGGTGTAGACACAAACTACATCGGTAAACTCGAAATGAATGATAAGCGCGAACGAGAATATGTTCATTGGGTGCCAGAAGCAGAGAGAGCGTATCCACTAGCGGCAACTCCTGCAGACAATGTCATTCTTGAAAACGAGATAAAAGAAAATCCGTCACTCGAAGCAAAAATCGAGAAAGGAAAGAAAAATGGAAAGGAAAAGGCGCGAGAGTTGGATTACGCACGTAAATTCCAAACACGCGTTGAAGATGCTTACAAGTTCGCTGCACTTAATACGAATACAAACTATCGTGTTTTCGAAACGGATGGTGCTTTTGGTAGCTCACGTGCATCTTATTTCCATAAATCAATTGGTGGTTATCACGGTGCAAAATTGCGTAAGTTCCAAAACTTGGCCGAATTCCATCTGTATTCGATGAATAACAGTGTACTCGACATGTTGAATGTGAAGTACATTATTCAAAGAGGACAAGTATCTCCGAACCAAACTGCCTTGGGCAATGCTTGGTTGGTATCGAAAGTGGAAACGTATCCATCTGCAGATGACGAAATACGTGCGCTAGGAAGTGAATTCACCCTCAAAAACACTGGTGAAGGCGAATTCTTGGTGAATGGAGCTCCAAAAGAGGAAGCAAAAGTTTACGGACAGGAGAATCTTCAGTATGTAGTCGATCGCATGGACATGCAAACAAATCGACCAACAAAAGACACGATTAAGGTGTCATTAACGAATGGCTTGCAAGTAGGACAAACGGTTTCCTTCGCAATGGATGCAAATGGGGTAACAGAATTGATCCCAATGCAAACACTTGAAATGGATACGACACGTTCATTCCAATCTTTGCTTACAATGACATTAAATGATCGTTTTGACCCTAAAAATGAAGCCTTAATGTTAACATCTGAAGCGAAGAAGTTGAGCACGAAAGAGTTTTCAGGTAAAGGTTCTGTTGAAATGACAAGCTACGCTCCGAATGCAATTAGCTATTCAGCCGACCTGAAAGGAAAGCAACTCATTGTGTTCTCTGAAATCTACTACGAAGATGGTTGGAAAGCATTTGTGGATGGAAAAGAAAAAGAAATCCTAAATGTGAACTATGCACTTCGCGGACTGGAAGTAGACGGAGGAAAACACAAAATTGAATTCAAATTTGATATTCCGAAATTCCACACAGCTGAAACAATGGCAACGGTTGGATCTGTGTTGGTCTTCTTGTTAATTGGGGGGATGTTATTTCTTGAATGGAAAAAACAACCGAAAGAGGCATGAAAATCTTAATGCTACTTGATGGAGAATTTCCTCCCGATGTTCGAGTCGAAAACGAAATTAAGGTGCTACAATCGTTTGGACACGAGATAGTTTTGTGTTGTACAACGAAGAAAAATGAGCCGAAGCTAGATACGTGGAACGGTGTGAAAATTCATCGTTCGCCCATTGGAAAGTACACGTACAAATCGATGGTTGGAGCCCTCAAGTTCCCCATTTACTATAACTTCTGGAAGAAGTTCTTGAAAAAAGTACTTCCACTAGAAAGTAGTATTGATGTGGTTCACGCTCATGATTTAATCATGGTTCCTGTAGCTCAGAGAGTGGCAAAACAGCTCAATGCGAAGCTTGTATTCGATTTTCATGAAAATTATCCCTACCTAATTCGAGATGCCAAACACACGCAATCGTTTTTGGGGAAATATTTGTCGGATTACCGAAAGTGGGAGCAGCTCGAAAGGGCATGTGTACCTAGTGCTGATGCGATCATCACCGTGGTCGACGAGATGAAGCAACGTATTGTTGATTTAGGTGCTGATGCTTCGAAAGTATTCATTTACCAAAATGTACCCGACTTGGAAACCTTGGATTTTGAGCCTGTTGAATCGTCGGTTCCGGATACCTTCAATTTGGTTTACGCTGGGGGAATTACGCCGGCAAGAGGACTGGCAACCGTAGTGGAAGCAATCGCTTTACTTTCCGAAGACAAGAAGTCGAAATTCAAATTGACAGTGTGCGGAACGGGAAGTTTCGAAACCCAGATTAGAGAACTTGCTGAAGAAAAAAATGTCGCTGAGCTGATCGACTTTAAAGGTTGGATAGCCCAAAAAGATGTCTTCAAGCATATAGCCGTGGGAAGCGCTACCATTATTCCGCATTATCGATCAATTCAAAACGACTGTTCTTCACCGAACAAATTGTACCAGTACATGTTCTCAGGAAAGCCCGTAATTTCAAGCAATTGTAAGTCCCTTGAACGCGTGATCCTGTCGATTAATTCAGGATTAATTTACGAAGATCGTTCAGCCGAGGAATTGGCCAAACGTATTGAGCAATTGATGAGTTCGGAAGAATTACAAATTTCCCTCGGAAAAAATGGGCGAGAGGCGGTACTTCAACGCTACAATACACAGGTTGAAGGAGCGAACCTCTTAAAGGCATATGAGACATTGTCATGAAAAACAAGATGTTGACATCATTACTTGATTGGACCTCGTCGAATGGTATTCGTGGGTACGATCCCTACGATATCATGTCACTCAATCGTTTCACACGAAGTTTGATGATCAATTTCAAGGAATTGAGTTTCTTCAAAAAGGTCATTCGCTTTTTCATTGAACGAATCGATCAGTACTTTCCAATTACACTTCGTAAGTGTTTGTTTATTAGAAAGAAAGTACATCCCACGTATTTAGGGTGTATGCTGCATACGTATGTTCTTCTTGCTAAATCAAACAATCAATCGTTTGATAAGGAGATTGAATTCTACCGATCAAAATTGATCGATCATCGAAGTAAGGAGTCTAAGTATTTTGCTTGGGGAGTGCCGTTCAGTTGGTCGTCAGGTGGGGTGGAGTATTTGGAAGGAACGCCCTTCGCAGTAACGGCAAACTGGATTGGTTCGGCGTTCGTAGAATTGTATCAACTCAAAGGAAATCAAGGGGATTTGGACATTGCCGTTTCGGTTTGTGAGTTTATCTTAAACGATTTGAAGCGAACGACGTTTGATGACGGTACAATTTGCTTCAGTTATTCGAATAAAAAGGTCGATTTAATCAACAACGCGAATCTCTTTGCTGCCGATTTGCTCATCCGAGTTGGAAGCGTTACGAATAATAATGAATACTTGGAAATAGCACAGAAAGCAGTAGATTTTTCACTTTCTACGCAGTTGGATTCTGGTTTGATTCCGTATGTAGCACACAGCACCTCTACGTTCAATGATAGTTATCACGGAAGCTACGAGTTGCAATGCATTTATCGAGCATGGAAACAGTTTAAGTCGAATAAGTACTTAAAATCGTTTGAGCTGTACTTCGATTATTATATCGAACAGTATTTTCAAGAAAACGGAGATGTTACTAAATATTCCAATAAACCGTTCCCAGTTGATTCTACGTCATTGGCTGACGCGCTTATTTTGTTTGCTGAAATTCGAGAAACGGTAGATGTTGAAAAATACGTCGAGCCCTTGAAGAAGAACCTCGCGGATAATTGGCAGGATAAATTGGGCTATTTTTATTATCGTCGAACGAGTCAAAATAGATTTGTGAAAATTCCGTTTATTAGATGGACACAAGGCTGGATGGCTTTAGGGTTAGCACATTGGTATGAGGAATAAAAAAATGGTCTGTTTCGGTAATTCTGTGGGGATTCGGATTCGTCCAGGGAATCCCGAAGGCAGAAATTATGTGATGTTGTTAAGCGAACACGATAATTTGTGTGTCCATAATTATTGCTTCACTGGAAATATGATAGAATCAGTGTCGCAGAATGCAGATCTTATTCTTCAAAAAAATGCGGATGTGGTCATTCTGCAGTTTGGTATTGTTGAACTCTGCTCGAGAAGTACCTCCAGAAACGTCTACGATTATTTGAATTATACGGTCAAGCGCAGACCATTGGGACATTTTATTCAGAAAGTAGGGCTTTTTCTTGAGTCAAAATTGAGAACGCCATTGGTTAATTTCCGTTTCAAATCGTCGTGGTATCATCCGAATCGATTTGCTGCGGAGCTGGAGAAAACTATCCGATCGATTTGTTTGAATTCTTCTGCACAGGTGATCTGTTTGGGAGTGAATACACCATCCCAACGGATTGAAAAGCAGTTGCCCGGTTCCGTGAATCGTGTAAGGAAAATACATAGCGTTATGCAATCCATTTGTTCCAACTGGGAGCAATGCACGTACATTGATGTTACGGATATTCAACCCGAATTGATCCCAGATGGAATCCACTACAACGAGGAAGGACATAAGGTGATTTATGAAAGAATACTCAAGCAATTGGTGAACTAAATGGGGACAATTTTAAAGGAATCAGCGAGATCTACCATTATTTCATACATCGGAATTGTGGTTTCTTTCATTTCTGCAGTATTGATTATGCCCAAGCTCTTGTCTCCTGAAGAGATAGGATTGCTGCGCGTAATTTTGGCGATAACAGGAACCTTCGCAGGATTGTTTTCGCTGGGAATATCGCAGTTGATATTTCGAACATTCACATATTATCAAGAAAGAAATGGAAACAGCTATTACACAATGGTGCTGTTTGTTTCCATATTGGGAAGCGTACTTTCGGTTCCATTTTACATATATATCGACGGGACAAAATTGGAGTTCGATAAATCGATTAGCGATATCGTTGGGACAGCCTTGTTCTCTACGTTGGTCTATTTAATGATTGTTTCCCGCATTTTCTATACTAGTTTCGAGGCTATTCTCCGAATGACGAAGAGTGTTACGTTTATGTCTGTTATGCAAAACTTCTTCTTGAAAGGAGTGCCCATTTTACTTTTGGGATTGCTTTATTTTGATATTCTGAAGTTTGACGGTTTCCTAATCGCGTATATTTTTCTGTTCATCGTTGCGCCGTTTATCGTTATCGTGTATCTCCGACGAAAAGAGGGATTGAAATTTGGTAAATTTCCCAAGTACTCAAAAAGTGAAAAGCGACATTTACTTTCGTTGGGGAGTTTCGGACTTTTGAACACCCTAGCAGCTACGCTTTTACTCTATGTAGACACCCTCATGGTGAATGAATATTTGAAGGAAGCCGCGGTAGGAGTGTATGTTACAATGTACTTATTTGGCTCTGTGGTTGCCGTTCCAAGTAGATCGTTGAAACTAATTTCGGGTGTGTTTATCGTGGAGGCGCTGAATGAAAACGATATGGATAAGGTGGGCGAACTCAACCAAAAAAGCGGCCAGAGTTTATTGGTAATATCAGGAGCCATTTTTGTACTGATTTGGGGAAACATTAACTCAATTACGGGGTACCTCGATCCGATTTATGCCACGGGAGCCATGGTCGTCTTCTACATTGGTGCGGCACAGTTGCTTGACGTGTATGCTGGAATGAGTTCCGAAATTTTATCGGCATCAAAGTACTATTGGCTACACACGCCAATCACCATTCTTACGATCATCATTGCCATTGCAACAAATATCTATCTCATTCCAAAATATCAAGTGGAAGGGGCGGCAATCGCTACGTTTATTTCGTTCGGTGTGCTGCACGTTTCACGAATAATTTCGGTAATCATTCTATTCAAGATTTCGCCTTATAATGTGAAAATGGCTATGGGTACAATTATCCTTGTTGGGGTGGTTGTTGGTTCGATTTATCTACCATCAGTTGGAAATATCTACGTGGAATCATTGTACAAATCAACCGCGATTATTACCGTGTACGGATTGCTCATGTACTTCACAAAAATATCAGAAGACGTCAATCAATTGGTTGACAGTTATCTTTTCAAATTCCTTAAAAGAAAATAGGGAAGCGTCTACTTCACAAACGCTCGAATGTCAACTTTGTGAACCTTCTCAGCTGTATTTGCCGTAACCGTTACGGTCTTTTTGATCTCGTTCTTTTGTACTGGTTTTGATTTGAATGTAACTACAATCTCGTCTGATTCTCCTGGAGCAATAGGTGCTTCTGGTTTCTTTGGAGTAGTACATCCACAAGTTGCTGAAACGTCGCTAATGATCAACGGCTTTTTCCCCGTATTCTTCACGATGAATGAAGTTCGGTTTTCAACTTCTGGCTCAACATCACCAAAATCATGAAGTACTTTATCGAACTCAAGCGTTGTTAGATTCGCTGCTTTTTCCTTTTCTCGCTTCGCTTCTTCTTTCTCGAATTCAGATAATTCTTTTTCCAATTCAGCATTGGTTTCAGAGTTCGCAATCACGGTTGAGCGTACTTCTCCTTCAACACTTTCAATAGCATCGCTATCGTTATTGCAAGACATTAATACTGCTGATAAGGCAAAAATAGAAACAACTGTTTTTTTCATAATGTGTTCAACTTTGATGGTCAAAATTAGCAAAAATAGATCGATTAATTCTTCGCTTCAAGCGCCTTTTCGTAATCATCCGATTCGATTACTTCAATCGCTTTTTGAAGAATTTCATTAGAATCATTGTAAACCTGATAGAATTCATTGTATCCCCAAATGTTTTGAGCCATTAAGGCTTTCAATCTGAGTTTTATGAGTGATTCACTGATTTTAAGTTCGTCATTGTCAATTTCCAATTCTTCATCTTCTTCCTGTGCATAGTCCAAGAACTTGTTCATGAATTTCTTGTCAATCTCGAACGATTCTTTGAAATCTGCGAAAGTAGGGTAGTCCTTCAAAATTTGCTCACGATTTTCATCTACGTATGTAAGCGAGTAACTGTTGAACGCTCCAGAACGAATCAAGGCCGTTAAGAAATCGCTTGACTCTGTTGTGTCGAGAGGAACAAAATAATCGGGCATAATTCCACCGCCACCGTAAACAGCACGATGATTTTGCAAGGTGTAATATTTCAACGAATCGGGGAGAGCAATTGAATCTCTGCTCAAGAATTCTCCGTGATCATAGCGATTGATCAAATCGTTGCGGTAATCATCCAAATCTTCATATGATTTTTGAACAGATCTTCCGCTCGGTGTGTAGTAACGAGCAATGGTCAAACGAATTTGCGAACCGTCAGTTAGGTCAATTGGACGTTGAACCAATCCCTTTCCATACGATCTGCGCCCCACAATCAGTCCGCGATCCCAATCTTGAACGGCTCCTGAGAGAATTTCACTCGCTGAAGCAGAATATTCATTGGTAAGAAGAATCAAGCGTCCGTCTTCCCAAAGTCCTTTTCGTTCAGATTTCAAGTCAACTCGTGGTTGCGCGCGCCCTTCGGAATAAACAATTAGTTTGTCTTCTGAAAGAAATTCATCTGCAAGGTATTTTGCTGCATATAACAATCCTCCGCCGTTTCCTTGAAGGTCAAAGACAAGGTTTTTCATTCCTTCATCTTTTAACGAACGAATCGCATCTCTTACTTCTTTATAGGTAGATCGAGAGAATGAATTCAATTTAATGTATCCTGTTTCATTCGAAATCATGTAGGATGCATCCACAGAATTTACAGGAATGACGTCTCGTGTAATCACGTAATCGATAGGATTCGCCTTTTTCTTGCGTTGAACAGCTACGGTAACTTTCGTTCCGCGGTCACCCAACAGGCGATCTCTTACTTGACTGTTTTTTAAACCAATTCCAGCGACATTTTCGGTGTCAATTCGAACGATTTTATCACCAGGTAAAAGCCCTAACTTCTCAGAAGGTCCACCAGGAATCGTTGCAACAACCATCAAGGTG
>PDWJ01003247.1_pt1 | contig 22020 bp, 13 predicted proteins | sample 1430881 | NCBI WGS metagenome assembly PDWJ01 (sample SAMN01162460, study PRJNA174530) | Oral metagenome, whole genome shotgun sequencing project. | biome: Marine environment; feature: Marine mammal; material: Swab sample of the gingival sulcus; isolation source: swab sample of gingival sulcus... | reverse complement strand
TTACTGATACCAACTTGTGGTTCACTACACTTGGCGGTAAATACCTGTGACTGGACTTTCACCAGTTAGATTAGTGCCATGCCTGGCACACATAAAAAAGGGTTGTTTTACTGATGGTCGCAACAGCAAAACAACCCTTTTTTATTTAACGATGAAATTTATACTATAGCGTTGGCTCTATTAAACCATAATTTCCGTTTTTTCTATGATAAACTACATTTATCTCATTGGTGTCAGCATTTAAAAATACAAAGAAGTCGTGGTGAAGCATATCCATTTGAAGCACAGCTTCTTCAGGTTGCATAGGTTTCACAGGAATAGACTTAGACCTAACAATTTTTACTTCTTCTTCATCCTCGAAATCACTATCTTCTTGTGAAAAATCAGGTATCGCTTCATATCTTATCGATTCTGTCTGCCTAAAGTGTTTTTGCAAATTAGTCTTGTGTTTTTTTAGCTGTCTAAACAGTCTTTCAACCACATTGTCTACAGCTACTTCTTTGTCCATGTCAGAGTCTTCCGCTCTGAGTATGACACCATTTTTTAAAAACATAGTCACTTCTACAGTCTGTAGGTTTTTAATGTGTGATAGAGTAGCATTTACAGCAATATCACTTTCAAAAAACTTCTCGAATTTTTGAAGCTTTGTGATAACCATATCCTTGGTACTCTCATTTAGGTGCATATTTTTTCCACTTACAGTAATTTTCATGACGTTCTCCTTTCACATAAAAGCCTTTTTATGTATAGATAAATTATAGCATAGTTGCGTACATTATACAAAAACTTTTAACTCTTTCATCAGTAATCCACAAAAAAAGCGCACAGACTATTAACGAATAGCCTGTACACCCTAACATAAATAATATATCGTTATCTACACTTTAATTATTGAGCAAACATACCCATGATTTGGTCAACTGTCATGTTATCAAGCATAGACTTAACCTGTTGAGTCATCATGTTAAACATTGCTTCTTCTTGCTCTAGACCATTAGCCTTCATAAGCTCGTTGATATGCTTCACATTCTCTCCTTCGCTCACGTATGTAGCTACATCTTTTAGGAACGACTTCACATACTCAGCAAATTCAGGATTTTCCTGTACATATTCTCTCACTTTTTGCTCATCAGTACTAACCATACCGTCTAGGCTAAAGAACTTTTCTTTGTCTACTTTTCCAAACTCAGGATTGTGATTGTAAATTGCATCAGTATAGATTTGTACAGCCTCAGATACGCCCTCTGGCTTATAGCTGAAGTTAACTGAAACCGAATCAAATTTATTTTCAGCATCTATCCTTACTAAACTTTCAATTGTTACATCCTTCAATTGTTTTTGAGATTCTTTGAATTCTTCCGACTCATAAGTAGCTAGAATTTTATCAATAGCATCTTTCCACGCTTCAACAAGATTCGCCTTATCTTCGCCAATGTACTTGTCAAATCTAGCTTTGTAGTCCATGATTTCTTCTTCTGTCATATCAAACATTTCATAGTCTTTTGAGCTGATAAACTCATCTAGCATAGCTGTTGATTTTGCAATGATTAAATCGAGTAGTGCTTCATCCTCTTTAGCTGTGTTTAGCAATTCTTTTGCAATAGTCACATTCATGTCAAAATCCATTGGAATCTTGTACTCTGTAACTGAAATGTTTTTGCCATCTCTTTCAATCGAAGTAGTCTCTGTCTTTGTAGCATTTTCATTGATGTACTTATCACTTATTTCTTTGTACTTTGCAAGCTCTGTAGAGTAAAACTCTAGTGCAGTCTTGTCACCTTTTAAGATGTCAAGGTACTTGTTGAAATCAAGATTAAAGATACTGCCAATTTTCTTCATATCTTCTTCGCCAACATTTTCAGCTAGCTTTGCATAAGTTAGGAAAAATCCCTTATCTGATAGAGCAGGGAAAGAAAAAGCCATGCTATCAGAATCAGTTTTTAACTCTAAATCAACTAGATTTTTTCCGTTATTTTTTAGACCATAGTTTACATTGAATACTGGCACCTTATCTTCATCAGCCATTTTATAAGCTACTAAGTAAGATAGTTGAGTTTCCTTTAAAAACGCATCGATAAACGGGATGTATTTTTTCTGGTCTTCAGAAGTCATTTGCTTTTCCAAATACTCCTTGATTCCACCCTTAACACCTAATTCAATCTGCATACCTATTCCACTTTTAAGGTCAATACCTTCAAAATAAGCGTGATTTATATGCTCAGCAGCAGTCTTAAACTGCTTTGCAGCTTCCGCTGCATCTTGTCCCTTCTCACCGCAAGCTGTAAAGCTAAATAACATAACGACAGCTAACAGTGCAGCAATTATTTTTTTATTCATTTTTTCTCCTTTCGAATCGTACATAACTACCTACGTGTTACAGTTAGTAAATACATAGATTTGTTTCGATATTTTATCAAAAAACACCTCAATATGCAAGTATAAATAGCACCTCTAAGAAAGTTCCAATCTTTATCGTCAATTATTAGAGCTCTACCGAAGCGAGCACTCTATCTTCCATCTTCTTGGCCTCAGTTTCGAAATATTCTATTTTCCCTATAACAACGCTTCGGTACTCCTCGTCTTTTACGGACTTAATATTAATCTTAGCATTAAGGAGCGCTACCCTTATTCCCGTTTTACAGCACATAGCAGCAGCCATGCCATCGGTGACTACATTTTTGTTACCATTTTTAACGATGTACTCAATGTCCTTAGATATTGACAGTAACGTCTCTGCTATTTCAAGAGGAACGCTTATTGCTTCTTTATACCCTTTTTGAATCGCCTCTCTTCTGATCGCTTTCTCTTCATCAGTGGATTTCGGCATTTGAAAAGCTGCCATCACGCCATCAAAACTTGACGCATCTTCATCTATAAGGTCATTAAACACTTGAATATTTTCCATCATGGAATCTACAATTTCTCTTGACTCATCCTGCACATCATCATAACCCTTTTTGCCTATTGTGAGATTAGCCATCATTGAGCAAAGAGCTGAAGATAGACCACCAAGGACGGCTGAAACAGAACCACCGCCTGGCGCAGGAGAATCTGATGCAAGTTCTTTTAAGAAATCGTTTAACGTCATATTACTCAACATATTGCACCTACTTATTCTTTATCGCTTCTAGCATCTCTACTGTCATCTTGTCTAAATCAAATTTCGGATTCCATCCCCAGTCTTCTCTTGCCGCACTGTCATCAAGACTATTTGGCCAGCTCTCTGCAATAGCCTGTCTAGCTGGATCGACATCATAGTCCATGACAAAATCAGGCATCACTTTTTGTATCGATTTTGCAACATCCTCTGGCGCTATGCTCATCGCACTGATGTTGTATGCGTTCCTGTGCTTTAGTTTGCTTGGGTCAGCATTCATTATATCAATCATGCTGTCTATCGCATCATCCATATAGAGCATGTCCATATAAGTGCCCTCGGCAATATAAGATGTATATGAATGGTTCTTTATCGCATCAAAATAAATGTGAACGGCATAGTCTGTAGTACCTCCACCAGGTAACTGCTTGTGAGAAATTAAACCTGGGAATCTAACGCCTCTAACATCGACGCCAAATTTTTGATGGTAGTAGTCACATAATAATTCGCCCGCAACTTTTGAAATACCATAGATAGTAGTAGGCCTCTGTATTGTAACCTGAGGTGTCTTGTCAGCTGGCGTACTAGGTCCAAAAGCTGCTATTGAGCTTGGCACAAACACCTTAACTTTTTCCTCTCTCGCTATGTTTAGTACCACCTCTAAACCTGTCATATTAACTTTCCAAAGAAGGTCTGGATTTTTCTCACCTACTGCTGAAAGTATCGCTGCTAAATGATAAATTTCAGTTATGCCGTGTTTTTTCACAACAGCATGATAAGTCTCCTTATCTGTAACATCTAGCTTTTCAAATACATATTTATCATTGTCAATAGGGTTGATGTCTGATATTACTACATTTTCAGCGCCATATAATTCGCCGAGTTTTTCAACTAAGTCAGTACCAATCTGACCACCCGCACCTGTTACAAGTATCTTTTTCATTTCTACTCCTTTATAAAGCATTAACTATTAATACCACGAAATAATCAACTAATGCCATAGCTGGCTATTAATTCACAAGAACATTCTATATGTCAAAAATTAAAAAATCAAATTAAAATTTAGTAAATATTGTTAACAATTTTAACTTGCTTCAAAAGATGATATCTTATACTAATCTTCTTTAGAAATGAACCTTGTTGCTTAGAGTCCTTGATTTTCTGATGTAAGTCAACAAATGCTGTCATCCCCTTGCTGTCATTCAGAGTGACAGACTAAAGTTTTAAATATGAATTACTTAACTCTCCCAGCTATGTTGTAGTCTCAACCTATTGAAATACCAACAATACTAAAGGATAATATACAGGTATTGACAAGAAAATTGACGTAAAAATGGACTTGTCATTCAGAGCTTATGAAACACTACAAATTATTACAAAGTCAAGATTCCTACGTCGCTGTTACGCTTCGAAGCAAGTCATGACCCACGAGCGATGAATCGCTCGAAGGTTCGGACTGCCGTCCTAAATAGTAAAAGACTCTGACAAAATTATTTACGAGCAAGTTCGACATATTTTTCAGTCGTCTTTTACTGCTCATTACTAGGCCTTCGAAAATGACAGACTTTGTTAATTTGTATAGTGTTTCAAAGCATGGAATCTTAAGTACATTTTTGTTGTCAAGATACCTATACGAATATTAGAAAATCCGTGTATTTCAATAGATCTACATTATTTTTATACTGGGAAAGTTGAGTGAATTAGTATTAATTAGCACTTTTTTTCGTAAAACCCTCAATTATAAGGCTTCCTACGTCATTTTCCCACAAAAATGGGAACCCCGCCTGGGATTCCCAACACTCTATTTTTTCTTTTTTGCTTTTTTTACTAAATTAAGACTATCGTCAAAACTCTCGTCAAGTTTTTCTACTTCACCGATATTAAAATGCTGCCTGACTTTTTGGTCGATTTCTTCCATTAGTTCAGGATGTTCTTTTAAGTATTCCTTAGAGTTTTCTCTACCCTGTCCGAGCTTCATCTCGCCATAACTATACCAAGCGCCCGACTTTTTAGCTATGCCAGCATCGATAGCTGCATCGAGAAGACTACCAACCTTAGAGATACCCTCTCCATACATGATATCAAATTCTACATCTTTAAACGGTGGTGCTATCTTATTTTTGACAACTTTAAGTCTAGCCCTATTACCTATTAGCTTGTCATCTTGCTTAATCAGTTCGCCTCTTCGAATATCCATCCTGAGTGACGCATAAAACTTCAGCGCGTTTCCACCAGTTGTCGTCTCTGGACTTCCAAACATTACACCAATCTTACTCCTAAGCTGGTTGATAAATATGACAGCCGTCTTCGACTTATTGACCACACCCGTGAGTTTTCTAAGAGCCTGTGACATAAGTCTAGCTTGAAGTCCCATGTGGCTATCACCCATATCACCTATTATCTCTGCCTTTGGCACAAGAGCGGCAACCGAGTCAATGACTATGATATCCATAGCACCACTTCTGACAAGCGCGTCTAATATATCAAGCGCCTGCTCTCCTGTATCTGGTTGGGAAACAATAAGTTCGTCGATATTTACGCCTATTTGAGCTGCATATACGGGGTCCAGTGCGTGCTCAGCGTCAATAAATGCTGCTGTACCTCCAGCTTTTTGAGCCTCCGCTATAGCGTGAAGTGTAACAGTCGTCTTACCAGAAGACTCTGGCCCATATATCTCTGTAATCCTGCCTCTTGGAATACCACCTGCCCCAATTGCTACATCAAGTCCTATGCATCCAGTGGGAATAGTCTTGATGTCCATCTTTACAGAGTCATCGCCTAGGCGCATGATAGAGCCTTTGCCAAACTGTTTTTCAATGCGTTCTAATACATCATCAATTGCTTTTTTCTTTCCGTCCATTATTTTCTCCTTTTTAAAAAAAGAGCAAAATTAAACCATCAGTTAAATTATAAATCTCTTTCAATACAACAGTTAATACTACAGCAAGCTACCTAAATAGCCATCTTCTTGATATAGTATCAATCTTATCCATACTCTCTAGCGACATACCTGTCCCAAGCGCAACACAATCGATGGCATTCTCTGCCACATATGTTGCAACACCAGTCTTTTCAGCGATAAACCGATCAAATCCATCTAGTAAAGCGCCGCCTCCAGTTAACCAAATACCATTTTCACTAATATCAGAGTCCTCTGCCGTTCTATCTCCAATCAAAAGGTTATATACTTTCCTCGTGTACCGAATAATCGACTCATTAAACGAATCGCCAGCCACTTTAACCGACTTGCCATTTACAATACCACCAAGAGATATTACGGCAATATCAGTCGTTCCACCGCCAATATCGACTACCATGTTTCCCATGGCACTTTCAATCTGAAGCCCAGCGCCAATAGCGGCAGCAATAGGCTCTTCTATGACTTGTACTCTAGAGCCGCCCGCTTCGACAGAGGCGTCTATTGCCGCTCTCTTCTCCACCTCTGTAACAGAGTTTGGCACGCAAACCATAATTCTCGGTCTGACAAAGCGCCTATGACCACAAGTCTCTCCAATGAAAAACTTGAGCATCTCAAGAGTAATTTTATAGTCAGAGATTACACCATCTTTTAACGGTCTAATAACCTTGATGTCCTCGTGGTTTCTACCGAGCATTTCTTTAGCCTTGTTGCCGACAGCGATAACTTTACCAGTATCATTTTGTACAGCTACTATAGATGGCTCATTTAATACAATACCCTTATCTCTTACATATATGAGTACGTTAGCCGTCCCTAAATCAATTCCTATATCAGTTTTCATATCCTAATCCTGTACTCTTTTTATATCGATTCCTAAACCCTTTAATTTTTCTTCTAATTCGTAGTATCCTCTGTCTATATGATATATATCGTGTACTCTAGTCTCGCCATCGGCGACAAGAGCTGCCAATACCATAGCTGCGCCCGCTCTTAAATCCGTAGCTTGCACCTCAGCACCCTGAAGATTTGTGCTTCCATTTATGAGAGCACTGTGTCCTTCTATCTTGATATTTGCACCCATTCTGTTGAGCTCAGATACATGCCTAAACCTGTTCTCAAAAACAGTCTCCATCACCACGCTTTGCCCATCTGCGACGGTCAACAGCGCCATAAATGGGGCCTGAAGGTCTGTTGGGAAACCAGGATATGGCAGTGTAGTAATATCAACAGCTTTTAGTTTCCCGCTGCTGATTACCCTGACATCATCGCCTTCCGTAGCGACTCTTACACCACACTCTCTTAATTTTGCTATTACAGGCTTCAAGTGACTTTCTACAACATTTTTTACAAGGACATTGCTATCGTGCATAGCAGCCATAATCAAAAATGTTCCCGCTTCAATTCTATCAGACATCGTGATATGCTCAGTACCCACAAACTCTTGAACGCCAGTTATCTTTATGGTATCGGTACCGACACCCGTTATCCTTGCGCCTATTTTTCTAAGGAAATTAGCTAAATCGGTAATTTCAGGTTCTTTAGCTGCATTTTCTATAACAGTTACTCCCTCAGCCATCGTTGCCGCCATCATAATATTTTTCGTAGCTCCAACACTTGGCAAATCAAGGTAAATATTCGCACCCACAAGTTTTTTAGCCCTCGCTTCGACAAAGCCATGACCAAACTCCACTTCTGCACCAAGCGCTTTAAATCCCTTTATGTGGAGATCAATAGGTCTTTCACCTATAGCACATCCACCTGGCATCGGAACTCTGGCAACACCTGTCCTTGCAAGAAGTGGACCCATGACATCAAAAGAAGACCTCATTTGGCTTACGTATTCATATGGCGCTTCACTTTTTAATATTTCAGGCACGTGTATACTTAAAGAGTTTCCTGTCACATCAACTTTGGCGCCGATGAACTTAAGTATTTCTATCATCACATTGACATCTTTTAGTTTTGGCACATTGTGAATAACACAAGGTTTATCTGTGAGTAGAACGGCTGCCATCAGTGGCAAAACAGCATTTTTGGCTCCTGAAACCGCTATTTCTCCCTCTAACCTATCTATTGGCTGTACAACAAATTTTGACAAATTCTTCCTCCTTATAATACAATCGTATTATTATACCATAAAATTCTTCGATTTTAAACTAGGAAGATTAGTTAGAAGCTATAATTGTTCCGTTATTGCCCTTAATTCCCTCTCCTGCATTTTCTAGTGAAGTAATGAGACACTTTCTGCCAGGTTTGTTCTTTGCAAAACTCATCGCAGCTTTTATCTTAGGCAGCATAGATCCTTCGCCAAACTGTTTTTCAGCAATGTACTTTTCACAGTCTTCAATACTTAAATTGTCTAGGCTCTCCTGATTTTCTTTGCCAAAGTTAATCGCTACTTTGTCAACAGCTGTCAAAATAATGAGCATATCTGCATCTACAATTTCAGCTAATTTTGCACTGGCAAAATCCTTATCAATAACAGCTGGAACGCCAACAAGTGAATTGCCGTCACGATAGACAGGAATTCCACCGCCGCCTACTGCAATAACAAGGTGACCACTATCTACAAGTAGAGAGATGCTAGTCTTTTCTTCCACGTCTATTGGAAGTGGTGATGCAACTACTCTTCTCCATCCTCTACCTGAATCCTCTTTCATTGTGTAGCCTTTTTCAGCTGCAATCTTATCCGCTTCTTCTTTGCTATAGAAGGATCCAATTGGCTTGGTTGGATTTTGAAATGCTTTGTCGTCCTTGTCTACAACTACCTGTGTAACAACGGTAGCTACAGGTTTTTCAATATTTCTATTCTTTAGCTCTGTGCCAATCGCATTTTGAAGGTGGTATCCAATATATCCCTGACTCATAGCGCCGCACTCTGGGAAAGGCATCTCTGGAACAGAGTCCACTGTCTGATTTGCTGTGCTCATAGCTAAATTGATCATACCAACTTGTGGTCCGTTTCCATGACTTAGGATTACGTCCTTGCCATTTTCAATTAGATCAACGATAGTCTTCGCCGTGTGTTTTACTAATTTTTTTTGCTCTTCAGGGGTCTTGCCTAGCGCATTTCCACCAAGTGCTACAACGATTTTTTCTCTTTTCATATTCATCTCCTAAATAAGTGCAAAAAGTCTCCTTACAAAAAGGAGACTTTTTGGCTGTAAAAATAACAGTTTTACAACCATATATCAAAATAATCAATAGGCACCATTAAGTGGAGCAAACGGATAAGTACCATCTAGGTGCAATACTTCCTACACCATTTATGTCTCAATCAGTTGCTCCAAGTAATGATTGTTTAATATCTCTCTACCGTATCTTATAAGTTACCAATCGATGCAACCATAACTGCTTTTATAGTGTGCATTCTGTTTTCCGCTTCATCAAATACTTTTGAGTGCTTGCTTCTAAACACTTCATCAGTAACTTCCATTGACTCGATACCGAACTTTTGGTAGATGTCTTCGCCAACGATAGTGTTTCTGTCGTGGAATGAAGGTAGGCAGTGTAGGAAGATAACATCGTCGTTTTCAGTCTTCTTGATCATATCCATGTTTACTTGGTATGGCTTAAGCATGTTGATTCTCTCTTCAAACTTATCCTCTTCACCCATAGAAACCCAAACATCGGTATAGATGACATCTGCGCCCTTAACAGCGTTTACATCTTCAGTGAGCTCGATAACAGCGCCTGTTTCTTTCGCGATTTCCTTCATTTCGTTTACAAGTTCATCTGATGGGAATAATTCTTTTGGTGCTAGACCAACAAAGTGCATACCCATTTTAGCAGCGCCAATCATTAGAGAGTTACCCATGTTGTTTCTTGCATCACCAACATAGACAAACTTAACCTTGTTAAGTGGCTTGTTTACGTGCTCTTTCACTGTCAAGAAGTCCGCTAGGATTTGAGTTGGGTGATATAGGTCAGTTAATCCATTCCAAACAGGTACTCCCGCATACTTGTCAAGCATTTCAACAGTCTCTTGTTTGAATCCTCTGAACTCAATGCCGTCATAGAATCTACCTAGAACTTTAGCTGTATCTTCCATCGACTCTTTTTTACCCATCTGTGAGTTCGATAGGAAAGTCACTTGAGCACCTTCGTCAAACGCAGCTACTTCAAAAGCACATCTAGTTCTTGTAGACGCTTTTTCAAATAGTAGTACAATATTTCTGCCTTCGAGAAGATTGCCTTTGATTCCTGCTCTCTTCTTTGCCTTTAAATCGTGTGATAAATTTAGTAGGTAGTTGATTTCATCTGGTGTGAAATACTTTAGACTGATTAAACTTCTGTTTCTTAAATTAACACTCATTGTTAATTACCTCCATTTTTTCTTTTTTATTTATTTTACTTTTTTTATTTTGAAATTACAATAATTGTCACGACATTTCCCTAACAGTTTATACCCCAAAAAACAGTATTGAAACATAGCATAAAATAGACTCGTCGTTCAGAACCTATGATTTCTGCGCCGCTTCACTCTACTTCCTGCGTTGAGCCTGAAAAAGCTCCTATTTCTATCTTGAACTTATTCGTCTAGAAACTGGTTAGTATCTAAAAGCCAAGTTTTTATAGAGCTGCCTTTATGCTAAGCTCCAGCGGCTGCTTATTCGCGGATACAAAGCGCCTATTTCTAGGCGGCAGAAGAATGTGGGGTCGACGTGTATTGAAATACTCTAGAGTCCACATTACTTCGCATCAACGACGAAAGAGGTGCTTTTATGCGCGAATAAGTGGCATTGACATACACCTAGGACCCCCCCTACCTCTCGATAGTTCGCTTGAAGGCATGATGTGTGTCGTAATACCGTGCTGTTGTAACTTCTCATTTGTCACGTAGTTTCTCGAGTACACAATTACTTCACCAGGAGCTACTGCAAGTGTATTTGAGCCATCGTTCCACTGCTCTCTAGCTGCTGCGATTACATCTCCGCCACCGCATCTGATCACTTCAACAGTATCCGCTTCGATATACTTGACAAGGATTTCTTCGATAGTTCCAACTTGTTTTTCGTAGTTTAACTTGCCGTCTTTCATTGTGATAGCGTAGACATTTAATGGTCCTTCTATCTCTGGATGGATGGTAAACTTGTTATGGTCGACCATAGTAAATACTGTATCTAGGTGCATAAATGCTCTCTTAGCAGGGATTTCAAATGCCAAGATTGTCTCAAAACTCTCATCACTTGAAAGCACTCTTTCAGCAATTATTTCGATTGCTGCTGCATCTGTTCGCTGAGATACCCCGATTGCTATTACTTTGTCAGATATAATTAATTCATCGCCGCCTTCTACACAGTATTTATCTGTTCTATTATAGTATAGCGGAACATCAGCGTCTGCGAAATCTGGATGATATTGGAGAACGTATTTACCAATTAGCGTTTCTCTTCTTCTAGTTACTGTCCTCATGTTATTGATAGTAACACCTTTACCCATTGTAGCAAATGGATCTCTTGTAAAATATAGGTTAGGCATTGGATCTATAATAAACGGATAATCAGTAGAAATCATATCCGATAAAGATGCTTTTTTAAGCTGTTCTATCTCCGTCTTTTTAAGTCCTGCGACCATCTTGTCAACCATCGCCTGTGTATCAGTATAGTTTAAGAAGTAATCCCTTACACTGTCCTTGGTACCTGTTCCGACAATTCTAGTCTCAGAAATAAATTCATTGATAAATTGTTTTTTAAGAGTGTCATCTGATAGCACTTTTGCTAGCATATTTTCTAAGTATACAACTTCTACACCAAGACCTCTTAGTATATCAGCAAAAGCATCGTGCTCTTCTCTTGCGATTTTAAGATAAGGAATATCATCAAATAATAATCGTTCCATTAGATCAGGAGTTAGATTTTCAACTTCTCCTCCTGGCTTTTTTAGTAGGACTTTTTTAAGTTGTCCTATTTCTGAATATACATTTATACCTTTTTGCATATTGTCCCCTTTCTTTAACTGGCACACTGCCACGTACATTCTATACTCATTCAGTCAGAAATACAAGTGATATTAAATATTTTTTTTGTGTCATAAAGTAACAATTATTGTTTAAATCCTATAAATATTTTGGCGAGAAGACTTAAGCTACTGTAAATATATGTATCTTAGAAAGCTAAATTTCACTAAGAGGTCGTGCTCCCTCTCATTAAGAGAGTTTTTTATCGCTTTGTGTTCCTGTACTTTAAGCTCTTTCTTTTAAGCATTTTTAATGATATGAAAGCCAAACATATGCTATAATTATTGTACTATATATAGGAGGAAAGCATATGAAGTTTAAAGATTACAAGTACGAAAGACCAGACATATCAGAGTACAAGGGTATAATGACAGAAAAGATTGAAGCACTTAACAACTGTGCAAATTATGAAGACTTAAAAACCATCATCCATGAAATCACTGCTCACAGGGATAAAATAACCAGCATGATGAGTCTAGCCAGCATCAGGCACACAATAGACACTAGAGATAAGTTTTACGAAGAAGAGCAGCTTTTTTTCGATGAAAACTCGCCAATGATACAGAAAATCGACATGGATTATTACACCGCTATCAACGAGTCAAAATTTGCTGATGAAATAAAAAATGAGTTTGGTGAATTTATACTCGACAAGGCTAGATTAGCTGTCACAACCATAAGCGAAGAGGTGCTTCCTCTGATGATGAAGGAAAACAAGCTGACTTCAGAATACAAGAAACTAAGAGCATCAGCTCAAATCGAGTTTGACGGCAAAATAAACAACCTTCCTCAGATGACCCCATACCTCGAATCAAAAGACAGGGCAACTAGAAGAGATGCCCTCATCAAGACAACAGCTTTTTTTGAGGAAAAGGAAGCTGAATTTGACAGAATATACGATGAACTCGTGACAGTCAGGACTGAAATCGCGATAAAACTAGGATACAAAAACTTTGTTCAGCTCGCATACGACAGACTTGGAAGAACAGACTACGACTACAAAGACGTGGCTAACTACAGAAAGCAGGTCTACGAAGCACTTGTCCCATTTGCTAAAGAGCTGAGAGAAAAGCAAAGAAACAGAATTGGTGTAGATGAATTAAAATTCTACGACGAAAGCCTGAATTTCAAGTCAGGCAATCCAACACCAAAGGGAGGAGAAAAGTGGCTTGTCGATAAGGCGGCTACGCTGTACAAAAACCTCTCTTTAGAAACCGATGAATTCTTTACATTCATGAGAGAAAGAGAGCTCATGGATTTAACATCGAAAGAGGGAAAAGCTGGTGGCGGATACTGCGACTACCTGCCTTATTTTAAATCGCCTTTTATATTCTCAAACTTCAACGGCACTTCAGGTGACGTGGATGTACTGACACACGAAGCAGGACACGCATTCCAAGTGTATATGTCGAGAAATCAGCCGCTTCCAGAGTACTACTGGCCTACATTTGAAGCTGCAGAAATCCACTCTATGAGCATGGAGCACTTCGCCTACAAGTGGATTGATTTATTCTTTAAAGAAGATACCGAAAAGTATAAGTTTGACCACTTAAATGGTTCGATTAACTTTGTGCCATATGGCGTTAGCGTGGATGAATTCCAACACTTTGTCTATGAAAATCCTACTGCTAGTCCAGATGAGAGAAAGGCGAAGTGGAGAGAAATCGAAAAAAAATACCTACCTCATAGAGATTATGATGGCATCGATCTATTAGAGAGAGGCGGCTTCTGGTACAGACAAGGTCATATCTATGAAACCCCTTTCTACTATATAGACTACACGCTTGCCATTATGTGCGCTCTACAGTTCTGGCACAAGTCAAACATCGATATGGACTCTGCGTTTAGCGACTATATCGCGCTGTGTAAAAGAGGCGGTTCTCTACCATTTAAAGAACTCGTAAAATCAGCCAACCTAATGGTACCTTTTGAAGATGGAGCAATAGAAAAAATTGTTTCTCCTGTAAGAGAGTACCTTGACTCGGTAGATGATACGAGCCTATAACATAATAATAACTGCGACACGGGCATAATATACTACTCCTAAAGTAAACAGTGTAAGTAACAGCTTCATCGTCTACTTTAGGAGTATTTTTTTGATAAGGAAAAAACCGAACATAGCGAAAAAAGAAAAACCGAATTTTCACGGCGATAACACACCATCAAAATTCGGTTACATCAAATGCTATAGACGATTATTTAAAACAGTTCTTATTCATCTAATTTTTTGTCAAATTTTTCTAACTGTCTCTTAGCAAAATCTTTTCCACCTATACCAAAAGCAATGACAAAGGCAAGAGCAACGGCGCCTGCTATCACTAAAAACGCAATCATAACGATATCTTGCGCTAGTTTTAATTGGCTTAGTGTCATAAAGATGGCAAATACGTATATGAGCGCAGAAGTTAGTGCTCCTATGAATTTTGAATTTGTAACATTTCCGACGAATGTAGAGATAAACGAAGCCGCAAAGTAAGCGATAAGTAATATTAGTAGCGCTGCAATTACATTTGGCGCATAGACTAAGATTGCATTCGCTATATTAGTCAACACAGCCAAATTGAGCACGCTAATCGCTTGGAATACAAATATTGCCACTATGATGAATTTTATGATTCCAGCAAATAGTTCAGAAGGTTTATACTTTGTAAACATCACTTTAAAGTGCTTGTGCTGAGCTAGTTTATCTGCTCCTGCATTGACAAAGAAGCCCTTGGCAATCTGTCCAACAATCTTTGCGATGAATAAACCGAGTAGTATCATAATAACGCAGACAACAATGTTTGGTATTACTCCAAAGATACTAGCCAGCATGGCAATTGCAGGCTCTGAAACAGCATGTAACTTTAATATTTGTAGCGCCATGATAACGGTAGGTATAATGACAAGCGCAAATACAATAGTGCCTAAGAGTTCAGATAGAGATGACTCTTTGTCTGCATTTGTATTGAACTTATCAGCGAGCTTATCGAGCCCAGCCGCCTTGGCGATACCAGTAACAACTTCCCTCGCGATTTTCGCTATTAAATATCCAATAAACAGGACTAATAGAGCACCTAAGATGCTTGGTAGATAACCTAGTGCATCTGTTACCATCGAGCTAATTGGTGCTGATACACTACTCATACCAAGTCTATCAAATGCCCCTGGTATCATAACGAGGAATGTAATCAAAAATCCCAGACTTCCCAGTGTTTTGAGTAACTCTTTCCCCTTGTCTTCATCCTTGACCGCATGAAGTTTTACAAAACGAGCTGGAAGCTTTAGTTTAGTGCCAAGTTTAACGATAATTTTTCTTACAATACCCGCTACTATCCATGCTAATAGTGCAAGCAAAATAGCAACTATAAAATTCGGAACCCCTGATAGAATACTATCTAAAATGCTTTTGAATTGATCCATGGTAAACCCCTTTCTTATTAAGAAAAAAAATAAAATATGCACAGCTTTTGATGTGGCAATATTATAACATAAATGTAAAAATATTTCAACGTTGTAACACTTCTTTTTTATAAATATTAGTATATATTAAGCTATTAAATCCATCAAAAAATCATCTGCTCCTCGTATCAATACCTAGTCTTTTCATTAAGAGATTTATGAAGCCATTTTATACTCTATACAGTGTAAAAAAACAAGAATTCCAGTAAATTTGACCTAGTCAGCTGTCGATATTCAAGTAAATGTGTACTATTATAATCGAAATACCAAAATGAATATAGATTTTTATCCATAAATAGTAGATTAACGAAATACATACCAAGAGGTACAATAGAGTGGGAGATATCAAAGGAGAGTGTAGAGATGAAGAAGTTTTTATCCGTATTAATCATAAGTAGCATAGTTATCAGTTCGTTAATTATAACGGGCGTCATCGTTTATGCCGATGATGTTCAAAATATGAAACTAAATAATAAGAACACCGTAACTGCGACGCTTGAAGGAGAAGTCCTGACCATTAGCGGAGCGGGAGATATCGATAAAAACTTGTGGAACAACTTAAGATCCTCTCTGGGAGAAACTTTTTGGAAAAATTCTAGCGCCAAGATTGTTTTTGAGGACAATGGAAACTCATCAGACATCTACTTTCCAAAGGATTCGAGAGGGCTATTTTCTAGCTTTAGAGGAAGCATTGCTTTTAACAAGAGGATAAATACATCAAAGGCTACGGTAATGGATTCACTATTTACAGGCTGTATTAACGTCACAAATCTGGATGTAGCTGATTGGGATACATCCAATGTCACCAGTATGGGGGCGTTGTTTAATGGGTGTCGTAACCTTAGAGATATTGACGTATCTAAGTGGAATACATCTAAAGTGAAAAATATAGGGCATATCTTTAGAGGGGCGCCCAACTCAAATCCTGATGTGTCGAAATGGGATGTGTCGAAGGTCACCAGTATGCAAATGACGTTTAGCGGCGTATATACACCAAAACTAGACTTATCTAGTTGGGATACATCGAGAGTGACAACGATAGAGGGGATGTTTCGAGCTGCCCACATCAACGAGCTCGACCTGTCTAATTTTGACGCGTCAAATGTTAGGAGTATAGCATACCTATTTAATGGGTTTAAACGCTACGATGAAAACGGAAGACCAGATGGTATAAAGGGCTTTAAAAACTGGGATGTGTCAAAGGTCAACAAAGTGTTCTTAGCGTTTTCTGGTGCTGATATAGCTCCTGATATCATCAACTGGAATTTAAGCGCCCCATTTGGCGAAAATGGCATCGCTGGCATGTTTGGAAACAATAAAAAGATAAGGACTATCGTCTTAAACTTAAAGGACAATCCCAATGTCACGATGCCAGTTAGAGCAGGGAAGAAAGATTATATATTTGTCAGCGGTACATCGCCTGACATCCTATCCTTTAATAAACTCCACGAATTCGAGTGGAAACTACCAAGAACCTACACTATAGAACTATTTAATCAAGAGGAAACCGAAGTCGAAAGCATCTATCAATGCGAAAAAGGAGAACGGATAACATTTTTAGACAATAGAAAATACCGTCTATATGACCCAAGTATTAAAAAGAGGATTACCTTTAGCCTGCCCGCTGGAGACAATGTCACCCTCAAGAAAAAAGGCGCTGCTGAAAACATCACAGCAAATGAAGATGGTTCATATAGCCTCGGCTTTGGCGACTACAGCTACACGATTTCTGGAACTCACGACAAACAAGCGAACTTTGAAGTCATAGAAGACATGGATATCGTGGTAGACTTTGACGATGACGTAGAACAAGACGACATCATACCATCTAATAATGGCAATAATCTAAAACCTGCAGACTATATCACCGTCGAATTCAAATCCGCTATCGGCGCTACACTGACAGGAGAAACGATCTACTACGTAAACCCATACAAAAAGAAAAGACTTCGTGATATTACCTGCCCAAAAGTTAGTGATATCTTGGGATATGAAAATGTAGTAGATGCTTCTGGAACTATCCGCTGGAACAAAACGCCTTCTACAATACTAGATACTGACATCGAGGTCACCGCCCTTCAAAAGCCGATGGCAATAGGTGGCGGCGTTTACTATAAATATGATAACCCAAAAAGTCCAAGCAAAGTCATCCTTTTTGGCAGGGGCGGTTTAGATAAGGATAAATGGGATGCTTTTAAAAGCGAATTAAAAAATAACCCTTCGAAAAACACTATGGCGATGTGGGATGATCCTGATTTTACAATAGAGTTTATGCCTCAAGAAAAAGATCACAATATCAGGGCATTCACTGATTGCACCGATATGTTTTCATATTTTAAAGGGCAAATTTACTTTAACAGACAATTGAATACATCAAGCGTCACAAATATGAATAGAATGCTCAGACAGTGTCCAAACTTTAATTCAGACATCAGTGACTGGGACGTGTCAAAAGTAAAGAATATGAACTCGATGTTCCAAGCCTCTTATAGTTTTAATTCCGACATCAGTAGCTGGGATACATCAAGTCTGGAAAAAATGGGATACATGTTCGACTACGCCATGAGTTTCAACCAAGATATATCAGGCTGGAACACAGCTAAGGTAAATAGGGTTGCAAGCACATTTAGAAACGCGAAACGACTAAAAAAAGTTGTCCTCCTAAACAGAGATAATAGGAAAAATACCCTAGCTCAAGATTTCGTTTCAAATAATGACAGAATAGACGTTCTAAAATTTACGGGATTAAAGGATTTTAGCTGGACACCAAATAAAGCCTATGTGATAGCCAACATTACAAATCCGACAAATCCAACATGGATAAATTATGAAGCGAATACAGCAATTAAGTTTAACGACAATGACGAGTACCATGTGTATTCAAAAAAATATTTTGATACCAAGAAAATAGCCCTTCAATTCAATGTGACTTCAGATGGAAATCCACTAGCCAAAGCAGCTATCACGCTGAGGGAAAAAGATGCTACTGAAACCATGACGACAAGTGACGACGAATTTGACAACATTGCAGGATTTAAAACATATACCTACGCTATTACAAAAGATGGCTACATTAGTCAAAGCGGAGAAATCACTGTAGAAGATGAAGACAAAACAATAGATATAGTACTGATTAAAAAGAAATCTTTGACCCTAGAAATAGAGAAAGTCAGTCACAGATACAACAAAAAAGCCCCGAGTGATACTGATATACGGGGCACTGCAAAAGACGGTGATACCACTATAAATGGCAGCTGGCACTTTGTAACTGATCTAGCTGATTTTGTAAATGTCGGCAAGAAAAACAGTGTAGTAGTACAATTTGTGCCTGATTCTTCTTATAACGGCATATACAAGGATGCAGCAGCAACGGTTATCGTGGAAATAATAAAAAAAGACCTTACCCTAAATAGCCTGACAGCAGAAGATAGAGTCTATGAACAGGGAAACAACGAGGTCAATTTATCTTGCGGCGAACTAATCGGCATCTGCGAAGGAGATACTGTAAGAATAGCCTCGGCAAGTGCTACGCTGGGCGATGATAGTGCAGGGGATAAAATCATAGATAAAGCGGATATAAACCTAAGTCTTGACGGAGAGGGTAAAGAAAATTATAACCTTGTAAACTGGGACACCGATTTAAGCGTCACCATTACTAAAAAAGACGCTCCAACGCTGATAAATCATCAAAAGCAATACAAAGTGCCCTGCAAGGCAAGCAGTGAACATATAGACCTTGCTAATATAAGTGTTGGAATTCCAAGTGATGCAGGGGCTACAACATATAGCACAAACACAGAAGATGGCGAAATAATTAGGAATATTCAACTTAGCGAAGAAGGTGTTTTGAGCTATGATATCGATTCAGCTAAGGCAAATCAGTCATATGACATCGCTGTAAACGTCGAAATGCAAAACTATAAACAAGCTACTTTTAACGTCAACATAAGTACCATCAACAAGGAAATACCAAACATAAGCGCAGAAAACTACGAGAAAGTCTACGACAACGAACTTATAACATTAGACTCCATTGAAAAAAGTAATAATGGAATAGATAGCGAGTTCTCCTTTGTGACAGATATGAACACCGTCAAATCTGCAGGAAAACACCCTGTATCAATAAAGTTTATCCCAAGTGAGGAATTTGCCAGTGACTATGCCGAAACAACTGTTAGTATAGAGGTCAATATTTCTCCTAAAGACCTAACAGTAACAGGCATCAAGGCGGTAGACAGGGATTACATAGAAGGTAATACTACTGTCAAAGTCCTGCGAGATGAGGCTGTTCTAAGTGGCGCTATAAAGAGCGATGATGTAGACTTCGAAATTGTGGGAAGTGGAGAAATAGCCGATGATAACGTGCAAAATGAAAAGGTTGTTTCAATAAATCTAAAACTGACAGGAGATGATAAATCAAATTATGCGCTATCAAATCCTTCGGGTATAACAGTCAGCATCCTTCCGTCTAGTCTACCCGTAAAGGACGGCGAAATTAAGCTAAAGGCTAAATACGGCACCAAGTTGTCCGATATTGAAAACCTAACGACTTATTCTCCAGACTATGATATAAGGTTTGACGATGATAGCATAAAACTGCAAAAATCTGGCGATAACTCGTTCAAGGTAATGTTACATCCAAAAGGGGAGAAGGCAGCAAATTATGTGACAACAGAAGTTTTGGCAACTGTCACTGTTGAAAGACCTCAAACTGACAGATCAGAAGACGATGATGAACAAGAGCAAGAGACAACACCAATCAATCACATCGATACACCATTAGAAGAAAATAATAAAGAAAAAAATCGCATAGATGAGATTACTAAGGAGCTTCAAGAGAAGTATCCTGACAACTTGGTTACTTCTGGCAAAGTCTTTCTCGATGTCTGGAAAAATGACTGGTTCTACAATGCTGTACACTACGTCACAAACGATGAAATATTAGAGAGCTCAAGTGAAACGACCTTTAGCCCGATGCAAAGGACAACGAGGGCGACCATAGTATCTATGTTATACAAGGCATCTAAAGGCAAAAATAATGACTTTGACAATAGATTTGATGACGTAGAAAAAGATAAAACATACTATGACAGTATTGCCTGGGCAAAAGAGCATGACATTGTAAAAGGGTATGATATAAATACATTTGCACCTGATGACAAACTCACTAGAGAACAGACGATTGCGATGCTATATCGCTATGCAAAATACAATAAGTACGACCTAAGTGATAATGCAGACCTAAAGAGATATATTGACCACGACGACATATCAGACTACGCTGTGACACCAATCAAGTGGGCAGTAGAAAACGGCATCATAAGGGGCACAAGCAAAACAACGCTCTCAGCTAAAAAAGAAACGACAAAAGCAGAAATCGCTGAGATGTTTATGAACTTTATGAAGAAATACGGCAATACAAAATAACATACTGAGCTAAAACAAAATATCCTAGTGATGGAGATAAGAATCTTGATCACTAGGATGTTTTTATGTGCCGAAACCACCTTTTCTGTCATTGGATGACACGACGGGAGTGTATATACCTACTAGACTTATTAAACTCATTTCCTTTTTCTGTCATTCAGAGGAGGTTTTCTAAACCGACGTAGGAATCTTAGAAAGGGAAATGAATCATTATAAAGTGACATTACAGCGTCTGATAAGAGGCTTATAATCAAAATAACAGCAGCTTCACTTATTATTTGCTAAGGTTCCTACGTAATTTTGCGTTATCACCCTTGCTAATACTAATATCAGTTAAAACTGCACATTGTCATTCAGAGCTTATGAAACACTAGGAATTTTTACAAGCTTTAAGACTCCACGCCTTTGGCTCTGAGTGACAAAGCTTGTTAATTTCTATAGTGTTTTAAAGCGTGGAATCTTAATGTGCAGTTTAATTAAAGATTAGTATAAGATCCCTACGTCGAGCCTAGTATATCTCCCGCCGTAAGATTCCTACGTCAGAGCAATAACGCCAAAGAAGCGAGGCATGCCCCACGAGCGTCACACGCTCGAAGGTTCGACCGCTTCGCTTCAAATAGATAATAGCTTGTAATATCGTAAAAATGACCAAGCTCATTTTACGAATTAAAAGATATTATCTGCTCTCTTCTTGGGTTTCGAAAATGACACGGCGGTTTGATAATGGCGGAAGAAAAAAAGTGTAACAAAAAAAGATTAGTTTCCTAATCTTTTTTGTACACTTTTTTGTGTAAAATGGGCGATGTTCTATTTTCCCAGCCAGCTGCCCAGCTAGTATCTTCGACGCTGGAAGACTTTACTTCTGTGTTCGAGATGGGAACAGGTGTTTCCCTTCCGCCATTATCACCCAATTTTTTTACTCGTTCTTTTGAGCCCTAACATCCTCGTGAGCAGGTTCCGCCTTAATCGAGTATGGTGTATACACTCATCTCGGTCGTCACCTACATACTCGGTGTTATCTTCTCAAAATAACTTTGTAAAAAATCATGCAAGGATTTCATCATCTTAAAAATCCTTCGCAATATATCCTAGTTGTCCTCTTGAACAACCACAACTCCATATAATCAACCTAACACCTATTTTATTCTAGCGGGACAAGACCTCGACCTATTAGTA
>PDWJ01002124.1_pt1 | contig 22020 bp, 19 predicted proteins | sample 1430881 | NCBI WGS metagenome assembly PDWJ01 (sample SAMN01162460, study PRJNA174530) | Oral metagenome, whole genome shotgun sequencing project. | biome: Marine environment; feature: Marine mammal; material: Swab sample of the gingival sulcus; isolation source: swab sample of gingival sulcus... | reverse complement strand
GCGAAATCACACCGGTTGTTGCTCGTCGGTTGCTTGCTACCAGCAGGCGCCCTTCTCGCTCCTACGCTGTGATTCCGCATCCTTCGCGCAGCTCGGTCCCGAACGTGTGGGGGGCTGTTAGAGCCGCGGCTGGCGGACCTGGGCCTACATCAAGGCGCGCGAGCGGATGGTCGGTAGCTAAAACGTCACGGTGGAGGACGAAGAAAGCAAGATCCTCGCCCGCAAGGCCTTTGCCATCAGTCGCTGACGGCGTGCGGCTACCCCGAAGACGGCGGGCTCCGTCACCGCTCGATCCAACGCGGGTGCTTCTGCGGGCCGACCAGTCGCCAGAGCTTGCCCTCCGCGCGTAGCACGAAGAGCCCTTCAACCCGCGGGATGCGGGCGTAGAGGTAGACCCGCTGGCCGCGACGGAGCAGCGCCAAGAGGTGGCGAGGTTGGGGATACTGAAGCACACGCACGTCGCGCCGCCGACCGAGGACGCGCTGGTAGTACATCGAGAAGACGGCGTCGTGCTTCCACTCGGTGGGCTCGGCGAAGTGGACGATCACCGCGCTCCTGGGCAGATCGCGGCAGAGCTGCTCGCCGTAGTCTCGCGCTGCGGTGTCGCTCGAGCGGTCGACCTTGGCGACGTTAGCGACGAGCAGCGCGGCTGGGGTCAATACGAAGACCGCACCCACAAGGCGCGGGACCAGAGGGCGCGCCTCTCCGACGAGCTTGCCGATCCCCGCGACCGCGGCGTCGACCCCCGGGCCGATAGCGAGCGCCAGGGCTGCGATCGTGGGCAAGAAGAAGACCTGCGCATCGTGGACCTGATAGCGCAGAAAGGCGAGCGTGTTGCCGACGATTAGGGCGAGCAAGGCCACGCCGTCGAGGGCCCGGCGGCGCGTCAACACGATCAGGCCGGTCAGCGCCAGGGCGAGGCCCGCTGGCAGCAACTCATCTGCGAGGAGCGCGCCGAGGCGGCTCAGCCCTGCGCCGAAGCCGATCGCGGCAAAGTGGCGGCCGTAGTTGCCGCCGCCGATCATCCACCAGAGGTTCTTCGCGATGTGGGGCTTGTTGGGGTTGATCGCCGGCTCCATCGCCGACCGCAGCGGGAGGTAGGAGAAGACGATGACGGCGGCGACGGCGGCGACGGTCGCGAGGAGCAGCGCGCGTCCTCCACGTCGGCCGAGGCGCGCGCGGGCGAAGATCTCGCCGGGGAGCTGACGCAAGGGTATCTCTGCCGGGATCTCCCAGCCCAGGGCCCATAGCATCAGCCCGACGCCGGCGGTGGCGACGAAGTAGTGCAGGCCGAGGGCGGCGCCAGCGAGGCCTGCGGCCAGCAGGGTAGGCCAGCTGCGCTGGATGGCCCTGGCTCTCAGCAGCAGCAGGATCGCGCCGAGGAGCGCCGCGAGGGCCGGCGTGTAGACCTCGGCGACCACCGCGTTATGCCAAAAGAGCGCCGTCGCCCCGAGCGTCGCGGCGCCCGTCATCGCTCCGAGCGGCCGCGCAGAGAGCCCGCGCCCGACGAGGTAGCTCAGCCCGATGGAGACAGCGCCGAAGACGGCGCTCATCACGTTCAGCGCCCAGGCGGGCTCGCCGGGGAGCACGCTGACGAAGAGGTGCCCGAGGAGCGTGTAGAGCGGGTAGCCTGGCGGGTGGGCGATCCCGAGGGTCGCGGCGACGGCGGCGTACTCGGCGCTGTCGTACCAGAAGACCGTGGGGCAGAGCGTGCGCAGGTAGAGCCCGCCGAAGGCCAGGGTCAGGCCGAAGGCGACCAGCGAATCCGCTCTCGTTCGGGAGGGTGGAGCGCTCGAACTCAATGGGCGCCCTTGCCTCGCAGCACCGCGGGGATGGTCTTGATCAGGATCAGCAGATCGGTAGCGAGCGACCAGTTGTCGACATATTGAAGATCGAGCTGCATCCACTCTTCGAAGCCGATCTCGCTGCGTCCGGAGACCTGCCAGAGGCCTGTGATGCCTGGCTTCATCGAGAGCCGTCTTCGGTGCCAGCCACGGATCTGCTCTTGCTCCTCGGCGGGCAGCGGTCGCGGCCCGACCAAGCTCATCTTTCCAGAGAGGACGTGCAGCAGCTGGGGCAGCTCATCTAAGCTCATGCGCCGCAGGAAGCGACCAAAGGGGGTGGTGCGAGGGTCGTTTCCCGATTTGAAGGTTGGTCCCTCGGTCTCGTTGAGGTGCGCCAGCGCGCTCTTCAAGGCCTCGGCGTCGCGGCGCATGGTGCGAAACTTGATCATCTGGAAGGTGCGCCCGCGTAGGCCTGCCCGCCGCTGCGAGAAGAAGATCGGGCATCCCATGGTCAGCGCTACCCCGAGGGCGGCGAAGAGCAGCAGCGGCGTGGCGAGGAGGAGCAGCAGCGCCGCGAGCAGCAGATCGATCAGCTGTTTGAGCGCGAGGCTGAGCGCGGGGGGTTGGTTTTCGGCGAAGGAGACCAGCGGCACGCCGTGGAGGTGCTCGAGCTGCGGAGAGGGCAGCTGGTGCCGATCGTGGTCGACCGCGAGGCTCAGCGGGATGCCAAGCTCGTCGCAGGCAGAGGCCAGCTTGGCCAAGGCGCCAAGCTGGTCGAGGGGCGGCAGCACGACCACCCGATCTACAGCGTGTTCGTGCAACACCTCGGCCAGCTGGATCGGCGTGCCGAGGTGAGGTAGCGCGCTATCGTGATCGGCCTCGATCGCTAGGTAGCCCACCATCACGGGGGGGCGTTGCCGGCGATCGACCTGAAGGAGCCGCTTGGCCACGGCGCCAGGGCGACCGACCAGCAGCAGCCGAGTTTGAGCCACTCCCGTTGCGTATTGGTAGCTTGTCCACCAGCGCAACACGATCCGCAGCAGCAGCAGCAGCAGCGAGAGGATCACCACGAAGAGGGCAACCAGGCTACGGTTTAGCTCCGTCGTCTTGGTGGCGAAGACAGCGAGGCTAAGCAGCGCCACCCCGAAGGCATCGACCTTGATCAGAGTCCCCAAGAGTGAGAGCAGGTCGTCTTGGCGCTCGAGGACCCGGTCGAGGCGAAAGAATCGGAGCAGGAGCAACCACAGGGGTAAGGCGAGGTAGGCGATGAACGCGTAATCTTCGTAACGTGGTGGTCGCTTGAGTTGGGGAATCACCCCGCGCAGTAGGTCCTGGACGATGTAGGCCAGAAACATGGCGACGACGATCATCACACCATCGACCACCAGCACGAAGAGGCGCAGGGAGATCGTTTTTCGAGTGTCCATCCTTTCAGGCTCGCCGGAGCATAGTCGACCAATAGAGATCGCTTGTCCAGCGGCCAACGTTGACGTCCGTGAGGTCGGGCCGTAACGTCATCGGCGATGAGACGGCGCGCGCTGATCACTGGAGTCACGGGACAGGACGGCTCTTACCTGGCCGAGCTCTTGCTATCCAAGGGCTACGAGGTGCACGGCGTCGTGCGCCGATCGAGCTCGTTCAACACCGCGCGCCTCGAGCACCTCTATCAGGACCCGCACGTGGCCGATCGCTGTTTGGCTCTGCACTATGGCGACATGACCGACGCGTCGGCGCTCTCACGTTTGATCGAGCGAGTACGACCGCAGGAGATCTACCACCTGGCGGCGCAGAGCCACGTCAAGGTCAGTTTCGAGGTCCCCGAGTACACGGCGGAGACGGACGCCCTCGGCAGCCTGCGTTTGCTCGACGCGATCAAGGATACGGGCATCGCGACACGCTTCTATCAGGCGTCCACCAGCGAGCTCTACGGGCAGGCCCAGGAGGTCCCACAGACCGAACGGACCCCCTTCCGCCCGCGCTCTCCCTATGGGGCCGCCAAGCTCTACGCCTACTGGATCACGGTGAACTATCGGGAGGCGTACGGCCTCCATGCGTCGAATGGGATCCTCTTCAACCACGAGAGCCCGCGCCGCGGAAAGACCTTCGTCACGCGCAAGATCACGCAGGCTGCCGCGCGGATCGCGCTTGGCCTCCAAGACCGCCTCTACCTCGGAAACCTCGACGCCCAGCGTGATTGGGGCTACGCGCCCGAGTACGTCGAGGCTATGTGGTTGATCCAGCAGCAAGACAATCCTGATGACTACGTGATCGCGACGGGCAAGACGCATACGGTGCGGCGCTTCGCCGAGCTGGCCTTCGAGCGGGCGGGGCTGCCGCTGCGCTGGGAAGGCAGCGGCGTGGCAGAGAAGGGTGTCGATGCCCGGACCGGGGCGTTACTCATCGAGATCGACCCCAACTACTTCCGGCCGACGGAGGTCGATCTCCTGCTTGGTGACGCGACCAAGGCGCGCGAGAAGCTCGGCTGGGAGCCTCGGACGAGCTTGGAAGAGCTCGTGGCGCTGATGGTCGATCACGACCTGGCTCAGGTCGGCGAGCTGGCGGGGCTCCGTGGTGCGGGGCAGGCCGTCGTCGAGCAGGGGGAGCCATGAGCGCTGCCCTCCCGGGCGTGAAGCCCTGGCCCTATCGCCGCCTCTACCCGGAGGCGCGGGTCTTCTTGGCCGGACACCGTGGGTTGGTCGGCTCCGCCATCCTCCGGCGGCTCGAAGCTCGCGGTTACCGAGATGTGATCGTCCGCAGCTCGTCGGCGCTCGATTTGCGACGACAGCGGGATGTCGAGCAATTCTTCGTACAGCAGCGGCCGGAGTTCGTGATCTTGGCGGCCGCGCGCGTCGGCGGCATCCACGCCAACAGCACCTTCCGCGCCGAGTTCATCCGCGACAACCTGTTGATCCAAGACCACGTGATCGACGCTGCACATCGCGCCGGGGTGCAGCGGCTGCTGTTTCTCGGATCGTCTTGCATCTACCCCCGCGCCGCAGAGCAGCCGATCCGGGAGGAGGCGCTGCTCAGCGGTCCCCTCGAGCTGACAAACGAGCCCTACGCCGTCGCGAAGATCGCGGGGTTGAAGCTCTGTGAGGCGATGAACGCCCAATACGGCACCCGCTACCTCGGCGTGATGCCCACCAACCTCTACGGCCCTCGGGATAACTTCGACCTCGAGTCAGCGCACGTCCTGCCAGCGATCCTTCGCCGCATACATGAAGCGAAGCTCGCTGGTGACGCGTCGGTGAAGATCTGGGGGAGCGGTAAACCTCGCCGAGAATTCCTCCACGCCGATGACTGCGCCGAGGCCTGCATCTTCCTGCTCGAGCAGACCGACGAGACCACGCTGCTGAACATCGGCGCCGGGGAAGATCTGACGATCTACGAGCTCGCCCAGCTCGTCTGCGAGGTCGTAGGCTACGAGGGAGAACTCACCCTCGACACCTCGCGCCCCGATGGGACTCCGCGCAAGCTGCTCGACAGCGGCCGGCTGCGAGGCCTTGGTTGGCGACCTCGCGTTGGGCTTCGCGAGGGGCTCGCTGAGGTGTATCGCTGGTACCTGGAGTACGGCGAAGAAGGGGTACGAGCGGATGCCTCGCGCCCTCCCGATGAGAGGGCATCTAGCCGAGAGGCCGGAGCTCGTTGATGGCAGCACCTTCGGAAGAGCACCCGTTCCCTCGCTATCGGCTCTTGGGAAATGAGTACGCCTGCGTGGACGCGGAGCAGCTCGCGCGTTGGTTGGTCAACGCCTCGCAGGCGGGACGAGCGGGCTATGTCTGCATCGCGAACGTTCATACGGCGACGAGCGCCTGGCTCGATCTCGGCTATCGCCGCTGCCAACAGCAGAGCCTGCTCTCCGTCCCCGACGGCATGCCCCTGGTGTGGGCTGGGCGCCTGCTGGGCCAGCCTGCAGCCCGGGCATATGGCGCGGAGGTGATGTGGCATACGCTCGACGTCGGGCGTGCGGCGGGGGTGCGCCACTTCCTGCTAGGAGGCTCGCAAGCGCTGCTCGATGCGCTGCAGCGGCGCGTCGCGGTCGAGCTCCCGGGCGCCGAGATCGCGGGCGCCATCGCGCCGCCGACGATGGACATCGACGACCCGCGCTGGGAGATGGCCTGGCAGCAGGCCGCAGAGGCCGAAGCGGATCTCCTCTGGGTTGGTCTTGGCGCGCCGAAGCAGGAGCGGCTGATGGCCCGCTACGCCAGCGTCGGCCTGCTCCAGGTTGGGGTCGGGCAGGCGTTCGCCCTCGAGGCTGGGACGGTGCCGCGGACGCCGAAGCTGCTCCAACGCCTCGGCCTCGAGTGGGCCTTTCGTCTAGCCCGCGAGCCGCGCCGGCTCTGGCGTCGCTACCTCGTCTACAACGCGCTCTTCTTGGTGGGGGCGCCGCTCGACCTGGTCAGGCAGCGCCTCGCGAAAAGCGGTCGAGGCTAGCTTCCTTATGAGCACCCCGAAAAACTCCTCCCGTCGCCGGGCACAGCACAGCCGGCGGCTTTCGAGCCCTCAGAACCTTCGCCGTACGACCCGTATGGCTCATGTCTTCGGCTACGAACGCGGCTCGGCAGATCAGCACCCGGCTCGGTCCCGGATGTGTGGGGAAGCTCTCATGGCTGCCGGCGGCGCGCGTAGCGGATGGGGGTCAGCGTTTCGCTGTCGGTGTTCAGCTCGAGGAACCGGCCGCGTCGCTGTTTGCGACTCGCGATCATGGAGCGCTGCAACCGAAAAAAATACACGAGCGCGCGACCGAGGTCGAGGCGATCAAGCGAGCCCAAGGCCTTCAAGGCGAGAGGCGCCTGCGGGGCCAGGCGCGCTGCATGCGTGAGGTGATCATCTTCGAAGGCTCGGCGGCTACGATCGGTAGGGGGGTAGATCGGTTCGATCTCGTCACTCGGATCATGCAGCAGGATGTTGACGCCATTCCACCAGCCCCTCCGCGCGTCTTCCTGCTCTATGCCCGTCATATTGTTCGGGTGAGCCCGCGTGTAGGCATCGAAGACCAGCTTGAACTGGGGATTGACGACCAGGAAGTCGCGGTTTGCCTGTCGCACGTGGGCGTAGTTGCAGTCGTCGATCACGATGATCGCCTGATCGTGGAGGTGCGGGAGCGCGAGCTGCAAGCACATGCTCTGGCTGCGATAGTCATGGGGACCATCCACGAAGTAGACGCCGATCTTCTGAGTCCCCAAGGTCCTTGGTAGCGCCGCGAACGCGTCCTCGTAGTCCTCGTTGATGACCCGCGCGTTGTCTGCTGCCAACGTAACTCGGCTTGCCTCGACGATCCCCTGGTTCTCTCCATCTCGGTCGAATTGCGCGTAGTTATCGATGCCAAAGCATCGTGTCTCCGGGCAAGCCACGGCGACGGAGAGCAAGGTCAAGCCGCGATAGACGCCTATCTCTAGATAACAGCCACCCAAGGGGCTCGAGAGCTGGGTGAGTCGCTGCAGCGCGCCGATTAGCTTGGCGCCGGAGTAGCCCTCGAGCCCGACGAGCCTCGACGAGGCCAAGCGGCCTTCGGCTTCGGCCTGAGCGATGGCGCTCATCACCTCGTCTAGCATCGTGTATCTTCCTGCGCGGCGACGCTTCTCCACATGGCGGCCGAATGCTACACTGCGCCGAGCGCTCAGGCGAGTAGGGAGTTCTTGCGAATCTCGATCATCATTCGTTGTCTGAACGAAGAGGAGCACATCGGTCGACTGCTGACGGGCATTTTACAGCAGACAGTACGCGATGTGCAGATCATCCTCGTAGACTCCGGATCGACAGACGCTACGCTCCCGATCGCGTCCCGCTACCCGGTCGAGATCGTCTCCATCACGCCGGAGGAGTTCTCCTTTGGGCGCTCGCTGAACCGGGGTTGTGCGGCGGCTACCGGAGATGTGCTCGTGATCGCGAGCGCTCACGTCTATCCGCTTCGCCGCGACTGGCTCGAGTTGCTCGTCGCACCCCTCGAAGATCCTCGTGTCGCGCTCGCCTACGGCAAGCAGCGTGGCCGGGAGGACTCGTCCTTCTCTGAGCAGCGTATCTTCGCGGCTTGGTTTCCCGAGACCAGCGTTGCCTACCAGCCGTCGCCCTTCTGCAATAACGCCAATGCGGCGATCCGGCGCGACGCCTGGATCGCGCAGCCCTACGACGAGCTGCTGACAGGGCTCGAAGATATCGACTGGGCGCGGCGCGCTCGCGAGGCTGGTCGCGAGATCTCCTATGTCGCGGAGGCCGAGGTCGTGCATGTCCACGCCGAGACGGCCGCCGGTATCTACAACCGCTACCGACGCGAGGCGCTTGCCTTCTCCCGGATCTTCCCTCACGAGCAGTTTGGCCTGGCGGACTTCCTGCGGCTCTTCACGAGCAACGTCTTGAGCGATAGCTATCAGGCCACCCGCAGCGGAGCCTTCGCACAGCACGCTGGCGACATCTTGCGCTTTCGGCTGATGCAGTTCTGGGGGACCTATCGGGGCTTTGCGCGACGCGGGCCGGTGTCGTCTTTGGTTCGCCAGCGCCTCTACTACCCGCGGCGAAGAGGCGGCAGCGAGGCCCCCGAGGTTGACGACGGGCGCTATGTCGACTATTCGGCGGTCGCTCGATGAGCGTCACCGTGCCGCGCATCATCGCGCTCGTCCCTATGCGTCACGAGAGCGAGCGGGTGCCAGGCAAGAACTATCGGCCGTTGGGCGGCAAGCCTCTCTACCAGCACATCGTCGCGCAGCTGCTAGCCTGCACGAGCGTCGCCGAGGTCGTGATTGACACCGACAGCCCGATCATCGCAACCGACGCAGGGCACACGTTTCCCGCCGTGAGGTTGCTCGAGCGACCCGATCATCTCCGAGATGGGAGGGTTCCCATGACCGACGTTCTGCTTCACGATGTCGCCCAGGTCGAGGCCGACCTCTACCTGCAGACGCATAGCACCAATCCCTTGCTCCGCGCTGAGACTATCGAGCGCGCCATCGCGAGCTTTGTTGCCAAGCGCACCGTGCATGACTCGCTCTTCTCTGCGACGCGCTTGCAGGCCCGCCTTTGGGATGGGGCTGGCGAGCCCCTTAACCACGATCCCGGGGAGCTGCTGCGCACTCAGGACCTCGCGCCGCTCTATCTCGAAAACTCCTGCATCTATCTCTTCGACGCCACGACCCTCCGCCGACGGCTTAGTCGGATCGGGGAGCGGCCGCTGATCTTCGAGATCGGCGGCGAGGAGGCGCACGATATCGATGAAGAAGACGACTTCCGGCTGGCAGAGGTTCTTCTCGCCAGTCGCGCTAGGGAGCCATGTATTGCGACGCGGAAAAAGGTGAACAAAGCGCGCCGGACTGGGCTTCGCTGGCGAGGCGCGAGGAAGGAAGATCCTGATGGTGTCTGACTGACGAGCAACGAAGCCAGGGGAGTCCAGGGGTAGCGCTTGTTTGATCTAGAGCACCCCTACACATTCCTCTCGTCGCCGGGCACAGCACTGCCGGCCGCTTTCTAGGCCAAAAAAGCGCGCCGTACCACCCATATGGCTCGTTTCTTCGGCTACGGAAGCGGCTCGGCAGCTCAGCACCCGGCTCGGTCCCGAAGTGGTGTGGGGAAGCTCCTAACGTTCTTTTTCGGGGGGCGGTACAAAGCGAATGGCACGATGGAAGGTTCTGATCACTGCACCCTACATGCAACCTCAGCTCGAGCGTTTTCGGGCCCGGCTGGAGGCCGCTGGGGTGGAGATCGTCGCACCCACGGTGCGCGAGCGGCTCGAAGAGGCGGAGCTCCTACCGCTCGTTAACGGTATCCACGGCATGATCTGTGGAGACGATCGGATCACGGCGCGGGTGATCGCGGAGGCGTCCGCGTTGACGGTCGTCGTGAAGTGGGGGACGGGTATCGACTCCATCGATCAACAGGCCTGCGCCGACCGCGGGATCGCCGTGCGCAACACGCCGGGGGCCTTCACCGAGCCCGTCGCTGATACAGTCTTGGGCTACGTCATCGCGGCTCAGCGTGGCCTCTTCGAGATGAATCGAAAGCTGCACGCCGGTGGTTGGGCCAAGACGCCTGGCTGGGCCCTTCACGAGCGCACCCTCGGCGTGGTCGGCGTCGGCCGTATCGGACAGGCGGTGACGCGCCGTGCCCGCGCCTTTGGGATGCGGGTTATCGGTTGTGATCCGGTCAGGCCACCGACCGGCTTCTTGGCCGAGACAGCCCTCGAGCTCTTTGAGAAAGCAGCGCTGCTTCGAGAGGCCGACGTCATAAGCCTCAACTGCGATCTCAACCCGACCAGCTATCATCTGATCGGCGCGCGGGAGTTGGCGCTGATGCGCGACGACGCTTGGTTGGTCAACACGGCGCGGGGGCCCTTGATCGACGAGGTGGCGCTATCGCGAGCGCTGCTCGAGGGGCGCATAGGTGGGGTCGCCCTCGACGTCTACGAGCAGGAGCCGCTGCCCGCTGATAGCGCGCTCTTGGGGTTGGAGAACGTCATCTTGGCGGCCCATAACGCGAACGCGTCCCCAGCAGCTCGGGAGCGAGTTCACGAGGGTACGATCGAGATGTTGCTCGAGGGGCTAAGAGCGAGCGGCTCATGAGGCGAGTGGTGTTGGTCACGGGAGTCGCCGGAGGCATTGGGACAGCGACAGCGTCGGTATTCTCTCGCGCAGGATGGCGTGTCATCGGTGTCGACCGCTGGGGGGCCTCCGTCGCCGGCGTCGATATGCCGATGCAGGCTGATATCGGCGAGGCGAGCGCCGTGGAGCATCTCTTCGAGCGTATCAGCGACGAGGTCGGCCAGCTGGACACGCTCGTCAACAACGCCGCGGTGCAGATCTGCAAGCCGCTAGTCGAGACGAGCGCCGAGGAGTGGGACGAGGTGCTGGGGACCAACCTGCGCGGGGTCTTTCTCGCGGTCAAGCACGCCTATCCGCTGCTCCGTCGCGGCGGCGCGGGCTCGATCGTGAACGTAAGCTCCGTGCATGCTGTCGCGACGTCGCCCTTGCTGGCCGCTTACGCGGCCAGCAAGGGGGGCGTGTTGGCGCTGACGCGCGGCCTGGCGCTGGAGCTCGCCCCCGATAGGATCCGGGTCAACGCTGTCTTGCCGGGTGCCGTCGACACCTCGATGCTCCATGACGGCCTGCGCCGGGCTGCGCCTGAAGGGAATACCGGCGAGGCCTTGGCGCGCCTCGGTAGCCGAACGGCGTTGGGGCGAGTCGGCCAGCCCGAGGAGATCGCGGAGGCGATCCTCTTTCTCTCCGATCACGAGCGCTCGTCGTTTCTTACGGGGCAATCGATCACCGTCGATGGTGGGGCGACCTGCCGCTTGAGCACCGAGTAGTCCGATGAAACGTCCCCACTGGCTCTCGACGCTTTTGGCTGGCGAGGTTGACGCGGAGCGTGTCGTCGCCGCTGCGAGGCGACGGGTAGAGCGCTATCCTCATCTCCTCGCGTGGTACCTCCGGGCGGGGCCCTTCTCCTCGAACCGCCGTCGGTTGAGAGCGCTCCATGACCTACATAAAGGTGAGCGCTGCTTCGTCATCGGTAACGGGCCGAGCCTGCGTGAGATGGACCTCTCACCGCTTTCCGGAGAGGTGACCTTCGGGCTCAACCGGATCTACCTGCTCTTCGAGCGGTTGGGCTTCATTCCGAGCTACTATGTGGCGATCAACGAGCTCGTGATCGAGCAATGCGCAGATGAGATCGCAGCGTTGCCGATGACGAAGTTCCTCAACTGGCATTCGCGCCGCTACCTCGAGCCCGCTGCAGGGGTGAGTGACCCGATCTACCTACGACCGATCTATCAGCGCCGCTTCTCCCGCGACCCTGCCAGCTGCCTTTGGGGCGGCGCCACGGTCACCTTCGTCGCGCTTCAGCTCGCCTACTATCTGGGCTTCAGTCGAGTGGTCCTGATCGGCGTCGATCACTCTTTCGTCGACAAGGGCACGCCGAATCGCACCATCACCTCCAGCGGAGACGACGCCAATCACTTCGACAAGGGCTACTTCGGCGCAGGCTTTCGCTGGCAGCTTCCAGATCTTCGCACCTCGGAGGTCGGCTATCGGCTCGCGCGAGAGGCCTTCGAGCGGGCCGGCCGCGAGGTCGTCGACGCGACGGTCGAGGGGAAGCTGCGAGTCTTCCCCAAGGTACGCTTCTCCGACCTCTTTCGATAGCGCTTGCGATCACTCGTTTCGTAGAGCGCTCGCCATCCCGTTAGCAAGGTCAGACCACCAGCATGGCTCGTTTCTGCGGCTACGAAATCGACTCGGCGGCTCAGCGTTCGGCTCGGTCCTGAAGGTGTGGGGGGGCTCCCGAATCAAGAGACTGCTAAGAGAAGAGCGAGATCCGACGGAGCAGCGTCAGCACGGCGATCGCACTATAGAGGAAGCCCCCGCCGAGCACCGCCAGGGCGATTCGGTCCTCGGCGAAGTGGTAGGCGACCATCCAGCTGATCAGGAGCGCGAGGGTAGCCGCGTAGCGCCGATCGACGCAGGGGAGCTTGGTTTGCCAATAGAGGAAGAGCACGGCCGTCTTGGCCGAACCATAGGCAACCAACGCGGCGAGGGCCGCTCCAGCGGGGCCGCGGGAGGGGGCGAGGCCCAGCACCATGGCGCCGAGCAGGAGCGCCATGCCCAAGGTCAGCAGGGAGATGGACCTCTCCTTTCCGATCGCGATCAGCGGAGACACCGGTGGTGAGGCGATCAAGAGCAACATCGCCAGCGCGAGCAGCCGAAAGACTGGCAGCGCCGGCAGGTAGCTCTGCCCGAAGAGGCCGCGAATCATCAGCTCCGCCGCGAGCATCGCGCCAGCGTAGGTCGTCTGACCTAGCAGGAGGGTCAAGAGGTTGAGTCGAGCGACGCTGCGGTCGAGTTGCTGGCGGTTTGCGCCCGCTTCTCGGGCGAGGGAGGGCATGAAGACGAAGGTCAGCACGACGTAGGGGAGGGTCATCAACCCGGCCAAGCGCAGCGCCGCGGCGTAGATCGCCAACGCGTGGTCGCTGGCGCGGGCGCGCAGCACCACGAGCGGGATCTCGATCGAGCTCCACGAGGCGACCGCCTTGAGTAGAAACCAGCGGCTGCTCCAGGCGACCGAGCGAAAGCCGGGGCTAGCTCCATCGTCGTTGGGCAGAGAGGTGAGGTGTGCAAGCAGGCGGAGCGTTACGACCATGGCGGCGCTCGCGCCGAGGAGGAGCTGAAACGAGGGGAAGGAGGCTCGAGCCCACGCGGCTCCAGCGGAGATGGCCAAGGGCAAGAGAGCAGGCAAGCTGGTGTCGAGGGCCTCGAGGTCGTAGCGGCCGCGCGCCCGACGTAGCCCGGCGAGGAAGTCACCGGTGGTGACGGCGCTAGCGAAGAGTAGAGCGCCAAGATCGGCCAGGGCGACGGTCGAGTCGAGCAGCCGAAGGGCGAACCAAGCCAGCGCCGCGCCGCTAGGGAGCAGCAAGAGCCGGAGCCGCAGCGCTTGACGCTCCAGCGCCCAGCCGCCAAAGCCAGCGGCGGGGATCTCCCGGGTCAGCTGCTCCGTGAGGCCGAGGTCCGCGAAGATCGCCGCGGCGTTCCCGACGGCCAGGAGGAAGGCGAAGAGGCCCGCTTCCTCGACGGTGAAGAAGCGGGCGACGCAGACAAGGGCGAGCAGGCGACCCAGCGTCCTCGTGGCGCGAGCGCCGCCGGAGACGATGACGGAGCCGAGCGCGCGCCGGCTTCGGGGTTTGTCCTCGGCGTTCATCGCAGGAGACGACGATAGCACCGCGATCGGTGAGCTCGCCAGTTCCGCAGGAGGTCCTCGTGTTGGTGGTACGGCGAACGTTCTGAGGCCTAGCAGCGTTTTGGTCTATCAGCCTGTTCGAGCAGCCTGTTCGAGCAGCCTGTTCGAGCAGCCTGTTCGAGCGGCCTGTTGTTCTAGCAGCTTGTTGGTCTAGCCCTCCCGTCGCGACCAGCCCTTCGAACCGAGATCTTTGTCGCTCAAGCTCGCCGTAGCACCACTAGGGCTTCGTTTCGCTTCGCGATCTCGGCTCGAATGGCGTCGCCTCGTTCGGTCTGGCCTAAGAGCTTCCCCACACGCTCGGGACCGAGCTGGGCGCTGAGCTGCCGAGCCGAGCTCGTAGCCGAAGAAACGAGCCATACGGATGGTACGGCGATCGTTCTGAAGGATAGAGTGTGGCTGTTAGCAGCTTCCCCACCTATTCGGGACCGAGCCGGGAGCTGAGCTGCCGAGCCGAGCTCGTAGCCGAAGAAATGAGCCCTACGGGTGGTACGGCGAACTCTCTGAGGCCTAGAAAGCGGCCGGCAGTGCTGTGCCCGGCGACGGGAGAGATTTGTGGGGAAGCTCTTAGGGCTGTGCCCGTCGGCGGGAGGGATTCACGCGGAAGCGCTCGAGCGCAGCAGCTCATTTTGAGCTACGGTGTCGTGTATGGGCTTGCGCTATCAATTGCTCGATCCGCAGAGGCAGATCAGCGCGCTCTATTTTCGAGATATCGAGCGTTTTCTCGACCTCGTCCACGGCTGGAATATCGGCTGGCACTATGTCATCGACCTCGCCTGGATCTACGAGCGCGCGCGGAGCTGGCCGGCTGGCGCGCGAGTCCTCGATGCTGGTGGTGGCTCGGGGCCCGCACAATACCTGCTGCTCGAGATGGGCTTCGACGTCACCAACGTCGACCTGTATCCGCAACGTCCTAGCTTCGCCGAGCGGCGGCGCTACAAGAGCTCCTTTGCTATCTCGAAGGGCTTGACGGCTACACCATCCTTGACGGCTACGCCATACCTGCGGCATCTCGCCGGGGCGTTTGCTGCTCTGAAGAAGGTCGTCAGGGGCAGCGGCCTATGGCCTTGGCTCCGCTTGCTGCGAGACAGACCCGCCTTCGCCGAGCGCTGCGATGCGTGGCGACGGAGCGCACGCCATACGGGCTGCCCTCCTGGGCGCCTCCGCTTGCTGCGTGGCAACCTGTGCAGTCTGCCGGATTTTTCGGACGGACACTTCGACGCCGTCGTCTCCGTGTCGGCGCTCGAGCACGCACCGGCGGCTGACATTCCCACGATGCTCGCCGAGCTGCGGCGGGTGGTGCGAGCGGACGGGCATTGGGCGATTACGACGTCGGCGACGCATCGAAGCGAGACGTGGCTCCACGAGCCGGCGATGGGCTTTTGCTTCTCGACCGCCGATCTGCGGCGGCTCTTCGACGCGGTACCCGCTGACGACGCCTGCGCCGAGGATTTGCTGGCAGCATACCGATGCTGCACCTATCTGGAGCAGCATCTCGCTCCTCTTTACCGGAAGTCCGGTCGCCTTGGGATGCCTTGGGGACGCTGGGATCCGCAGTACCTGCCGGTGGGGCTCTTTCAATGAGAGGATGGGCGACGGACTCATCGTCAGAGTCGGGGAGCTGATGCTGGAAAGCAGCTCGACGCCGCCTTCGAGCGGGCCGCCTTCGGGGTCACGCCGCCGGCGTTCCTGGCGCTCGCTGGCGGTCCTGGTGTTGCTGCTCGCGGGCGCTTGGACCGTCACTCTGCTCGTGCCGGCCGCTCCCTTCATCCTCGACGACGACGCTCACGCCCTCGGCGTGGTGGCGCTGCGGGAAGGGGGATTCCAGGCTCCCGGGGTTAGCAGCCTCGGTCCCAGTCGTGCGCTCTTCTGGTTCGATCCGGCGGGCCATCGGCGATCCGACGATCGCTCGGCCTTCTCCGCCCATCCGCCCTTCTATGCGGTCATGGCTCAGCCCTTTGCGTTGCTCGGGTGGCAAGGTCTGCAGCTGATGCAGGGGCTCTGCTTTGGCCTAGCGCTCTGGCTGGTCTATGGGCTCGTGCGCCGGCGGCTCGGGGACCGGCGCATGGCCGCGCTCGCCGTCGTGGCCACGGGCGGTGCTTCCTATCTGCTCGAGTACGCTACGGGGCTCTGGCCGCATATGCTCTCGTTGCTGCTCTGCACCCTGGCCTTCGTGTTGGCGACGGAGAGCCTCGGGCAAGCGAAGCGGGTGGGACTGCGCGCGGCGGCTGGGCTGGCCATCGGGTTGGCCTGTGGAGTGCGCTACCAGAACGCCGTGTATGCGGCCGCGCTCGGCCTGGGCGTCTTTGTCAGCGCCGCGAGCCGCTGGACGGAGAGCGCGAGCTTCGTCGTAGGCTTGGCACCGCCCTTGCTTTCCAGCGCCTTGGTGAACAAGCATCGCCTGGGCACCTTCAACCCCATCAGCAAGGGGGGCTCCTACCTCTCGCTCGGGACGTCGTCTCAGAAGCTGCGCGACGCGTTCTGGGCCTTCATGGCTCGCTTGCTCGACAGCTCGCAGACGCCCGATTACGCGCTCGTTCACGAGCCTTGGTGGATGCGGATAGCCGACTCGGGAGCGGTCTTGCACCAGGGCGTGATGCGGAAGGCGTGGCTCCAATCGCTGCCCTGGGTCACGTTGCCCTTGCTGCTGATGGCGAGGGCGCTCAAGGTTCAGGCTGGCCGCGCGCTCCAGACGCGAAACGATCTGCGCCTGATCGCGCTGGTGGTCGCCGCTCAGCTGGCCGTCATCGTCGTCTTCGGCATACATCGACACGAGGGCCTGGCGTTCAATCAGCGCTACCTGATCGACCTAATCCCGCTGCTGGTCCATGCGCTGGTGCTGGGGCTCGACGAGCTCGAAAAGGACAATCTCTGGCGGGGTCTGGGGCTCGGCGCAGCCATTGGGGTCGTCGCCGCCGGCGCGCTCTTCATGCTTCTCTCGCCGACGTCCGTGGGGAGGCAGCTCTTGGTGTTGCGGCTGCCGCTCGTGCTGGCCGCGTTCGTCGCCGGGGCGTGGTTGCTACGCGCCCGATACCCGCGTGCGCTGGCGTTTCTGGTCGGTCTCGCGCTCGCCTGGAGCGCGGCGCTCCATGCGTCGACGGACCTCCGAGGCAGTCTGCGCACACGACACCATCGCCACGCCGAAGCGCGGGCCCTGGCCGGCGCGCTGCCGAAGGGCGAGCCGATCGCGCTCTTTGCGTACTGGGGGAACAAGGACTGCGTCGGGCCGCTGCTCTTCACTCACGATATCGTGGCCGTCGACGCGCATCTCGACGAAGGCGCGAGCGCGCCTCGTTTGGTGCGTCAGCTCCTCGACCGCGGGCGGCGAGTGTTCGTGATCGTCAATGGCCACGGCCGCGCGCTCTTTCGCCGGATGGGCGCGGGCTTGAAGGTCTATGGTCGAGAGTTCCATTTCCGGCACCGACGCCCCTGGCTGCTGGTGGAGCTGAGGCGGCACTGAGGGCCGGAGCAGGGAGATCGAGCCGCGACATCAGGCTGAAGAGCAGCCCTACACCTGCCTCCCGTCGCCGGGCACCGCGCTGCCGGCCGCTTTATAGGCCTCAGAACGCTCGCCGGACCACCCGTATGGCTTCATGTCTTCGGCTACGAAATCGGCGCGGCAGCTCAGCACCGGGCTCGGTCCCGACGGTGCAAGGGAAGCTCTTAGGATCCCAGTGTCCCGCGGCGCGGGGTTGCTCTCGCGAGCGGCGATCAGCGCCTCGTCTTTTGGACCTCGCGACGCGTAATCGACCCCTCTTTGCTTCTTATTGAGTCAGTGGGGCTTGGGCAGCCGATCCTTGCTCGATCTCCAGCCAACCGAGACCTGACGCCAAGAGCCCGAGACCTAAGCCCTTTGCGCTTTCCTCGCGGCGTCCTGCTGCTACACTCGAAGCATCATGAGCTGGCGTCGACTGAACCTGATCCTGTTCATCCTGATGGTGGTCGTGGGCGTGCTGCGGCTCTTCACCGGCAACATCATCGGCGCGCTGATCCCCCTCGCCATCGGCGTCTACTGTGGATCGGTGGCCTTCGACTACCCGATCTGGACGCGGCTGCGGCAGATCTCGCGCTTCATCTTCCGACGAAAGAAGACGTAGCGCGCGGCAGAGCTAGAGCTCGCGGCAGTGGTGCCAGATGCTCTGGAGCTTCGCGAGCAGCTCGTGGAGTCGCTCGAGAGGCCAGATCGTGGCGGCGTCGCTTGGTGAGCGCCTGGGATCTGGATGCACCTCGAGAAAGAACCCGTCGACGCCGACGGCGGCGGCGGCGCGCGCCAGCGCTGGCACCGTCTCGCGGCGCCCGCCGCTGCCCGCTGGTCCGGCCCCGGGACGCTGGGCGCTGTGGGTCGCGTCGAAGAGCAGCGGCGCGCAGCCGCGCAGCTCGGGCAGGCCGCGGAAATCCACGACCAGATCGTGGTGCCCGAAGCTCGTCCCGCGCTCGGTGAGCAGCACCCGCTCGCCGCCGGCTGCGCGCACCTTCTCGACGGCGGCGAGCATCTGCGTCGGGGCCATGAACTGACCCTTCTTGATGTTGACCACCTTGCCGCTCGCCCCCGCGGCGGTGAGGAGGTCGGTCTGGCGGCAGAGGAGCGCCGGGATCTGGAGCATGGCGACGACCTCGGCGGCGGCTCGAACCTGCGCAACCTCGTGGACGTCGGTGCAGGTCGGGAGGCCGAGCTTCGCGCCCACCTGGCTCAGCATCTCCAGCCCGTCGTCGAGGCCGGGGCCCCGAGGCGCGTCCCCATGCGTTCGGTTGGCCTTGTCGAAGGAGGCCTTGAACACCAGCCCGACGTCGAGGCCCTCGCAGCTGCGCCAGAGGGTCTCGCCGATCTCGAGCGCGGCGCTCGCGCTCTCGAGGACACAGGGCCCGGCCACCAGCAGCAGCCGCTCGCCGCCGATCTGGAGCCCGGGGACGATCTCCACCGGCGCGATCATCGCTGCTCCAGCAGGCCGCGAAGCTGCTCGAGCTGCCGTGGTGTGTCGAGGCGCGGCGCGGGGCGCGCGGCCTCGACGGTCTCGATGCGGAAGCCGGCGGAGAGCCAGCGCAGCTGCTCGAGACGCTCGGCGCGCTCGAGGGGTGAGGGCGGGAGCTCGCGGTAGCGCGCCAGCGCGGCGCGGCTGAAGCCGTAGATCCCCAGGTGGCCCCAGCAGGGGACCTCCGCTGGCCAGCGCGAGGGCGTCACATCACGCACATGGGGGATCGGAGAGCGGGAGAAATAGAGCGCGCGACCCTTCGCGTCACGGACGACCTTCACCACCTCCGCGGCCGCAAGCTCGTCGTCGTGGACGATGGGATAGACGGGGGTGAGGAGGTCGCAGGGAGCCGAACGCCAGCGCGCGATCAGCTGCTCGAGGAGCGTCGGATCGAGCAGCGGCTGATCGGCCTGGAGATTGATCACCAGCTCGCCACGCAGCTGGTCGAGCACGCTGGCGACGCGCGCGGTGCCGTTTTCGCAGTCGGCTGGCGAGCGCAGCGCGACCCCACCGAAGCGCGTCACGGCCTCGGCGATCTCCTCGGCGTCGGTGACGACCAGCAGCTCGTCGACGCCCGCAGCCTGGCTGGCGCGCTCCCAGACGTGTTGCAGCACGGGCTTTCGAGCCAGCGGCGCGAGGAGCTTTCGCGGCAGCCTTGACGAGCCGAGGCGCGCGGGGATGGCGACGGTGATCGGGCGATCGCTGCTCATCACGGTCGCGAGCATACTGGCTCGCGTCCGCTCAGGCCATGGCTGCGATCGCCCGCCTCTTGTCCCGCGGCCCCTCCATGCTACGTTGCGCGCCGATATCGCCTTTGGAGGCCATCATGCGCCCGATCTCAGGTCCCCTCTCTATCATCGCCGCCACGATTGTTGGCCTCGCAAGCTGCACCAAGCCTGCTCCGCAGACCGGGCCAGAGAAGGTCGAGAAGGTCGCGGAGGCCAGCCCCAAGGGGAAGGGCCAACCCAAGGCGATCAAGAAGTCCCTCGCCGAGGTGGGGCTCGAGGCCGAGGCCCTCGACCGCTCCGTCGACCCCTGCACCGATTTCTATAGCTTCGCCTGCGGCGGCTGGATCAAGAGCACGACGATCCCCGGCGACAAGCCGCGTTGGGTTCGCAGCTTCAGCGAGATCCACAAGCGCAACGAGGCGGATCTCAAGGCGCTGCTCGAGGTCGCCGCGAAGGCCAAGGGGGAGGCCGACAAGGTGCAGGCCAAGCTCGGCGCCTTTTTTCGGGCCTGTATGGACGAGGAGGCGATCGAGCGCTCGAAGCTGCGCCCGCTCTCGCCGCTGCTGAGGCAGATCCGCAAGGTCCGCACCCTCGAGCAGCTCCGCGACGTGGTGCTCGCGCTACATCGCCAGCAGATCTGGGTCCTCTTTTCGATCTCCGGTGACCAGGACTACGCCGACGCGACCCGCAACATCGCCTACCTCGACCAGGCAGGCCTCGGGCTGCCGGATCGCGACTACTACACCAAGCAGGATCCCAAATCGAAGACGATCCGAGCGGCCTATGAGCTGCATGTGGCGCGGATGCTGCGACTCTCGGGCTACGCCAAAGCGCGCGCCAAGCGGGCGGCCAAGGAGGTGCTGACGATCGAGACCGCGCTCGCCAAGGTCTCGAAGACCCGCGTGGAGCGGCGCGACCCACGCAAGATGTACAACAAGATCGATCGCGAGGGCGTGATCAAGGCAGCGCCGCGCTTCGGCTGGCAGGGCTACCTCGCCGGGCTGAAGCTCGCCAAGGTCAAAGACATCAGCGTCACCGCGCCGCAGTTCTTCGCCGGCCTGAATCGGCTGCTGGGCCAGAAGAAGCCGCGTGAGCTGGCTCCCTACCTGACCTGGCACGTGCTCCGTGCCTACGCGCCGGTGCTCTCCAAGGCCTTCGTCGACGAGGCCTTCGCGCTGCGGAAGCTGCTCACCGGCCAGAAGGAGCAGCGGCCGCGCTGGAAGCGCTGCGTCGCCGCCACCGACGCGGCGCTAGGCGAGCTCTTGGCCCAGCCCTTCATCGCCAAGCGCTTCGCTGGAGACAGCAAGAAGGTCGTGACGCAGATGGTGCATGCGATCAGCAAGGTCTTCGGCGAGCTGCTCGACGAGCTGCCCTGGCTCGACGCCGCCACGCGCAAGAAGGCCCACCTCAAGCTCTCGAAGATGGCGTTTCTGATCGGCTACCCGGACAGCTGGCGGCGCTACCCCTTCGAGGTGGGCGCGGTGCACGCCAAGAACGTACAGGCCTCCCGCCGGCACGAGCTGGCGCGCAAGCTGGCGCGTATTGGCAGGCCCGTCGATCCCCGGGAGTGGGAGATGAGCCCGCCGACGGTCAACGCCTACTACCACCCACAGAAAAACCACATGGTCTTCCCCGCCGGGATCTTGCAGCCGCCGTTTTACACCCAGGGCGCCGCTGTCGCCGTGAACATGGGGGCGATGGGCATGGTCGTCGGCCACGAGCTGACCCACGGCTTCGACGATCAGGGCTCGCGCTTCGACGCCTTCGGCAACCTCGAGAACTGGTGGGCCAAGGCGGTCCGCGGCGCCTTCGAGAAGCGGACCTCCTGCATGGTCGAGCAGTACGGGGCTTACCAGCCGCTGCCGGGGGTGAAGCTCAACGGCAAGCTCACCCTTGGCGAGAACATCGCCGACGCGGGTGGCGTGAAGCTGGCCTATCAGGCCTATAAGGCGCTGCGGGCCGGCAAGCCCCCGATCGTGGCCGAGGGCTTCTCCGAGGACCAGCTCTTCTTCCTCTCCAACGCACAGATCTGGTGCGCCAAGGCCCGCGAGAGCTTCATCCGACTGCGCGCCCAGACCGACCCCCACTCGCCCCCGCGCTTCCGCGTCAACGGGGCGCTCTCCAACGCGCCAGAGTTCGCCAAGGCCTTCGGCTGCAAGGCCAAAGCGCCGATGGCTCCGGCCAAGCGCTGCGAGGTCTGGTAGCGATGGACCAACACCTCGCACACCGCTTTCGCGGCATCTCGGCCAAGGCGTTTTGGGAGCTCTTCTTTTTCGACGAGGCCTATGCCGAGGCGATCCACGCCCACCTCGAGGTCGAGGTGGTGGAGCTGTCGATCCAATGCGAGGGCGTCGAGGATCCGTCGGGATGCGAGCGGCAGATGGCGATCAAGCCGGCCCAGCAGGCGCCGGGCTTCCTCAGCAAGCTGCTCTCCGGCGCATCGGTCATCCGTGAGCATAGCCACCTCGACATGCAGGCCGGCAAGATGACCACGCAGATCACGCTCCCGACGATCGGTAAGCGGGTCGACTACGGCGGCACCTACACCTGGCGCGACACCGCCGACGGCTTCGTGCGGAGCTGGGATGGCCATTGCACGGCGCGCTTTCCGCTGATCGCGGGCAAGCTGGAGCGCTTCTTATTGGGCGAGCTCGACAAGAGCCTCGCGAAGGCGCATACGTTCACCCAGCGCTGGATCGACGAGCGTCAGTCGCGAGCGGTCGCCGTGGGCCGCTAGAGCGCTGATCAGCTTACCGGACCGAGCTGCGCGAAGGATGCGGAATCACAGCGTAGGAGCGAGAAGGGCGCCTGCTGGTAGCAAGCAACCGA
>PDWJ01002122.1_pt1 | contig 22027 bp, 18 predicted proteins | sample 1430881 | NCBI WGS metagenome assembly PDWJ01 (sample SAMN01162460, study PRJNA174530) | Oral metagenome, whole genome shotgun sequencing project. | biome: Marine environment; feature: Marine mammal; material: Swab sample of the gingival sulcus; isolation source: swab sample of gingival sulcus... | reverse complement strand
ATGGTGAATAAAGTCCTGGCAGACGAACTGAACGGCCAGATTCATGCCCTGGCCTTACACACCCTGACCCCGGCACAGTATGCTGAACGCGCCGGAAAAGTGGCGGATTCACCACAGTGTCTGGGGGGTGGCAAGATTAGACCTTGAACAATCTTTTTATTTAGAAATTCCACAAAAACCTTGATAAGCAAGCCTTTATATTGAGTGCTAACTATGAAATTAATTAATTTTTTTATCTATATGGCCTTATGCTTATTCCTTATTGGCTGTACTGGCAACCCTTCAGAAATGCCTCAAAATGTCAGCTCAAATAAGCCCGAAGAAACCAAAGGAACTATCTATGAAGGTACATATTCTTTTTATTATAATGAATATTTTATTGAGGGTAAAAGTGGCCATTTATGGCGACCATATTTATCCGAAAGATTGAAGACTGATTTTAAACAACATTGGAACAAGGCCACTGGTAATAAAAGACCGCCAAACATTGCTAGAGTTAGATTCAAAGGAACTATCAAATGGATTAATGACAACCCTCCTGTTGGGATAAAAGTCAGCAAAAATTCAAATAAATTTGTACCTTATAAACATTTCACAGTAACTGAAGTGATTTCAGTTACTGTACCTGATAAATTAAATCCGGCCACTTGCTATAGAGAGGAAATCCCTTGTTCCAGTGCAGGATTAGCTCAGTTTTCAGGAAAGGTCATTAAACATTAGAAGTTGTCTGGCAAATTACAATACAAGGCCACCACTCAATGCTAAACTTGCCCTTTATCCAAAAAAACATAAGGCCTTATGAAAATCGCCAATAAGTTACGCTGGGTAATGGTCTCCGCTGTCGTAGTCCTTACCCTTTTCTTCCTGTTATTTCTGTTCTTCGCCACCCAGAGTTTTCTGGATGTCTGGGATCGCCTGCAGCAACTCCCCGGCTGGCTGTTCTATACCTATATCAGTATTATCGCAGGCATTCTTGGTGGCAGCGGCTATTTTATCTACCGCGTTCTCGGCAGTGGCAGCGGTAAAAAAGACAGCGACCGGAATGAACCACTGAGTGAAGAACAGTTGCGCAGCGAACTGGATCGTTATGAAGAATCCGGCATGGATACCACCCCGTTGCGCGAAGAACTGGCCAGGCTGCAAAGCCGCAAGGACAGCGGCCAGATCAATATCGCTTTCTTCGGTGATGTCAGCACCGGGAAATCATCCATTATCAAGGCCCTGCTGCCCGAGACGGATATTGAACCGAATCTGCGTGGTGGCTCAACCCGGGAAATCAGGGAATACCTGTGGCAAACCGCTTCCGGTGACCGTTTACTACTGACGGATCTGCCAGGGCGCAATGAAGCCGATGGCACACTGGATGAAATGGTGCGCGATGAGGCGGTACGTGCCCAGATGGTGGTCTATGTCATGGATTCGGATTTCAGCCGCACCCAGTATGAAGATGTGCAGCTGTTACTCGACTTCGGTAAACCGATGATTCTGGCTTTCAACAAAAGCGATCAGTACAACACCGATGAAAAACGTCTGCTGACAGAGCGGATTCAGGAACGCATCGCAGCGACCAAGGGCAAAAAACCGACACTGAAGATTGTGTTTATTCAGTCCGGCGGTCATGAGGAAGTGACCAGGGTCTATCCGGATGGTCGTGAAGAAACGCTGATTCGCCCGCGCAAAGCCGATATTTCAGCGCTGATGACACAGATTCAACAGGAAATCGACAGCCAAGCTGACTGGCTGGAACAGTTACGTGATGCCAGTGTCTTTACCCTGGTCAAACATAAACTGGACGAGTCCCGCATTACTCATCGCCGTGAACGCGCCGAAAAAATTATCCGTACCGCCACCCGGAATGCGATACTGGGCTCAATGGCCGCCATCAGCCCCGGCACGGATATTGTCATTCAGGGTGTACTTGGCACCAAAATGGTCAAGGATCTGTGTAATCTCTATGATAGCCCGGTCAGCCAGATTGATATTGACAGCTTTCTCGATTTCAGTCAGGGGCAACTGAAGAAAAGTATCCCGGTGATACTGGCGGTGGCCGGTAATGGCATGAAAGCCTTTCCGGGTATCGGCACGGTGGCCGGAGGGCTGGTACATGCCGTGGCCTACGGGTTAATATTTGATGCCCTGGGGCATTCAGTGGCACATACACTGGAGAAACGCGGTGAGCTGAAACCGGCTCCGGCGGCACTGACTTTTCGGGAGATGTTGAGTGGAAATCTGGAAGAGCGTACAAAAACATTTGCCAGATTGGTGGTCGACCAGTACCAGCGAAAAAAGTCCTGAACGGAACGTAACGGAGATGGACATCTGGAAAAACATGCAGAAACACCTGCCGGACTGGGTGAACCATATTCCCGGTATTGCCACACAAGCTGCCAAAACAGATACGGAAAAAGATGCTGATCACCGTGCTGTAACTATTGATTCCGAAGGTACGGCCATACCCGCCGAGCCGGTTAAAAAACCCAGGGCAGGTGACTCTCACCTTGCACTGGCGACGGAAAGTCTGCGGCAGTTAATGGGCGACAAGCGCATTCCGGATGATGTGCGGGAAGTGCTGAAAGAAGACTACACCCAGGTGCAGCGCATGCTGGACAAGCTGGAACACGGTCATATTCATATCGCGGTCTTTGGCCGTGTCAGTGTCGGTAAATCCTCACTGCTGAACGCCCTGATCGGTAGGGAGGTGTTCAGTGTCAGCGTGTTACACGGCGAAACCAGAACCTCCAGTATACAAAACTGGGAGGAGTATGAGGATGGCGGCCTGTTTCTGATTGACACACCGGGCATCAATGAAGTGGATGGCGAAGAACGCGAACGCATGGCCCGCGAAGTGGCGGAACGCTCCGATCTGGTGTTGTTCGTGATTGACAGCGATCTGACAGACGTTGAATTCCGGGCATTGCAAATGGTGGTTACCGGCCACCGCCCGACACTGCTGACGGTGAACAAGGCAGACCGTTATACTGAAAAGGAACAGCGGCAGTTACGCAGCATTCTCCGTGAGCGCACACAGGGGATGATCAGCCCGGAAAACATTGTTTTCACCACCGCGCAGGAAACCCGCCAGGTACTGATTACGGTTGACGAAAACGGTAATGAACAGGAAAGTACCCGCCTGCGTCCCACCGATGTCGCCACACTGAAAACGCGCCTGTGGGATATTCTGGAAGCAGAGGGTAAAACCCTGGCCGCACTGAATGCCTCCCTGTTTGCCGGTAATCTGAGCCAGGAGGTGGGTCAGCGCATTCTGGAAGTCAAACGCGAACTGGGTGCTAAAACCATCCGCATGTACTGCCTCGGTAAAGGGGTAGCGGTAGCACTTAACCCGATTCCACTGGCTGACCTGATTGCAGCCGCCGCGATTGATGCCGGGATGATTGTGCATTTATCACGACTGTATGGTTTACCGATGTCAAAAACGGAAGCCGGTCAGCTGGTACGCACGATTCTCAGTCAACTGATTCTGCTAATGGGCACCACCTGGGCCATTCACCTGTTATCATCCGCCCTGAAACTGGGCACTGGTGGCCTGTCCACAGTACTGACCGCTGCCACCCAGGGAGCAATCGCCTGGTACAGCACATTGGTGGTCGGCAGTGTAGCTGAACGCTGGCTGGCTAACGGTAAATCCTGGGGCGATGCCGGGCCGAAACTGGCGGTACAACAAATTCTGGATTCGCTGGATCGTGACTCGGTGGTTGCCGAGGCACGCGATGAAATCCTGACCTATATGCGTAAAACTCTTAAAAGCTGATCAAAAACAACCGTATGAAAATCTCCAAAAACATTGCCATTATTGCCGTCTTATTGCTGGCGGTAATGTACCAGTACTTTGAAAACAACCCGATCCAAACACCACCCAACACCGGACAAAGCCATTTCAGCAGTACAAAAAATACTCCGCCACCTGATCAGACCGATCAGAATGCCGTCATCCAGCGCATTCGCGATGCAGCAAATAATACCAATGCCAAATTCTGGACAACCGTGCGCGGTGAAGTCATCAGGAACCTGAAAGATGACACTAAAGGCAGCCGTCACCAGAAATTCCTGATCAGAATCAGCCCGGATATTACCCTGCTGGTGGCACACAATATCGATCTGGCCCCACGTGTGCCGGTCACTACAGGCGATCAGGTGACATTGCATGGTGAATATGCCTGGAATAACCGTGGCGGAGTCATGCACTGGACACACCATGACCCCAAGGGGCGGCGTGACGGAGGCTGGATTGAGATTGGCGGGAAGCGTTATCAATAGCTTCCCGCCAGCCAGACAGATTGATTACCCTCAGAACAATTTTATCGGACTGATAAAGCGGCTGGCATCACGCAGGAAGGTCTTCTTGCCATCCTCCGACATCACAATGCGGTCATCGCGTTCCAGCAATGGATCCGGTGCCCTGCCCTCGCGGATCGCTTCCAGATTAACGGCGTAACGGCGGAATTGGCCATGACGGTCACGACGGAACAGGGTGGCATTCGTCTTGTCCGTCAGCTCAGTAATCCCCCCTGCCATCGCGATGGCCTGCATAAAGGTCATACCGGGCTGTAACTGAAAGACCCCCGGCTTCGCCACCGAACCATCGACAGTAAAGCGATTATAGGTTGCTTCCTGCACCACAATGCGGTCATCCTGAATTAACATTAAGTCCTGCATCCGCCCCTGACGAATCGCAGCAATATCAATTGGTTGCTGGCTGATCTGACCGTTGGCATTGCGTCGCAACAAAACAGCACTGTGTACATCGGCCCTGGCATCCAGCCCACCGGCCAGTGCGATGGCCTGTAACACCGTCATACGGCCACTGACCGGAAAGACCCCCGGCTTGTTCACGGCACCTTCCACCGTAACCCGGTTCTGTACGGATTCCTTGACCACCACTGTCACCTGCGGGTTATTCATATAGGTCTGTTCAAGCTTCTGTGCGATCACCCGCTCCAGCTGTGCCGGTTTCAGCCCCTTGGCCCGTACCTGTCCGATCAGCGGATAGGTAATATAACCACGGGAATCAATGCGCAATTCACGGGTCAGATCCGGCACCTTAAAGACGGTAATTTCCAGTAAATCCTGTGCCGATAACAGGTCACTGCCCGCCCACACGCCATGCGGGAAACGGCCGGGCGTATGCGTCATCGCCATGGGTACCGGACGGGTGGATAAAGCCGCCACCGGCGATGGTGCAGGCAGCGAGGCACGAATCGAATTGGCCGCGATCAGGGGCGGGGCTGTATTTTTTTTGGTCAACCCGCAGCCACTGAGTAATAAGCCGGAGACAACGGGCAGGATTAAATATTTTGCATTGATCATCAGGGAAGCTCCGTGCATCCATTCAAGAAGCTCATAAAATAATGGATTTTCCTCAATACAAACGACTGATGACCGCAGGAATGGAAGTGTTCCCTGGATAAGTGGTGCTAATAAGAAAAAATGGAATTATCTATTGATAGCCCTGCGGATTCTGGCTTTGCCAACGCCAGGAGTCCCGGCACATGTCTTCCAGTGTTTTTTCCGCCCGCCAGCCCAGCTGTTCAGCGGCATGGGACGGATCAGCAAAACAGCTCGCCACATCCCCCTTTCGGCGCGGTGCAATCTGCCAGGGAATTTCCCGGCCACTGGCTGTTGCAAACGTCTTGATCATATCCAGCACGGAATAACCCTGCCCAGTGCCCAGATTGGTAATTAACAGATTATCGACCCTATGTTGCTGAAATGCCTGCAGTGCCTTGACATGGCCCAATGCCAGATCGACCACATGGATATAATCACGCACACCGGTACCATCGTGTGTCGGATAGTCATCGCCAAACACCGAGAGTTGCGGGTACTGACCGACTGCCACTCTGGCGATATACGGCATCAGGTTATTCGGAATACCGCTGGGATCTTCACCTATCCGGCCACTGTCATGTGCGCCTACCGGATTAAAATAACGCAATATCGCCATCTGCCACTGTGGATCGGACTGGTATAAATCCATGAGGACATCTTCGATCATCAGCTTGGAACGGCCATACGGATTGGTCGCCGCACGGGGAAAATGTTCCTGAATCGGCGTAGTCTGTGGATCACCATAAACCGTGGCTGAGGAGCTGAAAACGATTCTGTTGACCCGATGACGCTGCATGGCTTGCAGCAAACTGACCGTACCGGCAACATTATTATCGTAATACCATAACGGCTTTTCAACCGACTCACCCACCGCTTTCAAACCGGCAAAATGAATCACACCACTGATACTATAACGGGTAAAAAGCTCATCCAGCACGGCGGCATTGCGAATATCACCCTCATGGAAGGGAATTTCGGCCACACCTGCCAGTTCCGCCACCCTGCGTAATGACTCTGCGGAACTGTTACACAGATTATCCAGTACCACCAGTTCAAAACCGGCTTCCAGTAAGGCCAGACAGGTATGTGAACCGATATAACCCGCACCACCGGTCACCAGAATTTTTTCAGCAGACATGATCTAAACTTCCCAAACAAACCAGAAAAACCCGGATGGTGACCATTAACCACCCAGGTTGCAGTGGCAAGTTTAGCGCTTATCGGCAGATTGGTCTTTCTTGACTTTTGTATTTTTTACCTTGTCTGTCGCAGCTGATGCAGATTTTTTCGTTTCAACGGCATTATCCGGCTTACCTTTGGCACCGGCAACACCGGACAGCTCACTCACGCCTTCAGTCAGCGAAATATCAGCCTTGATTTTTTTGAAAATCCCGTCACCGATACCCTTGACCTCCTTGATTTCCTCCAGGGTCTTGAAAGCACCATACTCCTTGCGGTAAGCCACTATTGCGGCTGCTTTTTTCTCACCAACACCCTTCAGATGATGCTGGATAGCCGCCGCAGTGGCGGTATTAATATTCACCATGTCGGCCAGTGACACCGAGGAAGAAAACAGACCGGCAGACAACAGTAAAGCAGTGATTATTTTTTTCATGTGGATTTTATCCTTATTATTTTGTTTAAAGCGGACGATGCATATTGCCAAAACCGTTCCAATAGCTCGAATTGGCACGATAACCGGAGTTTCAGTTGCTGATAGTGGATTTTTCGCCGCAGCTTGATTATCTTTGCAGACAGTTAAATTCCGGAGAACCCGCATGAACAAACATTACCTTAAAAAAGCACTGACCTATTCCACTGTTGGCAGTCTCGGCCTGACTGTAGCCGCCGCACTGCAAGGCTGTGGTGATACCGGCCTGCCTGCGGAACAGAGTCAGAATCAAGATCAGGCACAGATTGCCGACGCTGCCGAGCAGGGTCTGTTCATGGTCATCCAGCAGACCGGTACTAATCCGGACACCTATGAACTGGCAGAAAAATACCCGTCGGCACAGGGCACCCGCGCCATTCTGAAAGACATGGACGGCAATGAACGCATCCTGAGCGAGGAAGAGCTGAAGCAAATGGCGGAAGCCGAAGCGGCCAAGGTTGAATCCGGTGAGTCCCAGCTGGCCGGGCCGGTGGCGGAAAATCAGGGACTGAGCCTGGGTGAGACCATTCTGGCTTCTGCCGCCGGGGCACTGATCGGCGGTATGCTGGCCAATAAGCTGATGGGCAATTCCAACTTCCAGAAGCACCAGCAACGCACCAATCAGCGTGCACAAAGCAGCATGAGCAGCAGCCGCAAACCGGGTGCAAATAACACCAGCAACCGCAATAAAAGTTCCAGGGCACGCTCCGGCTTCTTTGGTGGCAACAAGGGTGGCAGCCGCAGCAGCAGCCGTTCTTTTGGTGGCTAAGCGATGATCCGTACTGAACCGGTCAAGCCCATCAGCAATGAGCTGATGGAAGAAGTGGGGATGAGCTGGCACACCGATGTCGATGGCAGCGCCTATCTGGTCAACGAACTGGTGCATGTCACTGAGGCGGAGGCGGAAGCGTATTATGAAGCCGCCAACACGCTGTATGAGATGTTTATTGAAGCCGGTCAGCATGTCATCGATAACGATCTGTTTTTCGAGCTGGATATCCCGTTTAATCTGATCAGCCAGATTAAACGCAGCTGGGAAAATGATGATCTGCATCTGTATGGTCGCTTTGATTTCGCCGGTGGGCTGGATGGTCTGCCGATTAAACTGATTGAATTTAATGCCGACACACCGACCAGCCTGTTTGAAACCGCGGTGGTGCAATGGGCCTTGCTCAAGGCCAATCACATGGATGAGGAAAGTCAGTTTAATACGGTCTATGAAGCAGTGCAGAATAATTTCCGTCGCCTGATCACTGGTATTGAAGGCGAGGTTGATCCGGACAGCTTCGCCGAGCAATATCAATACCAGAATATCCTGTTCTCCAGTGCGGCGGATCTGCCGGAAGATGAGCGTACCGTACGCTTTCTGCAGCAAATTGCCTGTGATGCCGGGTTCCAGACTGACTTTGCCTACATGGGTGATGTCGCATTCTCGGAACAGGACGGTATTTTTAATGCAGAAGAAACCCGCTTCGACTATTGGTTCAAACTGTTTCCGTGGGAAGATATTGCGCTGGAAACCGACGGTATCACCAGCATTCTGGACGAAATCAGCCAGAATCAGGCTTGCACTATTCTCAATCCGGCCTATACCCTGCTCTTCCAGAGCAAGGGCATTATGAAAGTGTTGTATGAACTGTTCCCGGATTCACCATACCTGCTGGAAACCCGGCTTGAGCCGCTGCAAGGTAGAAAACAGGTCTCAAAAACCATGTTCGGGCGTGAAGGGGCGAATACCGCGATTTACGACCCGCAGGGCAAAGTGCTGAAAGCAGTTCCGGGTGAATATGACAACTACAGCAAAATCTATCAGGCATTTGCCGAATTTCCACAGGATGAGGAAGGCCGCAGCTATCAGGCTGGCGTATTTTTCGCCTGGGAAGGTTGCGGCCTGGGTTTCCGTCGCGCCTGGGATATTCACGATAATATGAGCAAGTTTGTCAGTCACCGGATTGAGGGTTGATATTAAACCGGCTGGATCGGAATAAAGTTTTCCGGTCTGGCCGTTGGCAGCCGTGCCGGTGCCCAGGCATGGCCATAAATCACCTCATAGGTCGCCGGATATTGCCCATCCTCCAGCCGAAACTGCTCATAGGCCTGATAAAAATTCCGCATACGCTGCTTGCCCGTCAGTCCCCGGTTGCGTCCGGCAGTCGCATTATTCGCACCGATATTTTTCAGGTCCTGCAACAACCCGCGCACCTCGGCGTAGGTCAGGGTGATTATTTCCATATCTACCACCGGATCACGGAACCCGGCCTGTAACAGTGCGTCACCAACATCATGCATGTCCACAAAGCGGTTGGTATGCGTATAACCATCGACCTCGCCCCAGCTGGCCCGCAGCTCTTTCAGCGTATCCGGGCCAAAGGTGCTGAACATCAGCAGACCTTCCGGCTGTAGCACCTGTACCAGTTCGGAAAATACCGCAGGCAGATCATTACACCATTGCAGCATCAGATTGGAAATCAGCATATCGACACTGCTCGGCGGCAGCGGTAACTGTGCCACATCCGCGCACACGCCAACAGGCCTATGCTGCGGATCACCCCTGGTTTGCGTCATCTGTACCATGCTCAGCGCCAGATCCAGACCAATCACCTGCGCGTTTTGATAACGTTTCAGCAGTTGTTCGGTCATTTTGCCGGTACCGCAACCAAGATCCACCACCCGCTCAGGTTGCAGCCTGATCAGATCCAGTCGCTCCAGCAGCCGGTCACCAATCTCACGCTGCAATACGGCGGCAGCATCATAGGACGACGCAGCACGATCAAAGCCGGAACGGGTTTTCGCCTGCTCCAGATAATAGTCAGGGGTCTCAGCCATGCTGCACCTGCCTAATAAATATCAATACCTGTTCCAGAAATACATCAGGATGCGTAACAAACGGCACATGCGCCGCCCGAGGCATAATAGCGACCTGTTGCTGTGCATCAGTCAGCGTTTCAGCCAGCCCCACCGGAATCAGCTTATCCAGCCGCCCGAGTATCCATTGTTGCGGCTGGCTAAGGGTTTGCTGTGAAAAATCCGCCGTCTTCAGAATCTCCAGCCCGGTTTCCAGCGCATGGAATGCCGCCGGTTTGCTGAGAATATTGTCGCGCAGGTCATGAATCATCTGCGGATCACTGCGCACTCCCATAAACTGCAAAGCAAAAAAACGTTTCACGGTAGCATGATAGTCCTGGTGCAGATTCTCCGCAAAGGTCTGCAAAACCGACTCCGGCAGGCCATGCTCCCAGCCATCATGCTGTACAAAACAGGGCGTACTGGCGACCAGAATCAGGGCGCGTACCCGTTGCGGATATTGCAGCGCCAATGCCTGCGCAATCAGACCACCCAAAGACCAGCCCATGACTATGGCCTGTGGCGGGATATATTCCACCAGCATGTCTACCATTGCCTGCTGTGACTCAGCGACCAGCCCGTGGCTGTCACCATGTCCCGGCAGATCAATCCAGATCACTTGCATATGGCTCGCCAGCTGTTGGCGAACCGGTTCCCAGACGCGGTGATTCATGCCCCAGCCGTGTAACACCACCAAGGGCTGTCCCTCTCCTTCTATGCGGGTAAAAAGTTGCGACAATGGTTTTCCTTTCACGTTATGATGCTGCTTTAATCCTCCGGTATTGGCCGGAAACCCGTATTACAGCACAATCAAAACCGGATATTAACCAATGCATCCAGAAGCGACCAGTCTGCTGCCCTATTTTCTGCTGATTACTGCTTATCTGCTCGGCTCGGTATCAAGCGCCATTCTGACCTGCAAGGCGCTGGGGCTGACCGACCCGCGCACTGTTGGCTCACATAATCCCGGGGCCACGAATGTGATGCGCATTGGCGGCAAGAAAGCGGCAGCAATTACGCTGATTGGCGACATGCTGAAAGGTCTGTTGCCGGTTCTGGCGGGACACTGGCTGGGCTTTGATCCTGGCTGGCTGGCATTGATAGGTCTGGCTGCCTTTCTCGGCCATTTATATCCACTGTATTATGGTTTCAAAGGCGGCAAGGGTGTGGCAACCGCCATCGGCGTTTATCTCGGGTTGCATCTCTGGGCCGGTTTGCTGGTCTGTGCCACCTGGTTGTTTGTCGCCAGAATCCTGAAGATTTCATCATTATCCGCGCTGGTCGCCACGTTGCTGGCACCGCTGTATTTCTATCTGTTCACCGGGCACAGGTTTCTGACCCTGATTCTGGTCATCATGACAGTCTTCATCTACTGGCGGCACCGCTCCAATATCCGCAATCTGCTGGACGGCAAAGAAGGTAAAATCAGGGTGGACACGTCAGACGATACACTCTCCTGACCCCACATCATGGCTAATTTTAATACGCATATAACCTATGCGGCCGCCGGTTCGGGGTTATTGTCAGTGCTGTGCCTGCAAATTGGCCTGGTGGATCAGCGTAATGCCCTGTTACTGGCACTGGTCGGCACCATTGGCGGTATTCTGCCGGATATTGATCTGAAGCGCTCTTATCCCAGCCGTATTCTGTTTGCAATGATGGGGCTGCTTCTGGCCTTTATAATGGTGTTTTCGCTGGAGAATCAGTTATCTATTCTGGAGCTGTGGCTGGTCGGTATAGGCTCTTTTTTACTGGTGCGGTTTCCGGTCTGGTATATCTTCCATCATTATACCCACCATCGCGGTTCGACCCATTCCATTATGGCCGCCCTGCTCTGCGCCTTTACAACAACGGCGTTCAGCTTTCATCTACTGGCCAAAGACGATCTGACCGCCTGGTTAATCGGTAGCTTCCTATTTCTGGGTTTTATCCTGCACCTACTGCTTGATGAATTTTACAGCGTTGATTTCACCAACCGCCGCATCAAACGCTCTTTCGGCAGTGCGCTAAAACTGGTCGATTACCCGAAAACCTTTAAATCAGCCCTGCTGATTGGCCTGACCTTTATGGTCTGGTTTATGACTCCTGATGAGACCCGGTTCTGGGATACACTGACCAGCCCGCAAACCTACCAGATTATCTCCGCCCGTTTCCTGCCCTGAAAGGGTGCATAATTATCCGCCAGCACGTATTTTTAGTGAATTAATGGTCGGGTCTTTTTTACCGGATTAATAATCATCAAATTTAACCGCTTCAGTTTCATCGCCCGGATTATCTGCGTATCATGTTTGTCCCTTGGGAATAAAAAAGATGAAGCAATGGCACACCTACCCCCTCTCAATGCATTAAAAGCCTTCGAAGCCGTGGGCCGTCTGGAAAGTTTTACCAGGGCCGCCGATGAGCTGTACGTCACCCGGGCAGCTATCAGCCACCAGATTAAACATCTGGAGGATTTCCTCGGCTTTCAGCTGGTCAAGCGCCATAGCCGCTCAATCTCACTGACACCCGCCGGTGCAGCGGCCATGCCCAAGTTACGTGAGGGGTTTAACAGTCTTGCGGAAGCCGTCTCTGCAATGCGCAGTCAGATCGGTCATGAAACCCTTAATGTCTGGGCCGCCCCCTCCTTTGCCTCGAAATGGCTGATACCCCGGTTGCACCTGTTTTCCGGTGTGCATCCGGAAATCAAGATGCATATCAATGGTGATGCCAAACTGGTGGATGCCACTGAAAAAGGGGCAGATCTGGATGAACTGTTTCGTGACAATGACATTGATGTCATGATCCGCTTCGGTTCCGGTAACTACCCGAACTGTGAAACCACCCGATTATTTCCGGTACAGGCCGTCCCGTTATGCAGCCCTGATCTGCTGCATCAGCCCGGCAACCCCCTACAGTCACCGGCTGATCTGGCACACCACACCCTGCTGCATGATGAGACACCCTACCAGGGCCGCCCCAGCTGGACAAAATGGGCAGAGAATTTCAATATCAAGGGCATTGATACCCGGCATGGCGGCCTGCACTTCAATCAGGTGTCACTGGCACTGGCAGCCGCCCTGGATGGCCAGGGCGTACTGCTGAGCATGGATATACTGGCCCGCAGTGATATTGAGGCCGGAAGGCTATGCATCCCCTTTGACCTGAAAATGCCGCTGGAACATGCCTACTATGTCATCCGGCCTGACAGTGTGACAACACACCAGAATGCTGCCATTGCTTTTATTGACTGGATTATTGCCGAAGCAGATTGAGGGCGACTTGCCAGACCGGACAATTTCGGGAAATTTATCAGGCCGATAAAAAAGTTTTTCACAAAATATCCGGCAAAACAGCAAACCCTGACCTATGCTTAAAGCCAATCAGATCTCAATGAGGATGGCCCTCGGATAATTTATGATGTTGGCCCACATAAAAAATAACTGCCACATTCCGAAAATAAGCATAGTTAATACTGAGGGTCATTCTCAATGAGATTTAGGTTTATCTGTAAAGCAAGCGAACAGATCACGCAGCAGCAGGGACACTTCGCCAGTCATCAGGCTGAACTCAATGTCCATTTTCTCCGCATGTGACTGCGGGTCATATTCATCCAGCTGGTCATCAAAAATATCCAGAAACTTCAGGCGCTTGATCAACAGATCTTCAGTCAGCACAAAACTGATCTTGTCAGCCCAGACCAGTTGCAGTTTTGACACCAATTTGCCGTGGGCCAGATTGGACTGAACCTCCTCTACCATCAGCTCATGCTTTTTGAATACTGCCACACTCTGTGCCTCATCCTGACTCAGCAGCTCACATTCTTCGCCCAGCTCAAATGGTGGCGGCAGTACCCCCCCGGATAACCACTGTGTCATCAGACTGACCGGCGTGTTAGCCGTTTCCGGCGTAGCGACAGGCAGACTGTCAATGGTTTTGCGCAGCTGGCCGGTGAAACGCTCCGCCTGAGTCGGGGAAGAAGTATTAATAATCAGCCACTGATCATTCAGGTCAATCCAGGCATCCAGCTTACGGGTACGGGTAAAGGCACGGGGTAATAATTCAAACTCAATCTGCTCCCGCAGCTCTTTCTTTTCCTTACTACCGACCTTGCGACCCTCGCGCTCCTGAATATCAGCAACCCGTTCATCCAGTTCATCCTTGATCACCGAAGCCGGCAACAGACGTTCCTGATGCGCCATCGTTAGCAGCATATAGCCATTCACACTGTGTACCAGTGCTTCGGCATCTTTACCCAGAGGAGGCACCCAGCCGCTGCTTTCACGCTGCTCACCGCCACAGGGTGCAAACAATCGGTTTGACAGTTTTTCATCTAATTCTTCTGCAGACAGCGGAAAAGCATCCTGCAGTTTGTACACATAAAGATTCTTGAACCACATGCTGAAACCCACTCATCATCGTCAGGGGAAGGCGATTATGCAGCAAAGCCCGGTGACAAACAAATCCCGTTAAAAATTACTGCACCCTCCCCCCCCATCATACACACCAACTTGAACAGCTCTCCCATTGATTACACATGACTTACGCCAGACAGCTTTCATTTTTCAATCAACGAATGAACGGGCGCAGGCAATATTTGTTTATACGTCTAGTGGCTGGTTTGGGGTATCGTCGGAGTTTTGGTTTAATTTGTCTGCGAGAGCTGCCCAGTATTCCAGACCACCCGGAAGGCTTAAATCTTCTGCCATTTTCTCCAAAGCAGCTAATACTTGAGCAAGGCCAATTTGACTGGATGTGGCATAGGCTTCTGCCCAGCTCTTGAATGCTTCATTGTGTTGATCATTTTGCCGTTGGATATGACCAATATTGAATTTGGTAGCACACATTCCAGCGATATCACCGATTTCCTGTTTAATTGCCAGCGATTGTTTCAGATAGTGGAGTGCGATTTCATAATCGCCGCGAGTATAATAGATATGAGAGATATTATTCAGCGTGGTGCCTTCGCCGGACTTGTCGCCGATTTCCTGTCTTATCGCCAGCGATTGCTGCAGATAGTGGAGTGCGGTGGCATAGTCGCCGCGATCATCATAAATCTGAGAGATATTATTCAGCGTGATGCCTTCGCCGGACTTGTCGCCGATTTCCTGTGTTATCGCCAGCGATTGCTGCAGATAGTGGAGTGCGATTTCATAGTCGCCGCGAGCACCATAAATCTGAGAGATATTATTCAGCGTGGTGCCTTCGCCGGACTTATCGCCGATTTCCTGTGTTATCGCCAGCGATTGCTGCAGATAGTGGAGTGCGGTGGCATAGTCGCCGCGAGCATGATAGGTCGTGGCAATATTATTCAGCGTGGAGCCTTCGCCGGACTTGTCGCCAATTTCCTGTTGAATCGCCAGAGATTGTTCATAGAAATCCAAGGCTAATGAATGGTTTCCTAGATGATAGTTCTGAATGCCATATAAATTCAATGCCCTGGCTTTGGTTTTTTGCTCCTCAGACGCACAAAGCGTTGAGAGCCAGTGGAGTGCTTCAGTATAATTTCCATGCAGCGACAACTGATCAATAATGCCAAAGGCAACTGCATCTACATCCGCTTGTTTTTTCTTTTTTACTGAGTCTCTTAAGGCGCTCAACCAGTGAAATGGTGTTTTATCTTTCGGAAAGTCAATGGCTGCACGAGTTAAAAAGGCATAGGTACTTTTGGCATTGTATTTATGGGCAGCAAGTAAACGCCTGTGGAGCAGGGCATTGGGCACATCAGGCCGGTATGCCCATTGTTGAAGGACAAAATACTCGCCAAAAATATCAGGTTGCAGGGCGTAGCTGCCCGTGCCACCACTGAGCTGGTTTACAGCGGCGATATTGGCTTCCAGTTCGCTGTCATCTGTGGCAAATTCACACTGGCGCAAGGTTTTATATAGCTGTTCTGTATTGTCAAAGATGAGGCCAGATGTCACTGTAGTGAATACGAATAGCTGGTAAATTTTTGCTTGTTGTTCGGTGCTGTATTTTGGGAATTGTCGGTGCCACGCGACTTTTTCATGTTCCAGTACATAATCGAGTAATGCTTGCTGATTCCATTCGCGCAGGTTGTGTATGCCGTGTTCGGCAATAGCTACGGCGACCATGCCGATGAATAAGGGGCGGCCCTGGTCACTGAGTTCATTCAGCGACTGCCAAAACTCGCTATCATCCTCCGGCAGTGTTTGGTCAGATTGTAGTGATGCCAGAAAACTGGCCAGTGCGGTGCGCTGCTCGGTTTTGGTCAGTGGTTTCAATTCGTGAGGGGATTGTGTAAACAGATAGTTTTTACGTATTAGTGCATCGCTGGAGCCGCTGATGAGTTGTTCCCACCAGTGCTGATTTTTGTATTCCCGTTCCAGTATTAATAGGCGTAGCGGGAAGTCGAAATGGCTTCGGTGTTGTATAAAATGGTCAATCCATTCACTGATGGCTTCGGGGTACTCTGCCGCATAATCAATCACCACAATGGTCGGGCTGCGTGGCTGCCAAGCGTTGAGCGCATCGGCTTTTTTGAGTTTGGCATGGGGCAGAAAGCCCACGTCCCACAGGTTTTGGCGGCGTTCAATCGCGTCTAATGCTAAACGACTTTTACCGACACCGCCGCTACCACTAATGACCCACCAAGAAAAAGGCTCTTCTTGCTCAAAAAATTTGTTGAGTTGCTGCTGGCTATTGTCCCGACCAATCAGATCGGCCTGTCGTCGGGCATACGTCAGCCATTGGGCGCTTCCCGCCTTTGCGTCTTGCGCTTCTGTAATCAGGAAGTCGGGTGTTTTGAGATCAAGGTCAATTGAGAACTTGCCGACAAAGGTGTCCAACTGTTGCCGCAGGATGGCTTCCATATCCTGATGTAAGCTATCCAGTCCTTCGGAGAGCGCGTTTTGTCCCAGTAATAATTGAATCAGTCCTTGGTGCTCCGGTTTCAGGTTTGCCCACTTGGCTTTGTCGGTTACAAGGGCTTCAAGGTGCTTATTAGCCGGTATTTCCAGCGCCCGATCCAGTGATTTGTCGCTCATGGTTTTGAGTGAATCCAGCAGGCGCTGGGACAGAGTGAGATACCAATGATATTCGCTGAGTTTGCCATGCAGTTTGTTGAGCATGGGCACGCCAACGGTGGTGGCTAAAAATGGCGCGATTCGCTTAATCGCCAAACGTATATCTGCCTTGGGAATGCCCGTTTCCGCATGGAGGTAATCCACCCACTGCGTGATTTTGTCATCGTTGGTGAAATAGTCCTTAAACTCGGTGAGTGCGTCGAGAACCTGGGAAAACTGATCGGTGGCTTGGGCTGTTTCTGGCATAAATCATCCTTATCGTTGCAGGCAGTTTAGCATGATATTTATACCGTTTGTCTTGGCCGTGGAATGCTTGCTGTTGATGGATGAACTACGGGCGGGGGGTGTCCCTCGGCAAGTGACAGGCTGGCGCTTACGGCGCAGCGTCGCTGATGAACAGAACTTAAAATCCTTGAACTTACGAAGACTGATCCGGAGTCAAGTCAACAGCCGCCGCAAGAAATGCCCGGTAAAGGATTCAGGTACTCTGGCCAACTGTTCCGGCGTGCCTTTGGCAATAATCTTCCCACCCCGGTTGCCGCCTTCCGGCCCCAGATCCACTATCCAGTCAGCCGTTTTAATCACATCCAGATTGTGCTCAATCACAATCACGGTATTTCCGCCATCCCGCAGACGATGCAACACTTTCAACAACTGATCGACATCGTGAAAATGCAGACCGGTGGTCGGTTCATCGAGAATATAAACTGTTTTCCCGGTACTGCGTTTGGACAGCTCCTTGGCCAGCTTGACCCGCTGCGCCTCACCACCGGATAACGTTGTCGCATTCTGTCCCAGGGTGATATAAGACAAGCCCACATCAATCAGCGTCTGTAACTTGCTGTGAATCGCGGGCACAGCAGAAAAAAATTCACAGGCATCCTCCACGGTCATTTCCAGCACTTCACTGATATTCTTGCCCTTAAAGCGCACATCCAGTGTTTCGCGGTTATAACGTTTGCCTCCACAGACTTCACAGGTAACATAAACATCGGGCAGAAAGTGCATTTCCACCTTGATCACCCCGTCACCGGAACAGGCTTCACAACGCCCGCCCTTGACATTGAAGGAAAAACGTCCGGGCTGATAACCGCGTGAACGGGCCTCCTGCGTAGCGGCAAACATTTCCCGCACCGGGGTAAATACGCCGGTATAAGTCGCCGGGTTGGAGCGCGGGGTACGGCCAATCGGACTCTGATCAATATCAATAATCTTGTCAATCTGTGCCAGACCCTCGACCCTTTTCACCGGTGCCGCTGCGATATTACTGTCATGCAGATGACGCGCAATATAAGGGTACAGGGTACGGTTAATCAGTGTTGACTTGCCAGAACCAGACACGCCGGTGATACAGGTCAGCAAGCCCAGCGGAATCTCCAACGTGACATTTTGCAGATTATTGCCGCTGGCCCCAACCAGCTTCAAGAGGCGTTTTTTATCAAATCGGGTACGCTGCGGTGGAATCGGAATCTGCCGTACTCCGGATAAAAACTGCCCGGTCACGGAATCCTTATTCGCCGCCACCTCATCCGGCGTACCCTGAGCGGTAATCTGTCCACCATGCACTCCGGCACCGGGACCAATATCAATCACATAATCCGCCGCCCGTATCGCATCTTCATCGTGTTCAACAACAATCACTGTATTGCCGAGATCACGTAACCGCACCAGTGTTTTCAGCAGCCGCTCGTTATCGCGCTGATGCAGACCAATCGACGGCTCATCCAGTACATACATGACTCCGACCAGACCGGCACCAATCTGCGAGGCCAGCCGGATGCGCTGTGCCTCACCACCGGATAGGGTATCGGCACTGCGGCTCAGACTCAGGTAATCCAGCCCGACATTCACCAGAAATTCCAGCCGCTGTACAATTTCACGGTTGATCTGGCGGGCAATCTCGCCCTGTTTCCCTTCCAGATTCAATTCCTGAAAAAACCGATACGAGTCACCAATCGACAAGGCACTGATTTCGGCCAGATTATGCCCGTCGATCAATACATTACGCGCCTGCTCATTGAGGCGGGCACCACTGCATTCCGGACAGGCCCGGGTTGCCAGGTACTTGGTCAGCTCCTCGCGTACATTGTTTGAATCCGTCTCCCGGTAACGCCGTTCCAGATTATTCAGCACACCCTCAAAAGCATGTTTGCGCTGATACACCTGCCCGCGCTGGCCGATATAGGTGAACTCGATCTTTTCCTGGCCGGTACCATGCAGAATCAGCTCACGCACCGACGCTGGCAATTGCTTCCACGGCTGCTCAATATCAAAACCGTAATGCTCGGCCAATGAGGTCATCATCTGGAAGTAATAGGCATTCTTGCGATCCCAGCCGCGTACCGCACCCGCTGCCAGACTTTTATCCGGATCATGCACCACTCTGGCCGGATCAAAATACTGATCCACACCCAGCCCGTCACAGGTCGGACAGGCTCCCACCGGACTGTTGAAGGAAAATAAACGCGGTTCCAGTTCCTGTAATGACCAGCCACACTGGCGGCAGGCATAATTCGCGGAAAACAGCAGTTCGTTCGGCTCACCCGCTACCGGATTCAATGCCAGCGCCTCACCGGCCATCGGCACCACCCGCACCAGACCATTGGCCAGTTTTAATGCCGTTTCAACCGACTCGGCCAGCCGCAGCTGCAGATCGTCACGCACCTTGAAACGATCCACCACCACCTCAATGGTATGCTTGGTGCGCGGTTTCAGTTTGGGCAGGTCATCCAGATCATAAACCTCACCATCAATCCGCACCCGCAAATACCCCTGTAAACGCAGTGACTCAAATAACTGCAAATGCTCACCCTTGCGCTCCCGCACCACCGGTGCCAGCAACATCAGCTTACTGCCTTCCGGCAATGCCAGAATCTGATCCACCATCTGGCTGACCGTCTGCACCGCCAGATCCATATGATGGGTCGGACAACGCGGTGTACCGGCTCGGGCAAATAACAGGCGCAGATAATCGTGAATCTCGGTAATCGTACCCACTGTCGAACGCGGGTTGTGCGAGGTGGTTTTCTGCTCAATGGAAATCGCCGGAGACAAGCCTTCGATATGATCAATATCCGGCTTATCCATCATTGATAAAAACTGCCGTGCATAAGCCGATAATGACTCGACATAACGCCGCTGCCCTTCAGCAAAAATGGTGTCAAATGCCAGCGAGGATTTACCGGAGCCGGACAGTCCGGTAATAACAATCAGCCGGTCACGCGGTAAATCCAGGTCAATATCTTTCAGATTATGGGTGCGGGCACCGCGCAAGCGGATGTATTTGTCCATACGGGGGGCTTTGGGTCGTCGAAGAAAGGCGTGATTTTTACAGGTTATCAACGTAACCGCAATCGCTGTCCGGTTTTAATATGGTAAGGGGCTTTCAGTTTATTCAGGCGGATAATCTTTTTTACCGGCACTCCGGTCTGACGCATGACTTCATAAACTGTATGCCCCTTGCGCACCAGGAAGCTTTTTCGTGAGGTTTTCCTGGCCGATTTTTTACGGCTCTTGTGGTGGCGTGCTAATTGCCTGTTGATCAGGCGTTTTTCCTTCCAGGTTAATTTGCGTTTTTTCCTGCCCGCCTTACGGGCTTTCGCCTTCCTGGTGCTCAAACTTTTCACGCGTTTTTTGCCACCGGACAGCTTATGGTAGGCCCGCATGACTTTTTTTACATAGTCGATATTGCGAATCCGTCGGCCGGGCTTGACATTACCCTCACCAGCATTGTAAGCCGCCACCGCGCGGCGGGTATCGCCGTGGTAACGTTTCAGCAGGTAACTCAGGTACCGGGTGCCACCATGTACATTTTCCCAAGCATTATAACCTCTTCTGACCTTGAAGCGACGTGCGGTGGCAGGCATCAGTTGCATCAGACCTTTTTCACCCAGACTGCCGCGTGCCTTGCGGCGAAAACAACTTTCGACCGTAATCACCGCCTTGATCAGGTCTTCATGCACACCGTATCTGGCCGATGCGCTGCGAATGGTTCTTTTATAACGTTTTGCCTTTTTTTCCAGTGAACTTTTGCTCAGTACCTGACAACCAGCAGCGGAAACGGTGGGGGGAGATAAAAAGGCCACAGTCAGCAGCAGGACCAGCATTGAGACTGCTGTTTTATTAATCAATTTGTCCATCATGACACTCAATCCAATAACCAAAAAGGAATCCAGCCGGAAAGCTGGGTGGCGCACATGGGGTTTTGTAACGCCGCATTTCTTTTAGTGTTCAATGGCTTAACATGCCAATAGATATTGTTAAGTTAGAATTAAGCTCATTAATTGACAGATACTGATAGTTACAGCATCTGGAGTAATGGCATAAGCAGGCTGGCCAGCCCGAGTACGGCTGCGAAGCCAACAATGTCAGTAATTGTGGTCAGCACCACACCACCGGCCAGCGCCGGGTCAATGTGAAAATGACGCATAATAATCGGGAGAAAAACACCGGAGCCGGAAGCCGCTAACAGGTTAATAATCATCGCCATACCGATCACCACACCGATGGCAAAGTTATCAAAGGCAAAGGTGGAAATAGCAAAAATAACCACTGCCCAGACAAGACCGTTAATCAGACTGACCAGCAATTCCTTGCTCAACAGGGAACGCCGGTTGGATTTACCCAGCTGGCCGAGGGCCAGTCCGCGGATCACCAGGGTCAGGGTCTGGGTACCGGCTACACCACCCATACTGGGAATCACGCCCATTAAAATGGCCAGTGCCACCGTGGATTGCAGGGTGGCTTCAAATTGTGAAATCACCCAGGCTGCCAGCAGAGCCGTCATCAGATTGGTGCCCAGCCAGACAGCGCGGCGACGGGCGCTGATCACCACCGGCGCGAACAGGTCTTCTTCATCATCCAGACCGGCCATGCTCATGACGGAGTGTTCGGCTTCTTCACGGATAATATCCACCACATCATCAATGGTGATTCTGCCGATCAGCTTATGGTTTTCATCCACCACCGGGGCAGAGACCAGATTACGGTCTTCAAACAGGCGGGCCACCTGCTGCGAGGGGGTATCTGCCAGTATGGGTTGCTGTCTGGTTTCCATCACATCCACCACCAGCTGTTCCGGCTGACGGGTCAGCAGGGTTGACAGTGGCAGAATGCCCAGATAACGGTCATAACGGTTGACGACAATGATATTATCGGTGTGTGA
>PDWJ01002121.1_pt1 | contig 22028 bp, 20 predicted proteins | sample 1430881 | NCBI WGS metagenome assembly PDWJ01 (sample SAMN01162460, study PRJNA174530) | Oral metagenome, whole genome shotgun sequencing project. | biome: Marine environment; feature: Marine mammal; material: Swab sample of the gingival sulcus; isolation source: swab sample of gingival sulcus... | reverse complement strand
TAAATTTGGTTGCTACATTTTTCATAACCTTAAAGTTAAAGGGTAACCTACAAGTTGTCATTCCTTTTTGAGAAAATTATTTTCGGTATGTGATTTTTTTTACTAAAGTACGCTGATGTTTCATTTATTAGAGGCTTGTTTGTGTTTTCTTGCACTTCAGGATTTTAAACAATCAATCAAAATGAGGAGAACAAAATGATTAGAGTCTTTAGTGCAACAGTGCAAGCCCCCTATATCTATAGGGCTTGCACTGTTGCACTAAAAATGTAGCAGAATTATTTAGGATATGGCAATATAATTTAGTTTTGAAAATAGTTCAAAAAAATATACTTTTGTACCCATTATAAGATAAGATATAGGTAGTTAATGTGTGTTCAAAGAATATTTAGTTCAGTGCTACATTTTTGCTACAGTAAAAAAAAAGTTCTTAAAAATATTTTGAGGATAAGGGTGTTATAGGGATAGTTCGAATCCCTCCGTGTTCACTGATAGCAAAAAGGCGATTGTCTTATTTAGGCAGTTGCCTGTTTTTTTTACTTTCTTCCTGCAAATCTGCATTCTCTCTTTTCCGCTCTGAAGTTTATTTGTGCCTTCATTTATTTAAAATGTAGAGAAATAACTCCCTTTAATCATCTTGAACCTAAAATTTGAGTATCTTTGCAGAGATTTGTGTAAGTTATGAAAGAACAAACATTAGATATTCAATCCTTTTTAAATCAAGATGAAAGGAAAGATTTGCTGCGTTTACTGACGGCAGGTTCTGTGGATGACGGAAAGTCAACTTTGATTGGGCGGTTGATGTTTGACAGTAAAATGCTGTATGAAGACCAACTTGCAACCTTACAAAAAGACAGCAAACGCATCGGACATGCTGGTGATGAAATTGATTATGCTTTGCTTTTGGATGGTTTGAAAGCAGAGCGTGAGCAGGGAATTACCATTGACGTTGCTTATCGTTATTTTTCGACCAACAAGCGAAAATTTATCATTGCAGACACGCCCGGACATGAGCAATATACGCGAAATATGGTGACGGGAGCTTCCACGGCAAATTTGGCAATTATCTTAATTGATGCCACCAAAGGTGTGATTACGCAGACAAGACGCCACACGTATTTGGTTTCTTTGTTGGGGATTAAGCATGTAGTTTTGGCGGTGAACAAAATGGATTTGGTGGATTATAATCAAAATGTTTTCGATAAGATTTGTGATGATTATAAAGGATTCGTTACACAGTTGAATGTCCCCGATGTGCATTGCATTCCGCTTTCTGCCCTGAAAGGTGAAAATATCGTTGAGACTTCGGCGAAAATGCCTTGGTATAAGGGGAAGAGTATACTGGAGTATTTAGAGAATGTGCACATTTCAAGCGATAGAAATTTCAACGATTTTCGTTTTCCCATACAGTATGTTTTGCGCCCGGACAGAGATTTTCGTGGTTTTGCGGGGAAAGTTGCTTCAGGAATTGTGAAAAAAGGTGATGAAGTAATGGCACTGCCATCCGGAAAGACCTCGAAGGTAAGGACTATTGTGACTTATGATGGTGAATTGGAACAGGCTTTTCCTCCACAATCTGTAACGATTACTTTGGAAGATGAAATTGATATTTCACGAGGTGAGATGTTGGTACATCCATACAATTTGCCGAATAATGAACGTCATTTTGAGGCAATGCTTGTGTGGATGGATGAAAAAGCGATGGATAGCAGTACGCAATTTTTCATCAAACACACTTCACATCTTACCAAGGCAAAAATTGACAAAATCCAATACAAGGTGGATATCAATACTTTGGATAAAAAAGGAAGTGGCGATTTTCATTTGAATGAAATCGGTAAAGTGCTTATCACTACGGTAAAACCACTTTATTTTGATGCGTACCGATTGAACCGTTCTACAGGGGCTTTTGTGTTGATAGACCCGATTACGAACAACACGGTGGCAGTTGGGATGATTGTTGGGAAATTACGCTCAAAAGAGTCTGCATTTCGGATAAGTTCTGAAGAAAAAGATAAAATAAAAAAAGGGCTTGGATTGATTCTTCCCAGTGAGTACGAGCAGCGCTACAATCAGAAGGCTACAACGCTTTGGATTACTGGTTTGCACGGTTCAGGAAAGAATGAGTTGGCGTTTAGTTTGGAAAAGCGCCTATTTGATTTGGGGGCAACTGTCGTCTTATTAGACGGAAGTTCAGTGCGTTCGGGATTGTCAAAGGAATTGGATGCGACTCCTTCGGATAATGCAGAACACTTGCGCGGTGTTGCGGAGGTAGCAAAGTTGCTCAATAACCAAGGAATTATTGTGATTTGTTCATTTATTTCACCAAGTGAAATAGTGAGGGCGCAGGTTAAAACAATTATAGGAGAGGAAAGGTTTAAGTTGATTTATATGGATGCTGACTTGGCGTATTGTGAGAAAAATAAACCTGAATTATACGAAGAATATGATAACGGTAATTTAAAAAACCTTCCGGGGAAGGATATTGATTTTGATGTGCCAAACGATGTAGATTTTGTGCTGAAACCGCAAGGGAACGATAAAAATGTGGAGATTTTAGTTGAGAAACTGAGTGAATTGGGTGTTTATCCGTTGAGCTGAGTTTTACTAAATAAAATAGATTACAAAAATATTAGAAAATAGGAGAATATGAAAAAAAGAGTTTACATTGGAATGACAGCTGATGTTATGCACCCGGGATTGGTAAATATTATAAACGAAGGGGCTAAATATGGTGATGTCATCATAGGACTGCTAACAGACCATGCTATTGCAGAGTATAAAAGATTGCCATATTTGAATTACGAGCAACGAAAATCGGTACTCGAAAACATAAAAGGGGTTACAGAGGTTGTGCCACAAGATGAATGGAATTATGCTCCTAATCTTTTAAAATATAAGCCTGATTTTATGATTCACGGTGATGATTGGAAAAGTGGAGCACAACAAAAATACAGGGAACTTGCTTTTGAAGCAATGAAAACTTTTGGTGGTAAGATTATTGAAATTCCTTATACGAAGAATATAAGTTCTACTGATTTTGTAGAAAGTATTAATGCCATAGGAACAACTCCTCAAATTAGATTAAAGACTTTAAGAAGATTGATAAGTGCTAAACCTATTGTTAGAATTTTAGAATGTCATAGTGGACTTACCGGATTGATTGCTGAAAAAACAAATGTTGAAGTTGACGGTAAAAGAGTAGAATTTGACGGCATGTGGTCATCAAGTTTAACGGATTCAACTTCTAAGGGAAAGCCAGATATTGAAGCAGTAGATATCACTACGCGAATGCACGGATTGACAGATATATTGGAATGCACAACAAAGCCAATTATATACGATGGTGATACAGGAGGAAAAACCGAACATTTTGAATTTACAGTTAGGACTTTAGAGCGTAATGGTATTTCTGCTGTAATTGTAGAAGATAAAATTGGCTTGAAAAAGAATTCTTTATTTGGGACCGCGGTACCACAAACACAAGATACTATAGAGAATTTTTCAAATAAAATAAAGGCAGGAAAATTAGCTCAAATTACAGAGGACTTTATGATTATTGCTCGTGTTGAGAGTTTGATATTAGGAAAGACCGTAGATGATGCTTTGGAAAGAGCTTTTGCTTATGTAAAAGCAGGAGCAGATGGAGTAATGATACATAGTAAAGAGTCTACAGGATTGGATATTATAGAATTCTGTGAGCGTTTTAGAAAAGAAGATAAGGTAACGCCTATAGTAGTTGTTCCCTCTACTTTTAATCATATTACAGAGGATGAATTTGCTGAAAAAGGTGTTAATATTGTAATTTATGCCAATCATATGTTAAGAGCTTCTTATCCCGCTATGCAAAATGTAGCAAAGCAAATCCTTTTGGACGGACGTTCTTTGGAAGCAAGTAAACAGTGTATGTCAATCAAAGAAATTTTAGAATTAATACCGGGAACAAAATAATGGCACTAAATACTAAGAAATTTGTTGAGAGATTAGTAGAAAAAGGATACTCACACTTATGTGTTGTTCCTTGTAGTTTTGCGAAAAACCTTATAAATGAGTCGATAAACAATCCTAATATTGAGTATGTACCGAGTGCGAGTGAAGCCGTGGCTTGCTCTATTGCGGCAGGACTTAAATTAGGTGGAAATAAACCTATTGTTATTGTTCAAAGTTCGGGGCTCACTAATATGGGGTCTTGTATCACAAGTTTATTAAAGCCTTATGGCATTACTTTTCCGATTATTTCGAGTTGGAGAACATATAAAGAGGGAGATAGTGAAATACAACATCAACATTTAGCGACAGAGCTTCCGGCATTGATAAAGGCTTATGGTTATGAGCAAACAGTACTCGACCAAGAGGATTTGAACTTAGCTTTGAATCAAATAGATACTTGTAATGATAGTCATACTATTTGTATCTTAAAAAAAGATACGTTTTCTTCGATAGAATTAGAAAATAAGCATAAGTTAGATTTGTCACCATACGTCAAAAGAAGTGAATTTTTGGTTGTATTAAACAATAAGTTTAAAAATACAGATACTGTTTTTATTGGTACAACAGGAAATGCAGCCAGAGAAATGTATAGCTTTATGCCTGATACCAAGAATTTTTATATGGCGGGAAATATGGGAGGAGCTCTGAGTGTAGGACTTGGAGTAGCCAAATCAGGTAAAAAAGCAGTAGTTGTTGGTGGAGATGCGGAATTTGTGATGCATATGGGAGGTTTAGTAACTGCCGGAAGATATAAAGAAGAAGTAGATTTGACCTATATCCTTTTTGATAACGAATCAAATAAAAGTACAGGAGGACAAAATACTTATCAAAAACACGTAGATTATATAAACATTGCTAAAAATGCAGGGTTAGAGGTCTGCGAAAAAACTGTTTTGAGTCTGGGTGATTTTGAAAAAGTATTATCAAGTTTTGAACAAAAGAAGGGGGTGAAATTTCTTTGTGTTAAATGTGCTTTTGATGCAGAAACTCCAAGACCACCGCTTGAAAAAGTGAAAGTAAATAGTTTAGTATAAAAAGCAGGAATGAGTCGTCCTATGGCAAAATCTAAAATAATTCTTTTATCAGATATTCACGGCAACTTGACAGCATTCAAGGGTGTTTTGCAAGACATTGAAAAACGAAAAATAGAAAATTTTGTTTTTGCTTTTTTGGGTGATAATATCAATTATGGACTTAGAAGTAATGAGGTTATCTCTATCTTATCATCTGTGGAAGAAGATAAAGTCATTGCTAGTATAAGGGGTAATCACGAAGATGCTATTGAGAATGAAGCATATCACAGATTCTCCTCATCAAGAGGGGCAGAGGCTTTGAGATATACTAAGCAGAATTTATCTACTGAGTCTAAACTTTTTATAAAAGAAAAAATAGCAGACTCTGTATTTGAAGTTGAATATTTGGATAAGAAATTATTATTCGTACACGGAAGCCTTAAAGATACTTTGTGGGGAGGATTGAATTATGATGAAATGCAACGAGAAGTGTACAAGAAATATGATTTTGTATTCTCGGGGCATACACATAGACCTCAATTTATGGAAATTTTCTATAAAGATGCTAATAGTGATAAGAGAGGACAGAAGAAAACAATTTTTATAAATCCGGGATCGGTAGGGCAACCTCGTAATCATAACAATAAAGCACAATATGCTGTGGTAGATGTGTTGAGTGAGGAATGTGCGTTTTACAAAGTGTCGTATGATATTCAAGAAGAATATGAGCGATTTAATAATGAAATAGACAAATTTTATATTGACAGATTAAAAAAAGGAGTATGATACTATATATAATCAGTGGAGTAGCTGGTATGACGGGAAATGAATTGGCTCGTCAATTGTTGGCAAAAGACAATATCGTAGTAGGTTTTGACAATTTTTTTGCAAGTTCAAAAGATGCAATCAGTGACTTGTTTTCTAATAATGATTTTCATTTTTTTGAGTATGACCTTACCAATGCAGAACAGATGAGTAAATTATCTGATTTTGTAAAGAAGTTAAATACTAAAAACGTAGAAATCAATTATATTAATTGTGCTGCTGTTGTTCATACGGTACATTTTTACGAGGTTCACGATACGTATGAAACCAATGTAGAAGGAATGCTTTACAGTTTGGACCAAGCAATAGCACTTGGAGCAACGAAGTATATCAATTGTAGTACCTCAGAAGTATATTCTATGCAGTCTTGGAAAGAGGGTGGAGTTGTTGAAGCAGACCCAATTCTATTTTCAACGGTAGAGCAAAGTCAGCGTACGAGTTATGCTACCGGGAAATTATTGACAGAATTCTTTATGATGGATGCTGTTAAGAAGAATAAAATTAAAGGTTGTTCTATCCGATTTGCAAACGTATACAGTGAAACGGAGTTACATGCAAAGCATATTATACCCTATATCATCGATTCTTTCCAAAAAAGCAACAAGATTGTGCTTTTAGAAAACTCAAAAGTAAACAAGCGTACCTTTTTACATAATTACGATAGTTGCAGTTCCATTATTGCATTGTTAAATTCAGATGAAGCTCTTGACGGTTCGGTTTATAACGTAGCAACAAATGAAGAAGTATCTATCTTGGAGTTAGTAGATATGATTGCTAAAAAAATGGATGTTGAAAATCCTGAAATAGTTTTTGAAGGATATCGAACATCTGACCCTGTTAGACGAGGTTTAAACGTTGATAAAATAAAACAAAGAACTGACTGGTTGCCTACGGTTAGCCTGTCGGAAGGATTAGATAAATGTATCAATTTTAGAAAGAAACGTAATGGCTAATGGAAGGATTTTATGGGTAGATAATTTAAGGGCATTTGGTATTTTTATCGTTGTCCTTGCTCATTGTATCCCTACATCTTTTTATGTTACTAAGTTAATTTATGGGTTTCATATGCCTTTGTTTTTTTTTATTAGTGGTTTTTTGAACCAACAGAGAAAAAAACAAATTGATTTTATACCTTTTGTAAAATCTAAGACTCGTTCTTTACTTAAACCCTATTGGAAATATACTCTGTTGGGAGTTGCTATATTCTCAGCAGTTTCTCTATATAAGGGAATAAATCCTTTTTCTTGGGGAGTGTTATTTGATGCAATTGCTGCGAAATGTGTTGATTTGTATAAATTTTATACAGTCCCCTTATGGTTTTTAATGTGCCTGTTTCTGGTAGAGATACATTTCTATTTTTTGAATAAGGTAAAAACGCTTTATAAGATATTATTTGTGATAGCATTTTCGTTGTTAACTATTTTGATTTTTAATAAAGGGGTTTTACCTTTTGATTTGAATATTGCTTGGCTTGTGATGCCTTTTTACTTACTTGGTAGTAAGTATGAATATCTTAAAAGTAAGGTTGATTTTGGAAAATATAATATCTTTATTTGGATAGTAATAGTAGTATTGTACATTTGGGTCATTGGTAAAAATACTTTTGTAGATGCAGCATTCTTAGAATACGGAAATGGTGTCTTGTACTATCTAGGTAGTACGTTGGGAATAGTATTATCAGTAGAATTTTTTAGAAAATACTACACACAGAATAAATATATTTTACAGATAGGGATACAATCTCTGTATATCTTATGTTTGCATTGGTTTTTTGTGGTTTTGTATAGGCATACAGTTTTTTATGGCAGCAATAACCCTCTTTTGAGTGTCGTAATGGGGGGGGGTATGAGTGTTGCTGTAGTTGTGCTTATATTGGCTTTTTTACATTTGAAAAATAAATTAGAAAAAAAATGAAAGCATTAATTATTACAGTTGCAGGAGAATCTACTCGTTTTAGACAAACCATAGGGAGGGATGTACTAAAATGCATTTATTCAGAGGGCGATTACAGAAAAACTATTTTGAGTTATCAACTGTCATTAGCAGATGATTTTGATAAAATTGTAGTCGTTGGTGGATATAAATACGATGAATTGACCGAATTTGTAAACATCAATTATTCTGATGATAGAATTGTAACCTTATTCAATGGGGAATACAACACCTATGGAAGCGGATATAGTTTGAAAATAGGAATTGATTATCTAAGACAATTTGTCGTTGATGAAATCTTATTTTGTGAGGGAGACTTATATTTTGATGCTTCATCATTTAAGAAAATTACATTAGATAAAAATGATGTGATTTCAGCGAATTTAGAGGCAATAGAAGCCCAAAAATCAGTTGCTTTTTATACTACTTTGGAAAATAAAGTCAAATACATTTATGATACGGCACATCAGCAATTACAAATCAACGAACCTTTTCGTGGAATATATAATTCGGGACAGGTTTGGAAATTTACAAATCAAGAAGTGCTAGATAGTGTTGTTGATAATTTGACCCAAGAACAAATTGAGGGAACTAATTTAGAAATTATTGAAGGATACTTTTCTATAAGCACAAATTATACCGTAGTGCAATTCCAAAACTGGATAAATTGCAATACGGCAAATGATTATAAATTAATAGAGAAACAAATAAACTAATAAATACGATGAAGACATTAACACGAAAACTAGAAGCATTAAAAAAGAAAATAGATGCAGATAAGCCTATATCTATAATGATTGTTGGGTTAGGAAGTGTAGGGAATTACTTGCTAAATTATTTCGTTTCATTAGCAGACCCTAAGATTAATATCGTAGTCGTTGGAAGGAACAAAGACAAGTTGATAAAAGACGTAAATATAGCTAAAACAGCGGCAACAATAAGAGGGCAGTTCAAGTCTCAAATAACTGTTGATACCTGTGATTTGGATGATGTAACTTCCATTTCCAAAGTAATTGAAAACAATAATCCTGATTTTATTGTCAATACCAGTCGTGTGTATTCGGGAATGAAATATGGAAGCATTTCGTGGCATAATTTAAGAGCTTATGGAATTTGGACACCTTTATCTGTTCGTTATATCAGAAATATAATGTTAGGATTTGAAAAAACAAATTCCAAAGCAGTTGTAATAAACACCTCATATTCTGATGCTGCGAATCCTTGGTTAAAAACAGCGGGAGTTGCTTATCCTGACTTTGGAAGTGGTAACGTAAACCATTTAATTCCACGAATTAAATTTTATATCGCAGAGAAATTTAATATCTCTGATTTGAATGCTATTGACATAACACTTGCCACAAGTCACTTTCACGATGTTGTCATCTCAAAAGAGGGGCAAGATGAGGGCGTTAAACAATTGTTATCTGTTCGTTACAAGGGGGAATTGTTAGACATTGACAGTAAAGAAGTTTTCAATGCTTGTGCTATTGCAATGCCAACCGACCAAAAGCGGAATATGATGAATGCCAGCAGTAATTTTGAAATTATTTATAAAATTATAACAGCATTGCGTAATGATTCTGTTGAAAAAATCCATAGTCCGGGTGTAACAGGAGAGATTGGCGGCTATCCTGTGCTTGTAGATTGTACTGGTGGTAAGGTAAATATTAAGTTTGATGAAAAAGATTTTTCATTGGAAGAAATGAGAGTAGCTAATAAAGCCTCTATTGTTTTAGATGGAATAGAAAATGTTGCGGACGGTACACTAATATATTCTGATAAGTTAATATCTGATATTAAAAAAGTATTTGGAGTAGATGTGCCTAAGCAAGTCGCTTTTAATGATATAGATAATGTGGGTGAATTGTTAATTAATAAAATTATTAAGCCCAATTTAAAGTAATTATAAAGTGGAAAACCAAGTTTCTTTTTACCAAAAGTATAAGGAAATTATTGCAAATTTTGGTTCTTTGTATATCATACAAATTGCTAATATTGTATTTCCTTTAATTACGTTGCCTTATTTAGTAAGGGTGCTTGGTATTGCAAATTTTGGTTTAGTTACTTTTGCTCAGGTCTTTTTAGGCTATTTTGTTATCTTAGTTGACTTTGGTTTTGAATTAAGTGCAACTCGCCTTATTTCTATTCATCGTGATGACAAAGAGAAAATAACAAGGATTTTTAGTGCCATAATGCTGATAAAAGTGTTTCTACTAGTACTTTCCTTTTTAATATTGCTGCTTTTGGTATATCTTATTCCGAAATTTAATAGTGATCCTTTGTTGTATCTTTATATGTTTGGAATTGTTATTGGGCAAGGCTTGTTTCCGGTTTGGTTTTTTCAAGGAATGCAAAAGATGAAGTATATCACATTCTTAAATTTAATTACCAAAACACTTTTTCTTGTGCTGGTTTTTGTATTTATAAGGTCATCACAAGATTATTTGAGTTATCCCATATTGATTTCATTGGGATATATTGTTATTGTACCTATTTCTTTTTGGTTGATAAAGAAAGAATTTGGTATAAAATGGCAGATGCCTTATCAAGAAGATGTGCTGTTTCATTTCAAAGAAAGCAGTCATTTTTTTATATCTAGAGTATCAGTATCTATTTACGAGAGGAGTAGTATTTTTATATTAGGTTTAGTGACGAATGATACCATTACAGGATATTATGCTGTAGCAGATAAGTTAAGAGCAGCATTACAGGCACTTTATAGCCCGATAAGTCGTGTTTTATATCCTTATATTGCAACAGAACGAAATCTAAAACTGTATAAAAAGTTGTTTTTATATATCAATATTTTAAATATATTGGGTTTGATTGTGCTATTTGTTTTTGCCCCATATATATTAGATTTATTGTTTGATAATATACACACGCTATCAGTAACTGTATTGCGTATTTTTGCTGTTACATTAATATTAGCAATACCATCTATTTTATTTGGATATCCACTATTGGGAGCATTGGGGCATACAAAGTATGCTAATTATAGTGTAGTAGTAGCTTCTATTTTTCATATTATAGGCTTGTTAGTATTGCTTATGTTGGGTAAGGTAGGAGCTATAAGTGTTGCTATATTATTACTGTTAAGTACTATTGTGGAATTAGCAGTTAGGGCTTATGGTGTTAAAAAATATAAATTATTAAAAGGTGATGAAATATAGTAATGCTTTTATTAAAAGATATATAGTAAGATTGATAAAGCGAATTATAGCTTTATTTTTTTACTTACTTAATGTTTTAATTCCTAAAGACAAGAAAAAAATATTAGCCTATATTGATTATGAGTTTATCGATGGAACATTACAGCCACATTACGAAGATAATGTGTTTCAACTAACGAATTACATTGAGCAACAAGATAGTTCGTTTAACATTATTAGAATAGCGTCAAATAAATTTGGTGGGGCTACTGATAAAACTGGTTTGTTAGATAAGTTAAAAAAACTCTACGATATGCTAACAGCTAAGGTTATTTTACATAAAATGCCTCCGCATATTACTGAACACTATACAAAAAGCCAGGTTGTAATGGCATTGGGCTATTTTATTCCTTTTAAGGCAGATTATTTAGATATTCCTAAGTGGTATGTAATATACGGTCATTTAGTAAAAGAAGGGGTAGATTTTTCAAAATGCGATAAAGAGGGTAAAAATATCTTAAAATTTTATGGTTTTAGGGATAAGCAGTTTGACAGAATGGATTTTACCTATGTAACGGCATCTGAATATGCCAATAAGGTAATTGCAAGGTCACATAATATTCCTCTAAAAAACTTTCAGATTTTAGGAACACCTAACAGTGATAGAAAGCATCAAAATGGTTATCATCAATTGCTTTGCGAGATGTTTAATTTACAGTTCGAGCCAAAGAAAGCGGTTATTTATACTCCTACGTTTAGAGATGATGTTACACATCGTTTTAAAGGTAGTATTCCACAAGAGGAGCAAAATATTTTTGGTTACGGAGATGATAAAGAAATCTTAGAAGACTTTTTAGTGCAGAATAATATATTGTTGGTTGTAAAACTACACAAAAGTTTCCCGTATTACAGAAAATTAGAAGAACTTTTAATTAAAGAAGACAATAGTTACTTTAAAAACTGTTACTTTCTGACTTATGAATTAGAAAAAAAATACAATCTTTCTGTCAATCATCTTTTTGGAATGAGTGATGCGATGATTGCTGATTATTCTTCTATTTCATTTGATTATTTGTATGTGGATAAGCCCATTATATACAACGTGTATGATATAGAGGCATACCGTTCTTATCGCGGATTTTCATATGAGCCTATTGAAGAAATGATGGCAGGAGAAAAAGTAAAAACAGCAGAGGAACTAAAAAGGGCTATTTTAAATGTATTAGAAGAAAAGGATACATGGAAAGAAGACAGAATCAAAGTTTTTAATAAAATAAATGAAATAAAACAAGGTACTGCTCTTTCTAATATTTATAACTATATTATAAACAAGATAAAGAGATAAAGTGTACACTTATATTGTATATAACACGATTTTATTTTTATCTACTCTGTTTGCTTTTTTAGCACAAAGGAGTTATAATAGCAACTATAAGGGGGCATATACATTTTTTTTGTTTTCATCATTTTTAGCACTCTTTATTCCAGCTGCAATACGCTATGATATAGGGGTTGATTACAAACATTATGCAGATTATTTTGAATTAATAAAGTCTGGTTACTTCGTAGCCAAAGAGCCGTTGTACATACTTTTAAATAAAGCTATTGCACTTTTAGGGTTAGATGTTCAGTGGTTTTTTGTTATTACCTCATTTATTATTTATTATTTTCTTTATAAAATTATTCCTATAAAGCATTTAGCATTAGGTGTTTTTTTATATGTGGTGACACTTTATTTAGTTGATTACAGTGCTATAAGGCAGGCGATTGCAGTTGTTCTTTCTACTTATGCTATTCAACTATTGTCAGAAAAACGAATAAAGAAATTTTTTATTTATATAGCATTAGCGATTTTAATACATCTTTCTACAGGCTTAGGTATATTATTAGTGTCACCATTTATTAGACGAAATTATAATAAATATTTACTATTGATTTTACTGTTGCTTTTCTACATTGTAGTGGTTTATGGCAAGATTACACAGGTGATTTTATTTAATATTGGAGATTTAATTCCTAAATATGCGTGGTATGCGACAAGTAACTTGAATATGAGTGCTAAAGTGACTTCTGGGTTGGGGATATTAATTAGATTATTTATTGCTGTAGTAATTATCTTTTTTAAAGATAGTATTGTTAAGAAAAATCGTCATGCTAATGTTGTTGTAAATTTATATGTATTATACGTGTTGGCATATATTTTAAATTTAGATGTACATATTTTTGAGCGAGTTAGACATATTTATCAATTTTTCTCCATTTTGTCAATACTTTATTTTATAGATATTTTTGATAAAAAGAGTAAAATTGTAGCAGCGTCCTGTATTGCTTTTATTTTTTATGCTTTTTTTTTAAAAGATATAAATACAGATAAAAAAGGTGTGGGGGCTGGTTTAGAGATTAACCCTTACGAAACAATTTTAGATAGATAGGAAAAATATGAAAAAAATAGATTTTGTTATCGCTTGGGTAGATGGAAGTGATGAAGAATGGCAGAAAGATTTTGCAAAACACAAAAATGTAGAAGGAGATAAGAGAATAAGTCGATTTCGTTCGTGGGATAATTTGCAATACCTTTTTAGGGGAATTGAAAAATTTACCCCTTGGGTAAATAAAGTGTATTTTATTACTTACGGGCATTTGCCTAAGTGGTTAAATATTGCTCATCCCAAATTGGTAGTGGTTAATCACAAAGATTATTTGGAAGAAGAAACCTTGCCTCTTTTTAATTGTAACCCTTTGGAGATTAATTTTCACAGAATAAAAGGAATATCGGATAAGTTTGTATATTTTAATGATGATACATTTATGTTAAAACCAGTTGCACCGGAACGTTTTTTTAAAAAAGGACTGCCAGTAAATACAGCAATTGCGAATATTATGCACGATGGAGAAATTGCCCATATTGTCGTTAATGACATAGAGGTGCTCAATAGGCATTTTAACAAGCGTAAAGTTATATTGAAAAACTTTTTTAAGTGGTTTCATCCAAGTTATGGTTTTCATTCTTTACGGACACTTATATTATCTATTTGGCCAAAGTTTACAGGTTTTTTAAATTACCATCATCCACAACCATTTTTAAAACGAACGTATGAAGAATTGTGGGAAAAAGAGCCTGATTTATTGAAACAAGTATCTGCCTCTCGGATTAGAAGTAGTAAAGATGTAAATCAATATCTTTTTAAGTTTTGGCAATTTGCTAAGGGGGACTTTTACCCAGCAAGTTATAATCTTTCCTACAAAAAAAGTAAGTACTTAGAGGTTTATACCAAGGAAGATGCTGAAATTTGTGCAAAAGATATTAGGAGTAAAAAGTATGAGTTTTTCTGCCCCAATGATGGTTTGACAGAGGTAAGCGATGAAGAATATGAATACAGTAAAAAAATAATCAACGAGGCATTTGATTCGGTACTGCCTGAAAAATCAGCCTTTGAATTATGAATAAAGCAAAGATAAAAAAGATATTAAATGATTTACATATTTATAGTATTTCTCGGAATATTATTAAAACAATATATTATCCATATAAGAATTATTTGGTCAAAAAAAATGTGTCCGTTATCTTAAAAAAAATAGTTGTTGTTTTTGAGGAACATTGTAGTGATTATTGGTTAGATTACGGGACATTATTAGGTTATGTTCGAGAAGGGGGAATCATAAAAAATGATATTGATTTGGACTTTGGGATAAAAATTAAAACTACCTCAAAACAATTTACGAAGTCCTTGGAGAAAGAAGGTTTTTGTTTGACTCAGCAAACAGTAGTAGAAGGCGATGTAACAGTTCAGCAATATATTTTTGAAAATGTGGGTTTTGATATATTTTATTATCGAGAGGAGGAAGGAAGACTAAAAACCAATATTTGGTATGCAGATGATTACTCTATTCCACAAGAAAAATCGTATGAGTTAGGTCGTTGTAGTTTGAGTGAATTGACATTTGATGATATCACGACCATTCCGGTAAAATTTTATGGGGTTGATTTTAGAATTCCTAAGGATAGTCATCATTATTTGGAGCAAAATTATGGACCTGATTTTATGACTCCTAATCCCAATTGGACATTCCACGATGAACAGAATAGAGAAACTGTTAACAAAGGATTTAAAGTGAATTTTTACAATGCCTAAATTATTCAAAAAAAATAATCAGAATAAGTATAATACTAAAAGGTTTTTAATTTTAGTAAAAGGTTTGTTTCCTGCATTTATAGGAATTTTTCTACCCAAAAAGAAAAAACGTATCATATTAAATTCAACAAGAAATGAATTTTTTAATTTTAATACGAAATATCTTTTTGAGCACTTTATTGAGCATTTTCCCGAGTATGAGATAAAATATGTTATTAATGATGAGGTAAAACGTAAAGAGTTAAATAGACAATTTGGAGAAGATAAGAACTATTTTATAGAAACAGAATCTTTGAGTGGAATGTTTTACGCTTTGCGTGCAAAGGTTTGGGTGACGAATGCTTTTGAAACGCCAGTGGGTGGTATATTTCTAAAATTTAACCGAGTAGTTTATTTGTTGGGACACGGAGCATTATTTAGAGCCTATGTTTTTACTGAGAAGAAATTGCCGTTGATTAAAAAAATATATTATAGAGTTATTAAGCACAACTTTTCTCATTATTTGGTAACGTCCCAAGCATTGGTAGATGTTGCACAGAAAGTATTTCGTTGTAAAAAATCTCAAATTGTCGTGCTAGGGGAGCCAATGAGCGATGCCGTTTGTGCACCTGATGTGAAATTTATACAAAAAACATTTGGTAAAGAAATTTTAGAAGATAAAAATATATTATATGCACCTACTTGGCGACAAAGTTCAACACTGAAATTATTTCCTTTTCCTGATATGGATTTTGAGAAGTTGGGTAATTTTTTAGAGGAAAATAAACTTAATATATTTTTGAGATTACATCCATCATTTGAAGATGATTTGTCAATTTATACAGAGCATTCAAAGCGGATAAAGATTATAGATACTCCTGTATTGGAAGATATAAATGAGGCTATAGGATTTTTTGATTTAGTAATTACAGACTATTCCAGTGTGCATATTGGTTATTTATTATTACATAAGCCGGTATTGTTTTTACCTTATGATTTCGAAGATTATGATAAGAATATGGGGTTTGTATTACCCTATGAGCAGTTAACACCGGGACCTAAACCAAAAACATTAAAAGAGTTTATGGCAGAGGTACTTAAATTAACGGAAGATTCCAATTATATGTTAGAAGAACGTAAGAAAGTATCTAAAATATTTAATGATTACACAAAAGATAGTTGTAAGATGAATGCTGAGTATATAAATAAAAATTGGGTGGTTTAATGAAAATATTATTTACAGGAGCAGAGGGTTTTTTAGGCAGTAATGTAGTACCAATACTCAGAGGAAAAGGGTTTGAGGTGAAAACATTGGGCTTGCAGGGGTGTGACTATAATGTAGATATTACAAAGGAGATAGAGCCTATAAAAGAAGAATTTGACCTTGTATTTCACGCAGCGGGAAAGGCACATACTGTTCCTAAAAACAGAGAGGAGGAAGATATATTCTATAAAGTGAATTTAGAGGGAACAAAAAACATTTGCAAAGCAATACAAAATTTCTTACCTAAGTCTTTTGTCTTTGTAAGTACAGTAGCAGTGTATGGTTGTGATACAGGTCTCAATATTGATGAAGAACAACCATTAGAGGGTAAAACACCTTATGCAAAAAGTAAACTATTGGCAGAACAATTTTTAACAGATTGGAGTAAAAATAATAATGTTTATCTTAGTATAATTCGTCCCTCACTAATAGCAGGAGTAGATGCTCCGGGTAATTTGGGAGCAATGGTAAAAGGCATACAAACAGGACGATATTTGAACATAGCGGGAGGGAAGGCTAGGAAAAGTATTTTAATGGTAGAGGATATTGCAAATTTGATTCCACTACTTAAAGGTAAAACAGGAATTTACAATGTTTGTGATGATATTCATCCGTCATTTAGAGAACTTGAAACAGTTATTTGTAAACAATTGGGAAAGAAACTACCTTTGTCTATTCCGATGTGGGTAGCAAAAATAATGGCAGGAGTGGGTAATTTATTGGGAAAGAATGCCCCAATAAATACAAATAAATTAAAAAAAATAACAGAATCTCTAACTTTTTCTAATGAAAAGGCGAAAAAAGAATTAGGCTGGAAACCTTTGAGTGTATTGGAATATTTTAGAGTTAAATAATAGAGTTGAAAAAACATAAAATGACACGAATATTTGATTTTTTATTTTCATTTTTTGGGGTATTATTTTTACTCCCGATAGGAATTATATTGTACATTATTGGTTTGTTTGATACGGGTTCGCCTATTTTTATACAGGAGCGGGTAGGGAAAAATAAAAAGCCGTTTAATTTGTTGAAATTTAGGACAATGTCAGTAGATACAAAGTCTGTTGCTTCGCATTTAGCTAACAAATCTTCTATTACTAAATTTGGAGCATTTTTACGAAAAACAAAATTAGATGAATTGCCACAATTAATAAATGTGGTAAAGGGTGATATGAGTTTAGTGGGACCTCGCCCCAATTTATTTAACCAAACAGAATTAATTGAAGAACGTGATAAATTAGGAGTTTACAATGTAGTTCCAGGAATAACAGGATTGTCTCAAATCAATGAAATTGATATGTCAACTCCTAAAAAATTAGCCGAAAAAGATGCTGAAATGATTGCTAATTATAATATTAAAGATTATTTCAAATATATTTTCATGACTGTTGGAGGAAAAGGACAGGGCGACAGAGTAATAAAGTAAAGTTCAAAATAGTATGATACCATTTTCACCACCAAGAATAGATGAGAAAACAGTAGCCGAAGTAACGCAAGCCTTAGAATCAGGTTGGATAACCACAGGACCAAAGACCAAATTATTTGAAAAGAAAATTGCCGAATATTGCAATGTTTCTAATGTGTTAGCAGTCAATTCGTGGACGACAGGGGCAGAGTTATTGCTCTATTGGTTTGGTATAAAAGAGGGGGACGAGGTTATTGTACCTGTTTACACCTATTGTGCGACGGCGAATATCGTAAGACACAGAGGAGCAAAAGTAATTATGGTGGATATTACTACCGATTTTGGAATTGATATTTCAAAAATTGAGGAATATATTACGGAACGAACTAAAGCCGTTATTCCTGTGGATGTGGGAGGCTTGCCAATTCATTCTGATGAATTAAAAGCAGTTTTGAACAAAGAAGGAGTAAAAGCAAAATTCAAACCTGAAACGGAAAATCAAGAGAAATTAGGACGAATTTTACTGCTTTCTGATGCTGCACATTCATTCGGAGCAAGGTACAAGGGGCAGCCTGTTGGTTCGGAAGTTGATTTTACGGTTTTCTCTTTTCACGCTGTGAAGAATTTAACCACAGCCGAAGGAGGAGCTATTTGTATAAACTTACCAAAACAATTTGATAATGCAGAGGTTTATAAGCAATTGAATACACTTTCGTTACACGGACAAAATAAAGACGCTTTGGCAAAATATCAAATTGGAAATTGGGAGTACGATGTCATTGACGCCGGTTTTAAATGCAATATGACCGATGTTTTAGCAGCTATTGGTTTGGTTGAATTTGAGCGGTACGAAACAGAAACTTTACCACGAAGAAAACAGATTTTTGAGCAATACTCCAAAGCGTTGAGTCAATACGAATGGGCAATTACGCCACATTTCATTGATGGGGAAAGAGAAACATCTTATCATCTGTATTTGTTACGATTAAGAGAGGTAAGTTTAGAGCAACGAAACGAAATTATACAAGAGATTTTCAAGCAGGAAGTCTCTGTAAATGTGCATTATAAACCATTGCCAATGTTGTCGTATTACAAAAGTTTGGGCTATGATGTCGAGGAGTACCCTATGGCAAAAAATTTTTGGGAAACTGAGATTTCATTGCCAGTGTATTACGATTTGTCTGATGAAAATGTACAGAAAGTGATAGATGCAGTTGTAAAAGCAGTAGAAAAAGTATTGAAATAATGAAGCGATTATTTGATTTTGTGGTTTCGTTATTAGGTTTATTAGCTATTTTTCCTGTTTTATTGCTTGTCGCTATCTTGATTGTGTTAGACTCAAAAGGGGGAATTTCATAATAAAATGTTAGGCGTAGGTACAGTATTTGTCGTAAACAGTTTGAGATTTTCTGTAGGTTTTAATTTTAGAGACTATGAAAATAAATATTTTGAAAAGCATTACCAAAGATAATGTCCCTAGGTGGATAGTTCTTTTGGTAGATGTTTATATTGTTCTAAATACATTTGGAATTGCTTACTTTATCTATAGCAATATGTCAATACAACTTGATGTTGAAAAAATAATCTCACAAGTGCCTATTGTCATTTTAGCCTCCTTAATTTCTTTTTTGTATGTTAGATTATACAAGGGAGTTGTGAGGCATTCCGGAAATAAGGATACTGAAAATGTATTGAAAGCTTCTGCGTTAATTTTTTTTCTTCTGTATGTGGCTTCGGTAAGTTTTGGTTACTTTGATGTGCTACCTTTTCTAAAAATTCCACTATCTGTCTTGGCTATTCATTTTTTACTAAACGTATTTTCGTTGGCATTGGCAAGATATATGTTTAAGTATTTGTATAACCGATTTACGGGGGCTTTTAAGACCTCGGGCAATATAATGATTTATGGAGCTGGAGATGCCGGTATACTGACTTCGGCAGTATTTAAGGATGGTAAAGATGTTGATAACAGAGTGGTTGGCTTTATTGATGATAATAAAAAGAAGGCGCATAATAAAATTAATGGTATTCCCATTTACCATTCTTCTGATGTGGGTAAATCTTTCATTGTGGCAAATCAAATTAAGGAAGTAATAGTGTCCATTCAAACCCTATCGCCGGAAAGACTGTTGGAAATCACCGATAAATTTTCAGAACTTAATGTGAAAGTACGCATTGTTCCCCCTATTCAGAATTGGGCAAATGGGGTTCTGGAAAACAAGCAAATCAGAGAAATAAATATAGAAGATTTGTTGGGACGGGAGGCTATTCAGTTTGAAAATCCTACTTTAGCCAAAGAGTTTGAGGGAAAAACAATATTGGTGACAGGAGCGGCAGGTTCTATTGGTAGTGAGATTGCGAAACAGGTGGCACGCTATAATTACAAAAAGTTAGTATTGTTGGATATTGCAGAATCGGCACTATTTAATCTACAACAGTATTTTGTAGGAAGGAATTACGAGCGAATCGAGTTCATTGTAAGTGATGTGCGTAATAAAGAGCGAATGAAATTCTTGTATGAAACATTTCCCCCTGATATTGTTTTCCACGCCTCAGCATATAAACATGTTCCTTTTATGGAGGAAAATCCGTATGAGGCTGTTAAAATAAATGTGGCGGGTACAAAGATTATGGCAGACTTGGCTGTACAACATAATGCAGAAAAGTTTGTGATGATTTCGACAGACAAAGCCGTTAATCCAACCAATGTAATGGGGGCGAGTAAGAGGCTCGCAGAATTGTACGTGAGTTCATTAAAAGATATGGGGAAAACCAAGTTTATCACCACTCGTTTTGGGAATGTATTGGGGTCTAACGGTTCTGTAATTCCTATTTTTAAATCACAGATAAAGGAGGGCGGACCACTTACCGTAACACATAAAGACATTACTAGATTCTTTATGACAATTCCGGAAGCTTGTCGCTTGGTTTTGGAAGCAGGTGCAATGGGTCATGGAGGGGAGATTTTTGTTTTCGATATGGGAAAATCCGTTAAAATATTTGACCTTGCAGTTAAGATGATTCGTCTTTCAGGACTGAAATATCCTGATGATATTGACATTAAAATAGTGGGGTTACGCCCCGGTGAGAAAATTTATGAGGAGGTGCTCTCCAACGAAGAAGATACTTTACCAACTTATCATAATAGAATAAAAATAGCAAAAGTTAGAGAAATCTCTCAGCAGGAAGTGCAACAACAAATCGAAGAGTTGTGTGAGGTAAACTGTACGATGGATAAGATGAAAATTGTAGGAAAAATGAAAGAAATTGTTCCTGAATTTATTTCGAATAATTCTGAATTTGATATATTAGATGCAAAATAGAAATCAATAAAAGGCATAATTTTAGCTGGAGTTTCGGTAACAAGACTATCCTCAATTAACAAAAAAGGTCATCGAAAGATTGGCAAGCCCGATGAAAAACAACCAATATGGACAATATTTGTTAGATTTGCTGAAAAAGCAAAGATGATGAATGTCGAAAAAAACATACAACCGGAGGGACTTGTAGTACTGCGCCCTACGGTTTTTACGGACGAACGAGGGTATTTTACCGAAACTTTTCGGAAAGAATGGTTGCCGGAGGTGAACTTTATACAAGAGAACGAATTATTTTCAAAGAAAAATGTACTTCGTGGAATGCACTATCAAAAAGAACCTTATGCGCAGGCAAAGTTGGTACGTTGCGTAATGGGGAGAGTGCTTGATGTGGCAGTAGATTTGCGAAAAAAATCACCAACTTTTGGGCAATATTTCAAGATTGAACTCTCTGGAGAGAATAAAAAACAGTTGTTTATCCCTCGGGGATTTGCTCACAGTTATTTAACCCTAAGCGATTGGGCAGTGCTTGCTTGCAAGGTTGATAATTATTACCATAGAGACTCAGAGGTAACAATTCAATTTGATGATGCCGATTTGGGTGTTGACTGGGAAATTGATTTAGCAAATGTAATTCTATCGGCTAAGGATAGAGATGCGGTTACTTTCAGGAATGCAGAAATGTTTTAGTGATGGGACGCATATAAGGAAGAGGATGCCTAAATTAGAGAGTCTTCTGGAGCGTATTGTCGTCGTAGCGTAACTTTGTTGAAGTTTAAAAAGAAAATATTATACAGTTTTTGACTTCTTTTTTCGTATAAATTACAATCATTACATTTCGTCAGGCTGAGTCTGTCTAAGACTATAAACATCTGGCTAAAAAGATTTCTCCATACTCAATTTGACATAATATTCATTAAATATTTAGGTTCAAGATAACTTTAGCGGGTTGTTTCTAAAGTTTCTAAGCAAAATTAAGTATAAATTTTGGTTTCTGCAATTGTATCTAAATTCGCATTCT
>PDWJ01002120.1_pt1 | contig 22036 bp, 15 predicted proteins | sample 1430881 | NCBI WGS metagenome assembly PDWJ01 (sample SAMN01162460, study PRJNA174530) | Oral metagenome, whole genome shotgun sequencing project. | biome: Marine environment; feature: Marine mammal; material: Swab sample of the gingival sulcus; isolation source: swab sample of gingival sulcus... | reverse complement strand
ATCAGAATTTTTCTCTTATTTTAAATGGTGTGCGCATAAAATCAATACGCACACATTCCAAAAATATAAAAAACATTAATTTTCAATGAGTAAGAAACATTTTTAGCCGTTATGGTGTACGTATTATCCGACTTTCAGGTTGCTAAACAGCCCCCCTGCTGATTGTGGAGTTGATTCTTTCCATACATCAGGAGGAATGACGCTGAAACTGCTACATCGCCAGAGAGTCGGTGATGAGATTGTCGATTTGGGAATGATATTGCCCTCAAACTAGGCACAGATATTGGAGAAATTAATCAATGACTATGAAGAACAATTATTCACCATGGCTGGTCAGGCATCAATGCCATTCGGAAATAAAAATGCGCCTTTTCTGTTTTGGTTACGCTGGCGGGGGCGCGTCGATATTTCGATCATGGAAGGCAGGGCTGCCAACAGGCGTTGATGTGTGTGCAGTCCAGCTGCCGGGCCGAGAAAACCGGATTACGGAGTCGCTGATTAGTGATATTGACGAACTGACGCCGTTGGTGTGCGATGCGCTCCTCCCGTATTGCGATCTTCCCTTTGCTTTTTTTGGCCACAGTACAGGAGCCTTGGTGGCATTTGAGCTGAGCCGCGAACTCCGCCGACGAGAAGCCCTCTTACCCCTTCATTTACTTATTTCTGGTAGTCGCCCACCCCATATCCCAGAGCCAAAACCCCTGAACCGATTGCCAAAAGAGGACTTTTTAAGGGAATTGCGCCGTTTTGGCGGAACTCCGGAGGCCGTGCTACAAAGCGAAGAGCTGATGCAGATGTACATTCCCATTCTGCGCGCTGATCTGGCGCTCGAGGAGGAATATTGCCATAAGGTCGAGTCTCCCTTGCAAATTCCGATTTCAGCGTTCGGCGGAACCAGGGACAGGGAGGCTTCTCCGGAAGTCCTGGAAGCATGGGGATCGCATACCAGCCAGTCGTTCGCACTGGAAATGTTCGAGGGTGATCATTTCTTTCTGAATTCAGCCCAATCGCTTCTTTTACGATCAATTTCGAGAATTCTTTTGAAGTATTTGCCGCAGCCGTATCAACACTAAAAAGGAGACCGAGACATGTTTAATAAAATTAATGCTATTACACAGTACCTGTTTTCAATTCTGGCCCTTTCAACGCTTCTTGTTTCCACGGCCGTCGCCGATTCTGGCTGCGAATGGAAAAAAACGGCAAAGGAGCGTCTGGTCGATCCAGACCTTGTGCATATCAAATGGGAGTGCCAGCGTGAACCTTACGGTGATTATGATAAAATCAGCCTTCACCGGATCAGAAATCCCCGTTATCAGCGCAGCCATCCGCATGCGAACAGTAACGTCATCCTGTTTCTGCCAGGCACCTGGGAGGCTGCCGGATGGTCCGGCATCAGGGATACCGCTTTTAATCCGTATTTGCGCTTGGCAGACATGGGAGTCGATGTATGGCTTATTGGTTTCAGAAATAGTTTTCTGCCTAACCTGGCCTACAACCAGTTTGCCGATATGGGAATCGATATCAGCGACACCGCGGATTGGACATATGGAGTATACAGAGAAGATATCAAAACCTGCGTGAAAAGAATCCAACGGATGACCGGTGTGTCCAAAATCAACCTGGCCGGTTTTAGTCGGGGGGTGTATCTCATGCACATATACGCGTCAGCCTATCCGGAGGATTTGTCAGGACTCGTCGTGCTTGACGGTCCGATTTTTAAAAACTCGCCCATGCCCAATATTGCCTTGGATGAGACGGAATTTGACCAATTGGTGGCACTGTTCAAGGCCGGCCAGCTCCCCTCTGACGGCTGCCAAGGTTTTACCTGCCCGCCCGCAGGGGAAAATTACCGTCTTGTTTCAGAGGCATTTTTGGAACACTACAATGACATCCAACTGGCGTCACGGGTGCCCGAAGCCAGGGTGCGAGCGGGCCAGGCTCTGCCCGAACCGTTTACCTCCCTTTCCGACTATCTGGCGGACTACCTCCAGAATTTATGGGGAAACGGCATTTTCACCAATGTCCAAGCTGAATCTATCCCGAGGGATGTTCTTATCCAGGCCAGTGCGGAATTTTCAAGGTACTGGCCGGTCATTCAGGATTTTGAGAGCATGCAGATGATGGCCTGGGAAGACGTGCCCTATCTGGATTACGACGATAACACTATTGATCTGCCCTGTATTGCATTTTTATCCGGTCTGTTCTGCCCTGGGGGCAAATGTCTGAATGCTCCACAACCTCGGATCAACCAGACCTCGGATATGACGATCCACTATCTGGAGGGATATGGTCATCTGGATATCATGTTCGGTGGGGATACCGGTGTTGCCGAGCTTCTCCACGAATGGTTGGACCTTCATTAAGGTTACAACCATCTGCATGGATACCGGCAATGTGGTCATGGAATCCACTGGACGTGAGTCAACGCCATATGTTTCTCCGTATCCTATAGGCTCCAACAGACATCATCGTGAATGAGGGCCCCGTTTGAATTTTGGACACTAGTTTAACCCTTGCCCCTAGTCGTAGGCTGAGCCCCTGGGGGCAATCGAGGTTCTGTTGCGTCCGATTTATCAGGGCATCCGCCTATGGGCATTCTAGTCGTGAGTAACGGATACGGTAAATAGTTTCTGTAGAAAACGCCCAATTTTGCGCAGGCGAGACCCCATTTTTCGATGCGTCGCAGGCCACCCCTGCCGAAAAAGTGTAAACAATCACGGCCACTGACAGGGTAACCGCATTTGGAAATAAAACGTTCAATATTTTTAACAAGTAGTCGTTGTCCCATCCGGCCCTAAGTCGTTTGGCCTTGATGCTTTTTTTATGTGGTCACGCTTTTAAATTTTCAATTTCAATAGATAGCTCACCCTTAAAAAAGGTATGTGTATTATTTTTATTTCAAATAGTTATATTATATCCTGAATTGCGTTGTTTTTACGGCCTATTTTTGTCCCTTTTTCCAAATGCGGTTACCCTGGGGGGTGCATTACTTTGGATTGACTTGACAAAAATCCTGTGATAGAGGTTCTCTGTTTTTATCTGAAGTCGAAGCGGCAGCCGCCAGATGAGGCGCTATGAAACGGGAGACCGTCAGAACCCTGAAAGAATGGGCATTTTACAGCAGTAGCGGGTTGACCGTCGCCTTATCGATTTTTATCGGATTGTTTGCAGGTCTCTACCTTGACAGCCGCTTCGGGACCGGGCCGTGGCTCATGTTTGTGTTTCTGGGACTTGGGTTGGGAGCGGCGTTTCGGAACCTCGGGCTGCTGTTGCGGCGGATAAAAGCACAAGATTCTCGAATACGATGAACCGTTGAACAGGCGGTTCATTCAGGCGTTGGGTGTATGGATATTCAGAAACGGATCGTGCAGTTTGTGTCAAAAGCGAATTGGTACATCCTGGGCGTGGGGGCGGTACTGGGGCTGATCAACCTGCCGCTGCCGTTTACGGTGGGTCTCGTTGCCGGCGGTCTGATTGTTACGGTGAATTTTCACCTGCTGGCAAGGACACTGAAAACCGCCTTGTCTCCGGATACACTGGTGGCCTCGCACAACGTCGTGATTGCCAAGTATTACCTCCGCTTTACCATCAGCGGTGTGATTATTTTTATTCTGGTTACCGGCCGCCTGGTCGATCCGTTGGGATTGATTCTCGGGCTGTCGGTGGTCGTGGTCAGCATCCTGCTGGCAACATTGCGGGAAATAAGCAAACTCATTTTCAAGGAGGCTGTCTAAGGTGGAACATCCCTATCTGTTTTTGGTCAAATTATGCGAATTGATCGGTGTAGGGGAATGGGCGCACCATCATCCCCACGTGCTCTATTCATGGCTGGTCATGGCCTTGCTGATCGGGTTCGGTTTTCTGGCAGCCAAAAGCATTACCCTGGTACCGGGTAAACTACAGAACTTTTTTGAAATCATCATTTCCGGCATGGAAGACTTTATGGTGGAAATCACCGGCGAGGAAGGCCGCTGGCTCTTTCCCATCGTGGCGACGGTGTTTCTTTATATCTTCGTTTGCAATCTGATCGGCCTGATTCCGGGGTTCTTTCCGCCCACGGCCAGCCTGAACACCACGCTCTCCTGCGCGCTGGTGGTGGTCATTTTTACCCATGTGATCGGGATTCGGTATCATGGCGCGAAATACATCAACCACTTCACCGGTCCGGTCTGGTGGATGATTCCGATTATTTTTCCCATTGAAGTGATCGGCCATGTTGCCCGTATCCTGTCCCTTTCTTTCCGTCTTTTCGGTAACATGATGGGACACGAACTGGTGCTGGGCATCCTCTTTTTTCTGGCCGGCGCTTTTTTTGCACCGCTGCCCATCATGGCCTTGGGGATCTTTGTTGCGCTGGTGCAGGCATTTGTCTTTTTTCTTTTGTCCATCATGTACTTTACCGGGGCCATGGAACACGCGCATTGATCAAACACCTGCCGGCAGGTTGGGTTGCCGTTTCAGATCTGCTGGCGTTTTTCAGTTACAATGATCGGGGAACATGGGGTAGGAATACCTCACATTATACGATGCCTATGGGGCTTGGGAAGAAGCCGTACGCATTATTTACCTAATTATTTAAAGGAGAGGTTCAAATGGAAGCAGAAGCGTTGAAATTTTTTATCGCATGTGTGACTGCCGCTGGTTTTGGTATCGCGATTTCCGCATTTGGCTGCGGTATTGCTCAGGGTCTGGGTCTGAAAGCGGCTGTGGAAGGTATCGCCCGTAACCCCGAATCTTCCGGTAAAGTCACCGTTACCATGCTGATCGGTCTTGCCATGATCGAATCTCTGTGTATTTACGCCCTGGTTATCGCGCTGATCCTTATTTATGCGCATCCCCAGGCTGCTGCCATCGCTGCGCTGTTTGGTCACTAACAGACTGGCACGCGGGCGTCTGACGGCCGCATAGCACGCAAACGCATGAATGATAAAAAAGCCCGGTTTTCGCTTTTGGCGGATACCGGGCTTTTTTTTATGACGCATTCATGCGAAACGGTGCCGGCGGCCGTCCGGCCAGGGTCTCTTTGAGAAAACGGCCCGTATGGGAGTCCGGGTGCGCGGCAACCACCTCCGGTGTACCGGTGACCATGACCGTCCCGCCAGCATCCCCTCCTTCAGGACCCAGATCAATGATATGATCGGCAAACTTGATCACGTCAAGATTGTGCTCGATGACGATCACCGTGTTGCCGCTCTCCACCAGCCGGTTCAGAACGGCCAGCAGTTTCCGGATATCATCCATGTGAAGACCGGTGGTCGGTTCATCTAAGATGTAGACGGTCCGGCCCGTGCTTCGCTTGGAGAGTTCCTTTGCCAGCTTGATCCGTTGGGCTTCCCCTCCGGAAAGGGTGGTGGCGGCCTGACCGATGCGAATATAACCAAGACCCACATCCACCAGGGTCTGGAGCTTGGACCGGATCGCCCCAATGGGGTCAAAAAAAGCGAGCCCCTGATTCACGGTCATGGAAAGCACATCATGGATGCTTTTCCCCTTGTACTTGACCGCTAAGGTTTCCCGGTTGTACCGCTTGCCGCCGCACACGTCACAGGCCACATACACATCTGGCAGAAAGTGCATCTCAATTTTTAAAATACCGTCCCCGGAACAAGCCTCGCAACGGCCGCCCTTGACGTTGAAACTGAAGCGTCCCGCCTTGTAGCCACGGGTCCAGGCATCTGGTGTCTTGGCAAACAGCTCTCTTATAAAGGTAAACACCCCGGTATAAGTGCCGGGATTGGACCGCGGGGTTCGTCCGATGGGTGACTGGTCGATGTTGACCACCTTATCCACCTGCGCGAGGCCCTCAATGGCCGTATACGGTCCTGGAGGCATGCGGGAGCCGTAGATTTCCTGATGCAGAATTCGGTTGAGGGTTCCCAGAACAAGAGACGACTTCCCGGATCCGGACACACCGGTGACGCAGGTGAAACATCCCAGGGGAAAGGACACGTCCACGGATTTGAGATTGTTGGCCGCAGCGCCTTTCAGGGTCAGAAATCGCTTCGGCGAACGGCGGGTTTCCGGTATGGGGATTTTCTTTTGTCCAGACAGGTAGCGGCCGGTCAGGGAACGGGCCGCGTCTTTTATTTGAGACGGATGCCCTGAATAGACCACCTCTCCGCCGTGGATACCGGCCGCCGGCCCCATGTCGATAACATGGTCGGCTGAGAGAATGGTTTCCTCGTCATGTTCCACCACCAGGACCGTGTTTCCCAGATTCCGCATCTGCATGAGGGTGGAGAGCAGCCGCTGGTTGTCCCGCTGGTGCAGGCCGATGCTCGGTTCGTCCAGTACATAGAGGACGCCGGTCAGTTTGGACCCGATCTGGGTGGCCAGACGGATGCGCTGGCTTTCACCGCCGGACAGAGTTGCCGCGGTCCGTTCCAGAGACAGGTAGTTGAGACCCACGTTATTTAAAAAGGAAAGGCGTTCTGCGATCTCTTTCAGAATGGGCCCGGCAATCTGCGCATCCTTGCCGGTAAGCGAAAGGCCTGCCACAAAATCAAGGGCGTTTTCCACCGATTGGGCGGTGAGTGCCGGCAGGGTGGTGTCGCCCACACGGACCGACCGGGCTGCTGGATTCAGCCGGGTGCCCGCGCATGCTGGGCAGGGCCGAAAGTTCATGTATTGCTTGATCTCTTCGCGGATGGCCTGGGAGTCTGTCTCCATATAGCGGCGGTTCAGGTTGGGGATGATTCCCTCATACGGCTTCTCATAGGCGACTCGCCGATGGTTCCGTTCATAATAAAAGGTGATCCGTTCATCTCCGGATCCGTAGAGCAGCACCTCCCGGAATCGTTCCGGCAACTGCTTGAACGGGGTGTAGATATCTACGGAATAATGGGTGGTCAGGGCATCGAGGAATTCCACGAAATACATTGAATGCCGACCGCTCCAGGGCAGAATGGCATCCTCCCGAAGGGAGAGGTTCGGGTTGGGAATGATCAGGTCCGGATCAAACGCTGTGGTCGATCCCAGGCCGTCACATTGGGGACAGGCTCCCTGGGGAGAGTTGAAGGAAAAAGAGGCGGGCGTGAATTCCGGATAATTGATCCCGCAGGTGACACAGGCTGCGGTCTCGCTGAACAGGATGGACGCCCCGTCAATGATGTCGACCCGCACAATCCCTCCGGCATGGCGCATGGCCAGTTCCAGGGAATCAGCCAGCCGGTTCCGGATCTTTTCCTTGACCACCAGGCGGTCTACCACCACGTCGATGGTATGCTTTTGGGTCTTGGCCAGTTTGGGTGGTTCGGCAATATCATACATGTCGCCATTCACCTGGATACGGACAAACCCTTCTTTTTTGAGCTGGGTGAACAGCTTTTCATGGGTGCCTTTCTGCTGGGTGACCATGGGGGACAAAACTTGCAGCCGGGTGCCTTCGGGGAAGGCCATGATCCGGTCAACCATCTGGTCAATGGACTGGGATTGGATAGGTTTTCCGCATTGATGGCAGTGCGGGACGCCGACCCGTGCATACAAGAGGCGCAGATAATCGTAGATTTCCGTCACCGTCCCCACCGTGGAACGCGGGTTGTGGCTGGCGGTTTTCTGCTCGATGGAAATGGCCGGCGACAGCCCTTCGATGGCATCCACATCCGGCTTGTCCATGCGCCCCAGAAACTGACGGGCATAGGTGGACAGGGATTCCACATACCGGCGCTGACCTTCGGCATACAGGGTATCGAACGCAAGTGTCGATTTGCCGGACCCGGAGAGACCGGTTACCACCACCAGCTGATTTCGGGGGATGTCTACATGGATGTCTTTCAGGTTGTGCTGACGCGCACCCCGAATCCGAATGACGTCGGAACCCTTCATTGATTCAACTCCTTTGCCGCCAGCGGTTCTGACGTTTGAAAATTTATGCAGCGGCCATGGCATGCCCGGCCTGGCGGGCTGCCAGGCTGAGCGCCTTGATCAGACTGCCGGGCTGGGCGGTTCCGGTACCGGCAATATCATAGGCCGTGCCGTGATCCACGGACGTTCGGATGATGGGCAGGCCCAGGGTGGTATTCACCCCATCCGCAAAGTGGATCAGCTTGAACGGAATCAGTCCCTGGTCATGATACATGCAGACCACGGCATCATAGGGACCGTCCACAGCATGAACAAACAGGGTGTCGGGTGGAAACGGTCCGGACACCCGGATTCCTTTGTCCCGGGCCGCCTGCATGGCCGGTTCGATCACACGGGCCTCCTCGTCGCCGAACAGGCCGTCTTCTCCGGCATGGGGATTGAAGCCGGCCACGGCCAGATGGGGATCTGCAATGCCGAAACGGGTGTTCAGGTCCTGGGCCGTGATGCGGATGGTTTCCAGAATCCGGTCCGGGGTCAGGTGAGCGGCAACCTGATCAAGGCCCATATGAATGGTGACCAGGACTACGCTGAGCCGATCCCCGGTGAGCATCATGATGGGCCGGTGGCCGCCGGTGCGTGCGGCAAGCAGCTCGGTATGGCCGGGGAACGGGGCGCCGGCAAGCTTGAACGCGACTTTGTGAATGGGGCTGGTCACCACACCGTGGACCGTTTTACGGTTGGCCAGTGCCACTGCGGTTTCAATATAATCCAGCATGGCAGCGCTGGTCTCCGGGGTGGGCGATGCCCAGGCATGGGTATCTGCCAGCGCAGAGCGGCAGAGTACATCGATCTGGCCGGGGGTATAGCGCCCGCTTTCAGGTGTGGCCACATCGTTGAATGCCGTCGGGATACCGGTAATGCCGGCGGCTTTGGTCAGCACTGTAATGTCTCCGATGACAAGGGGACGGCACTGCGTATAAATGGCGTTGTTTTGAAGTGCCCGGACAATCAGTTCCGACCCCACGCCTGCCGGATCTCCCATGGTAATGGCAATGAGTGGACGGTGCATGGTAAGGCCTCATCATAAAAAGTGGGGTGCGGCGTGAGACAGCAAGCCTCATTCTCAACGCCGCACAGAAGGTGAGAATCATAACGCTCCGGCAGATTTTCATCAAACGGATTTTTAAAAATTTTGATCCATGCGTATTGGCGTTTGTCGAGAACGGGAACGGTTTAACCGAAAGCGGTTGTATCTATTGAGGATGGCTGAAGACTGTTTGTTTAAAACACGGGCTTATATATTGGTAAATATCTGATAATCGCTTCAAATCTGATCTATGATACGTATAGAATAATTCTCTTGATGAATACATGAGTGACCGATATTGCAATAACATAAGTTGTATGGGATTTGTAGTCTTAATAAAAACAGAATGTTATGAAGCATTTATCCAATTGCGTTGCATTTCAGCTGGTTGGGGCAGGTACATTGGAAACGGGAAGAATTGACATTCAGAAATGATGATTTTTGAAGAAAATAGACAAAAATCGATGTTTTTTAGAGATTGGTGCTATTGTCGAAAAAATGAATGATTTTTTAACCTCCCTGAAATGTCAGGAGATTTTTAATGTTTAATTTTGTTTGAATTTTGTAGGGGTTGTGAGAGGCCTTTTCGAAAACCTTTTGGATAAAAGGGGTTACGGATTGTTCAAAACAATCGGGCGGTTTGGGTGTCATCTCGAAATATCCGGTTTGACGCTGGCCGGTATTTGGATTAGTTTCTGGCCCGTTGGATATCCCTATTCTTTATGTTACCGAAATTTGATGTTGAATACCATTGTATCATCCCCATGACCGGAGATGCGCCTGCTATCTGTTGTCTTTTTTTGAGCGGGTATGGAATGCGTTTTTCGAATGATCTGTACGTGACGAATGGATGGTTGCATGGAATCAATCTGGCTGACTGTCAAATCCAGTCTTCAAAACCGAGTCCCGGCCCACAGCTTTCGTATGTGGCTTGAGCCGGTGCACTATGTCAGTGGGGCAGATGACTGTCTGGTTCTGGGATGCCCGAATTTTTTTTCAAAAAAGCGGGTGAAGTGCATGTTCGGCAATCTGATTGCCGACGGCGTGACCGAACAGGTGGGAAAACGGATGCGGGTGGAGTATGAGGTTGACCGGTGCAAACCGGTGGCGGAAGCGTGTTCCGAGAGCCGGACAGCGTTGCAGACGGTGGCGAACACCCCCGCCAAGCCAAAGATTACGCTTCCGCAGCAGATGTCTCTGCCCACGGCCACCGCCACCCTGAACACCAGCGGACGCATGTTGCGACGGGACTACACCTTTGATACTTTTGTGGTGGGAAAACATAATGCGTTTCCGTATTCTGCGGCCCTTTCCCTTGCTGCCGGGAATCATACCTATGATAATTCCCTGTATCTGTTTTCAGACACCGGACTGGGCAAAAGCCACCTGACTCAGGCCATTGGTCATTATATTACGGAAGCGGCGCCCGGAAAGCGGGTGTATTACGTCACCGCCGAAGATTTTACCAATGAGATGATTCACGCGGTGCGCAACCAGAAAATGGATACCTTCAAGGAAAAATACCGCACCCGCTGCGATGTGTTGCTCCTGGATGATGTCCACTTCTTTTCCGGAAAAGAAAAAACCCAGAGCGAATTGTCCATGACGCTGGATTATCTGATGGAAGCGGAACGGACGATCATCTTCAGCGGAATGTATCCGCCATCGGAGATCCCCAAACTCAGTGAACAGCTTCGCTCCCGCTTCACCACCGGTATTGTGTCCGAGATGAACGCCCCGGCCTTCCGGTCCCGGGTGAAAATCCTCCAGTCAGTCGCCACGGAGCGGAACATGCGGGTTCCCATGCCTGTGATGGAATATCTGGCATCAGAATTGACGGGTAATATCCGCATTTTAAAGAGCGGCCTCATGGGGGTTGCGTCCCGGTCTTCCCTGCTTGGGTGTCCCATTGACCTGCCCCTGGCGGAATCGGTCATCGCCAAGCTGGCAGGTGAGCGCAAAGCCATCACCATTGATGTGATCAAGAAGATGGTGGCGGCGAGCTATGGCATCTCTGTGGCGGACATGATTTCGAAATCCCGACGAAAGACCATTGTACAGCCCCGGCAAATGGCCATCTATCTGTCCCGCACGTATACGGATCAGCCCCTTCAGGTGATCAGCCGGAGTTTCAACCGGTACCATGCCACGGCCATGCATGCCATTAAGGTGGTGGAAAAGGGCGTGAGGGAAAATCCGGCCATGAAAGCGCAGGTAGGGATTCTCTCGAAGAAACTTGAGAATGGAGACTTTTAAGCAGCCTTTATTTGTGGATCGAACGCGCCGCATTCAAATTAATTGGGATACACCTTTTACAAAGGAGATAATATGAAAACGAAGTTTTTCCCAATGACCCTGCTGCACGTTTTTTTCATCATTATGTTTGCTATCCCATCATTTTGCGCGGAAAACATTCATTGGTCCAAGCAGTTTCCCAAGCCCATGTCCAGCACCAAGATGTCTGGTGCAACCGGTATGAGTGATGGAAATGGTGCGCCCAACATCAAACAGGCGTTGTGGTATCGGGGCAAGCTGTATATGGCGGGGAACTGGCGGGTGGGGATTACACCCTTTGATATGACAAAACGGGATGTCAACTACGTCTGGAACCTGTGGACCTGGAATAAAAACGAGGGCTACAGACCGGTCTCCTGGTATCATAAGGCCAAAGGCGGTGACGGGCCTGAAGGCAAGATCAATACCTTTTGTTTTCTGCCTGACGGGCGACTTGTTGTGGGTGGTGAATTTGGCAGGTTGCATAACTATCATGGCCATTCCTACCACAGAATCAAGGGGTTGGCAGTACTGGATCCCAACGAACCCACAGCCAACAGGTGGCAGCCGCTTGTTAAATCTGTTCAGCACAATGCGCCTAAGGGAAATATAAAAAGTATCGCCTATGATCCCCAGGCAAAGGATCTTTGGGTGGCGGGTAGTTTTGCCGGTTTCAGGATGGATCCAAACCGTCAGGATCAGGCGTCTTATGCTGTTCAGCGATATAGTCTTACGGATAAAAAATGGTATATCATTCCGCCGGGGGTACGAGGGGGAACGATTATTCATAAAATTAAAGTGGACACGTCCACGAATCCAAGCACGGTTTATATGGCAGGGAGATTTGCCAGTACAGGAGGAAATGGCATTATCCCGCGTGATGGCGGAACAGACAGATACACCGAAGGGTTTTGTGCATGGCGTGCGGATAAAGGATTTATCACCTTTCCTGAACATCATACAGATGGGAAAACAGGCCGAAAAGGCGTTTTGCAAAACGCCGCTGATTTTGCCTATACAGATAGTGTGAATGTGCTTGATTTTCTGGTTGATGGTAAAGATATATGGATCGTCGGTGCGTTTAGAGAAGGCACTCTGAATAATGGAAAACCGCTTCGGGGGATTGCCAAATGGGATCATGAACATCAAATGTGGATTGATCCCACAGGAAAAGGCGGGTTGGGCAGAGATGCCTATGCAATCGCAAAAACAGCAGATGGTAAAATATATGTCAGCGGGGCCTTTGGCGGAGAAAAAAGCGGGGCCCATTACGATGGTTTTAAAAATGGGGATAAGGCCTACATGGTCACATGCTATGATCCGGCAACCCGCACCTGGGAAACGCTTGGAGATGGCCTGGGTGGATATGTCATGCCAGAGTGCAGGCTGACGGTCTCTGGAAATGACGTCATCTTTGTGGGCACCTTCAAACAGGTGGGCAGAGATCCCCAAAAAGATGGGTTTCAAAGCTATTATATTGCCCGTTGGAATACCCATGTTGACTTTACGAAGGAAACACCGCCGCTTCCAGAAGAAACCACTCCCTATACCATCACATTTCCTGAACAAGATGCATCCATGATTGCCGGCGGCCTCGAGCATTGGTCAAGAAAATTTGTCGCCCCGCCCAGACAATCGGGTGGTAAAACCCAGCAGAGCGCCCATACTGGCATGGACAAGGGAACCGGAACGCCTGCTGTAAAATACATGAAGTGGCATGATGGGATCCTCTATTTTGCCGGTTCATGGGAAGTGACAATGAATGAACGGTGGTTTGTCTGGACGTATGATCCTGAAAAAGGATGGAACAGACTGGCCTATAAGCACAGAAGTGAAACAGCGGGTTTTGCGTCAACACCGGAAGGCCTGAAATGGCACGATGGCAAAATGTATGTGTATGGCGCCAATGAAAAATGGAAAGGCATTGCCATCTATGATCCCAAGACAAAAGCCTGGTCTGCCTTTGAGGGCACCTACAAGGGGAAACCGGTTAAGGGAAATGCCGCAAAAGGTAACCCGGCAATTCATGATATTGCCTGGGATTCCAAAACAGGAGACATCTATCTTGTCGGGGTTTGCGGAGAAGACATCCGCTATGCGCCGGGGGAGAGAAAAGACGGTAAAACCGTTCCTTCCCAAATATTACGGGTGGACACGAATGGGGTGTACCATCCCATGGGGCTGATGCTGACTGCGCAAAAGCCGGATAAACCAGTTCTCAGTGTGAACTGCATTCTTATTGATGAAACAAAAACACCGGTAGATCTCTATGTTGGCGGTATGTTCGGTTTCTGGGGCATGTCTTCAGATCATGCCAATGCACTTTATAATGTTGCCAAATGGGATTATGCCAAGCAAGACTGGCAGCCCATGGGAAAAGGTAATTTCTGGCGTATTGGCATGCATGACCTGAAAACATTTCCTGAAGGATACCCCGGTCTTAAAGGCCAGCCTGTTTATGGTTTCCCCACCTTTATGACAGAATTGTTCGGAAGGGTCAGGTGCCTTGCCCTGGACAAGAAGGGGAATCTGTATGCAGGCGGTTCCATTGGTATTCTCGACGATAATCGAGATATTAACAAGCGGGATGAGCACTATGGTCTTGTCAAATATGACAAGGAGCAGGACAAATGGGTTGGCGCTACCACCTGCAGAGGCGTCTCCCGCGACGTGTTTCAGATGACATGGCTGGATGATACACGGATGCTGATTACCGGTTCGTTTCTCTACTCGGAAGACTTTAGATTGCTAAACAATGTGGCGATCTTCGATACAGAAAAAGGAACGCTTGACCCCTTGGGCGGCGGCCTTTTAAAGGGAATCGATGCCCACGTCTATACCTGTGATGTGGTGCATGATGTGAGAGACGATGGATACTGGTTTGGCGGTTTATTCAACTATGCCGGTTCTGAACCCAAGTATTTGTCGGATGCGCCTGTGGAAAGTTTTTTCATTGCGCACTATAACCCCACGAAAAATCTCGATCCCAATCAAGGGCTGAAACTAGCGCCGAATGAAGGGGTGCAGGGTGTTAAGGGAAGTTCCCAGACGAGACGGATCACTTTGAAAGCCAGTTGCCCGGATGGCGGAGAAATTATCTGGTACACCCGATCAACGACCGGAACATTTCGCAAGGTTGGAACAGGTCCGTCATACAACGCCTCGTTTCGGGTCAAGGAAGGCATGAAAAACTACACCTGCTATGTTTCCGTGAAAAAAGCCGATGGTTCCCAGGGTGGGAAACTGCCTGTGATGATCGCGGTAAACGCACCGTAAAGAGGCGGATCAATCGGGCTCCTGAATGCGGTTTTTATCAGGGGCCGATTTCTGCTGCTTGAAAGTCAAAAAAGGGGCGCCTCAAGAGCGCCCCTTTTGCGTTGTTACGGCGGGGTGACAGGTGTTGTCGGTTTCCCTGTCTGCTGCGGGCTAATGATTGGCGCAGCATTTTTTATATTTTTTTCCACTGCCGCAGGGGCAGGGATCGTTTCGGCCGACCTTGGGGCCCTGGCGAACCACCTGCTCGGGCGGGATGGGAACACCGTCTTCAAAATACCAGCGGTCCGCCTGTTTTGTGAAGGTGGCGCGTTCGTGGTGGGCCACGTGGCCGCCTTTCTGGATGTAGCGGGCGATGAATTCGACTTCACCGGTGTCATCGTCCGGACCGCCGGCCGTTGTACTGATAATTTCAAGTCCTTGCCACCGGGATTGTTCAGCCCATTTTTTTGTGGCTTTTGCATCATGATCCGCCCGGTGATCCGGGTGGGTGGAGTCGAGTATATAGCTGGTTTGCGCTGTTGTATAGGCGGAATAGCGGGCGCGCATCAGCTGCTCGGCTGTTTCGGGAAGCCGTTCTCCGTTGATATACGGCTGACAGCAGTCTGCAAAGGCATTCCCGGTTCCGCAGGGGCATTGTTCCATGCCGGTCTCCTTTGTTCGGTTAATGATCCCTGGCCGTCCGTTTTGGACGAAAAATCAGCCGTCTTCTTATCATGTCTGGATGAGATTGAAAAGGGATAGGATGCATCACCGGAATCTCCTGATGAAACGGCTCACCCTGACCAGGATATGAGTTTGGGCATCAGTCCCCAGCAGATCACCCACGGGCCGTTGTCCGGCAGGCGGTCCAGGCAGAGCAGTCCCGCGTTCTGGAGCTGGAAGACCGGTGTGTCCACTGATCCGGTGATCAGATAGGACACGAGAGACGAAAGAAAGGGAAGGTGGCCCACATACAGGGTGTCTGAGGCCGGGTCGAGCTGGCGCGCCAGCAACAAGGGATCGTCCATGGGCTTGAGGCCTGAAATCGCTTCCATACCGCCGGCTGGTGTCAGTGCCTGTTCAAAAATTTCAGCGGTCTGGCGGGCGCGTTTTTTGCCGCTGTGGAAAATGCGGTGGACGTTTACATGATAGCTGTTTGCAACCGACGCAATGCGCTGGGCATCTGCCGCGCCTTCCGGTGACAGGCCGGGATCCGGGTCTTCGGTTTTCGGAAGGCTGATACCATGCTGGACAAGATAGATCGCCATGAAGGCCTCCTTTGGGAACTAGAGCGAACCGGCGATAAGCTGCCGGGTTTGGGTTTTGTTGTGAGAAAGTTTGGCAAAGACATTCGCGAAAGTCAATTCCTTGCAATCTGGCAGGTATGATTATAAAACGGAGCATACTGCGTACTGTCCGGGGCAGGGTCATGATGAACCGTTTGGAAAGGCCGTACCATGGAACGGAAAAAGGAAGCAGATCGCCTGAATCTGCTGTGTGATATCGGGAAACTGGCAGAACTCCTGTATGTGACGCCGGATGTGGAGGTGTTTCTTCAAAAGAGTGCGGAAATGGTGGCAGGCTATTTTCTGGCCCCTGTCTGCTCGATCTATACGGCGGATTCGTATTCGGATGAGCTGGTTCTGACCGCCACTGTGGGCCTGAACGCAGATGCGGTGGGCGTGATCCGCCTGAAGCCCGGAGAAGGTCTGGTGGGAACGGTCTCCCAAACCGGTAGTCCGCTGTGCGTGGGCGATGCGTCCACCCATGCGGCGTTTCGCTATTTCCCTGAAGCTGGCGAAGATCGTCTATCCTCGTTTCTGGGCGTCCCCATTCACCGGGGTCTGCAGCAGATTGGCGTGCTGGTGGTTCAGCATGAGGATGCGGATTATTTTTCCACTGTGGATGAACGGGCCTTGACCGCGGTGGCCATGCAGCTGGCGGTAACCGTGGCAAACGCGCGTCTGATGATGCAGCTGCCGTCCACGGATGAGGGGGACAGTGATCTGGCGGCCCGTATCGGGGCTGAACCCATTCGGGCCACCGTGATTTCGCGGGGAGATGCCTGTGCGCTGATCACCGTGGGACGGCACCGGTTTGATGCGCTGTTTGAGGCCGCGGAGGTCGATGATCCACCGTTGACGCCGGATCATCTGGATGCGGCGCTCCAGGCGACCCAACGACAGCTTGCCGGATTACAGGAGCGTTTTTCCCACCGGCTGCCGGAAAGCGAAGCCCTGATTTTCACCTCACACTTCATGATTCTCAAAGACCCGGCATTTACCGGCATGATGCGGGGCTTTATCACGGACGGACACTCCGTGCATCAGGCGGTGCGGCGTACGGCCAAGCATTATATTGCCCTGTTCGCGTCCAACCCGCTGCCGCACATCGCAGAAAAAGCCGATGATATCAGGGACCTGACCGCCCGGATCCTTCGAAACCTGGACGGCATGGGAGAGTGGGACAACTCCGGCGGCCAGGATCGGATCTTCATTGCCGACCACCTGTTTCCGTCAGATATTCTCAAGCTGGTGTCGGATCAGGTGCGCGGGGTGATCGTGGCAGGCGGAGAAGTGACGTCCCATGCAGCCATTTTGGCCCGTTCGCTCCGGATTCCGGTGATGTCGGTGAACCGTCGGGATTTGATGGAGCTTCCCCGGCAGACCCTTGTCTGGATGGACGGAGACACGGGGAATCTTTTTGTGGCCCCGAACCAGACGGTGCTGGATCGCTATGAGCGGAAGGTGGCCCTGAAGCGGGTATCGGGGCGCTCCGGTGACAGCATGGCCGATGCCACCTATACCCGTGACGGCGAGCGGGTCAGACTGCTGGCCAACATCAACCTCTTGTCCGAACTGCCCCTGGCGCGCGAGCTGAAAGCCGAAGGGATCGGACTTTACCGAACGGAATTCCCGTTTATCATCCGGTCATCAATTCCTTCAGAGCCGGAACAGTATCGCATCTACAAAACACTGATGGACGGGTTTCCCAACCGGTCGATCACGGTGCGGACCCTGGATATCGGTGGGGATAAAACCCTTGGCGGGGCAGGCAGTATTTCGGAGCTGAACCCGGAGCTGGGCCTGCGGGGCATTCGGTATTCCCTTGCCAACAAGGACATCTTTTCCCAGCAGATCCGGGCGATTCTGCGGGCGGGTCTGGGCGTGCCGGAGCTGAGGATCATGTTTCCCATGATTTCGTCCGTAGACGAGTTCCGTGAAGCGCGCACCATGGTGCACCAGTGCATCCGCCAGTTGCGTATGGATTGGGTGCCCTGCCATGACGCGCCGGTGATCGGCATGATGGCGGAGCTGCCCTCGGTGATCGGGACCATCCGGGATTTTGCCGAGGAGTCGGATTTTTTTTCCATCGGCACCAATGATCTGGTGCAGTTCCTGCTGGCAGCGGACCGGTCGAACAGTGAGGTGCGGGAATATTACCGGCCTGGCCATCCGGCAGTGGTTCGGGCTCTCAAGGAAATCACCTGTACGGCCCTGGCTGCGGGAAAAGATGTGTCCGTCTGCGGAGAGATGGTCAATAACCCGGCGTTTGTGGCCTTTCTGATCGGGATCGGGATCCGGCAGTTCAGTCTGGATCCCTTTATGCTGCCGGTCATGCAGTCTCTGCTTGCCGGACTGACTGTCACCGATGCAGAGCAGTATGCGAATTCACTCCTTGGCATGCGCTCGGTGCGTGAAATCGAAGCAGCCATGGTCGCGTTTGTCACCCAGAGCGGCCTGGTCGTCCCGCATCCGGATGCCTCGGCATGATCAGTGGTAGTCCTTGTAGTTGATGCCGTAGCGTCTGGCCTTGTAACCGAATTTCCGGACCGTGATGCCGAGCAGGGTCGCGGCGGTGGTGATGTTGCCACGGGTGTTTTTCAGGGCGTCAATGAGCATGTCCCGTTCCAGGTTGCCCACGGCCGCTTCGAGTGTCTGGGCGGGGAGGGTGTTTGACGCTTTACCGGTCTGCAGGCTGGGGGGAAGATGATAGCTGTGAATCACCCCTGCTTCACAGCGCTGGGCAGCCCGGTCGATGACGTTTTCAAGTTCCCGGACATTCCCGGGCCAGTGGTATGCCATGAGCATGTCAATGGCAGGCGTTGAAAATCGTTTGATCGTCTTTTTGTTTTCTGTGGCGTACCGCTCGATAAAAGCGTCGGCAAGCAGCATGATATCGGTTTTGCGCTCTCGCAAGGGGGGCAGATAGATGGGAAAAACGTTGAGCCGGTAGTAAAGGTCGCTTCGAAATTCGCCGGTTTCCACCATGTTTTCAAGATTTTTTTCCGTGGCGGCCACAACCCGAACATCGGTCTTGACGGCTGTTTTACCCCCGATCCGTTCAAATTTTTGTTCCTGAAGGAGCCGATGGAGCCTGGCTTGGGCATCCAGGCTGACGGCGCCGATTTCGTCGAGAAGGAGGGTTCCCTTATCAGCGATCTCGAATTGACCTGTGCGCAGGGGTTTTGACTCGGAACCCCCCCCTTTTTCATCGCCAAAGAGTTCACTGTCGATCAGCGTGGTGGGAAGTGCTGCGCAGTTGACTTTGATGAACGGCTGCCTGGCCCGGCAGCTGTTGTAATGGATGGCGGCGGCCACCCGTGTCTTTCCGGTGCCGCTTTCTCCCCGGATCAGCACGGTGGCGTTATTGCGGGATACCTGGTAGATCATCTGATAGATCTCCCGCATCTTATTGCAGTTGCCGATGATCGTGGTGATACGGTATTTGTTTTCCAGCTCGTTTTTGAGACGCTGGTTTTCCGCTTTTAGGGCTTCTATCTCCAGATCGTCATTCGGTCTCACCACGCCTCCTGATCCGCTGATGATTCATGGTTGCCAGGAAACTGCTAGGATTTTTGTACAGTTCACTTGATCGTTTACCAATTTAACGCTTAACATCACCGGAAAAATAAAGCTGCATAGCGAAGCGGCGCAGCTTTATTTTGTCCGAGTGCATGTTATTGTTAGCTTTTTTGGTATTATAATTGTTCAATAATTTTCCTTGTACCACTTAATATTTCATCATTTGATGGAAATATTACAAAATCCCTATCTGCCACAACACGAACTATAATTGGTTTGATTATTGAAACAGCATAGGACTTGCGATTTGAAGAGGAATACATATTTTTCATTTCATCTCCAAAATCAATGTCATTTATTTTTTTACTAACATCATTAATTTCAGTTTCATTTAATAAAAAATTTGCCGCTTGTTCCGTCAATACTTCTTTGAACACTCTAAACATTTTCTCTGCATCATCTTCAATAAACTCATCAAGAACCGCTTTGGCAGAGATAGAGCCAATTGATCCTGTTACAACAGCACCAACTCCCCCCACGATAGCTCCTGCTATTCCACCTATTGGTCCAAAGGTCCACGATGCCGCAGCAATCGTACCAAAATAACCCGCGGTACCAGCTCCTACACTTGCAGCGGTTGTAGTAACGTTTTTGAATAATTGCCCGCCAGAAATTGTACCATCGAACATTCGATAAGTATCAACACTTGAAATAACAATTGTTGTTGCAACTGCAGTGACTACGTTTCCCCTCATTAATTTAGAAACATTATTCATAGCCGCCGCACCATAAATAGCCTTACCAGATGTACTTAAAGAATTAGCTATAAGAGCAGAGGTTTTCGAGCCTAATTGTTTTACAATTACATCTGTACCACTTCGCAAAGCACTTTCAAGACCTGTTCGACCTAACTGTGCTGAAAGTACTCCTGAAACCCAAACAATACCACCAATTTTAAGACCTGAATAACAAGCTTGCTGCAATGCAGAGTCTAAATCATCACCAGACCAAACAGCATATGCAAAAGTTACTGTCGCGCTCAACCCCATTGCACCTACTGCAACCACGACCCCATTGACAGCATCATATGTTATTGATTCAATAGTTCCAAATTTCGCTATATTTCGAGCTTGTTCATAGGTAAAACTACCTTTCCTTATGATATTTTCAGCTTCATTTGGATCTGTAATGCCTGGTATTTGCCCTTTAGAAATTCTATTTTTCATTGACTGAATTGCAGCATCATATTTATCTGATGGCACTTCAATTTGCATAGGTACGCCGCTACTATTTAAATATCGAAATTTTCCATCATCAAAACATTCCTCTACACATTTTGATCCAGTCCTGCAATATTTTGTCTGAATTTCAATTCCATCAACTAAGCGGTCTGCTCCATTTTTGACATTATCTCCGCCAATTAACTCTGCCTCTTTACCAGTTACCTTATCATAAAGATGATTTGCCTTTTCTGCAGCAAAGCCATGCCCACGTTCCGCACCGAGAACAACATTTTCAGCATATTGAGTGGCATTTGCAGCCGCTCCAGCAGAAGCTAAACCGACGTCTATCCTTGAAATTATATCTTTACATTTTTGCTCTGTTTCGGAACAACGGTTAGAACAAAAAAAACCATGGTTGTTTTCATACCATTCTTGCATTGGAATGCCGCAGCAATCACAAGTAGGTAAAAGGCTTTCAGCACATTTAGTGGAGCAAAATCTCTTTCCGTCACTTGTTTCAGACCAATTTTGCATTGGCTCGGAACAGACATCACACTTTGGCCATGTTGTACTAATACATTCTTCTGAGCAGTACTTATCACCAGTTTCTGTCTCTTTCCAATGGTTCATTGGAGAGCCACAAACTGCACATGTCGGCCATGATTGTTTAGCGCATTCCTCGGAGCAGTACTTATTCCCATCCTCATATGTAGTCCACTCTTTCATCTTTTTCCCACAACAATCACAAACGGGGAAAGTTTGACTGAAACACTCATCTGAACAAAATTTATTTCCATCCTCATCAGTATGCCATTGGTTCATAGGTTTTGAGCAAATAGAGCATTTTGGCCAAGCGGTCATTGAGCATGATTCAGAACAGAATTTTAAACCATCTTCATTTTCTTGCCACTGTTGCATGGGTGAGTGGCAGGCATGGCATTTTGGCCAAGTTTCTTTAAAGCATTTTTCCGAACAAAATTTTTCTCCATTTTCTGCCTCAAGCCAGTTATCTAAAACCTTATTGCAAATGCAGCAAACAGTCATTAATTTATCTCCGATATTGTATTTATATTTAGATGAAATGTTCTTTTTTTTACAGCCAGATGAATATTTTGAAAGGGTAATATTTGATCGTTTTCCATTTTTCACAGGCAGTTTTTTTCTCGGTATTATTGTAATATTTAAGTTGTCATTATCTAAATCAAATACTAACCAATAAACTGTATCAAATTCACTGGTGAGATTTATAGAAGTTGTTCCTCTGTCTGTGCCTGTAGCTTTTATTTCTATTTTCTCATTATTGTTTAAGGCATCATAATCTCTTGTATTTGATGGCGAGAGATTACAAATTGACCTGCACAATTTTTCGGAAAATACTTCAGGAATTGGGGGGTTATTGCCAAATTTAAACGCCTGGTGCAAACGAACAAGTTGTTTGTAACAATGGTAATATTTTAATAAATTTTAATCGCTTAGATCGCACATATTCTTGTACAGTTCACTTGATCGTTTACAGTTATGTCAATACATCGTTTACACATAGTTTCTCTTTAGACGCCCGAGGTCATCTTGAATTCGCAACGTCCTCT
>PDWJ01002119.1_pt1 | contig 22036 bp, 17 predicted proteins | sample 1430881 | NCBI WGS metagenome assembly PDWJ01 (sample SAMN01162460, study PRJNA174530) | Oral metagenome, whole genome shotgun sequencing project. | biome: Marine environment; feature: Marine mammal; material: Swab sample of the gingival sulcus; isolation source: swab sample of gingival sulcus... | reverse complement strand
AAAAACCTGTCAGGTTTCATAACAATTTCATTTGACAAAATTTCGTAAAAAGAAAAGGATACGCAAAGCACAGCACTATCGTATCAGCTAAAATCATATCCCAGGAGGGAAAACGCCTATGCAAATTCGTATTGAAAAAACCAACCTGTTCGAAGGTGTGCAGCGTATTCAAAACGTTGTAGATAAAAAAAACACGATTCCGGTCTTATCGAATATTTTGCTCGAATCAGATGTCGAAAATACCGCGATTAAACTTGTTGCCACAAATTTAGAAGTCGGTATGTCAACAGTGCTGCCGGCCAGTGAAGTCACTGAAGGGACTATCACTATTCCCGCTCAGAAAATTTTCGAAATTCTCCGTGAGCTGCCTGATACCTCACTCTCATTAGATATTGATGAAAGTCACTGGATTACACTGGAATGCTCGAAAGCCAATTTTAAACTCGCTGGTTTGCCTCGAACAGATTTCCCCGAACTCCCGTCTCTGCCGTCACAAGGCGTAATCGTTCTTCAACAACCCGTCTTGAAAGACATGATTAACAAAACCGCTTTTGCTGTCTCCCACGATGAGTCGCGCTATGCTCTTACAGGCGTCCTTTTTGTCTTGGGCAAGGAAGAACTCTCGATGGTGGCTACTGATGGACATCGGCTGGCTGTGATCAAGAAACCCCATAATATTGACCTGGGAGATGATGAGACAGGAAACGAGGTTATTATTCCTCTGAAAGCGATTAATGAAGTCAAAAAACTGTGCGATACTGATGAACCGATTTCCATCAATATCGGTGAAAGCCAGATTGCATTTCGCAAAGAACAGACCTCTTTGGTCTCACGATTGATCGATGCACAATTCCCGGATTATCGGCAAGTGGTTCCGTCTGAATCGAAAAACATAGCCACAATCGATAAAGAGACTTTTAACCATGCGATACGCCGTGTGTCCCTCTTATGCAGCGATACGCGCCTGGTCAAATTTACTGTGACCCCCGAACAGCTCACGCTCTCATCGAATGATCCGAATCTGGGGGAAGCGGAAGAATCTATACCGGTGGAATATGACGGCGAAGAGATTTCGATCGGATTTAACGCGCGCTATGTACAAGATTTCTTGTCTGTCACTGAAGGAGAAAAAATTCAGCTCGCCTTAAACGACTCCCTGAGTCCAGGTCTTTTCACATCAGAAAGCGAAGCAGATGTCGGATTCTCCTGTGTGATTATGCCCATGAGGGTTTAATCCTATTAGACCTGACAGGTTTTTAAAACCTGTCAGGTCTTGGAAGCGAATTGAAAAGTTAGCTCATTCGCGTTCCTAAGGGAGGATCGCCGTTTACGTGTACCTTCAGTCTGTTGAGCTCCATAATTTTCGAAACTTTTCAGAGAGGCAATTCGATTTCTGCCCGGGGATAAATGTGTTTTTTGGGCTCAATGCTTCAGGGAAAACCAATCTCCTGGAATCAATTCACGTTCTTTCCAACCTGCGTTCCTTTCGAACTCGTTCTTTCCGAGAGCTTGTTCAGTGGGAACAAAAAGAAGCATACGCACGTGGGTCTGTCCATGCCGGAAACACCAATAGACAGGTCGACTTGGGAATTAAAACTCTTGCGGTTGGAATCAAATCGAATACACGAACCTCCCTGCTCAATTCCAAGCCCTGCAAATCGTCGAAAGACTATTTGCAGGTTTTACCATCAGCGACATTTGTTCCAGATGACCTCAGTCTGGTGAAAGGGGCTCCGGCCCATCGACGCTATTTCCTCGATAAGGGAACGTTTCATTTTTATCCGCCGTATTGGTCGCTGCTCACTGATTATAACCGGGTACTGCGCCAAAAAAATATTCTACTCCGAAAAGAGCAGCATCAGAAAAAAAGGCACGATGAGACGTGTGACATTTGGAATCTGCAATTACAGACGTTTGGGAGTAAAATTCTCGTTCAACGTGTCTTCTTTCTTCGACAGCTTCAGCGTTTACTCGTAGACGTCTATGCTAAATGGCTCGGGACGTCAGAAACCGTACAGCTTGCATACAAAACCAGCATCGGTCTGGCAGAAGATGCACTTCGACAGGTCGGCGAGTCAAAATTACACGATGCACATCAGTATGTCTCTGATGAATATGGTGAAGCGATCGAACGAGCGAGGGAACGCGAGTATCGGCTTGGGGCGACAATTGTTGGCCCTCATCGGGACGATATCGAACTGACGGTTGCCGGTCGTCCGCTTCGGGCATATGGGTCGCAAGGCCAACAACGAACGGCTGTGTTAGCCTTGAAGCTTGCTGAAATTCATTTGTTTTACGAGCAATATCATGAATTTCCAATTTTACTGCTCGATGATGTTACGTCCGAATTAGATATACAGCGGAATATGAAATTATTCGAATATCTGCAACAAGGCATGCAAGTCTTTATGACCGCAACAAACCGGCCGGATTTTCCAACTCATCAACAATTGTCTTGTACGTATATCGAGCTTGGTGTTTAAGTGTTGAGGTGTGTGAGTGTTTGGGACCCTCTCTATACCTCAAACACCTCAACACTTAAACCTCTAAATATAAAGATGTATCTTCATATCGGTATGAATGCCTATCTCCATTCGGAAGAAATTCTCGGAATTTTTGAAGTGTCACTTTTTTCATCTACGCCACAAGAGACTCTCTGGGCTCACAGCAATGCCGATAATATCGAATTTATGCATAACGCGAGAGTTGTTCGGTATGGGTTGAGCGAAGAAGAAGTGAAGGCATATATATTGACTCGAACAGACGAAGTTCATTGGTCTCCGGTGAATTGTCGAACGTTGCGGAAGCGTTGGCAAGCCTCTGTCGAGGCTGAACGAAAATTTTCGCTTCCAGACCATCTCATAGGCGAATTTACTTGACAAGAGCAGGTGAACTTGAAACCCTTACCTTTAGAAAATTTTACGAATAATTGACTTTTATTACCCCTTATGTCAAGCGAAGTCAGACATTTCGCGCGTCAGAAAGGGATGGTGGTTTAGAAGATGGAGCAACAGAATAACGCTGCTGCGTATGATGCCAGTAATATTAAAGTGCTTGAAGGGCTTGAGGCTGTCAGAAAACGACCGGCCATGTACATTGGCGACACGGCAATCACAGGTTTGCATCATCTGGTGTATGAAGTCGTGGATAATTCCATCGATGAAGCGATGGCAGGCTTCTGTACGAAAATTTCCGTCACAATTCACGTTGATAATAGCATCACGGTTATCGACAACGGGCGTGGTATTCCAGTCGATATACATCCGACAGAAAATCGCCCGGCGGCCGAGGTCGTCATGACGACACTGCATGCTGGCGGCAAATTCGATAATGATAGCTATAAAGTCTCTGGTGGACTGCATGGAGTCGGAGTGTCATGTGTGAACGCTCTATCTGAACGTCTGGAACTCGAAATTAAACGTGATGGAGTCGTCTATACCCAGAATTACGACCGAGGAATTCCGGCCGATGAACTTCGAGAAGTCGGGTTTGCCAAAGGTAGCGGAACAAAAATTTGTTTTTTCCCGGACTTCACGATTTTTGAACAAAACGATTTTAGCTTCAGTACATTGTCAAATCGGCTGAGAGAGCTCTCCTTCCTCAATAGAGGCCTTATTATTACGATTGAAGACGAACGGACGGATCGCAAGAATACCTTTCAGTATGAAGGTGGTATCAGTTCTTTTGTGTCCCATTTAGCTAAAAATAAGCAGCCTCTCCACCCTGAACCAATTTATTTCGAAGGCAGCAAAGATGATGTCGTTGTGGAAGTTGCGATGCAATACAATGACAGTTACACTGAAAACATTTTCTCCTTTGCCAATAATATCAATACCCATGAAGGTGGAACACATTTGAGCGGTTTCCGCAGCGCCTTAACCCGGACCATTAATAATTTTGCTTCTGACAAAGGCCCGAAAGGGCAGAAAGTCTCCCTGAGCGGAGAAGATGTGCGCGAAGGTCTTATCTGTGTGATCAGTGTAAAAATACCAAGTCCTCAATTCGAAGGTCAGACCAAAACCAAGCTTGGCAACAGTGAAGCGCGCGGTATTGTCGAAACTCTGACAAATGAGAATTTGAATCAATACTTCGAAGAGAATCCATCGGTTATTCGAAATATTATTGAGAAGGCTCTCGGAGCGGCACGTGCTCGAGAAGCTGCTAAAAAAGCTCGAGAACTCACCCGGCGTAAGTCAGCATTGGAATCGAGTACTCTTCCGGGAAAATTAGCAGACTGTTCGGAAAAAGATCCGAGTGCCTGCGAGCTCTTTCTGGTTGAGGGCGATTCTGCCGGCGGATCGGCGAAACAGGGGCGAGATCGTCGTTTTCAAGCAATTTTACCGTTAAAAGGAAAAATTCTGAACGTTGAAAAGGCTCGTTTCGATAAGATGCTAAAAAGTAACGAAATCCAGACTCTTATCACGGCTATTGGAGCCGGAATCGGGGCTGATGACTTTGATGTGGCCAAGGTGCGCTATCATAAAATTGTGATTATGACCGATGCCGATGTTGACGGCGCGCATATTCGAACGTTATTGCTGACCTTCTTCTATCGCCAGATGCGGGAAATCATCGAGCATGGATTTCTCTATATTGCACAGCCTCCACTGTTTAAGGTCAAACGAGGCAAACAGGAATGGTACATCAAAGACGAAACCCAGATGAATAAGTATTTGATCGAGCAGGGGACATCAAAAGCCTCGCTGGTTATCGGGGATAAGCGGATCACCGGAAAACGTTTGGAAACATATATTTATCAATTGAATGAATTTTTACGCTATTTGGATACCTTTCATCGCCATCGCCAAAATCGTGTGCTGGTGAAGGCCCTGGCGTTCCACAAGCGTCTGACAGCCCCTGTGCTGGGGTTTGAGGATTTGCTGAGCAAAGAGATGACCGCAGTCGCCGAAACCTATCGAGAATTTTTTCTGTCCCCCGAAGACGACGGCCACATTGAGTTTTCCATTGTCGAAGATGTCGCTGATCGGTTTAAAGTTGTTATTACGATTGCTGACGATAAAGAACCATTAATTGTCGATTATGACTTTTTGACATCCCATAATTACAAAGAACTTCAAAAGCATGCTGAAATCCTGCTTACTGTAGGATTTCCACCCTATAAAATCGAAATCGAGAATAAAGTTGTCGAAGTCGAATTGTTAGCCGAACTCGTGGATACGATTATGAACGCCGGCAAAGCCGGAATGGGCATTCAGCGCTATAAAGGATTGGGGGAAATGAATCCGGATCAACTCTGGGAAACGACTCTCGATCCGCAGCGGCGGAGCTTGTTGGCTGTTGAACTCGGCGATCTCGAGGAAGTCGAAAATATTTTTACGACCCTGATGGGCGATCAAGTTGAACCCCGGCGAGAATTTATCGAAAATCACGCCACCCAGGTTAAAAATTTGGATATTTAAGTGTGTTTGGTGTTTCGTGTTTGGTGTCTTGTTACCAGATCCCAAACACGAAACACCAAACACCAGTTTTCATATACAGTCTATGAGAGATCACGAACAGGCCATGCCCGCTGTCCCTATTTCGATCGAATCCGAAATGCAAACATCGTTCATGGAATACGCCATGAGCGTGATTATCTCGCGTGCTCTTCCTGATGTGCGAGACGGATTAAAACCGGTTCACCGGCGTGTCCTTTATACCATGTACGAAATGGGACTCGATTGGAATAAGCCCTTTCGAAAATCTGCTCGTGTCGTCGGTGATGTCATGGGTAAATATCATCCCCATGGGGATTCGGCGATCTATGATACGCTGGTCCGAATGGCACAAGATTTTTCGCTACGTTATCCCTTGGTTGATGGACAGGGAAATTTCGGATCGGTCGATGGCGATCCGGCCGCAGCCATGCGCTACACTGAGGCCAGACGATCGAAAATTACGCAGGAACTGTTGGCGGATATCGATAAGCACACTGTCGATTTTGTGCCAAACTATGATGAATCGCTCCTCGAACCTGAAGTGCTGCCGGCCAAACTCCCGAATCTGTTAGTCAACGGCGCTGCCGGCATCGCTGTTGGCATGGCGACTAATGTGCCTCCTCATAATTTGAGCGAAGTGATCGATGGGATGCTGGCGCTGCTTGAGGCCCCGGAACTCACGATTGACGATTTATGCCAGTATGTCACCGGACCGGATTTTCCGACTGGTGGGATTATTTACGGTCGTGAAGGCATTTATAACGCCTATCGAACTGGTCGCGGCCTGATTCAAGTCCGCGCGCGCGTGTTTGTGGAGAAAGAGAAGCGCACGGAACGCGAACGGATTATCGTGACGGAACTTCCGTATCAGGTCAATAAAGCGAAATTAATTGAAAAAATTGCGGGATTGGTTCGTAATAAGAAAATCGAGGGCATTTCCGATCTGCGTGACGAGTCCGATCGGGACGGAATGCGAGTGGTGATCGAACTCAAACGCAATGAGTTCGCCGACGTCATCATTAATCAACTGTACAAACACACCCAGTTACAAGTGACCTTTGGGGCGATCATGCTGGCCCTGGTCGATCAGCAGCCAAAATACCTCAATCTAAAAGAATTGATGGAGCTTTTCCTGCAACATCGGCGCGACGTGATTGTGCGACGCACAAAATATCTGCTGGAAAAGGCGGAAGCACGCGATCATATCGTGCAGGGCTTGTTGATCGCTCTCGACAATATTGATGCTGTTGTCAGTCTGATTCGCGCATCACAAACGCCGCAAATTGCTCGTGAAGGCCTGATGCAGCAATTCGCTCTCACGGAAATCCAGGTCCGGGCGATTCTCGATATGCGCTTACAGCGCCTGACCGGATTGGAGCGCGAGAAACTGGAGCAAGAGCATCAAGCGTTGCTGAAAGAGATTGCCTATTTGAAATCTCTCCTCGAAGATCCGGCGTTAGTGACCGGGGTGATTAAAGACGAGTTGTTCGCGCTGAAAGATGCATACGGCGATGAACGGCAGACGGAAATCATCGACGATTCCTCGGAAATTACGCTGGAAGATATGATCGTCGAGGAAGATATGATGGTCATGGTCACACATGCCGGGTACGTGAAACGGAATCCCGTGACCTTATATCGAAGCCAAATGCGGCGTGGCAAGGGAGTGACCGGTATTATCGCCAAAGAAGATGATTTTGTCGAGCACCTTTTTGTGGCGTCGACCCACGATTATATTCTGGTATTCACCGATAAAGGGAAAGTCTATTGGCTAAAAGTCTATGAGATCCCCGAAGCCGGGCGGCAAGCCAGAGGGAAAGCCATTGTCAATTTGATCCAGATCGAATCTGGCGAAAGCGTTTCAGCGATTCTGCCGGTTCACGAATTCGAAACCGGCAAGTATATTGTTATGGCGACTAAAAGAGGGATCGTTAAAAAGACTGAGCTGACAGAATACAGCAATCCTCGTTCGAACGGCATTATTGCATTGAATATCAACGAGGGTGATTCCTTGGTCTCGGTTGCGCTGACTGATGGACAGCAGGATATTTTCCTCTCGACCCATAACGGTAAAGCCATTCGGTTCTCAGAGTCTGAAGTCAGAGCTATGGGGCGAACAGCTACCGGAGTACGCGGTATTTCCTTAAGTAAACATGATTATGTAATTGGGATGGATATCGTACACAACGAGTTCACCATTCTGACCGTCACAGAGAAAGGCTATGGCAAGCGCTCATCGGTCGAACAATATCGGCCTCAGGGACGGGGAGGAAAAGGTCTCATCAATATCAAATGTACACCGAAGCGCGGCAATGTGATTGGAATGCTTCAAGTGAGCGATCTGGATGATATTATGATGATCACGGTTTCTGGAAAGATTATCCGTATGGGAGTTGCGAATATCAGTGTAATCGGCCGGAATACTCAAGGGGTTGCCCTGCAATGGTTAGACGATGATGATAAAGTTGTCGCTGTAGCCAGGGTCGTTGAAAATGATGGAGAAAGCGAATAAGGTTCAAGACCGCTCTTTTTCACAGGTGTATCTTATTATTCTTGTCCTCGCTCTTATGTATAGTCTTCCCGGGTGCAAGGAAGACATGAAAGATGTCTATAAGAAAGCGATGAAAGCGTATGAGGCGGAAGACTATCAGAAAGCATCGAAATCGTTCGAGAAAATTGTGGAAAAATATCCGAATCATAGTCTCTGCCTTAAGGCCCGTTTAGAGCTGGGGAAGATGTATCTGTATAAACTGAAACAGCCTGAAAAGGCGCTGAAACATCTTCAAGATCTCTATGCGAATAGTCAGCCCGGAACGTACTCGATGGAAGCGCTCAAGCTGATCGGACACATTTACGATACATCGTTAAATAACTGTCCGAAAGCGATTGACGCCTACCGGCTCCTCGTTCAAAATTATGCGTCGGAGATCGATGCCTCAGCCTATCAACTGTCGATTGCAGACTGTTATTTTAAATTGCTTGATTATGGCAACGCTATGACCGAATATCAGGCGCTTGTGGAGAAATACCCGGAAAGCGTCCAACTTCCTCGAGCCAAATTCCAGATCGCGAACAATTACGCGTTGCAAGAAGATTGGGAATCATCAATTGCTCTACAGGAAGAGTTATTACATTCGGGAACCCTCTCTGAACAATTGAGAGCTGAGACAGAGCTCGAACTCGCATTTGGCTATGAACAAACTGAGCGCTTTGAGGAAGCATTGGCCTTATATGAAGAGCTTTTGAACATTGATTTCAACGTCGTCATCATTGATGTAGCTTTGCTTGAACGAAAAATTGAACGAGTTCAGGAGGCGATCAAGGAAAGTAAAAAAGGCCCCAGCAAGGTTGACTGGAAACGGAAATGATTTTTTATGGGGTTTACACGGCGAAGTCGTGACAGGATGAAGTCTGGGGGGGACCCCCAGGAACCGAGACGTTTCCAGGGAATACGTGTTAAATATATGAAACTGAAGTGGCTGGAAGATAGCGATGAAAAAAATCTGTCCTTCACCGGGCACCTCGAGGAATTACGGCGGCGTATCGTTATTGTGCTCGTGACGATTGGAGGGTGCTTTGCCGCGCTGTACCCGCTCTCTGAGAATCTTCTGGTTCTGATTCGGGCTCCAATGCTGGAAGAGCAGTTATACATGCTCGCTCCGACTGAAGCCTTCGTGGTACATTTGAAACTGGCAATCTTTGGGGCGATCATTATTGCCATGCCTATGATTCTGTATCAGGCATGGGCCTTTGTGGCTCCGGGATTGTATACAAATGAAAAGAAATATGCCTTCCCTTTTGTGATTGTTGCCACGATTTCTTTCCTTCTCGGTGGTTTGTTTGCCTATAAACTCATCTTACCGTTCGGCTTACAGTTTCTCCTGGGATTCGGTGGGACGTTGATCCAGCCCGTCATCTCGGTGTCGAACTATGTCTCGTTTATCACAAAAATGATCCTGGTCTTCGGCACGATTTTTGAACTGCCGGTGATTGTCGTGTTCCTGAGTAAACTGGGAATCGTCAGTCCGGCTATCATGCGAACCTATCGCAAGTATGCGATTATCGGGGCCTTTGTGGTAGGGGCGATCCTGACCCCTCCCGATGTGTTTACGCAGGCGCTCATGGCCGGGCCGCTTATTATCTTATACGAAATCAGTATCTGGGTCTGCATTTTGGTAACACGCAATCAATCGTCTTTAGACGAAGAGGCTGAGAATGGCAACGATTGATAAACTGATCGACTATGCGCTTTCTGAAAATGGCGGCGAACAGATTGCCGATCTTCGGATCGGATTAGGCTATACGGCTGTGCTTCTGACATCGGGAGCATGCGGGCTGGCCTGTATGCTGCGACATCGCCTTATACAGCAGCATTCCTGTTCACTGCTGGCACACGCCGGTACATTCGTGGGAACCCATGTGGCTGATGTGATTCCGCTGCTTCGGTCAACAAGCGTGGTCGAAGCTTCTGTGGGCCTGGCTGCGATTAACGCACTGACTGCCAATCAAGATCACCCTTCTTCCGATGAAAATCTTTTTGATCTGCTTCAGCTTCGTTCATCTGATGTTGTGGGAATTGTAGGCTACATCGGGCCGATTGTAAATGAAGCCCGCCGACGCGCAAGGGAAGTGATGGTGTTTGATGAAGTCAGAACTGACATGAGTGATGTGTACGACACCAGCCGGGAGCAGGAACTGCTTCCTGAGTGCGATATGACTATCATTTCGGCAACCAGTTTGCTTAATCATACCTTTGATGACCTTGTCGCCATGTCGTCTTCCGCTCGTAGTATGTGTCTGATGGGGCCATCAACTCCATTGCTGCCGGGCATCTTTCAGTCGAAAGGAATAACGGTTCTTGCCGGAAGGCAAATTCAGGACAGTAAGAAAGTTTTGCAGATTGTGAGTGAAGCAGGTGGAACAAAACGGTTTGGGGAGGCAGCACGAAAAATAAATCTTCTCTTGAAGCAAACATAATCGGGGCGAGAGGATTTGAACCTCCGACCCCTGGTCCCCCAGACCAGTACGCTAACCAGACTGCGCTACGCCCCGATGTCTTTAAAAACTATCATATCTTCCGGCATAAAATCTGTCAAGGAGAAATTCACGGAATCATCGAAACCCTTAATACGAATTCCGGCTGTTCGGCGTTTTTATGGCAACAGCAGGAAATAACAGGTTGACAAAAACGCCTGGAACTGCTTATGCTACTCTTGACTCTGTAGCCAGGCTAGGCGGCGACATCATACGCCAATCCGTTTCATTCTTCAACCCACTATAGGCACTTGTTAGGCGAAAAGAGAAATGAATGACATACAAATACGATTTTACGAACGTGATGATGCTCCTGCGCTATATGAGGCGGCCATGGAATCGGTATCCGATGTATATCAATGGCTTCCCTGGTGTCATCCAGAATACAACATGACAGAAACAGAAGAATGGCTCGCTGATCAGGTGCAGAAGCGACAAGATGGAATGGAATTTCAGTTCTTGATATCAGACAGTCGCGGAACTTTCTTAGGTGGTTGTGGACTTAACCAAATCGATTGGGAGAGAAAAATCGCGAATCTTGGGTATTGGATCCGTTCATCTGCCATGGGACAAGGAATAGCAGTCAAGGCTGTTGAACTGCTGTCAAACTGGTGTTTCGAACATACCGACCTGATTACACTTGAAATCAAATGCGCTGTCGGAAACGTGCGGAGTCAACGTGTCGCTGAGAAAGCCGCCGCTGTCCGGGAAGGTATTAGGCCCTCCTGCCTTGAAATTCACGGCAAGAAGCATGATGCGGTTATCTTCTCAATACAGAAAGGAAAGACGCCCAACAAGGTAAATGCAGCGGACGGCTAAGAGCCGCCGCTGATTTGCGACGTGATATGAAATATCCTGAACGTAATTCCGACATTCCTCAAGAAGCTGAAATTGTCGAAACCAGACAGAAACGTCCTCAAAAATCTTCTCTATGGCGAAAAATCTTTCGTCTTTTATGGGGGCTCTGTATCGTTATATTTATTATTTCGGCTGTTGCTTCCGGTATCGCCGGAGGAATCTTATATGGGTATTATAAAGAACTGCCGGATATTGATCGTCTGGAAAAGTTTCGCCCGAGTCTCGTGACGAAAGTTTACGACCGGAATGAAGAGTTGATCGGTGAATTTTTCATTCAAAAACGAGCCTTACTGAGCTATGATGAGATTCCGCAAGATTTTGTGAATGCGGTTGTTGCCGTTGAGGACAAGCGTTTTTGGCAGCATTTTGGCATCGATCCTATTGGGTTTGCCAGAGCCATGCTGGCCAACCTTCGAACGAGAAGTTTTGCTGAGGGAGCCAGTACGCTCACGCAACAGTTGACACGCTTATTGTTCCTGAGTTCTGAAAAAAAGATTCCCCGTAAATTGAAGGAAATGATGCTGGCGATTCAAATTGAGCAGAAATATCTCTCCCTTCAGGGAAGTCATGATGCCGCTAAGAAAAAGATTTTGGAAATTTACAGCAACCAGTTTTATTGGGGGCACGGCGCCTACGGCTTGCATTCCGCCGCAAAGCTCTATTTTGGGAAAGAACCTGCCGATCTCGATCTGGGAGAAAATGCCATACTGGCCGGTATCCTCCAGCGTCCGGCAAGGCATTCACCTATCAGAAATCCCGAAAGTGCAAAAAAACGCCAGAAACATGTCTTGAATCGAATGGTCGCAGAAGGCTTTATTACGCAGGAACAGGCCAAAGAAGCCTATGAGAAACCCTTTGAAAAACAGGATATTCCCCAGCGACAGATTAATAAAGCGCCCTACTTTGTTGAGTATGTCCGGAAATATTTGGAAGAACAATATGGCTATCGTGTCTATCAGGAAGGGCTTGAAGTCTACACAACCCTGGATTTGCATTTACAAGATGTGGCCCGTAAGGCGGTTCAGAAAAATTTACGGGCCGTCCAAAAACGTCATGGGTTTAAATATATTGATGAGGACATTACTCCGGAAAAGCGACAGGAAAAACTCAAGGCCATTCAGGAACACGAATGGAAAAATCCCATTGAAGAAGGCGATGTCTTGCATGCGGTTATCACGGAGATCAGCTCAAAGCAAATCGATGTGAAATTGGCAGACTATACCGGGACGATCACTCGTAAAAATTTTCAAGAACTTCTCAAAGACAAAGCCCCGCAGAAAATTTTTGAGGTTGATGATATTATTCTTGTCGAAGTGAAGGAAATTGACGAAGAACAGCAAACTCTCGGCTTGAAACTTGAAATCGAACCATTAGTCGAAGGTGCATTACTATCAATCGATCCGAGAACCGGCTATATTCTCTCCATGATTGGCGGGTACGACTTTTACCGCAGCCGTTTTAACCGGGCGGTACAGGCCTTGCGGCAGCCGGGATCTTCTTTTAAACCATTTGTCTATTTGACGGCGTTAGAGCGGGGATTTACACCGGCAAGTATTATTATTGACGAGCCTTTCTGTATCGAATCTGACGACCCCAACGCAGAACCCTGGTGCCCGAAAAATTTCTCTGGAAACCATAAAGGGCCGATGAGAATGCGAAATGCTCTGGAAACGTCGACCAATATTATCGCGGCAAAATTAATTCAGCAGGTGGGGGTGCATTCGGTTATCGATACCGCGAGGCGTCTGGGGATTACAACCTATCTCAATCCCTATCCCTCATTAGCGCTCGGTGGATCCGAAGTCTATCTGAAGGAACTCGTCTCGGCCTATTGTGCGTTTGCGAATCGCGGATATCGCATTGAGCCGGTTTTTGTGACAAAAGTTTTGGATAGTCAGGGTAATGTTCTTGAAGAGAATGTTCCGCGAGCGCGACAGGTGTTGGCGGAAGATACCACATATTTACTCGTATCAATGATGGAAGGCGTTGTGCAGCGGGGGACGGCAACACGAGCGAAAGAATTAGGGCGGCCGCTTGCCGGAAAAACCGGAACCACGAATGATAATACGAACGCCTGGTTTCTTGGATATTCCCCGTCACTCGTGACAGGAGTCTGGGTTGGATACGACGAGAGCCGCAAGACGATTGGATATAAAGAAACCGGCGGACGGGCGGCATTACCGGCCTGGATCGAGTTCATGAAAGAGGCTCTCAAAGAGGTTCCAATCGAAGAATTTTCGGTTCCGGCTGGCATCAGCGTTGTGCCAATCGATACGGCCACGGGCCTCCTGGCCGCGCCAGGCTGTTCGGGCGAAACATTGCCCGAGGTCTTTAAAAAAGGCACGGAACCGAAAGAATACTGCTATCAGTTCTAGGGGGATTCGCGGCGATAGGCAGAGGTGCTATTGTTCTCGTGACGACGCAGAGCGTCCGGTTTGGCGTTCCCATGCGGGGAGCGTAGGAAGGAGTAATTACCAGTTGTCAATTGACAATTACGAAGGCTCATCCGAATAGCGCTGTGCGATAGAACGAATCATGTCAAGACTGGAAAAAAACGCCTTGATAATCTCTGGGTCAAATTGCTGGCCGGAGCCTTTTTTCAATTCTCTTAACACGTCATCTTCGGTCCAGGCATCTTTGTAAGCCCGTTTGCTGGAAAGGGCATCATAGACATCAGCCACAGCGACGATACGCCCAAAAAGCGGAATTTCTTCCCCTTTTTTGCCCCGTGCTTTTCCGCCCTCAATTTCATAGCCTGGAAGAGGCTTGCCGCCGTTGCCTGGATCGACATGTCCCGGATAGCCTGTTCCATCCCAGTGTTCATGATGGTTTAACGCAATCTGACCAGCAATTTCATCAAACTCCGACTGGGTATTCAAGAAGAGTTGTGCCCCCATGATCACATGCTGCTTCATCGTCTCAAACTCATCGTCATTCAAGCGGCCGGGTTTTTGGAGAATTTCATCCCGAATGCCGACCTTACCGACATCATGGAGCATTGCGGCCATACGTAAAATATCTTTGTAATTATTGATCGTTGTCTGATTGATCTGGTGGTTTCGAGCCCAGGTTTCATAAATTTCCGATGAATAGGCACCGACCCGATTGACATGGGGTCCGGTTTCTTCCGGGTCTCGGAGTTCTGCCATGCTGATCATGCGGAGGATGATGGCTCGTGTCATCTGAGCACGCTCGATCGCTATTGCCGCATTGTTCGCAAAAACACGGATAAACGGAATTTCGTCTTCTGGAAACGGAATCACATTCCCTTCCTGGTTCATGGCGTTGATAAGCTGCATCACACCGATCACTTTATTCTGGTTGTTTTTAAGGGGGATCGTCAGCATCGATTGGCTGCGGTACTGGGATTTTTGATCGTAAGAAGGATCGAAACGATAGGGCACATCATTATGCGGAAAGTTATAGACATCGGGAATATTCAGGGTTTCACCCGTGCTGGCGACATAGCCGGATATCGACTGGTGATTGATCGGGACAGTAAAGGTCTTATAAATGAGCTTTTTGCCCGGTTTGAGCTGCTGTTGCAATGTCTCGTTTTGAGAATGGTTAAACTCAAGATGTCCGTCCTCTGTCACAATATAAATAGAACCTGCATCGGCGTTTGTGAGTTTTCTTGCGACACTCAAAATTCTTTCCAGAAGAACATCAACGTCTTTTGCCTGTTCGATCTCCTGATTCATAATAAGAAGCTGCTCGAGCTTTTGTCGTTCGTTAGGCATAAATCACCTCGTCTCGTATGAGCGTTTCTAAATGCATACAGCGTGTTGACAGAAGAAGATAACCGATGAAGAATTGATGAGTTATCTCACTTGCGCACGTGTCATTAAGTGGGGTCGCATTCACAAACTGTCAAGAAAATTTGCACAAAAAGCATGACTGATTTTTCTGACCGAGCTGAAAGTTTCTTACTCTGTATTGCTGTATGAGATCCATGTAATTTCGTTTGCCCTGAGGGTGTCCGAAGGGGATTTCATAGTTTGACAGACTTACCACGGGGGTAGACAGAATAAAGGACTAAATAGTGGGAGAATCGAGATTGACAAATCCGGTCTTTCCTGAAATAGAGGTGCAAAAGACGAATAGAGAACAATGAAACGAGAATGTAGGGCAAGTGTCCCGCTTGCGGGTTCGCAAACGGGACACTTGCCCCACAAAAAAGATGCTTTTAATCACTGGCGGAGCACGAAGCGGAAAAAGTCGGTATGCGGAGTCATTGTTCGCCGATGAACGTGATGTCGTCTATATCGCAACGGCGCAGATTCACGATGAAGAGATGCGGGAACGGGTTCGGCTGCATCAGCAGTCACGACCGGAAACATGGACGACGTTCGAAGGGATGTATTATTTGCACAGGGCTGTGTCTGAACAGCGTAAACATTATCTGCTGGATTGCCTCAGTATTTTATGTTCAAATATCATGTTCGATCTGACCGAAGGGCTCAAGAAAATTCCTGTAGATGCGCAGGAGGAGGTCGAACGGACAGTATGTGAGGAGATTGAGCAACTTGCGTGGAATATTCGTGAAATTCAGGGTCGGCTCGTGATTGTAACGAATGAGGTCGGCAGTTCGATTGTGCCGGAAAATCATGTCGCGCGAGTCTATCGCGATATTTTAGGTCGCGTGAATCAACGTGTCGCCGCCCTGTGCGATGAAGTCTATCTTGTGGTCTGTGGAATCCCGATGAAGATAAAGTGATGGAGTTGCGAGTCACGAGATAGAGTTGATGTCGTCTATGATCGATGTATTCTGTGCTGTTCTTCTTGATTTTCTCACCGGCGATCCCCCGAACTTTCCGCATCCCATCAGATGGATGGGGGCCCTGATCGCTGCGGAAGAGAATCTGGTCAGGAGCTATGCTCGAACAGATAGAGGGGGACGTGCCGGAGGACTGTTGATCGTGCTTTTCAACCTCTGTGTGGCGTTTGGCGTACCCTGGCTCCTATTACGAACGTTTCGCCGGGTGTCTCCCCCCACCTATCATGTCTTGAACGTTTATCTGCTTTACACCTGTCTTGCAGCACGCTGCCTGCGAGATGAGGCCGTAGCGGTTCTGAAAGCTCTTGAACAAGGAATCAAGGGAGCCCGTCACCGTTTATCCTATATTGTCGGGCGTGAAACATCACATCTGAATGAAACGGAAATCCTGCGAGCCACTGTCGAAACTGTCGCTGAAAACACCGCAGATGGCGTGATCGCACCTCTGCTTTATGCTATGATTGGCGGAGCGCCATTGGCCCTGGCGTATAAAATGGTCAATACGATGGACTCGATGCTGGGCTACAAGAATGAGAAATATCGAGTTCTCGGATTTTTCCCCGCCAAAGCGGATGATTTCTGGAATTATGTCCCGGCTCGTCTGAGCGGCATTTTGATGAATCTGAGCTGTGTCTTTCGCTTTAACGTGAAAGACGGATTCAGGATCATGCTTCGCGACCGTAAGAATCATAAAAGTCCGAATTGTGCTTATCCCGAAGGTGCGGCAGCCGGACTCCTGGGAATCCAATTAGGCGGCGATAATGTGTATTTCGGCGAAGTCGTGCGTAAGCCGACGATTGGTGATGCCACGCGGCCATTAGAATGCCAGGACATCCGGCGCACGATCGAAATCATGTTTCGGGCGGAATGCCTTTTGTTGCTGATATTCCTGGCATTCAGATGGTAAGGCAGGGTTCCGTCCCCGCCGTATCATGTAAAGCATGTTTTCTTTGTGCTTTTGTTCCTTTGTGCCTTTGTGGCAAATAAACAAACTCTGGTGAAGAAATGAAACACGGCGGAGATATTCTCAGTTATCAACATCTCTATGATGGCCAGATCATCGATTTCAGCAGCAACATTAATCCCCTCGGCTATCCCAAGATTCTCGACACGATCATTCCTGAAGTTTTAGGCTCGTTAACGGCCTATCCCGATATTCATTACCGTGTCTTGAGAACAGCGATTAGCGAGTATTTGGGCTGCCAGCCTGACGAGGTGTTGGTCGGAAACGGCTCGATGGAAATATTGGAGCACTTTTGTCGCGAGGCGCAGCGGATTGTGGTCTGCATCCCCTGTTTCATCGAATATATCGAACGAGCGCAGATCTACCGGAAAAAAGTCAAAAAAATTCGCCTGCCCGACGGTTTCAGATGTTCAACCGCCCTATTCGGGAATGAATTACAACGCGGCGATGTAGTGATCCTCGGCAATCCCAATAACCCTACCGGACTAAGGATCGCCGAAGATGAATTATTGGAGCTTCAACAATTGGCAGAAGAACAGCAGGCCTTTCTTCTGCTCGATGAAGCATTTTTTGAGTTCTGCGTCGAAGATTACGACAGCGTTCGCCTGTTACATGGTAAAGAAAATATTTGCGTGATCCGGGCCGCCACCAAATTTTTTGGCTTGCCCGGCATACGACTTGGTTATGCCTATGCCACTCAAGCCATTGCCGAACAGTATGCTGCCTCTGCGCTGCCCTGGAGGATCAATGCCATCGCCGACGCTGCCGGCAGAGCGATTTTTCGAGAAACTGCATATATCGAATGCTCAAAAGCGCTTATCAGAGAGCAGCGTCACGAAATGTTTTCAGAGTTACAAAAGATCGACAGCATCAAAGTCTTTCCCACCCATACCAATTTTATCCTCATTAAGCTTCTGTACACGACCGAAGATGAACTGTTCCAACAGCTTCTCAGGCATGGCCTGCTCATCCGCAAGGCTTCCTCCTTTGAGGGGGTAGATCGGAGCTATATCCGGCTGGCCGTGAAAGATCAAAAAAGTAATCGCAAGTTGATCGAGACATTAAACAGGTGTGTGTGATCATTCCATCGTCACTGCTTGTCATTTTAACTTTTTGCTGTTTTACTGGCAAAATGTTTTCCCAGGAGTTCTGTTTTTTGCCCGGATGACTTTCCGGCTTGACAATCCAGTTGGTCTCGAATATGATGAATTTGCTGTGAATCTGAACACAACAAATCATCTCAAATCCGACGGAGTCAACCCATGAACGAAAGACCAATTTCAACCACTCTCCTCGCGGTTAGGACTTGGAGGCGGCCTGGGGGAAGAAGTGGCTCTTGCAGCAAATGGAACCGGCATCATAAAGGGCTGTTCAGAGGAATCTTTCCATTTTACTTGTTTTATCTTGAAGGTATTTTGCTGTGTTAATGTCTTGATGGTTTGCCAGCAAACCATCAAGACATTTTATTCTTTGTATCGAAGCCTGTAACGGATTTGGGGAAAATGTATTGTGCGACCGTATGTCCGCCGGTTTATCCTTTAGCTGCTGCAGCTATCAACCGGCGTAGTTTTTTCTGTAGGGAACTAATGGCAGAATATCTTGCCGTGAGGCTGTTTAGAAGTTTTTATGGCATAATGTTTTGCTGGCACAAGACGTTCCCTGAAGACGCCTTTAATCAGTTGCGCAGGTTGGTTCAAACGAAACAAAACCAACATTTCGTCTTCAACATGAGAATGCCGTCTGGCGGACATTCCAGCGTGACATGTTAACTTTATGCTATTTTAATGTCTTTATGGTAAGATGTTTTGCCAGCAAAATTTCTTAATGTCAAGATGTTTTTTTTGTAAGATGTTAAGATGGTTTGCTGATTGTTGATTCGCTGATAAAAAAGGGAGAACAGAGGATCTCAATTCGTTGTGGATTTCAGAGGAGGAACTATGAAAATTTTGAATAATGATTTGCTGCCCGCCCTGAGCGGGAAATTAACACTTCCGGAATTTGACCGGGAGACACTCACAAGCTCGATCGTCCATATCGGAGTCGGGAATTTTCATCGCGCCCATCAGGCCTATTTCCTGCAACAATTGATGGAAAAAACAGGGGAAACTCACTGGGGAATCTATGGCGTGGGTGTACTCGACCAGGATAAAAAGCTTTCTGAAGCGCTCAACGCTCAGGACTGTCTGTACACCTTGTGTGAAAAAAGCGATACAGAAGTGGCAAAAGATGTGGTCGTGGGGAGTATCCTTTGTCATAGCATCCTGTCTGAAAAACGGCAGGAGATTATCGAGAAAATCGTTCACCCCGGCACCACCTTAGTCACCTTTACGGTCACGGAAGGGGGCTATAATATCGACGACACAACAGGTGAATTTTTGCTGGATAATCCGATGATTCAGGCTGATTTGGCGAATCCTTCGGCCCCCAAAACCTTTTACGGCCTGCTTTATGAAGCGCTGCGGCAGCGCCGGGCAGCCGGAATCGACCCGCCGGATCTGCTCTCATGCGATAATGTCGAGATGAACGGCTCGGTTCTGAAAAAAGGCTTGATGGCCTATACACAACAGATCGATCCGGAGATGGCCCGCTGGATGGAGGAATATGTGGCCTTTCCTAACGCGATGGTGGATCGCATCACGCCGGTGACATCGGGCACCGATCGGGAGTATGTGGCGCAGCAATACGACTATGCCGACAACTGCCCCGTACCGTGCGAACCCTTCATCTTATGGGTTATCGAAGATACCTTTAACCGGAAACGTCCGGCCTTTGAAACGCTGGAACATGTCGTACTTGTTTCCGAGGTCCGGCCCTACGAGAAGATGAAAATGCGGCTGTTGAATGCCGGTCATGTGGTTTTTGCGCATATGGCGCTGATGGAGGGGCATGAATTCGCCTGCGATTTTATGAACGCCGCACCTTTTGATCCGGCGATCGAGACCATGATGCGCGAAGAAGCTTTGCCCTGCGTCGGTGACGTGCAGAAGATCGATGTGAACGACTTTCTGAATAATACCCTGCTGCGCTTTAAAAATCGCGCGATCAAGGATCAGACATCACGGTTAGCGAATTTTACATCCGAACGGACGCCGAAATTTATTCTGCCCACGATTGCGGATAATATTCTCAGAGAAGGCAAAATGTCGCCGCTGTTGACCATTGGAACCGCCGGATGGTGCTATTATCTCTCAAAGAATGAGGGCGTGGTCGATAAAATAGCAGTAGAGCTCGTGGAAAAAGCTCAGCGCGCTGTGGCAGGTGAAAGCCGGGTCTTTGTGCAGGAACTCGAAGCGATCTTCCCGGAAGTTCTGCGGCAAAACGAACCGTTTCTGGCGCTCTTCGACAAAGCATTGTCTGCAATAAAGACGCAAGGCCCGGCAACAGCGCTCACAAGTTTTCTCAACGAGTATTATTGAACACGATCGCACCACAAAGACACGAAGAACACGAAGCTTTCCGTGGGGGGGGATCTCTCCGGTCATCCATACAATGTCCGTTGGGGCATGCGTACAATAGCAATAGCACGCCGGATAAAATTTGACTGGCAAAATGATAAAATGGTAAAATGTTTATCTGCTTTACCGGTTTGCCAGTTTAATGGATCAATGTTGTGCTGTTAAATGCTGTACAAGTTGGACAAAATCACGTGCCTTTGTGGTTTGTATAAACATGGATCCTGCTTACTCAGCAAGCAAACGCTGCTTCTCTTCTTCGCGCAAGCGCTGACACTCTTTATTCAGGCCCGGACCGAGAATTGTTGCTACGATAACATCTTTGGTCTGGGCTTCTCCAAGCACCTTTTTACGACCATAGACTTCGTCGAGCAAGCGGGCCATGCTCTGTGGCAGACGTACCGTGATTTTGACCTTTGGCTCTGCTTTCTGTTTTGCGGAAATCGCGCTTTCTGACGTTGCGCCGGACGACAATTCTTCATCGTGAGTATCACTAAAAAATATATCGGCTCCGGCACCTTTGATCGATGGTCGTTTAGCCATGTGTTTGCTCCTTCTTCTTTTCTATGAGTAATAATTCGTGGGCGATGCTGCGATAGGCGCCGGCCGGTTCGGAATTCGGGGCGTAGACAACAACCGGTTTGCCGCTGGAACTGGCATCGACGACTTTGATTGCCCGTTTGACGTAGGCTGACAAAACTTTCTTGCCGCCGACCCTCCCGATTTCCTCAGAAATTTCTTTAGCATGGGACGTGCGCTTATCGTACATGGTGCGGAAAATGAGCAGATCCAGTCCCGGATTGGCCCGGCGTTTGGTTTTGGTGAAGATTTTTGTCAGTTGTTTCAGGGCACGTAATGACAAAAACTCGCACTGTAACGGTACCAAAGCAATATTGGCTGCGGCGAGCGCTGATAAAGTCAGAATACCGAGTGTGGGTGGACAATCAAGCAGAATGACATCATATTTCTCCTGAATCGGTTCCAATGCACCCGGCAGAATTTTGTCCCAGCCGATTTCACGCAGTAATTCCGCTTCGGCTCCGGCTAAATCGAGGTTGGCAGGTACGAGATCGAGGTTCGGAATATCGGTTTCGAGCGTGACCTGCGGAAATTCGATCTCTTCGATAAACACATGATAGACTGTTTGTTTAAAAGTATCCGGGTTGTAACCGAGGCTTGTCGTTAAGCCGCCCTGGGGATCGAGGTCGATTAAGAGAGTTTTTTTGCCTCGTTCCGCAAATGCGGCCCCAAGGTTGGCGACAGAGGTTGTTTTACCGACTCCGCCTTTTTGATTGGTTAACGCATAGATAGTTGCCATAAGAATTGTGTCCTGACTGCCACAGAGACACGGAGAAAATACTACCTCTTGCCCTTCTGTGTCTCTGTGACAGAAAATGGCTTTAGAAATGTTCAGTTCGAAGTAGAAGCATTATTGGTACATTGTATTCAGGATAGTCATGTCTTTTTTGTCAAGGGCTTTCCTTAAAACTCTTCGAAGAGATGTCGTAAATCT
>PDWJ01002730.1_pt1 | contig 22042 bp, 17 predicted proteins | sample 1430881 | NCBI WGS metagenome assembly PDWJ01 (sample SAMN01162460, study PRJNA174530) | Oral metagenome, whole genome shotgun sequencing project. | biome: Marine environment; feature: Marine mammal; material: Swab sample of the gingival sulcus; isolation source: swab sample of gingival sulcus... | reverse complement strand
TCGAGGCGACGTATGGCGCGATCGCGAAACCCTCGGCAACGACGACCACGCCAAGGGAGGAGAGAACCGCTTCTCCCTTCACCGATCAGGTCTGCCCCCGACGCGGGGCCTGTGGCCAACGGCGACGCTTTGGGCCAGACTCCATCCCCATGCGCGCGCTCATTCTCGTCGACATCCAGAACGACTTCCTGCCGGGAGGCGCCCTCGCCGTGCCCGCGGGCGATGAGGTCGTTCCCATCGCCAACGCCCTGTCGGGGCGCTTCAACCTGGTCGTCGCGACCCAGGACTGGCACCCGCCCGAGCACGGCTCCTTCGCCGCCAACCACCAGGGCCGCTCCCCCGGAGAGCGGGTGGACCTCGACGGCCTCGACCAGATCCTGTGGCCGGTCCACTGCGTCCAGGGGACCGCGGGCGCCTCCTTCGCCTCCGCCCTCGACGTCGCCGCCCTCGACGCCGTCTTCCGCAAAGGGACCGACCCGCGCGTCGACAGCTACAGCGGCTTCTTCGACAACGGCCGCCGCAATGAGACCGGCCTCGGCCGCTGGCTCAAGGCCCTGCGTGTCGACGAGGTCTTCGTCTTGGGCCTCGCGACCGACTACTGCGTGCGCTGGACCGCCCTCGACGCGGTCTCCTTGGGGTTCGCGACCACCCTCGTGGCAGACGGCTGCCGCGGCGTCGGCCTAGGGCCCACCGATGTCGCCGACGCCATCGACGAGCTGCGCGCCGCCGGCGTCGCCGTCGTCGACAGCCAGTCGCTGCTGTGAGCCGGGCCGCGTGAGCTGGATCCTCATCTTCCTGTGGGCGATCCCCTCGGGCGTGCTGTGGGTCTTCAACGCCGAGGTGCTCGTCGTCACCCAGGTCCACGATGGCCAGCTGCCCTGGCTCGTCGCCCTGGTGACCACCGGCGGCCAGTTCATCGGCTACGCGCTGCTGTTCGCCTTTGCCGAGCGGGTGCTGGCCCGCCTGGGCGGCGTCCGCCGCGCCGTCGACCGGGTCCGGCGCCGCCACCCCGCCTGGGGTGACACCCCCGGCTGGCCGACCTACAGCCTCTTCGTCATGGGGGGCCTGATGGGGCTGCCGCCGCTGCTGGCCCTGTTCGCGATCATGGGCAGCGCCCACAAGGGGCGGCTCCTCCCCTATCTCCTCGCCGCCGCGCCCACGCGCTTCATCTGGTACCTCGGCTGGGCCTACGCGCCGGGCCTGCTCCGAGACGCCTTCGGCTGGTTCACCGACGCCTGAGCGCCGCGTTTTCTGCTATAGGGGAGCGGTGCTGCTGCCCCGCCTGACCGAGCAAGCGCCACTGCACGACGCCACCCGCGCCTTCCTGGCGGCCTTGCCGGCCGCGGGCTTCGAGGGGGACGTCAGCGCCGATCTGGCCACGCGCCTGGTCACCGCCACCGACAACAGCGTCTACCAGATCATGCCCCAGGCCGTGGTCTACCCGAGGCACCACGACGACGTCGCGACCCTGTTCCGCCTGGGCGCCGAGCCCCGCTTCGCGCGGCTCACCTTCGCGCCCCGCGGTGGCGGCACGGGCACCAACGCCCAGTCCCTGTCCACGGGCGTCATCGTCGACGTCTCCCGCCACATGAACCGGATCCTCGAGCTCGATCTGACCGCCGGGCTCGTGCGGGTCCAGCCGGGCGTGGTCCTCGACCAGCTCAACGACTTCCTGCGCCCCCACGGGGTCTTCTTCGCGCCCCACGTCTCGCCGTCGAGCCGCGCGACCATCGGCGGCATGATCTCCACCGACGCCAGCGGCAAGGGCTCGCGCGTCTACGGCAAGACCGGCCGCCACGTCCAGGGCCTCGAGGCGGTCCTCGTCGACGGGACCCCCCTGCGCGTGGCCCCCATGGACGACGCCGCGCTCGCCGCCGCATGCGCCCGTGACGACGCCGTTGGCCACGTTCACCGCGAGCTCGTCCGCGTCCTCGACGACGCCCAGGACGACATCGCCCGAGACTGGCCCAAGCTGACCCGCTACCTCACCGGCTACAACCTCGCCCAGGTGCGCGACCGCGAGCGGGGCCTGTTCGACCTCGCCATGCTCATCGCCGGCGCCGAGGGCACCCTCGCCACGATCACCGAGGCGACCCTGCGCGTGACCCCGATCCCCGACGCCCGCACGCTCCTGGTGCTCAAGTACGGCGCCTTCGAGGACGCCCTGGCCTCAGCGGGGCTGCTCGTGGCCAGCGACCCCAGCGCCATCGAGACGATCGACGAGACGGTGCTCGATCTGGCCCGTGACGACGTCATCTACGATGGGCCCGTGCGCGGCTACATCGACGACGCCCCCGGCGCACCGGCGACCCGCACCATCAACCTCGTCGAGTTCGAGGGGCCCGATCCCGTCGCCATCAAGACCAAGGTCGACACCCTCCTGACGGACCTCGAGCGCGCCGCCGGCCAGCCCGGGGCGCCTCATGCCTGGCGGGTCGCCGAGTCCGCCGCCGACCGCGCGGCCCTGTGGGAGCTGCGCAAAAAGGGCGTGGGGCTGCTCGGCGCGCGCAAGAGCGATCGCAAGCCGGTGGCCTTCATCGAGGACACGGTGGTCCCCCCCGAGCGCCTGCCCGCCTACGTCGCCGAGCTCCGAGCCCTCCTCGAGGCCGAGGGCCTCTACTACGGCATGTTCGGCCACGTCGACGTCGGCTGCCTCCACGTGCGGCCGGCCCTCGATCTGCGCGACCCCGAGGACGAAGCCCGGCTGCGCCGCGTCTCCGACGCCACCGCGACGCTCGTCAAAAAGCACGGCGGGCTCATCTGGGGCGAGCACGGCAAGGGCGTCCGCTCCGAGTACAGTCCCGCCTTCTTCGGCGAGCGCCTCTTCGGCGCCCTGTGCGAGGTCAAGGGCGCCTTCGATCCCGAGGGGCGCCTCAACCCGGGCAAGGTCGCCACGCCGCCCGGCCGCCGCGCCGAGCTCGCCTCCATCGACGCCCCCACCCGCGGCGCGGCCGACCGCCAGATCAGCCCCGCGGGCCAGGAGCGCTTTGCGCCGTCCCTGTCCTGCAACGGCAACGGCGCCTGCTTCGACTACCACCCCGACCACGTGATGTGCCCGTCGTCCAAGGTCACCCGCGATCGCCGCCACTCGCCCAAGGGCAGGGCGGGCCTGTTGCGCGAGTGGCTGCGTCAGCTCAGCCGCGCGGGCTTCGACCCCGGCCAGGGCACGCGCTGGGGGCGCCTCCAGGGGTGGCTGTCGCTGCCTGCGCGCCTGTGGCACAGCGCGACCGCCCGCCTGTGCTGGGACCTGTCCCGCGAGGTGCACCAGGCGATGGACGGGTGCCTGGCCTGCAAGGCGTGCGCCACCGCCTGCCCCATCAAGGTCGACGTCCCGGCCATGCGCGCCGAGTTCACCGAGCTCTACCACCGGCGCTACCTCCGGCCGGCCAAGGACCACTTCGTCGCCGCCCTCGAGGGGCTGCTGCCGATCATGGGGCGGCTCGCCCTGCCGACGAACCTGCTCTTGAAGCGCTCGCTCGTGCAGTGGCTCATCGGGCGCGCCGTCGGGATCGTGGACACCCCGGCGCTGGCGCGCCCCGGGATCAAGCGCCTGCTGGCCCAGCGCGGCGGGCGCGTGTGGAGCGTCGAGGAGCTCTTGGCGCTGCCGACGGGCCTGCCCGAGGACGCCGTGATCTTCGTGCAGGACGCCTTCACCACCTTCTACGAGCCCCACGTCGTCGTCGCCGCCTGGGAGCTCGCGCGCCGCCTCGGGCGCACGCCCTATCTGCTGGCCTTCTTCCCCAACGGCAAGGGCCTGCACGTCCGCGGCTTCCTCCGCCGCTTCGAGCGCCTCGTCGCCGACAACGCCGCGACCCTCGAGCGCCTCGCCCCCCTCGGTCGCCCCCTCATCGGGATCGATCCCGCCGTCACCCTGACCTACCGCGACGAGTACGCCCGCGCCCTCGGGCGGCCCCTGGCGGTCGAGGTCCAGCTGCTCCAGCAGTGGCTCGTCCCGGCCCTCGCCGAGCGGGGCCTCGCCGCGGCGCCCGCCTCGGGCCGGCCACTGCACCGAGAAGACGGCGCTGTCGAGGGCCGAGGCGCTATGGGTGGAGGCCTTTGCCGCCGCCGGCGCGACCCTGTCGCCCGTCCGCGTCGGCTGCTGCGGCATGAGCGGCTTCTTCGGCCACGATCGCGCCCACGTCGAGGAGTCCCGCGGGATCTTCGATCAGAGCTGGGGCCGCTGGCTGCCCGCCGCCGACGACGCCGAGGCGCGCCGCCGCGCGCTGGCGACGGGCTACTCTTGCCGCAGCCAGACAAAGCGGATCCAGGCCTGGTCGCCGCGCCACCCGGTCGAGGCGCTGGTCGACCTCATCGCCTGATCGTGCGTCCAAAGGTGACGTGGACACCGGAGCCCGGGATGTGGAGGTCGTCGCGGGTCGTCGCGGGGGCAGGGTTCGCGTAGGCGCCCGCTTCGCGTATGCTGCCGCACCGATCACGACGGCGACGGAGCGAGGAGCCACCGATGAGCTCGAGCGAACGCGTAGCGGCCCTGCGGGCCGAGATGGACAAGGCCGACATCGACTACTACCTCGTCCCCTCGTCGGACGCCCACCAGAGCGAGTACGTCCCCGGCGCCTGGCAGCGTCGCGCCTGGCTGAGCGGCTTCACGGGCTCGATGGGCGACTGCGTCGTCGGTCGCGACGGCGCCTGGCAGTGGGCCGACAGCCGCTACTGGCTGCAGGCCGAGGCCGAGCTGGACGGCGGCGCCTGGACCCTGATGAGGCAGGGCGCCGAGGGCGTGCCGAAGCTGGTCGACTGGCTCGGGTCCCTGCCGCCGAGCAGCGCCGTGGGCTGCGACCCGAGGCTGCTCAGCGCGGGCCAGGCCGAGCGGATGAACAGGGCCCTGGCAGGCGTCGGCGGCGCCTTGGTCGAGATCGAGGCCAACCTGGTCGATCGCGTCTGGGTCGAGCAGCCCCCGCTGCCCGACGCGCCCGCCACGGCCTGGCCCGACGCGCTCGCCGGCCGCTCGGTGCCCGACAAGCTCGGCGACCTGCGCGCCGCCATGAGCGCCAAGGGCGCGGCCGCCCTGGTGCTCACCTCCCTCGACGCCATCGCCTGGGCCTTCAACGTGCGCGGCGCCGACGTCGACTTCAACCCGGTCGTCATCGCCTACGGGCTGGTGACCGCCGAGGGGGCCACCCTCTTCGTGGCCCCCGGCAAGCTGGACGCGGCCGCCCGCGACAACCTCGCCGGGGCGGGCGTCGCGGTCGCCGACTATGACGCCTTCGGCGCGGCGTTGGCCGCCTGCCGGGGCAAGGTCTGGGTCGACGACGACCACGCCAGCCTGTGGGTGGTCGGTCGCCTCGAGGCCGCCGGCTGCGAGGTGATGGCCCGCATGAGCCCCGTCATGCTCGCCAAGGCCATAAAGAACCCCGTCGAGCAGGACGGCATGCGCGCGGCCCACGTCCGCGACGCGGTCGCCGTCTGCCGCTTCCTCCACTGGCTCGAGGCGGCCTGGCGGGGCGGCGACCTCGACGAGCTCGGCGCCAGCGACCAGCTCGAGCGCTTTCGCGCCGAGGGGGACCGCTTCGTCGGCCTGTCCTTCGACACCATCAGCGGCTTCGGCGCCAATGGGGCGATCGTCCACTACCGGGCGACCCCGGCGACGGCCAAGCGCGTCGACGACTCGACCCTATACCTGCTCGACTCGGGCGGGCAGTACCTCGACGGCACCACCGACATCACCCGCACGGTGCACCTGGGCGCGTCCACCGCCGAGCAGCGCGAGCACTACACCCGCGTCCTTCGCGGGCACCTCGCCCTGCGCCACACCCGCTTCCCGCGCGGCACCACCGGCACCCACCTCGACGCCTTCGCCCGGGCGCCCCTGTGGGAGGTCGGCCTCAACTACGGCCACGGCACCGGTCACGGCGTCGGCTGCTACCTCAGCGTCCACCAGGGCCCGCACCGGGTGTCGCCGCGGCCCAGCGCCATCGGCCTCGAGCCCGGCATGGTCCTGTCCAACGAGCCCGGTCTGTACTTCGCCGGCCGCTACGGGATCCGAATCGAGAACCTGTGCCTGGTCGTCTCCGCGGACGTCGGCGGCGACACACCCTTCTACGGCTTGGAGGACCTGACCGTCGTCCCCTACTGCCGCAAGCTCATCGAGCCGGCGCTCCTGAGCGCCCGCGAGCGGGCCTGGGTGGACGCCTACCACGCCCAGGTGCGCCAGGCCCTCGCCGGCCGCCTGCCCGGCGACGTCGCCGCCTGGCTCGAGGCACAGACCGCGCCCTTGCGATAGCAGGCGCCGTCTCGCAGGAGTCGACATGACAAAGGTCGCCGCCGCGCTCGCGCTGGTCGCGGGCGCCGTGACGGGGTGTGGCCCCGAGGTCCGCGAGGTGCCCCTGTCGCTGTCGGTGCAGGTCATCGAGCGTGACAAGCGCCACCACGATCGCGCCGTGGTGACCGTGGTCGTCCGCAGCACACCGGGCGGCCAGGTGACCCTGGGCCCGTGGCGCGACGAGGTCGACGTCGATGGCGAGGCCACCTTTCGGATCCTGCGGGCGGCGCTCCCCAAGGGCGAGGTGCGGGTGCCCGTCGCCGTCACCCGCGGCGACCAGCGGGCCCAGGGGCACGCGCGCCTCGAGGGCGATGGGCGGCTGGTGACGGTCGCGTCCGCGGTGGCGGTGGGGGCCGACGCGCGCGTCCTGCGCCTGGCGCTCAACGACCCCGCGCGGGGTGCGGCGGCGCGGTGCTGGCTGCCGCCGCCGCCGGCGACCTCGGCGGCGCTCACCCTGCAGGGCGTGCCGGGCGCCAGGGTGACGGTGGCCGGCGCCAGCGCGACCCTGGACGCCGAGGGCCGCGGCGCGCTGACCGTCGACGTCGCGGCGCTGCTGCCCGAGCTCGAGGCCGCGATCCGCGAGGCCAAGGGGCGGCGCTCGGCGCGCTGGCGGGTCGCGGTGCCCGCCAGCGTCGAGGTCGTCGCGGGGCCCCACCTCCGCGAGCCCGGTCGCTACACCCTCGACGGGACCCTGGACGCCACGCGGCTGGTGGCGGCGGCCCTCGCGGGGCTCCCGGGTCGCCCGGCGGTCGTCGCGGGGGAGGCGGCCGCGGGCGCCGGCGCGGCCTCGGCGTGGGTCGAGATCGACCCGGCGGGCTTCGTCGTCGGCGACAGCCGCCGCTGGGCGGACATGGCCCTCATCGTAAAGACCGACCGGCGCGAGGTCGCCCCTGTGCGCTGTGGCCCCTACGGCCAGGGTCCCGACGGTCAGCCCCGCTTCGAGGTGGTGGCGGCGCCCTTCACCGCGGCCAAGGCCTATCGGCGGCGCACCGGGCAGCTGGTCGCCGAGGCCCGGCTGGCGCCCCTGTACCGCTGCCCCGCGGGCGCCTGGTCCGAGCAGGCCAAGGCGGCGGGCTTCGCCGTCGAGCGCGATCCGACCGAGCCGCGGAGCCTGGCCCGCTGGGTCGCGGAGCTGATCAAAGGGCCGTGAGGCGCTGGGCGCGCAGCCGCGGGCGTCAGGGCTTTAACTCCTGCGCGCGACCGCGTACAAGGACAACGCACGCGGCAGGAGCAGGCCCCCATGACCCTCGACATCCTCGCGACCGGACGCTTCACCAGGCTCGTCTCCAAGGATGGCTGGGAGTTCGTCGAGCGCACCAACGCCAGCGGCATCGTCATCATCGTGGCGGTGACGCCCGCCGGCGAGCTGCTGCTGGTCGAGCAGCACCGAGCGCCCGTCGACGCGCGCGTCATCGAGCTCCCCGCGGGGCTGTCGGGCGACATCGCCGGCGAGGAGGACGAGGCCCTCGAGGTCGCCGCCCTGCGCGAGCTCGAGGAGGAGACGGGGTGGCGCGCGGCCGAGGTCCGGCGCGTCGTCGAGGGGCCGCTGTCGGCGGGCCTGTCGAGCGAGGTGGTCAGCTTCTTCCTGGCCCGCGACCTCGTCCGGATCGGCGAGGGGGGCGGCGACGACAGCGAGGACATCACGGTCCACGCGGTGCCGCTGGCCGAGGTCCCCGCCTGGATCGCGCGGCGGACGGCCGAGCCCGGGGTCCTGGTCGACCCGAAGGTCTACGCGGCGCTGTGGTTCGCCAAGCGCGATGGCTGACGCGACCGACGAGGCGGCCTTCCTCGAAGGCTATCGCGAGGTCCAGTGGCCTCGCCCCTCGGTCACCGTGGACCTGGCCGTCTTCACCGTCATCGACGACGATCTGAAGGTCTTGCTGATCGCCCGCAGGGAGCCGCCATTCCAGGGGGCCTGGGCGCTGCCCGGGGGCTTCGTGCGCGTCGGGGACGCCTATGACGACCGCGGCGAGAGCGTCGAGGAGGCGGCCCACCGGGAGCTGGCCGAGGAGACGGGCCTGCCCGTGGGGGCGGCCTACCTCGAGCAGCTCTACACCTTCGGCGCCCCCGAGCGCGACCCGCGGATGCGGATCATCTCGGTGGCCTACTACGCGCTGCTACAGCCGGCGCTGGCGCCCCTGGTCACCGCCGGCAGCGACGCGGCCGACGCGCGCTGGGTGTCGTTGGCGGAGCTGCCGACGCTGGCCTTCGACCACGCGGACATCCTCGAGGTCGCCGTCGCGCGCTTGCGCGGCAAGGTGGACTATGCGCCGATCGCCTTCGAGCTGGTGGCCGAGACCTTTACCGTCGCCGAGCTGCGGGGCGTCTACGAGGCCATCAAGGGCGTGACCTACGATCCGGGCAACTTTCGGCGGCGGTTCCTGCGGATGCAGACCGACGGCGTCATCGCGCAGGCGCCCGGCAAGCGGCCCACGGGCACCAAGCCCGCGCGGGTCTACCGGTTCGTCCGGGCGCGGTCAGGCGCGTAGCCACGCGGTCGTCCAGCCGTCGCGCTCGACGCGCTCGACCAGCGTCAGCGCCTGGTAGCTGGCCAAGACCGCGTCGGCCTTCGACGCCATCATCCCGCTGATGATGAGGTCCGGGTCGCAGGCCGCGCGCAGGGCCGGGGCGAGGGCGGTCAGCGTCGAGCCGTACACGTTGGCGACGACGAGGTCGAAGCGGCCCTCGACGCGCTCCATGGAGCCCGCGTGGGCCTCGAAGCGGTCCTGGACGCCGCTCAGGGCCGCGTTCGCCACGGAGTCTCGGCACGCGACGGGGTCGAGCTCGACGCCGACGACGGCCTCGGCGCCGAGGAGCGCCGCGGCGATGGCGAGCACGCCGCTGCCGCTGCCGACGTCGAGCACGCGGGTGGGCGCGTCGCCGCGCTCCGCGAAGTAGCGGTCGATGAGGCCCAGGGCCGCGCGGGTGGTCGGGTGCGCCCCGCCGCCGAAGGCCTGGGTGGGGTCGAGGATGATCCAGCGCCGGCCCTGGTCCCCGCCCGGCTTGGGTCGCCAGGCGGGGGTGATCCCGAGCCGGGGGCTGACGACGAAGGGCTCGAAGATGGCGCGGAAGCCGGGCTCCCAGGGGGCGCCCTCGTCGCGGCGGGTGTGCACCTGGGCGTCGCGCAGGCCCAGGTTCGACAGCCACGCGCCGACCGCGTCGATGATGATGAGGTCGGGCTCGGCGGTGAAGGAGGCGACCAGGCGCGCCGCGCCGTCGTCGCCCTCGATCTGCGCGCCGCGGGCTTCGAGGAGGTCCGCGAGGGCCTGTCGCCCAGCATCGGCGCCGTCAATCGCGAGTTGCCATTGCACCATGTGGATCGAGTACCATCACGGCCCGATCTGTTGCAACGTGCCCCTGGGCAGTCTGGCATCGACAAGCGCGGCGCACTTTGGTCTAAAGAGGGCATGGGTGCGCAGACGACGCCATGGGAGTTGCGACGCGAATCGCTGCTGGCGCCCGAGGTCGAGGGCGAGGTGCCCGAGCTCGGGTCCGCGGCATTTGCCTGCGATGTGATTCGAGCCCTCATCTCGCAGGCGCGGGCGCGGGCCCCTCAGGATCCGGCGCCGCCGCAGGCCGCTATGATGATGATGGCGTTGCTTGGCTACGCCTACGCTCAGGGGGTCTACGGCTCCCGCGAGATCAGCCGCAGCTGCGAGGTGCGCCTCGACTTCCTGTCGATCGCGGGCGGGAAGGTCCCTGACTTCAAGGCCCTGGTCGCCTTTCGCGACAAGTTCGTCGAGCCGCTTCGGGTGCTGCTCGGGCAGTACATCGAGGTGGCCCGCAGGGTCGGGGTCCCGATGGCCGATCAGGGCGGCGCCCCCCACGATGAGGCGGCGCGCTGGCTGAGCGCGGGCAAGCGCCGCGACGCTGAGCAGCAGGCCGCGCTCGGCGGGCGCACCGGCTTCGAGACCCCGCCGTGGATGGACGACCCGGCGGGGCGCCTGGAGCGAATCCACGCGGCCCTCGGTGTCCACCCGCGGTCGCCGGCGCCGGCCGAGGGGCCTGCGCGCGCGCGGCGACCGTCGGAGGTCGTGGCGATGGAGCCCCCCTGTCAGGACCCGCGCAGGCCGAAGATACGCGCGCACTCACGCCACACCACGGCCATCATCAGCGCCGTCGACGACCTCGATGAGGCGGCGATGGTGGCGGGCCCGGCCTACGACGAGGACGATGGGGACGCGACCCAGGCACGCGGCATCCCTGCAATGCCCGAGCCGTCGCCGTCGGCGCCGCCCCCGGCCGCCAACGACGGCGGCGGGCGCGCCGCCGCGGGGCGCGCCTCCGGGGTCACCAGCGGGGCCGCCTCGGCGGTCGAGATCATCCGGCGCGTCAAGGTGCCCGAGGACCGGGTCCGCTTGATGGAGGTCGCGATCGGCGCGGCGCTGGTCGACGGCGAGCTGACGAACCTCGAAAAGCGCCGCATCGAACAGCTCGTGCGGTTCTTGCGCCTCGCCGGCGGCGACAAGGAGCACCTCATCGGGATCATGCGTTCGCGGCGCCTGCCCGAGGTCCCCACCGCGGACGACGTGCCCGAGTACGATGTGCGCCTGTGCATCTTCGAGCACGCCGCGCTCATGGCCGTCGCCGACGGTCGGCCCAACAGTGAAGAGCAGGGCTACATGCGCGAGGTCGCCGAGGCTCTGGAGCTGGAGCTCGAGGACGTCAAGGCCGTCATCGTCAGCGCCAGCCAGCAGGCGGCGACCTGAGCGGCCGGCGGTGAGCCCCGCGCTGCTTGGCCTGCGGGCCGGGCGCCGCCGGGGCACGGCGAGCGCTTGGCGCAGGCGCGGACCCCGTGGGCGAGGGGGTCGAGGTGACGGCTCGAGGGGTCAGGCGTACATGGCCTCGATGGCCTTGTCGTAGATGGCCTCGATGGCGTCGCGGCGCAGCTTCCGGTTGTGGGTGAGCATGCCGTTGTCGGGGGTGAAGGGCTCGTCGGTGATGTAGAACTTCTTGACCCGGCTGTAGTGGGGCAGCGCCTCGTTGATGCGTTTGACGCCGCGGTCGACGTCCTCGCGGCGCGCGTCGCCGCTGACGATGGCGGTCAGGTAGGGGCGCCCGTGGCCCACGACGACGGCGTGCTGAACGCCCGCGATGGTCTCGACGAGCTTTCGCTCCAGGGGCTCCGGGGCGATGTTGTAGCCCGAGGCCGCGACCAGCAGGTTCTTGGCGCGCCCGATGATGCGGAGGCTGCCGCTGTCGTCGCGTTCGACCCGGTCGCCCGTGTGGAACCAGCCGCCGTCGGAGAAGGCGGCCGCGGTGTCGTCGGGCTTGCGCCAGTAGCCGGCGAAGACGTTGGGGCCGCGCACGAGCAGCTCGGAGGTGTCCGGGTCCACGCGGACCTCGCAGCCGTGGACCGGGTGGCCGACGCGGCCCGGCTCGATCCGGCCGGCCTTGTCCAGGGAGACGATGCCCGTGGTCTCTGTCAGCCCGTAGGCCTGGTAGACCGGGACGCCGATCATCTCGAACCAGCGTTGGGTGTCGGCGCCGAGGGGGGCGGAGCTCGAGATGAGGCAGGTGAGCGCTGGGCCGAGGCGCCTTCGGACGCCGTCGAAGACGAGCCGCTGGGCCAGGGGGAGGGTGGCCTTGTCGAAGAACGTCAGCTTGCCCTGCGCGCGGTTGCGCCATGCGCTCATCCCACGACGCCACAGCAGCTGCAGGCCGCGGGGGCGTTCGGCCAGATCGCGCTCGAGGCGGGCCTTGAGGCGCTCGAGGAAGGCGGGCACGGCCAACAGGTAGTGGGGCCGCGCGGTCGCCATCTCGTCGAACAGGGCGTCGACGTGGGTGGCCAGGTAGATGCTGTGGCCGCGGCACAGGCTCAGCCAGAGCATCAGCCGCGAGCCTGCGAAGCAGAAGGGGAGGTAGTGGAAGATCCTGTGATCGCCCTCGACGTCGGCGACGATGGCCTCGATCGCGTCGGTGACGACGGGCAGGGCGTAGTCGAGGTTGCCGAGGGTCTGGCGGACGCCCTTGGGCTCGCCGCTGATCCCCGAGGTGTAGATGATGCTGACGACGTCGTCGACGTCGCGGGGTGCGGCCCGGTCGGTGATCTGCTCGCCGTGGCCGTAGAGGTCTCGCAGGTGCACGGTGGCCGCGGGCGCGCCCCCGCCGGCCTGGGCGGTCCGCTCGTCCTCGCAGACGATCAGCCGAGGCTCGCTGTCTTCAAGGATGATGCGCTGGGCGTCGGCGGCCTGGTGCGGGTAGATGGGCACGGTGACGCCGCCCTCGGCGAGGATGGCGAGATCGGCGGCGACCCACAGGGTGGAGTTGGCGCCGATGAGCGCGACCCGATCGCCCGGGCGGACGCCGCGGCCGCGCAGGGCCGCGCGTGCCTCGCGCACGAGGCGGGCGAGCTCGGGGCCGACCGTCGGCAACAGCGTCGTGCCGTCGACCTCGGTGACGAGGGGCTTGTGAGGAGAGGCGTCGAGGACGTCGAGGATGCGCTCGATGAAGTTCATCGCCGACACTCATAGTCCATGCGCGCCCACCGAGCATCACAATTTCCGCGCCGGGCGCCGCCGATCGGCGGACTGGACAGGGGCGGGAATCGCGTTCACATCTGCGCTTGACGGGCCTGCTACGAGCAAGTCTATTCGGGGCGCTGCAGGCGCAACAGGAGGACCCCCATGACCGTGCGACCGCTGACCGTGCTCAACGAGGAAGAGAAGATGTTCCGCGACGCCGCGCTGGCTTTCGCGCGCGAGCAGGTCGCGCCGCGCGTGCTGGCGATGGACGAGCAGCAGCAGCTCGAGCCCGAGATCATCAAGTCCTGCTTCGAGCTGGGGCTGATGGGCATCGAGATCCCTGAGCGCTTCGGGGGCTCGGGCACGTCGTTCTTCAACGCCATCCTGGTCATCGAGGCCCTCGCTCAGGTCGACGCGAGCCTCGGCGTCTTCGTCGATGTGCAGAACACGCTGTGCATCAACGCGCTCCTGCGCTGGGCCAGCGAGGAGCAGAAGCAGCAGTACCTGCCCAGGCTGGCCCGCGATACCGTCGGCGCCTACGCGCTGAGCGAGTCGACCAGCGGCTCCGACGCCTTCGCCCTGAAGCTGCGCGCCGAGGACAAGGGCGACCACTACCTCCTCAACGGCTCCAAGCTCTGGATCACCAACGGCAAGGAGGCGGGGCTCTTCATCACCATGGCCACCGTCGACCCGGCCGCCGGCTACCGTGGCATCACCGCCTTCCTCGTCGAGAAGGGGTTCGAGGGCTTCCGCGTCGGCAAGAAGGAGGACAAGCTCGGCATCCGCGCCTCGTCCACCTGCGAGCTCATCTTCGAGGACTGCAAGGTCCCCAAGGGCAACGTCCTCGGCCAGGTCGGCAAGGGCTACAAGGTCGCCATCGAGACCCTCAACGAGGGCCGCATCGGGATCGGCGCCCAGATGATCGGCATCGCCCAGGGGGCGCTGGATTACGCGCTGGACTACATGCGCGAGCGCAAGCAGTTCGGCAAGCGAATCGCGGACTTCCAGGGTATGCAATTCCAGTACGCGGACCTCGCGACCGAGCTCGAGGCGGCCCGCCTGCTCGTGTACAACGCGGCGCGGCTCAAGGACGCCGGCCAGCCCTTCGTGAAGCAGGCCGCGATGGCCAAGCTCTACGCCTCGATCATCGCCGAGAAGGTGACCTCCAAGTGCGTCGAGTTCCTCGGCGGCGTCGGCTTCACCAAGGAGTACCCGGTCGAGAAGTTCTTCCGCGACGCCAAGATCGGCCAGATCTACGAGGGCACCTCGAACATGCAGCGCGGGACCATCGCCAAGCTGATGCTCGCCGAGCGCGGTGACTGAGGTGTCCGCCATCGGCGGGCTGATCTTCGACCTCGACGGGACCTTGGTCGACTCGCTCGCGGACATCGCCGACGGGATGGAGCACGTGCTCGCGCGGCGCGGCCTGCCGGGCCACCCACGCGACGCCTATCGGCGCTTCGTCGGCGATGGGGTCAGGCGCCTGGTGGCGCGGGCGACGCCGCCCGAGGTCCACGGGCGCCTGGACGCGCTGGTCGACAGCTTCCGCGAGCGCTACTTCGCGCACGGGCTCGATCAGACCCACCCCTACGACGGCGTCGAGCCCCTCCTCGCGCGCTGCGCGGCCGCCGGGATCCCCATGGCCGTCGTCAGCAACAAGCCCCACGCCCTGGCCGTCGAGGTCGTCGCCGCGCTCCTCGGCGACACGCCCTTCGCGGCGGTCATCGGCCAGCGGGACGGCGTCCCTCACAAGCCCGATCCCCGCGGCGCCCTCGAGGCGGCCGAGGCGATGGGGGTGTCGCCCGCCGCCGTCGCCTTCGTGGGCGACAGCGGTGTCGACGTCGAGACGGCGCGCCGCGCGCAGATGCGCGCGGTCGCTGTGACGTGGGGCTTTCGGGGGCGGGACGAGCTCGCCGCCGCCGGGCCCGATCACATGGTCGACTCGCCGGCCGAGCTGTGGGACCTCATCGGGCTGGGGCGCCGCGCCTAGGCCCGCCTACCACGGCGGCATGCACACGCCGGTGCCGCCGAGGCCGCAGTAGCCCCCCGGGTTCTTCGCCAGGTACTGCTGGTGGTACTCCTCGGCATAGTAGAAGGGCGGGGCCTGACGGAGCTCGGTGGTGATCTCGGCGCGGTGACCGGCGGCGGCGAGCGCCTCGGCGTAGCGCTGGAGCGCGGTGGACGCCGTCTGGCGCTGAGCCTCGGAGGTGACGTAGATGCCCGAGCGGTACTGGGTGCCGACGTCGTGGCCCTGGCGCATCCCCTGGGTGGGGTCGTGGGCCTCGAAGAAGACCCGGCAGAGGTCGGCGAAGCTGATGATGGCGGGGTCGAAGACGACGCGGACCACCTCGTTGTGGCCGGTCATCCCCGTGCAGACCTCGCGGTAGGTGGGGTTGGGCGTCGCGCCGCCGGCGTAGCCGACCTGGGTCGACCAGACGCCCTCAATCTGCCAGAAGCAGCGCTCGGCGCCCCAAAAGCAGCCGAGGCCGAAGATCGCGACCTCCGCGCCCTGGGGCCACGGCGGCGCCATCGGGTGGCCGCTGACGGCGTGGGCCGGCGGCGGGGCGATGGCCTCGGCGCGCCCGGGGAGCGCGTCGCGCTGGGACGGCAGGGTGAGCTCGCTGTTCGGGGTCAGCCGCATGGTCGGCCTCCGGCGGGGCAGGGGGGGACGGCACAGCACGGTAGGCACGGCCCCGAAGGTGGGCACCCCCGGCGCGCCGGCTGTGATAGCGTGCGCCGCGCACCCCCGGGAGGTCCCAATGTCCACCGAGCTCGAGTCCTTCCACGCCGAGATCCTCGCGGGGATCCCCGCGACCCTGCCGCCGCCGCGGCCCCATGACCCCGCCGTCAGCCACGCGCCCGCTCGCCCGCGGGTCCTCGACGCCCGCGAGCGCGCCCTGGCCCTGCGCAACGCCCTGCGCTACTTCCCGGCGCACCAGCACGCGGCCCTCGCCGACGAGCTCGCCCAAGAGCTGCGCGAGGATGGCCGGATCTACATCCGGCGCCTGCGCCCGACCTACGAGCTGCGCGCCCGCCCCATCGGCGACTACCCGGCCAACACGCCCCAAGCCGCCGCGATCATGCACATGATCATGAACAACCTGGACCCGGCGGTCGCTCAGCACCCCCACGAGCTCATCACCTATGGCGGCAACGGCGCGGTCTTCCAGAACTGGGCTCAGTACCGTTTGGCGATGCGGTACCTCGCCGAGATGACCGAGGAGCAGACCCTGGTCCTGTACTCGGGTCACCCCTTGGGGCTGTTCCCCTCCCACCCGGACGCTCCGCGGGTGGTCGTCACCAACGGGATGGTCATCCCCAACTACTCGTCGCGCGCCGACTACGATCGGCTCTCGGCGCTCGGCGTGACCTCCTATGGGCAGATGACCGCCGGCAGCTTCATGTACATCGGGCCCCAGGGCATCGTGCACGGGACGGCCCTGACCCTGATGAACGCCGCCCGCCGCTACCTCGGCTGGGAGGCGGACCGCGATCTGTCCGGCGTCGTCTACGTCACCTCGGGGCTCGGCGGCATGAGCGGCGCCCAGGCCAAGGCCGCCACCATCACCGGCGCCGTCGGCGTCATCGCCGAGATCAACCCGGCCGCCCTCGACAAGCGCCTCGCCCAGGGCTGGCTCAGCGAGGCCTCCGACGACCTCGACGTGGTGCTGCGTCGCGTCGAGCAGGCGCGCCGCGCGGGGCAGGGCGTGTCCATCGGCTACCTGGGCAACGTCGTCGACCTGTGGGAGCGCCTCGCCGCCGACGGCGTCTCCGTCCAGCTCGGCAGCGACCAGACCTCGCTGCACAACCCCTTGTCCGGCGGCTACTACCCCGTCGGGATGACCCTGGCCGAGGCGAACGCCGCGATGGTCGACGACCCCGAGGGGTTCGCCGAGCGGGTGCGCGACTCCTTGCGCCGCCAGGTCGCCGCCATCGGGGTCTTGACCGCGCGCGGGATGCGCTTTTGGGACTACGGCAACGCGTTCCTCCTCGAGGCCTCGCGCGCGGGCGCCGAGGGGGTGCTCCGCCCCGATGGTGGCTTCGCCTACCCGAGCTATGTCGAGGACATCATGGGCCCCATGTGCTTCGACTACGGCTTCGGGCCCTTTCGGTGGGTGTGCACCTCGGCGGATCCGGCCGACCTGCGTGAGACCGACCGCATCGCCGCGTCGGTGCTCGAGCGGCTGGCCGCCTCGGCGCCTGCGGACAACCGCCAGCAGCTGCTCGACAACCTGCGCTGGATCCGCGGCGCGGAGGGCTACGCCATGGTCGTAGGCTCTCAGGCGCGCATCCTCTACGCCGATCGGCCCGGTCGCGTGGCCATCGCGCGGGCCTTCAACGAGGCCATCGCCTCGGGGCGCCTGTCCGCGCCCGTGGTCCTCGGCCGCGACCACCACGATGTGTCCGGCACCGACTCGCCCTTCCGCGAGACCGCCAACATCCGCGACGGCTCCGCCCTCACCGCCGACATGGCCGTCCACAACGTCATCGGCGACGGCTTCCGCGGGGCGACCTGGGTGTCGCTCCACAACGGCGGCGGGGTCGGCTGGGGCGAGGTCATCAACGGCGGCTTCGGCCTCGTCCTCGACGGCAGCGCGGCCGCCGCCCGCCGAGCGGCGGACATGCTCGACTGGGACGTCTCCAACGGGCTCGCGCGCCGGGCGTGGGCTCGCAACCCCGGCGCCCGCTGGGCCGTCGAGCAGGCGATGGCCGCCGAGCCGCGCCTGCAGGTCACCCTGCCGAGCGTCGCCGACGAGGCGCTGGCCGAGGCGGCCGTGGCCCGGGCCTTCGAGCAGGAGTGAGGCCGCGGGGGGCCGCTGGGCGGGGCTGGACCTTGACTTGCGCGCCGGGGTCGCGAACAGTGCCGGCGATTTCGTGAAATAGAGCGACGATACGAACCGCGTCGTCGCCCCTGCGGCGGTCGAGGGCCCGGAGACAAGGTCCGGTGCTTCCCGCCGCGAGAGGCCACAAGCCACATTCATCAAGAGAGACCTCGTGAAGTTCGACGAGCTGAACCTGCCGGAGCAGCTGCTCCAGGCGGTTCGCGATCTAGGGTTCGAGACTCCTACCCCCATCCAGGCCAAGGCCCTGCCCCTGGTCCTCAAGGGCAAGGACGTCGCCGGCCAGGCGCAGACCGGGACCGGCAAGACGGCCTGCTTCCTGCTGGGCGTCCTCAATAACCTCATGGACTCGGAGCGGCCCGAGGACGGCAGCCCTCGGGCGATCTGCATCGCCCCGACGCGCGAGCTGGCCATCCAGATCGCCGCCGACGCCGAGCAGCTGTCGACCTACCTCGATCTGGACATCACCGTCGTCTGCGGCGGCCTGAGCTGGACCGATCAGGACAAGAAGCTCAAGGCGGGCACGGACCTCATCGTCGGCACCCCCGGGCGGCTGCTGGACTTCGACCGCCGGCGGATCCTCAAGCTCCGAAAGATCCAGGCGGTCGTCGTCGACGAGGCCGACCGCATGTTCGACATGGGCTTCATTCAGGACATCAACGCGCTGTTCCGCTACATGCCGCGCAAGGGCGTGCGGCAGTCGATGATGTTCTCCGCCACCCTGAGCGACCAGGTGATGCGGCTCGCCCGTCGCCACATGCAGGACCCGGTCGAGGTGAAGATCGAGGCGGAGAACCTGGTCGTCGACGAGATCGACCAGGAGCTCTTCCACGTCGGCAACTTCGAGAAGCTCGAGCTGCTGCTGGGCCTGCTGCAGAAGGAGCAGCCCCAGCGTGCGATGGTCTTCGTCAACCGCAAGGTCGACGGCGAGCGCCTCGCCTGGAAGCTGAACCACAATGGATACGAGGCGGTGTACCTGTCCGGCGATCTGCCCCAGCGCAAGCGCCTCAAGATCATCGAGGCGATGAAGGCGGGGCAGATCAGCATCCTGGTGGCCACGGACGTCGCCAGCCGCGGCATCCACGTCGACGACGTCACTCACGTCTTCAACTGGGACGTCCCCCAGGACCCCGAGGACTACGTCCACCGGATCGGGCGCACGGCGCGCGCGGGCAACACCGGTCGCGCCGTGACCCTCGCCTGCGAGGAGACCGTGCGCGGGCTGATCGCCGTCGAGGAGCTCATCGAGCAGAAGATCCCGGTGGGCTTCGCCGAGGACGAGCACTTCGTGCCGGACCGCGCGGGGCGCTTCCATCGCACCCGCCAGGTCTACACGGGCTGGCCTCCGCCGTCGCTGGCCGGCGGCTCGAGGTCCAAGGACGGCGAGGTGCCGTCGGGCGGTGAGCCAAAGAAGAAGCGTCGGCGCCGGCGGCGCCGCCGGGGCGGCGAAGGTGGCGAAGGTGGCGAAGGTGGCGAAGGGAAGGCCGGCGGCGGGGGCCGGCCGCAGACGCCGCCTACGAGCTAGCGCTCTGTGAGCGAGAAGCTGGCGAGCACCGGCAGGTGGTCGGACCAGACGGGGGTCTGGTCGAGGACGCGGGCCCCGGCGAGGGTCAGTCCGTCTCGGTAGAGGATGTAGTCCAGGCGCCGGTTGGGCGCCTCGGCCGGGAAGGTGAAGGCCTCGGGGGCCGGCAGCGCTTGGGACAGGCCGCGGATGGTGCGGGCCGTCTCGATGGTGGTGTCTCCGCGGAAGTCGCTGTCGGGCTCATCGGGGAAGCCGTCGCGGGCTCGGGCCTCGGGGGGCGGCGCGTTGAAGTCGCCGAGGACCACGACGAGATCGCTGTCGTTGTCGTCGACGAGCTCGCGGAGCCGCTCGATGTGGCGCTGGCGGTTGACCTGGTCGAAGGCCTCGAGGTGAACGTTGTAGACGTGGAGGGTGCGCCCGCCGGGGAGCGTGACCTCGGCGTGCTCGATGGCGCGGTTGAGGTAGAAGAGGTTGCGCCAGAAGGGGTTCGCGGCCGGCTGGGGTAGGCGGTAGCGGGTCGAGCGGGCGATGGGGTAGCGGCAGAGCGTGCACTGCCCGCTGACCATGCGGCCGTAGTGACGTGATGGGGGCCAGTAGGGGAAGGGGACGTAGTTGTTCTCCCAGGTCCGCACGCAGCTCAGGTAGGGCCAGCCGAGCAGCTCGGCGAGGCGCCGCCCCTGGTGGATGTAGTGGCTGCGGGCGGCGCCCAGGTCGACCTCCTGGAGCGCCACGAGGTCGGCGCCGCTCGTGGCGATCTGGGCCGCGATCCCCTCGAGGTGGCGCGCGATGTGCGCCTCGGTCCAGGGCCCCGCATAGTCCCCCTCGGGCCCTCGGCCGTAGCCGACGTTGAAGGTGAGCACGTCCAGCCGGGCCGCAGGGGGCAGGGGCGCGTCGGGCAGGTAGGCCTCGAGGACCTCGATCTCGCCGGGCGCCACCAGCGCGCCGTCGGTCTCGCCGCCGGAGGCCCACCACAGGAACACCAACGCCGCCACCAGGATGAGGCCGACGAAGACCGCGATCGCTTTGAGGGTGCGCAGGAGCATGGCTCGCACTATAACACCGCGCCATGAAGGTCTCTGCTGCGACTCGCGCTGTCCTACTCGCGCTCACCCTCGTCGCCGGCTGCGGCGACGGCGGCGCCTCCTCCGACGCCGGGGACACCCTCGCCCCCGACACGGCCGCCGCCGACACGGCCTCCGCCGACACGGCGGTCGCCGACACGGCCTCCGCCGACACGGCCGCCGCCGACGCGGCCGCGCTCGATACCGCGGAGGTCCCACTCGACACGGCTGGCGCGGACACGGCCGCCGCCGACATCCCGGTGGCGGGCTATTGCGAGCACGTCGCGGGCTTCTTCTGCGACTACTACATGCGCTGTGGGCGCATGGCGGTGCCCGATCGGCCGGCCTGCCTCGAGGCCTTCGACGAGGCCTGCAACGCCGTCTATGAGCCGCTCTACATCAGCCTCGCCGATCGCGGGCTGCTGGCCCTGTCCCCCGAGGGCGTCGAGGCCTGCGCCGCCCACCTCGAGACGGTCGCCTGCGCTCAGCAGGTCAACGATCTCGATGGCCCCTGCGGCCAGATGTGGGTCGGGCTGACGCCGACGGGGGGCGCCTGCAGCTACGGCATCGAGAGCCTTGTCTGCGACGACGCCTCGGTGTGCATCCTGGGGCCGGACTTCTGCGGGACCTGCGAGCCCGCGGCGGACGTGGGCGAGGCCTGTGACGCCGACATGCGCTGCCACGCGACGGCGGCCTGCCGGGGCGGCCTGTGCGTGGCCCGCGCCTCGGTGACCCAGCCTTGCAGCCCCGACGTCCCCTGTGTCGTCGGCGCGGCCTGCCAGGGCGGCGTGTGCGTCGGCGACGCCCTCGTCGCGGTGGGAGACGTCTGCGACCAGGACCACCGCTGCCCCTACAAGAGCAAGTGCCTGGGCGGAGTGTGCCGCCAGGCGGTGCTGTTGGGTGAGGCTTGCGACGCGACCACGCCGTGCGCCTCCGGCGCGTGCTCCGAGGGCGTGTGCGTGGCGGCGGCGCCCTTCGCGGGCTCCGGCTGTATCCCCTAGTCTGCGCTCATGAGCTCGGGCTTGGCGCCCATCGTGACGCGGTGGACCTCGTCGGAGCGCAGCAGCGCGTCGAAGTAGGCGATGGTGCGCTCGAGGCCGTCGCGCAAGGCGATCTTGGGGGCCCAGCCGAGGTGCTCACGCGCGCGCTCGATGTCAGGCCGGCGGCGCGTGGGGTCGTCTTGGGGCAGGGGGCGGTGGACGACGCGGCTCGACGAGCCGGCGAGCTCGATGATGAGCTGCGCGAGCTCGAGGATGGTGAACTCCGAGGGGTTGCCGAGGTTGACGGGGCCCACCGTCGAGATCTGGTCCATCATCTTCGTCATGCCGCTGACGAGGTCGTCGACGTAGCAGAAGGAGCGGGACTGGGAGCCGTCGCCGTAGACCGTGATGTCCTTGCCGGTGAGCGCCTGGACGATGAAGTTCGAGATGACGCGCCCGTCGTCCATCAGCATCCGCGGGCCGTAGGTGTTGAAGATGCGGACGACCCGGATGTCGACGCCGTTTTGCCGGTGGTAGTCGAAGCAGAGGGTCTCGGCGACGCGCTTGCCCTCGTCGTAGCAGGCGCGGGGCCCGATGGGGTTGACGTTGCCCCAGTAGTCCTCGCGCTGGGGGTGGGTCTGCGGGTCGCCGTAGACCTCGCTGGTCGAGGCCTGGAGCATCCGCGCGCGGACGCGCTTGGACAGGCCTAGCATGTTGATGGTCCCGAGGACCGAGGTCTTGACGGTCTTGACGGGGTTGTACTGGTAGTGCACCGGCGACGCCGGGCAGGCCAGGTTGTAGACGCGATCGACCTCGAGCAGGATCGGTTGGGTGATGTCGTGGCGGATCAGCTCGAAGTCCCGGTGATCCACCAGGTGGTCGAGGTTCTTCTTG